>JAABUH010000287.1_pt1 | contig 77817 bp, 100 predicted proteins | sample 5559121 | NCBI WGS metagenome assembly JAABUH01 (sample SAMN10711871, study PRJNA513364) | rock metagenome | isolation source: Antarctica rocks | place: Antarctica: Victoria Land, Battleship Promontory nord | collected 2015-12-28
AGAGTGGAAGAGGGGACGAGGGGAGTAGGGGAGAAGAGGAGAAGAGGGGAATGAGGGGGAAGGGCAAGTAGCGGGGGAAGCGGGGGCGGGGTGTTCGGTAGGGTTTGATGAGTAACAGCTAACACCGCAAATCTCCGGATGCACTCGATCGGGTCTTTCAGGAGTAGCAGATAACGCCGCAACTCTGCGGATACGCTCAGCAAAACGTTCGAGCACAATGCCGCAATCCTCCGGAAGCAACCGACAGAATGTTCAGGGTGACATAGATATGCCACAGACCGATCTAAACTTTCAATCCCGTGGACCAGGTGGAGAAAAGCATGATGAGGCTCGCCATGAAGTTCAAGACGAAATCGTCTCGCCTCTACGCTGCGCATTCACCAACTGGATCATCAGACGGGGTCGACAAGCCTACGATAGGCTTTCTTGAGCATAGAGCTTCTCACAGGTTTTGACTCCCGAGCACACTCTCACAGAAACCAAAAAGGACTCTTCTCCTTGGATTCGAACCAAGAACCTACTGATGCCAACAACGCCAAACATTGATTACGTAATAACAGTCAGTCGCTCTAACCAATTGGAGCCAGAGAAGATGTTACTGGAGTTGACAGTAACTGAACATAATGTCGTAAGATATGTATCAATCATATCACTCCTGACCCATTTCAGTGTACACGATAGGACTAAGAGACATTGAAGAAAGCGAGAACGTAGGGAAAAAGAAGCAAGAGGATTCGGTTGATGTTACGCATCAATGCTCGGACCTGCATTGGGGTGGAGTAGATAGTTGAGCAAACGGGCGGTCGAAGGCGGAACGAAATTTCGTGAAACCCCGATATACGAATCACGTGCTGAGAGTAGAAGCGCGTGCGGGTCTGCTTCTCCGCACATACTGTTTCGTCCTGTTTCTTCTCATCGTTCCCGTCTTCTCCCCACTGTCTTCGCGATTATGCAGAAACCGTCGCGGGAACCGGATACCTGACGGAAGACTCCCACTATGTGCCAGATAGGATTGAAATTGTCAACACGCAGTCTATCGAGTTCGGAAGGAATATGGAAAGTCGTACATCGGGTATATATATGAGAAAGCAATTTTCGGTTGAGACACTTTGCCGTAGTCCAAGTACCTCGGCAGGCATTACTGAATAATATGGACACTATTCTTTTCGCCCATTTCCAACCTCCTTTCCCTTCCCCACTCCCGCCTCGCACCCTGGTAGATGGTCATATAAGAAACAAATAACTAAAAAAAGATGAAAAAACAATGAAAAAGACAACCAGAAACAAAAGAAAAACCTCCCCCTCCACAAAATAAAGAGATCACAGCCGAACTTTGCAGTCGCGGGATCGAAAACCTGAAAGAGCCCACGACAAATCTTTTTGGACAATCGTACCCCTCCTTGATGATGGATGGCGCCTTCAAATTTGTTCCAGTTGATCGTGAAATCGTCCGGTCGCCTATTCCGGGGATCGGCGAGCTCGGTCGTTCAATGTAGGATGCATGCCAAAGTCAATGACCAACATCTTCGACCGTAGTAGATCGTTCGTTCCGCCTCTCGACGACCTTTCCATGCACCTCCCAAGCCTACGCCAAGGTTTCAAACCGCCACCCAGCCAAGCTTCCAGCCCCAGTCTCCCGCATTCATTCTCCCCCCTCCATCCTTCCGTTCCCACTCCATCCTTCCGTTCCCCCTGCCCCCCCTCCCCCTCCCCCTTTCCGCGCCCTTCCGCATCCGCCTTCTACGCCGTCCCCCACGATATCCTAAACATTACGAAAACGGCGTTTCCGGCCGATCCTGCTTGACCCCGTCGATCCAGATGTCGACCTTCTCATTGTAGAAACACACTAGCCCAGCAACCGCCGCGCACTCGAGAGTCGGACGCGTATAGTACCATACAATATTCTCCTTCACGCTACCATCGGATAGAACGACGTCATAGTATTCCGCCTCGCCTTTGTATGGACACTGAGTTTTCAAGCCGCTCTTCGAGTGCTGGAGTAACGCTTGGTTGGCCGATGTGAGTGGGAGATAGTAGCGAGTGACGAGAGAGGTTTCGTGAAGGTGGATGGCGAATGATGTTTCGGCGAGTACGACGTCTTCGCCTTGTGAAGGGAGGGTGACTTTGATATGGCGGGTTGAGTTTAGGAGTTCGATACGTTTGAATGAGTCTTTTGGATGAACGTAGATCGGCGTGTCCTCCTCGAACCATTGATCTGGCTCTATTAGCTATATGACGGTGCCCTGTTGCGCTGCGATTCACCCAAAGACCCAAACTCCACCCTCACCCGTCCAGATAGCGCTCCATTCTCTTCACTCTCGGCAAAAGCGAGGATACGATTCGTGCTTTTCTCAACCCCATCGATAGCTCTCACTGTCACCTTCCATACAGCAGCTCTTCCTCCTTCTAGCTCTTCTGTCTTTTCCCATTTCACATCCCCCTTCGTCTTGCTGCTCGAGTTACCGTTATTGCTACTCCCACCTGGTAGGGCAGACCCGATGAAAGCGCTCCATGGTAGGTGAAATTGTGGATAATACTTATGTTCCCATACGTACAGTGCGTCTAGCGTATCGGCGATATAGGTGCCATGATGAAGGATACGGACTCGTCGGGAGGCTGGCAGGGTCTTTACTGGACCGGTCGTTAAGAGGTGATGTGCCAGGGAAGGCAGGCTGAGTTGTCAGCGGATGCAACTCAAAAGCTTCATGACCGGGAGAGGAGACGACGGAGAACGTACTCCTTCCAGTCTGGTTTAGTCATGCTGCAGTTTTGGGTTACAGTCAGAGGGGTATCGGGAGAGAGCGCGCCTGTACAGCTGAAGTGGAGCTTCCGGCATAACACACGTGACAATTCTTCGACAGTTTAGTTGTCGATCACTTCCGGGTTCACCAACCCATCAACTCCAGAAGATTCGGAAGCAGATCCTCGCCTTTACTCGGATGAAAGGAGTTTTCGACAGGGATCAATCACCGCATCCGTAGTCGCTAGTGCGATACATTTCAGTCCACTTAACGGCAGACCCTCTCCCATCCGGGTCTGCCAGTGATGCCTCATCGAGAGGATTCGACCTCGACCTCTCCCACTCATCAATCACACAGACGGCATAAGAGGCGAAGTAGGCGCTCTGAAGATGAGGTGGTCGATACGGAGCCGTTGGCGGGGGGCAGCATGGACGTTCATGTGCGAGTGAATAACGCTGATGGGTTCTGGATGGGTATGTCGATATATCCGAAAGTGACTGACCAGATTAGAGGTCGAGGCGATATTACAGGTACCTGATGCACCGACACTCACGATGCTGGACAATACGCTGCGGATGTTCGTGACGTTCTGTGCGGGATATCACGGTAGGTTGTCCTCATCATGCGGAATTGACCCGCCCAGACAAGTATCTCCCCTCGTCCCATGAAATGCACCATGCAGTATCCCTCCTTCTCGACTCGGAGCTCTTCACTTTTCATTACGATAGGATGGTGGGGATCATGATGACGGATGCTCAAGAAGTACGCCGATCAAACCATGTCTCGCTGACATGGCAGAACACCAATCCTCACGACCTATACATCCTATACCACATCGTATGGTACTATGGTCATCGTCATCCCAGCTTGTTTCGGTCGCACAGGAGGTGGAAGAAACTCCTGCCGACTCTCGGCGAGGTTATAGGGTCCGAGGGCGACCAGGTGAGTAATACTCTTTGGCGGAACTGACATCAGACTTTTGTTCTCGGTCTTCCCCCAATCGAATCTCGCCTGCGTCTCCCCGCGACCGACCTCATGTATGAGGTCTGCCGTATTCAAAAGCTTTCTCCTGAAGAGCTGGGACAATTCGACGACGCTTTTATCGATCATCTGTTCGAGATGGTCGAGTCGACGAGGGATCAGCAGGATGAACGACTGAACTACGCGGTGATCCGGCTGATTGTGAGTCATTCTTGAAACATACGCTAATGCTAGGTCGCACTCAACGAACAATTCATGGTCTCCACACTCCCTTCGAAACCCGTCAAACCGCCTGCGTCCGTCCCGACTGCTTCCGTTGCCGTCTTCAACGAGCCTGAGAGCATGGAACAGCCGAAAGTCCTCGTTCCTGAACCGCACGTGAGGAATCACCAAAGATCACATACGGGATCAGCCGTCTACGCCGATCACAGCGATGACGTGAAGAAGATGAACCGGGTTCTGATGGTTCTCATGCGGAGATTGGGGAGCAGCAAGACGTTTGGGGAGAACATTATCTTTATGCTCAACCGTGCAGGTTAGTCGTCGGCCATAATATAGCTGATTAGCAGAAAGCACACCAGAGGACCTTTGCATGCAGCTGCTCATTCTCAAAGTCCTTTACCTCCTCTTTACCACACCTGGAACTCAGGAATACTTCTTTACGAACGACTTGCGGGTCCTACTTGATGTGTTCATCCGAGAGCTGGTGGATCTACCCGACGAGTGCGAAGCGGTAGGTCATGCGAAACGTACGGCGCTGACAGGTAGCTGCGACACACATACCTTCGAGTTTTATATCCGCTCCTCAACCATACTCAATTGAAAGTCGACCCGTACAAACGGCCACAGATTAAGCTCGTCCTCCGGTCACTCGTATCAAATGCGCAGTTCCGTGATGTCAATGCTACTACTCTTCGCCTCGTTGATCGATGCGTAGAGGAGCGGAAGAAGCCGGAGCGAAGTCACAGGTGAGTAAAAGGCTCAAAATACGCTGACATCTAGCGCCGAGAACGTCCGCCAAGACTCGAGCGCTTCTACCTTTTCCCTTGAATCCGTTGCGGCGGCGTTACCCCAATCTCACCTCTCCGCGTCCATCTACACATCTCGCGATCCCGTCCGCGTCTCATCGCTCAACGACGTTTCCGAATCTCTCACCCTCGGTCATGAGCGACCTCGTTCCGTCAGTTCCGTTTCTTTGGAGTCGAGTACTTCGAACACCTCAAATTCCGGCAGAAGTACTACACCCATGGGTCGTCGAAAGCCACCAGCGCCGCCAAGCAAGAAGTTCTCGGTTGCCAGCTCAACAGGCTATTCGTCGGATGAGCGGTCAAGTACACCTGTAATAGGGTATGAGGATGATTTGGTGGACTTAGGGGGTAAAGGCGTGCCGAAACCGATCATTGAGGTGAATGATGTCCCGGTCGCACCTGGCTGGGTTACGTTTTCGGCCACATGAATATATTTGAGTTGTATGGTTATGCATTCTTTTGGATTGTGCGGTATCGATTGGAATTGACAGTGTGAGTGCCCGTCTGCGATACTGGCACCTTCTGAAGCGGACGGGATCGTCGCCAAACAAGCAGACTCAAGGCGAACTCATACCGTTCAGGGGCTTCTTTCATCAGACAAACTCAAAAGGTGAAACGCGCCAAGCGTTTCATCGGGGTTCTACTTTGCCGGCACTTCGCGTGGACAAAAGCTGTCGTTTACCTCCTTTGTTCCCCGCGGGTGAGGATGAACGGATCGATTTCAAGGTTGTCTTGTACATAGTTCACTTCCGGGTTTGTTCTACACAGGATCTCATTCTTTATCCCGGCACTATCCGAGTATAAGTTGGTAGTCGATAGCACGAGATGGCGCCTAAACAACCTCCACGATTGCCCGAGAGCCTGTTCTCCCCGCAAGGACCGCTCGGACCGGGTATGTTCGTTCCTCGTCTCCGATATTTGAGCTTCTCCCATCGTCCAATCTCTTCTAGCTTGACCCCAGAGCTGACTGCTGGATCTTGATCCATAATGGTCAGGCTCAGCACCGTTACCTCTTTCACCGTCAACTATCCATCCATCCTATGTCGTCGATGCGCATTCTTTCCCCTCAGCCGAATCGCAAACCCTCTTTACCTCCCTTTCGGAGAATCTCCCCAAGCCACCGATCAAGTCAGCAATCCAAGTCGTACTTGATGTCTCCGCCCAATCTCCCCAAGAAAAGCTGTATGGCCCAACACCAACTCTTCTGACACTATTTAATGGCTGAGCTCAGGGGCGTGAAGCCATTTACCATTCACCCAACTGTTCTCAACCTCACCTCGACCACTCCGCCAAGTATCACCAACATCGCTCAAGGGGCTGTCGACATCGTGGTTCTTTGTACTCAGCCTTCATCCGAGAAGGAGTGGGATCTACTCGAAGAAGCTGTCGGTGCGCTGGACCAAAGCTTTGAGAATGGGAAGATCGTCATCTGTATGTCGACGTTCGGTATCAACACACAGCGTAGTTGATGGGGATACAGCTGGTATCCTACCTCCACCTCTGAACACCTCGAGCTCGGCTTTGCACCGCTCGGAATCGTACAACCTACACATCGGTCGACTCGCTCAGCTCTCCCTGCATGCCAATGTCTACCTTAAAGCGCTTCCACCCTTGATCGATAAAGCTAAAATGGCGGAAGGGGACTGGTGCAAAGAGCGAGTCGAAGTTGAAAGAGTCGTCAGGATGTACTGTTCGTGTTTCACGGATCCCTGCTTGAAATACTGAAATGGTATACAGTGTCTCCGGCGATCGAGACGTTCGGAACACATCGACTGATCTTCGGCTCTTCCCCAGTTCTTCCTCTCTCAAAGCTGGGGAGAGCAATGGAGCAAGTCGTGCCGAGTTCGGAATGGTATGCAGTACTTCGGAAATGTTTCGCAGATCTTGGAGAGGATGGAGATGCGATGAGTGGACTGATGGGTGGAAATGCTGCGGGTGTGTATGAGTTGCAGTGAGATTTGCTGTACGAGACATGATTACGATTGGACAACGCATCTCGATGAGACATCGTCTTCCCGGTCCATGTTTCGTGAGCTTTGCGCCTTCTCAGGAGAGCTGTAGTCGGAGAATCGCGGTGATATCACCTCGAGCATGCCGGACCTCCCAGGTGGAGGTGGTTCGTACCTGTCAATATTGACGGTGTCCATTCAACTCGACGTACTTCAACTCATATCACGCACTTGTTCTCGTTTGAACGTCAAGCAAAGACTATGACTCGATGACGTCTAGAAACTAGGTCTCCATGACCCTATACAACCCTCTCCATCTCCTTCCCCTTCCTCCCCATGCATTCGATTCCAAACCTCTAACTTCCGCTCTCACTGTCGACCCTTTCTCAGACCTCCTCTGGGTCGGTACTTCTTCCGGCTCGGTATCCGCTCTTTGTTCCCCTCTTTCCCTCTCACGAAATGTTCATTTCCCGGCACATGGCTCGACTGCTCCTGCTTATGGTCCCGGTACATCAAGAGCGGTCAAGGAGATTAGGGTAACCGACCGGGAAGTATGGACTCTAAGCGAAGGAGGAGTCGGTGGAAGGAGGAGAGGTGGAGCGCCGAAATGGACTGTCAGTGATCCGACCAGGAGTCTAAGGAGCATGACACCCAACCCGACGAACTCGCATGAGGTGTTGGCAGGAGGAACGGGGCAGATGGTACTGGTCAACACTGCTAGGGGCGAAGTGGTCCGACGAGTAAGTCGGCGTTCATTTCTCGCTGATGATAGATGGAACATCCTAGCCCCGTGGTGAAGCTCGCTCCTCTACAGCGGAATGTCTTCGCCGCATCATTGTCCGGCTCGGTCTCCGTGCTTGATCCGAGGATAGGCTTCAAGACCGCTTCGAATACCAGTCCTGTTCAAGCGCATACTGGCGGATTGAGCGGGGCAGATGCTCAAGGTCATCTCGTTTGCACATACGGATGGACGCATATGTGAGTTCACGAGCCTGTCTGAGCTAAGTTGTAGGCAAGGACACCCACTCCCGGACCCCCTTGTCCGCCTTTATGACGTCCGAACACTTCGAGCTCTCCCACCCATCTCTTTCCCCTCTGGTCCAGCATTCGCCCTCCTCCACCCGACGGATCCTTCTCGCGTACTCATCTCTTCGTCGCAAGGTGTACTGCAAGTTGTCGATATGGCCGGGTCTTCCAACAACTTCCAACAGCTCGATATCAATTCGTATGTCACGTCGATGACGCTGAGTCCGGGTGGCGATTACCTGGCATTTGGCGACGCGGATGGACAGTTACATCTATGGACGGTACATGATACGAGCGAGTCCGCTCTGAGAGGGAATGATGGGTCACTCGTGCTACCTCCGTTCAATGGGTATGAAGGGGTCAAACCGGAATGGCCAGATCCTGTCGATCCGCCTCAACAGATAGCATGGGAGGAAACGACGTAAGTCATTCGGGTGGACAGGCTGATGATAGACCCCTGAACCTCATCGGAATGCCTTACTACACCGAAGCACTCCTCTCAAACTTCTCTCCGTCCGATTACGCCCCAACCACCTCACCCTTCTTCAACCCCCCCGAACCGCTTCCGCCAGCAGTGCTCTCGACTATGAAGATGACGGACTTCGTTGGGTATGCGACAACCCCTCGGGAGCTGAGGGGGAAGAGGTATACCGTGCATGCGCGACCTGGAGCTGGGAAGCGAGCGACTGCTCGAGGCTATACGAGGAGAGATAGCGCTCCTCGTTTCAGAAGCGAGAAGGACCGGAAGCGACAGTCGATGTCGGTGGACTTGGATGAGGAGGTGAGTCTGGAAGTCTTCTGAGCTGACCGCAGACATCTGCTGGAGAGATTCCGAAACATTTCCGTAAAGTTGAGATCAAGTACTCCAAGTTTGGTATCGAGGATTTTGACTTTGGGTAGGTTCCTCTTAAATGCACTATAGCTGACGGTAGTTTCTATAATCACACCGATTTCTCCGGTCTCGAAACGGATATTCTCAACTCGTATACCAATGCTCTTCTCCAGGCCTTGCATTACACTGCGCCGATCCGAGCGGTAGCCAAAGCGCATATCTGCGTCGACTGCAGGAAGGAGCATTGTTTGCTTTGTGAGGCGGGTTTTCTCTTTCGGATGCTCGAGGATGCCAAGGGCAGCAATTGCCAGGCTAGCAACTTTTCGAGAGCGTTCAGCGCGACTCCGCAAGGTAAGCGCATCCAATCAATGGAGCTGATTATAGCGACCGCCCTGGGCTTGCTGGATGATGGCGAGAAGTCGACTTCGCCACATGGCTCCCTCATCCAGAACTTCAATCGATGGCTCCTGTCAACTTTCAGTGCGGAGGTAGTCGTGGATGGCGAGACGTTCAATCTCCGTCCAACCGGTTTGGACGCATTGAATCTCGGTTCGACAGCTTCCGCAATTGATCAGATTGTCGGAATCAGTACGATAACAACGAATACCTGCCAGAGTTGTGGCTTCGTCACCTCTCGAGATGCGACCATTCATGCAGTAGATCTAGCCTACCCTAAAAAGGTATGTCACAGATTTGACTTCGCTGACGACAGCTTGCTTATGTTCCACCCTTTACCGAGCTACTTCGCTCCTCCATCATCCGCGAATCATCCACCCGAGCGACATGCAGTAACTGTCGGCAATTCGCCCCATTGGACAGCAAGCGACTCCTCTCTACAGGTACAGGCATGACTCTTCCGCCGGTACTCAGCGTAAATGCGATGGTCTCTTCATCCGAAGTCTTCGAAGTATGGCGAGATTGCGTCCATGACGGAAAGGCTCAGCACTACCTGCCGCCGAAGCTTTCGCTACGCCTTCTACCAGATGGCGATCTCGCCGTAGGTGAAGGTGATGGAAGTGTAACATATGTACTTCGGGTAAGTCAGATCTCGCAAGTTGTGCTAATGCAGTCTAGTCGATTGTCGTCCAGATCCACGATTCTCCGGATCACCCCGCACACCTGCTCTCCTTCGTAAAGAGTAAGTCAATGATCGCGATCTGACTAATGGACTAGCGCCTCCCATGGAGGATGTCGAGTCACCATGGACAATGTTCAACGATTTCCTCGTCCGCCCAGTATCAGAGGAAGCAGTCTTCAGCTTCACCCTACAATGGAAGGTACCCGCGGTCATCATATTTGAGCGAATCGATAGCGAAGTGATGCTGGATCTGAAGAAGTTACCGACATCGCTGGATCCTGCTGGCCTTTTCCGAGACGTCTCCATGGCTTGGTGAGTCACATTTCGGTCAACGCTGATAAGTAGGAACCGCCGGAAGAACATGATCAAGCATAAAGTCCTGGAACCCGATGAGCTGCCTCAACCCGGCACGATCATCTCAATAGATGCGGAGTTTGTCGCACTACAGCAGGTGAGTCCCATTTTGGGGCCATGCTGATGATATAGGAGGAGATGGAATTCCGCTCGGACGGGACTAAGAATATCCTTCGACCGTCGCGTATGTCTCTGGCCCGGGTGTCTGTTCTTCGAGGTATCGGACCACTCGAAGCACTGCCATTCATCGACGATTACATCAACACGAGCGAGTCTGTAGCGGACTATCTCACCGAGTTCTCCGGTATCCAGAGTAAGTCTAACCAGCAGTACTTGACGCTGAACTACAGATGGCGATCTCGATCCGAATAATTCTCCACATACCCTCGTCCCACTCAAGGTCGCATACAAAAAGCTCCGGCTCCTCGTCGACCTCGGATGCATCTTCATCGGTCACGGTTTATCGAAAGACTTCCGGACGATCAGTGAGTGATCCGTTCAGAAGTCCGCTGAGGTCAGACATCTTCGTCCCGCCTGAACAAGTCATGGACACGGTCAACATCTACATCATACCGGGACAACGACGGAAATTGTCACTTCGCTTCCTCGCCTGGTTCCTGCTTAAAAAGGATATCCAGACTCACACCCATGACTCGATCGAAGATGCCAGGTATGCTCTCTTGCTGTATAAACTGTATCAGCAGTTTGAGGAGGAAGGTCGGTTCGAAGATGTCATGGAGGATATCTTCTTTGAGGGGCAGAAAGTGGTAAGTTCGATTATGCCTTGCACAAATTGGCTGATCGGTCACAGGGATTCAAACCCCCACAAGATCGGCCGCCTTCGCCTTCGACGTTCCCGCGGACGCGAACTGTGGCTTCACCTGCTCCTCGAATGCCGTCGGGTCCTCATCTCCAACCTCCGAAGCAATGGTCAAACAGTCAATCCCCTGCATCTGTGCAGCATAACCCACGGAGAAATCGATAGTGAAGCCCATTGCATGCAGAAGTGCATCCTCATAGGGGTTCAAGCTAAAGGCGGCCCGTGAAAAGGGCTCAAATTATCTCCTTCAACGGCTCGGTGGGGAGTTATTTCGTTCCATTCCAGCAATTTCCTGACCCCCTTCCGTATTGCTTCAATGAGGATGCTAATTCAGTGATCCTTGAGCGCTATGCGGAACCCGATATCGCCGGGAAAGTAGAGCTAGCCGGCTGGCTGATAAACACGAGCTTCCGATCACATGTCCTTCCACAATGCCGGGCGCTCTCACAACCTCTCGGCACGCCCATTGACGACTGAGCTGTGCTTTGGCGGTCAGTACCGTTGACTGATCCATACATAGTCTTAGGATGGTATGGCATTGTGTTATCGTCTCCCTCTACTGCGAAACCGAGAATGATGTCCTCACCGGTTATTGCCTGGATGAGGGAAGTTACCGATAATCCAGCTATCGACTATGAGCAGATCGTCATCTTTGGTATCTGGCTCCGACTCGTTCTCGAGGTCTGGGTATAGTAGGTCCCACCGCTCGTGCTGTTCTGGGATGTGTCGCACTGATCTGATCTAATCAGTTCGAGACAATTATCATGCTTCGTACAACCCTCTCCCCCTCACGAACTCGCAAAAGTCATCCCCGAAGCAACCTTCCAGAAAGCTCGAGCATTCGGACGAGATAAGATATGGCTCGTCATCTGCCGAACCACGGCCAGAGGAGTTTGCATCTGGCTCATGGTTCGTAATCACATTTATGCGAGAGCTTGGTAGTTTGCGGGTAACGTCTGGGGTGGTCTGGTGAGGTTGTTTTATCTCAGTAAGCAAGAGCTACCGAATTGACTCACTTGCACAGATCTTTCAATCGGTCTTATGGACGGTCATCCTGTGGTCACCTACCATGCTTCTATCCATGATATCCGGGGCCTACTCCTACTACAGATTCGTCATCGAGGACCAGTTTGATTTCAACAAGGCAGGCGTACGGGAATGGTATCAATTCAGCTGGCCGTTGGGATCTTCGGGATCACTTTCATGTCCATCTTACTGGTGGTGTTACCAGAAGATGATGGAGTTGACCGGGACACGTTCACCTTTTGGACGATGGGGCTCATGTGAGTTATACGTTTTCGGAGTTTTAGCTGATTCGCCCAGGCTATCGCTATTTCTCAATAAGAGTCGTCTTCCCTACCTATAGTGCGTAAATGTCGTGGGGATATGAACTGAAGGTCTAGTCAAACCGTGATTCGCCAATTCGCGACTCCTTCCTGAGGGGGAGGTTCGAGATCGGATCGTCTCGAGAGCGACAACGCTCCGTTAACCGTTGAGGGAGATGTATGCGATTGATAGCGAGAGGCGGGGTGAATAATCTGATATGTCAGTCGCTAAGATAGGAGGGGATAGAGTTGATCATTGGTCGATAGTCGATAGATATTCCTACGATCTACCTTGGTGGAAGGATGTCGTCATTTCTGACAATATCCTGAGGCGAGCTCGCCAGCTGAGGTTGAGGCTGTCTTTGGTGGGTCGATCGATGCATATAGATCTGACGAATATTTCACAAGCTGGGTCATTGGGCTCGAGGTACGTTCTCTTCACCAGTGACATGGCATAAGCTTGCTGAAGTGACGATAGGACACACCTTCTTCCGATACATCGATTCCCCGCTAGGAATCCTCAATGGCCTCTTCTTCTTCTCCCTCTTCCAACACAATCGAACCCTCCTCTCATCCTTCCATTTCGATCCGCACCTCGTGGACGCTTACCCTCGACCAACCATCATCCCCTTCATCCTCTCATCAATCCTCGACGACGACTTTGACCGGATATTGACTGTCGTACCGAAGTTGTACTTCCGACAACTCGAGTTTCAAGCAGGTAAGTTCCCTTGAACGATTCGTCTGATCTGGTCGTAGATCAGTTCGTCGTCCGGGTTGGGTTGCGAGATGATCTGGCCAGCGCACTCGTCAAGTTGCTTGTAGTGGAACTCTCGCCTGTTCATGAGGGAGACGCAGCGAATACATATACGGACAAGCTCTTCACCGCCTGCCACCATAAGCGTCCGACACCGCTCGAGCGAATCGCCGCGATTGGCGAGATAGCATCTCCCAGTCAAGGGTCTGGCCCAAAGCTCGATGGTTCAGCTGAGAAGGGGGATGTTGTGGAGTCTCCGCTGTGATCGCACCCTATGCACTGTATGCACCGGTCTGCACCGTTACATTTTGCTTCATGAAATATCGCATGGTAGGACCCAACCGAGTCCGCCACGTGGCACAAAATTACTCTTGATTACCCCTTTGTTCAAATCCAGATCCTGCTCTTTCACATCATATCTGACTCCCTCGCAGTAATGGCAAGTGTCGTCGTCTACACCCTTGATGGTGTGATCACACAACTCGCGAATGTGGTAGACAACCCCTCGATCGACTATCAACAACTCGTGATCTATTCCTCTTGGTTACAAACAGCTTTCGAGGTATGGCTATAGTACGCCGCTAGCCCTTCCTTTAATCTGACCTATCCTGATCTCGAGCAGTCAACGCCAATTACGATGTTATGATCGATCGAAGCCTCCACCCGAACTGGCTTCTCATCTCCCTCAAGATACATTCGTCAAGGCCCAGAGCTATGGTCGTGACAAGACGAGGTATAGCTTGTTTAAGGCTGTCTTTGACCAGTTCTTGACTTGGGGGATGATCAGAGCTGGGTTGTATGCTTGGGCTTGGGGCTGGACGGGGAGGTGGATGAGCACTCTTGGTCTGAGCCAAGATAGGATGGTGAGATTACCTTTACTTCGCTGAGGGAAAGGTAAACCGAACCAAGATCTTGACGAGATCGTAGATTGTTCATTCCCTTATATGGGGGACAGTACTCACCGTGATCTCATCGATCCTCTCGATACCATGGGATTACTTTTACACCTTCGTCCTGGAGGAGAAACACGGGTTCAACAAATCGACCGTCCGGCTTTGGTTGATGGATCAGGTCAAGACTTGGGTCCTGCTCTTAATCATTGGATCACCGGTCCTAGCCGCTTTTCTTCGGATCATCGAGTGGGCCGGAAGGTCTTTCGTACCCTGGCTTATGCTGTTCATGTGAGTCGAGACTCGGGTGAAGTGACTGATAAATAGGATCATTGTACAGCTGTCATTACAGATCATCTACCCAACCTTCAGTGAGCGGATTGATCTACCTTGAAGGATGGCGAAGCTGATCAGAGTCAGTACAACCCTTATTCAACAAGCTCACCCCATTACCCGCCGGCGATTTGAGAGGTCGAGTGGAGAAACTCGCAGGAGAGCTCGGTTTCCCGCTGAAGCATCTCTACGTGATCGACGGGAGTAAGCGGAGTAGCCATTCAAACGCGTCAGCAGGGACCCAACTCCTTTGCTGCTTGTGCTTACGATACTTCCTAGGTACTTCTATGGACTCCCTTGGTCAAAGCATATCGTCATCTACGATACTCTCATCGAAAAATCATCTCCAGCGGAAGTCGAGGCGGTCCTAGGGCATGAGCTGGGTCATTGGTACTTTAGTATGTATCTTCGCCAGCTGTGGATTTTTGCCAGATCTCTGAGCTAGAGCTCAGCTGATTCTACGCAGCTCACCCCACCAAAGTCCTCATAATCGCTCAATCACACCTCCTCTTCACCCTGACCGTCTTCTCCATCTTCATCCACAACAAAGCCCTGTTCGCTTCTTTCGGCTTCGACCCTCGCCTTGCCTCATCATCTCCTCAACCTATAATTATCGGTTTCATGCTCTTCCAACTCGTCCTGGATCCGCTCGATACAGTCGTCAAGTTCCTCCTCAATGCTCTGACTCGGAAATACGAGTATCAAGCGGGTATGTTGGATCGTTTTATTATCGAGTACGCATGCAGCTGACGAGGGGGTTAGATGAGTTTGCGGTGCGATTGGACAAAAAAGACGACCTCGCTTCAGCTCTGATCAAGCTGCATATCGATAACCTCTCTTCGCCGCATAATGATCGGCTTTATTCGCTGTATCATCATTCACATCCGACATTGCCGGAGAGGCTTGTGGCGATGAATGAGTATATTGGGACGAAGCCGAAATTGCTGGATGGGGTGAAGAAGGAGCTGTGAAATACGCATGGATGTGAACACATGATTAGGTAAATACGCTCCGCCGTTCGCTCCATCGTGCGATTTCCCCTCGCGGAAACGCTACAAGTCGCCACCATTTGCAAGCGAGACTGCTCCATACAGAGTATCCCACCAGACCACCCAGACGAACAAGAGAAATTAGCGGTTCTCAACCCGAACGCCGTGCATGCTATTACCGAAAGAAAGAAGCAAACTAACTTCGACACTACACAAGTCATCAATCATCCCTCCGTTCGCCATAGCTTCGCCTATATACAGCTTCGACCCCCAACCCACCTCCACCCGCCTCTCCTTAGTCAACATTCCCAGCGTCCAAGAACTCCGAGTCACGCCCGACTTAACGCATGTACCTAAAAGCCGGATGATCATCTCCAAGCTCAACGATCTGCTCCCTCGTCATCCCCTCAAGACCCCACTTGCGCTTATACTCCTCACTCTCAAAGTTTTGTATCTCGTTATCGGCCGGTACGGGTCCATACAATGCGTCTCGGCGCTTGTTTTCACGGGTGAGAGCCATGTAGAGTATGAGCGCGGTTACGAAATTCAGTGCGGCGAAAGCCAAAGCAGTGGCGTGACCGCGCTTGAACCTGAAGCGGGTCAGAAGTGTATAAATGGCAGTTTAAGGATGACGTACCGAGGAGCGTCTTGGGTGCGGTAGGCTTGAGAGGCAACGATACCTCCAGAATTACCGCAGGAGAAGACGAGACCCATAGCGACGGCCCGCTTGTCTGATAGGGGTCAGCGTGAATTGCTTACTGTTCTCTTCGCCTTGACATACAGTGATTACCCCAGGTATTCGCGGTCCAAGCGATGGTAGTCCCGATGAGTGGTCCAACCGCGGCCGTTGTCAAGAAGACTGCAAAGTAAAGAGGACCGGCATTCCCTTTAACCGGCAGGGAAAGCAGGATGATGTATCCGATAATCGCGACGAACGACCTGAGATTGTCAACGACCGTCTTTCGAAGTCGCAAGCGCTCACCAGAACATGAGGAAGAAGCCACGACGCCTAATTTTGTCGCTGAACCATGCTGTGCCGAGTGTAGTAATGAAGCACACGACGTATGCTGGGGAAATCAGCCGTGACGCTATGGAATCAATGGCGGTGACTGACGAGGCGTGCTGAGGAGGAGGGATTGGGCTGTGGTCCACTGGCCCAGAGCCGCGATGATAGACGGGGAGAAAAGCGAGGCGCTGATCTCATCAGCACTGAAACATTATCTCTGCTCACCTGTAGAGTGGCGTCGCCGCGCCGATATACATCAACATGAGGCAGTACACCTTCCAATCCTTCAAAGCCTTGAGAACCATTTTCCCGCTAAATTTGCCCTCACCGGCGAGACCTTGTTCCTGCCTGATGCGGACGAGAACCATCTCGCGCTCAAGTGGGGTGAGGAAGCGTGCCTGGTCTGGCCAGTCGTGAACCATCCAGATGGAGCCGACCGCGACGAGAAGGGTGAGAATTCCTTCCATGATGAACTGCTAGAGTCAGCTCGGAAGCACATTTCAGCAGTGGGAGACTGACGATCCACGACCATCCTTCCTTGCCACCTTTGCCGTTCATCCTGCTCAGCGCATCTACGAGAGTCAGCTGGATTGAAACAAGATTCATTACCGCCTTACAGCCGAAAATACCACCGAAAGCACCAGCCAAAACCGCACCGGCGAAGAAGATGGAACATCGCTTGTTGATTTCCTCACGTCGGTACCATCCGGTGAGGAAGAAGTTGAGACCTGGGAAGAGACCGGATTCGAACAGGCCTAGGCAGAATCGGAGCGCTAGTAGCTGGTGATAACTTGTCACGAGACCCACTGCGTATGTTCAGTGCAACCCAAAAGGAACGCTAAAGACCTGTACTGACTGAAGATCTGGAAGATTGACCAGCAAACCTAGGGATGGCTAAGCGTATTGTAAGGTACTCGTGCGGTGGAACATACCATGGTGAAGGGAATCCAACGGGATGGACGGAACCTCTTGAGGATGAGATTCGAAGGTACCTCGAACGCTACATAGCTGACGAAGAAGACTAAGGCAAGTGTGAATTGTGAAACTCGAGCCTTCGTCGAGGAATGATCAACTGACTCGTTGACGCGTTACTGTACTCGAGTGAGGTAAGTTTGAGCTGAGTGTTCAATCCTGTAGACCATCAATCAACGCATCCTCCCTAATATCGCTAGCATCACCCGCGAGTTTGGCCGTCCCGATATTCACTCGATCAAGGAAAGACATGAGGTACAGTAGTCTGCACCGTTTACTCAGCTCGTCAACCCTCGGAATGAATAAATCACTCACGTCATCCAAGGGATCAATCTCGTATCAAGCTTCCAAAGCAATTTCTTATCGGCCAAAGCGTATTCTTCCGGTGTCATCCTTCCAATCTCATCGGCTATCGCCTTCACATGGTCCGGGATGCTATGAGGCATCTTAGTATCTTCTTGTGAGGTGACAAGGAGGGAAGGGTCGGAGTGGGTGTCGGATTGATGCGAGGCATGATGACCGTTCGTCTTCTCGTTCATCTTTGAGATTGTGACCCGTGTAAGAGAACTTTGGTTTAGGATGCACAGAAAGGGGTTTCCTCGTCTTTTAAGACTTTCCTTGTTATTGAGCAAGAAGATAGGAAAGCTGAGCAAAGGGAAGATCTGTTCTTGGGGAAAACACGGGAAAGGTATATACCCGACTCAGCCTATATATATCTCTTGACTCGGTATATCTGCTGACCTCCTTCAAAGACCCCGAATATTCCCTCTGTCTTAGCACACACAGCGCCGGTTGACCGGGTTCGGGGCTTAAAAGATTCCCCCCCGCTTAATAACGGAGAGTTGCTATCACGTAATAAGCTGGGTTTGGGTCCTCCTGGTGAATTTTGGCTTCATTTTTTGACCAAGATGATTCGTCGGTCATTGCTGTCGGCAACATGTCTGCAGACGACTTCACCGGGACACCGTCTTCTTCGAGCTACATTCGCTTCGAAAGCACCTTCAAAAGATTTGAGATCAGATCCAGCCGATCCAATAACACCACCTCTCCATGCAGCTCCGACCGCTTCATCATCTCAACCTCTCCCATCTGTTCCTCGGCTCAAAGCCAGTCTGCCCCGCCTCCGAGCCTTAGCCTCACGTACCGGTGTCCCACTCCCATCCTTAGCTCTCTCCTTCCTGATCCTACACGAACTCACCGCACTCATCCCCCTCATCCTATTCTACTTCATCTTCCAAGCTTTAGGCGCAGGAGGAGGGATCGTAGCTTGGATCGCTTCCTTAGCCAGTGACATCAAGGAAGGGGGTGAAGGATGGGATTGGAGGAGTTTGGTCGGACGTTGGTATGAAGAAGGTCAGAAGAGGGTTGAGCGGGCTGGTAGGCTATATGGGATATTAGGGTACGATCAGATGTCGAAACCAGAATTAGGAGGAGATAAGTTAGAGGTGAAGGCTTCGACTGCTGCTGAGAAAGTTGCCGATGCCATCGCCGCGTATATCGTGGTAAAGGTACTTCGCCACTTGGTGTATGTATTTCTAGTTGACATGGATAGGCGCTCTTGCCGGTGAGAATAGGTGTTTCCATAGGCGCTGCACCAGCTTTTGCAACATTTGCGCTCGAGCCGACGAGACGGATCCTGAGTAGGATATGGGCAAGCAGAGGGAAAAGATGATGCATCTTCATGATGTGACAACCAGGCGGTACTTCCCAGGTTGTCCGTCCAGATCTGATACCTTGATCGTGAATCCGCCTTCCTCAGCTTGATCCCCCCCTTCTGCTCCAACATCCGCTGCTTCGCCTTCGACAGTCGGTCGTCGCAGGTTTCCCAACCGGATATCACTTGGATGTGTGAAGATGACCCGCCCGAAGTGTAGCTTGAGTTCCGGTGAGAACGTCATCATATCCAGCTCGAGCTCCTGCAAGCCTGCTCAGCTCATCTTACTTCGTGTGATGACTAAGCTCACCTTCCAAGCGAGCAGATTACCCTCAGCCAGTGTTCCGGCTCTTTCCGAAGTCAAGTACTCCAGCCCGTCATATTCCCTCTGCACACGTTCCCACAGCGCGACCTCCTCTTCGCCATTCATCTCGACATCCTCCCCATTTTCAGGTTTCCTTTCCCGATCATAGCCATTCCCCAACCGCTTCGGCGTCACTCGACTGAATTCCTTGCTCGTGACAAATACATTGTTCGGCAGTGCCTCCCTCTCCGACGGTGGTAGCCTTCTCTCCAGCTCCTTCACAGACGTCTTAGGCGCTTCGTTACCGTTCGTCGATATAAGCTCTCCTGTCGTCGGAGGGGTTTTTCCGCTCGCTTGAGTCTCATCCTGACCGTCACCGGTTTCCACACCGTCAAACACAGTCCTAGAACCCCTCATCTCCCTCATCTCCTTCATGAAACCCCTCTTCTTATTCCGGTTTGCCATATCCCTAGGAACGATCTGAGGTTCCGTGAACGTCGTCTTTCCGCCGTCCACAGCAGTCTTGATGTCGGAACTTGTGGAAGGGCCCTGCCCGGTGACCCCGCCCTGCTCAGCGAGCGTCTTCAGTTGGCGGGCACGCCGACGACGTTCATTCCTATTCTGAGTTTCGGGCTTGCCTTGACCAGGGGGGATTCCGGGACTACACTTGATCAGCTGATACTATGGAAGAGAGCGAAGGCGTGTAGACGCACGCGGCTGCCGGTCTGACGAAAACGGGATAAGGGTTGCCTCTCGGCTGGATGTGGTTGGGCGGTTTGATAGGCTGCGATGGGGGTGAAGAGGCACTCGAGGAGGTCGAGGAAGTCGAAGAGCTATCATCGGATTCGGACGATGAAGAGGATGAAGAGGACGAGGAAGAGTCCGACTCTGTTGATTCCGATGCTGTACTGCTAGATGACGGACTGGCCGGTTTGGGCGGTGGTCGGACAGGTACGGAGACTACTCGTCGAGAGAGGGTCCCGGGTTTCCCGTCTCGCTCGTTGATTTTCCGTCTCTTCAAAGTCTTCTCCTCGGATCTCGATGCTATAGACTTCCTCTTGTTCGTTTCTGAGGGTTTCGTTGGAGATTTAGATTTCGCAGTTGAGCTAGAAGCTACCAAACCGACCCTAAAATCAACCATGTTTTTCAGCTCGACTTTTATGTTGATGGGAATAGCACATACGAAATCACATCACCCTCCTCGATAATAGAAACCTCACTCCCACCAATCAGCTCGAACCCATCTATTTCCAAGCGTAGGTCCCGCCAAATCTCAGCACGTTGGGCAACAGACGAAAGCGAGCGAAAGAGGTGTTTCTTCAGCTGAGAGATGGTTTCAACAGAGCTCGGAACGGGTAGTAAGACCTTCGTCGGATTGAACGGGGAGAGGAATGATATCCGAACCCGCATGTCGATGCTTTTACGATCTATCCATTCTTACTTAGCAGGAAAGAGAATCTAAAGTGATTGGCAGAGAGACAGATCAGACAAACTCGCTGGTTTCCGCCGGAAGCTTTTCCAGCTGAGCTGTCCCGTACTCATCGCTTCAGCACGAATAGATAGCCAGGCTCTCTCCACACATGTGCATTCCTCCCTTACGCCTCACGGCCTGGCATCACCTCGCCTATAGAATACTACTCCTCATCAAATTCTGCTCCGGCGGCAGATGCATTTCGCCCTTGCATATACAGCCCAGCATCACCTCGCTTGTACAAAACTACTCCTCATCATACCCTGCTCCAGCGGTGGAATGCTCGCCGCCTTCCTAGGCCGTCCAGCAGAACCAGACCCTGAACCTCCAGCTCCATAAGATCCTCCCACCTCCTTTTCAAGCATCTCCTGATACGCATCGTATGCGTAATTGACGGGCTGCTTGGAGGTGTACACCTCGTCCGCGACCACAATCTCCTCGGAAGACTCGTCGGAAGACTTCTTAACACCAAACATCTCGTCAGGATCAAAGTGATCTGCCACCCGTCAGACCGTATTCGAGAAGAAGGGAGACGAAGCACTCACTATCCTCGTCGACGACTGCTCGACGCTTCCCAAGAGCTTTCCGACTAGGCTTGGAAGACGGAGGGACATCCTCATCATCCCCGTGATCGCCTGTACTACCCGTTCCCGAACGAGATGGGTCCAGGGTACTACCCAGACTCTGCTGACTCCCATCTGCACGACTGAAGGGGTTCGGCAACGGTCTGGGAACCCGCATATTCTTGCCGAGAGGCGATACCGCGCGACCAGGGGCAGAAGACATCTTTGGTGGATGAGGTAAAGCATGTTTGTCAGGGGAAGGAGTTCGAGAACGACCAGGAATGCCATTCGCTCGAGGTATCTGAGGCAGGGGAACGCCCATTTGACGAGGCGAAATGGTGATGGGAAGGCGAGAGCTCGGTGTAGGTGACGGTGTTCGGGAAGATGATCCTTGTTGCTGCTGTTCCGGGGCAAGAAGATGGCCATTTCCGTCAAACATCCCAGGTTGCTAGGCTTAATTAGCAGAGCACGGGAAATTTCGTGGGCGGCTCACGTTCCGATCCATCCTCGTATCCTTCTTACTCCTCTCCCGAACCTCCTTCAACTCCATCTCATCCCTTGCCATCCGCTCAAGATCGTCATGCTGCGTCAAAGCCTCGCTCAGCAGACCGTGTGCTTCCAATAACTTTGCCAGAGCCTTTTCCTCTATAGTATCCTCATGATGCTGTTGATCGACACTCGTCATGATGGCCTTTTCTCGAGATTGAGCCGCTTCCGCTTGAGCCCACTCGATCTGATTTGTGAGGGATTCGTGTCCAAGGAAGCATTTCCGGTAGAATTCCTAAACTGCTCAGCACAACCTACTGAGTCTATGCAGACTCACTCTAATGATTGGCTTGTGCTCTAGGTTTTCAGGTCGAGTATAGACCAGAGCGTCGATCAAAACTGTCGCAGCCTCCTTCCCAGCTGTACACTCGTCGGTCAGTCGGCGCATATCCTCGGTGTGACTGGCGAGTTGAGGGTAATTCTGTCCGAAGCGGCCAGGCGAAGGTACCCGGAAAGGTATAGGTGGGGGAACAGACCGGTCATCGAGAGCGAACTGCTGAAGAGAAGGTGAAGATGGCCGTCTAGATCCAGCAAGGGATGGGGGTCCCGAGGAGTACGGAGACTGGTCCACGAAGCCTTGGGCGTACATAGGCTGAGGCATGTAGACTTGATGGTCAGCAGGTAGTGGCCGTCCCTATACGAGTCTTAGCAAGATATCGATCAGCGCTACTGGACTCACCAGGTCCGGCTCCTGAGGCATCTTGACCTTCCTCCAAAGCTCTACAAGCGCTTCACAACCCTTCTCCGTCCCATACATGTACGTCAAATCCGCCAAGATATCCGTTATGAACTTATGGGTCGGCGTAGAGAGCAATGGCTTGGACGGCGGAGCAAGCAAGAGAGCTTCCAAGCTGGACAAGAACTTCTTGCTAGCAGCGTGGACTTCGAGCACGTCAGACATGATCTGATTCACTTGAAGAGGCTCACCCCTGAAACTTCTCGTGGAGATGTTCCGCATCGTGATCAGCCACACCTTGGCGGCTGCCCTCCGTTCCGCCTCGTTTCCATGTTTGAACTTCTTCCTCAATGCTTGGGCTGCTTCTTTGCTCACGCCATCGGCTCCTTCAGACAAATTGATCTTGTCGACCACGTCAAAGATACTTGCGCCAGGCGGATCGGACATTTCGCATAGCATTCCTAGAGATGTCAGTCTTGCAATGCTGCTTGAGATGAGGCTTACTAATTGCCATCGTGACGGTCTCCTCATGCTTCGAACCCAGCGGAGCATCTCTATTCCGACCAAGGTCGAGCCCAAGCAATCGCCCGCGAGGCTCCTCCTCCCCAAGTCCATGAGCGCTTGGCAAATCTCCATCTCTCCACATCTCCACACTCCGACTCCCGTCGTCATCAAAGTCCCGCCTACTACCCTTATCCTTCTTATCTCCCCATCCCATCCCCCAAAACTTCTTCTTCTCTTTGTCTAATGCCTTCGGTGTATCGCCATCCAAATCTCGTATAGGCCTGTTCAGCCTCATCCCCTGCATCTCGTCAACCGGTGGGAAGGGATTGGGAAGCGGTGGTAGCGGGGCCTGCTGCGTGACGTGAGGGTGTGAGGGATAGTTGTTGACATCGCTGATTTGCGTCCCATACGAGTTGGCAAGCGGAGATCGAACTACGTGAGATTGTGGAGGCGGTTTTGTGAGCTTTCCGTTTGGAGGTTGAGAAGGGGAGTTTGCATGACCCAGCGACGAAGATTCGTTATCTGATCCTCGACCTGAAGCCGATGCAGAGCTATAGCCTCGTTCTCGCGGCACTACGTGAGGTGCTGGGAACTGTTCTCGCTCGCCCGCGGAAGTCTCACATGGACCGGTCGAGGTGACGAAGCCGGTCTGAGCCTGAATAATCGTAGATCCGTAGCTGTTCCGACTAGGTGTTCCCGGCCGAAGCGAAGGTGGTGGTGTTGGAAGTCTAGCGCCGGGAGGAAGGTACAAGGCGGCGTTCGAAGGGGTCGGAGTGGTCCCACTGGATGGCGAGTTGGAAGAAGTGGAAGGTGTGGATACAACGTGTGGAGCGAGAGGAGGGGGTAGTTTATGGTCGTATTGCGGATCCAAACCGTTACTCGGCGTAGTTCGACTGCTAGGTTGATGAGGCGCTGTCCATCCATCTGGCGAAGACCTGGGCGGAGCATGGTCAGGTCGAGGCGGTCTCGGTCCTTGCCGTTGCGACTGAACCCATTCATCCCTCCTCGAACCGTCCCTCTGACCCTGCATCTGCTGGATCTCCAGCAAACTCGGAGCAGTATTCCTCTCTTTCCCCTTCTTTTCTTTTGGAATAGGTGGCGGAGGCAGGTCTCGTCCGATATCGATAGGGAACGGTGTGACGCTCCCTTGTGGATGACTACCGGACCTTGCTCTCGGCTCATGCGACTGGAGCGTCGACCCAGAGATCGATTGTCTGCCTCCATGTGGATGATGTTCGTGTTGCTGAGGAGGAGGCAGCTGATTGGGCGGAGGAGGAGGCGGCAATGGGTCGACACCGGGCTTCGCGTTTCGGAAGAGCCGTTTCATGTTGTTCATGAGCGCAAATCAACAAAAGGGGGGAAAGGAGCAGAGTGGAGGAAGGAAGAGGGTGAGGGAGCGAAGACGCTTCGCAGAGCTCAGCTGCGAGCTCCACGCGGTCTATGGGCTGTCTTTGGAATGGCCAACACTTTGATGGGGAACACTATGTCAATGCTGTGCTATTCAGTTGGCACCGACTATATCGCAACTATCGGTGCCACGTGTCGATAACCCCTGAGGCTTGGTCAGGCTCGGGGTCGTATTTACAGGCGGTAATGAGCATGCTATGCTCTGCATATTGCTACAAAGATCTATTTTCTGAGTACCATATTATGTGACCTCTATGGTGTGATACAACAGAACAAAGCGGACGATGACAAAGGAAGCCTCGCTCATCCGCTAGCAAGCTCAGCGATGAGCTGGCACGCCATTTCCAGGAAGTGGAAAGGCCCAGACACTCCACCAATCACTCCCGTATCCTGTTTGCTCGCACTAGGTCGTATCGAGGCATTCCTAATCGGACCACTGGGGAGAGAATCGACAGCTGCGGCCACGTCTGGTGGAACATCATCCGTCAAAGCAGTCGATTTGGCGTGTTCTGGTGCCGGTTCTGATTCATGAGCCATGTAGTACCCGATATTGCGGAAGTCGACTAGGTAGTTCTGTGTATCCACTCGATATAGTTGGAGGTCCATTCGAACCTACAATCCTCAGCATGCGGTCACCTCGCCCTCCTCAGACTCACCATGACATCCCCATATCTCGCTCTCGTCTCAACAAGGTAAAGCCCCTGCGCTGCCTTATCCTGCGCCGCCACCTCCTTCTTGTTCGGCGTCTTCCTGCCCATTTGAGGTGGAACTCCTCCTTGTTCCGCCCATTGCGCGATCGCCGCCTCGACCTCTTCCGGATAACCCCCGGGAGGCGGAGGACCTATCTCAGGCATGTTGACGCCATCTTTTCGCCGCCATTCCATACCGAGGATATTCAGAGTCTTGTAGATTTCCAGCATGACTTCCATTGGCGGCGACCGTGATCGGATGCCAAAGTGCCATTTCGGCTTTTGCAAGGGCTTCTCGGTGTACTGGACTGGGGCTGGGGCGGTTGCCATATTGTCGAGAAGGGCTCGCGCAGCTCGCTCTGCCGCGTCCTGCGGATCGACTGGGGTACCGACGAGAGTATTTGTGGCAATCGTATTGGCTAAGATGATCAGAGCTGATACGGAAATGTACTTACGGGTCAGATAGCCAGGAAGACTGCTATTGAGAACATCGAAATGAGCATTCGGGATGTCCTGGATTTCCCCATCGACATCCTCCCAATCCATCTCCTCGACTCCCATGTGAGTCAGTGAGGGGGGTCGCTGAAACTGTCAGGGGAGTTTCATGCGTCTACTCACAGGTATATCCGCGTTCCAAGCAGGAGGTGATGATGCCAAGAACTCCTCCATTGCGGATGAATCCTCATCCTCGAATCCGTACATCGCTATACATTGTCAGCGCGATCATGCGACCCGCGCAGAGCCCTCACAGTCCTTCAATATCCGCTTGTGATCCCGTACGAGCTGGTAAGCCACCTTAACCTGATTATCTCCCTCCTCTTGCAGAGCGTCCCAAACCATCGCTTCAGTGTAGGTCGAAATCTTCTCCAGAAGCTCCGCCACGATCTCCGGGTCAACAATCCCTAGATCCTCGGTGAAGACCATCCCCTTCGCCTCGGCCAGCTTCTTCGGGTCCGCTTGTCCCTCGTTGATGAGCAAGATGGTTGACAGATCGTCTACAGGTAGTGTCGGGTATCGCTCGATCTCGGGTAAGGGTTGAAGGTATCGAGGGAGGTTCTCCTGGAAGAAGGGCATGGTGCGGATCTCGGCAATGGTCGCTCGCTTAAGTGGGTCAACGTGAAGCATTCGCTTGAGCAGATGTCGAGCACCATCGGAAACGTGACTGGGAATATGGAATTGACCGCCTGAAAGCATCAGCTTAATCAAGATTAATGGCAGTACAAATCGCTCACTTTCAATCTTCTTGAACAGCGAGGGTATGTGATCGTCGTCGAAGGGGAGCTTCCCGCAGAGCAGGACATACATGATGACTCCGGCACTCCAGACGTCTATCTCGGGGCCGGAGTATAGCCTACTATTTCAGCTGTGCAGGATGGCAAGTACAAGCGGACTCACTTCCCTGAGATGACTTCAGGAGCAGCATAGTTCGGACTCCCACAGGATGTTTTGAGGAAGTCCCCATCCGTCATCAGGTTGGACAGTCCGAAGTCGCCTATCTTGATATTCCGCTTAGAGTCCAGGAAGAGACTGTTATGGGAGTGATTAGGCATAACGACGTCATAAGATAGTAAGACCCACTTCTCCGGCTTGAGATCTCGGTGGACGATGTGATGCCGATGACAGTACTCAATAGCCCCTATCATCTGCTGGAAGAACCGTCTCGCTTCGTCCTCGCCCATCTATCAAAGTCAGCGGTATTTCCTGCTTGTAATGACCTGACATACCCCTCCCTTGCCCTTTGCAACGATGTAGTTGAACAGCTCTTCCCCAGCATACTCCATGACCATGATCACGTCTGTCGGTGTGGTGATCACCTCATACCTGAGCCACATCAGCAGAAACCATGGGAGACGAGGTGTACACACAGCTTGATGATATGCGGATGTCGTAACACTTTCAGGTACTGTATCTCCCTCTTCACTCTCGCGTTCATATCCGGCGTAGTGATCTTCGCTCGGTTGATTAGCTTGAGAGCGACTTGATGCCCCGTTACTGAGTGGGTAGCGACTGATGGACCGTCAACAGATGATGCCCATTGTCAGAGAGCAAAGCTCACGCTTGACCTTTCCGAAGCTACCCGTCCCCAGTGTTCGCTCGATGATATACTGTCCGACCCGAGGCTTCTGACGAGGTTGACCACTGGTCGAGGAAGACGCAGCGCTTCGAGACCTTCCGCCGGGAGCTGGAGGTGCAGGTCTCGTCGCCATGTTAAGGGAGGACGAGAGTGGGAGTGAGGTGAGGAGGCTATGCGGAAGACCGGTATACGGCTTGAACCTCAATAACCTCCTGATGCGGGAGCTGTTGTAGTGTTCAACGTGCTGTATGTGCTATATGGTGCACGCGCTGGACGGTATGTAAACGAAGCAGATAACAGCTGCAAGCAGTCTAAGGAAATTGCCAGATAAGGCAATTAGCTGACCGGACCGCTCATCTTCCTCAATATCCTCGCAAACCTGTTGTCCACAGGAAACACGCAACTCCTCGGGACCTCTGTCATCATACTACACACCTGGCTCCTATCACACCGCCCTCAAGATGGGCAATACGCCCTCTGCCCAGCAGAGCTCACCAGCGCGAGGGCAAACCAATGGTGACCGTGCCCAGACATCCTCCCAATCAGCGTCTAATACCGGCTCTACATCCTCACGACTTCCTAACCTTCGCTTGCCCATGCCACAACGACCTACGCATAGATCACCTCAATCGTCAAATCCCACATCCCCTTCTGGTGCAAGATCAGGTTCACCTCGTCGGCGGAAATCCCTAGAACTACCGGACCTCAACAAGCTATCTTTCACCCCTGCTGCACCCGTCCCTACCACTGCCACTCACACATCACACCATCTCGCTCCTACTACACCAGCTGCCGGTCATGCAAAGGCAGCTTCCGTCTCAGCCGTCCCACAGGCTACAAGTGCGACGGTGTCCACACCGACGGGCAAATGGAGACAAGCGCTAGGAGGGAGGACATCCCCTCTGGTAGGGCCGAATGCTCTAGGAGCAATGTCGAAACTCGAGTCTAGCGTTCCAGCACCTAAGACTGCGCCAATTTCTATGCGTCACGCTAGTGTCTCGCCTACACGTCTGCGGGATGCGGATATCAACCCTTATTTCCCAGTCAATCCCCCTTCAATATCACCTACCAAACCTCGAGAAGCATCTCCTCGAGGAGCCGAGCCCATTCCAATCCATGCAAAGATCGAAGCACCGCCTATCGAGCCTCCTCGGAAAGAGCTGAGCTCAATACTTGCCCCAGCGATAGAGTCAATTCCCCCTACAGTTACTGCTACACCGCCATCGCAGATCAGCCACGATGAGGCTGAGGAGTCAAATGATGGGTTGGTGAGCGTACCGGTGCAATGGACGGGAGGTGGGAAGGTGGTGTATGTTACGGGGAACTTTGCGGATAATTGGAAGGGGAGGATCAAATTGAAGCGGAGGTAAGTGACTCTGGCTCTTTGGAGCGGGACTAGATCCTGATATTGCCAGTACGCACGACTTCAATGCAGTCCTTCGGTTACGTCCCGGTCAATATAGATTGAAGTTCATCGTCGACGACTCTTGGCGGTGTTCGAAGCAGATCTCGACGGCTACGGATGACGATGGGACACTGGTCAACTGGATTGAGGTCGAGGCGGCAAAGACTGAAGAAGAGCTGAAGGCGGAATGGGCAGTCGCTTCGAGTCCTGCGACCAAGCTAGAGGACGGTGAGTCCTGTTTTGTCCACCCCTGTGATTTGTGACACTCTGCAGTCAATGACGGACAATGGACCAATCTCATCCCCGCTCCTCTCACGCTCTATCAATACCTCGAGGAATTACCACTTGCCTTCACCCAGGAACAACTCCAATCATATTATCAAACCGCACCTTATCTTTCCACCGTCCCACAACCACCCACACTCCCTCGAATCCTTGATAAAGTCATAGTCAACGCCGAACCGCGGAAGATGTGGGATGAAACCGTTCAAATGGGTTGGGGAAGCGCTCCTCCAGCTGGACTGGACGATAACTCGATACTGGCGGTACCGAATCATGTTGTGCTGAATCACCTAACGGCAAGTGCGATCAAGAATGGTACGTTGGGTGTCGGAACAACGACGAGATATCGCAAGAAGGTCAGTGTCCTCCGCTTGATCTGCTGAAGTCCGCTGATGTTGTGACAGTACATCACGACCATGTTCTTCAAGCCGACACTAGGCGATCTGATGGGAGATTCGGGAACACCGAGTGTTCCGCCGGGCACGCAAGCCGTCCCTTCAGCAGCGGGGTGACATGAGAGAGCTTAGTGGAGATTGAGTTGGAGTATGTCGCAGTGTCGTTCTCGTCAATGTAGCTCTAGATTACGCTTAAGTCCTGCATCAACGGGATTCTTCACCAGCTCGGATTTCGGCTTCGACCCGACTAACCACGTGTCAGCGATTATCTTTCGGTTCCAGCTGTCCAAGTTCCTTCTCCAAATCCGTAATCACCCATCTCTCGCATGACTAGATGGCGAGCTTCATGACCATCTTATCCAGCGGCTTGAGACTCTTAGTCCTTCTCCTACTCACCGTCACACCGCTCACCCTCGCCCTCCTAGCCAACCTAGCAGGTATCGTCGACTGGCACAAACCCCTCATCGGTCCATCTCTTCTCGACCCAACACCCCCATCCTTGATCAACGACCGAATCATCGCTATCACACGGAAGAATGTATTAGCTGTACTGAAAGCCGAATCAGGGGATGTGATATGGAGACATCTCCTGGAGGACGATGATCCGGTCGTCAGCTATCATGTGCGGAATGATGGTGAGCTCAACCTGGAATCCAAACCTGACTGTTTTAGCCGTTCTGCTAGTGTCTGGACCTTCCGCTGTCAGAGCTCGCCTGTTCTCGTTCTCATCCGGTCGTGTGATATGGGAACGAACTTTGATCCCCGACCTCACTTCAGCGCACCTAACGAATCCAGTACACCTCGGCACCGACGTTGCCTTCACAGACGGGGACGAGGGAGCTGTAATCGTCCTCAGTAATGGTAGACGGGTATCACAACTGTCCCTTGTCGATGGTTCAGTCATATGGAGTCTTGATGCTCCTGGTGCAGGGTATGTATTCTGCCCTGACCTCGTCTAACGCTGATTCATCCAGCTCGACAATCCTGTTCAAACAACTCATGGTATCCGCTAATACCGTCCACATCCTCGCCCTAACATCTTCCTTCGCCTCCAATACCCTCACAACCATGTCGCTAAACCTGACTACCTCCATACCCCTCGCGGACCTGATTCAGATCCCCTCCATGGTTGACCTGCCATCTGATGCCCTCCTCGCTGCGGCGTCTTCACCAGGCGTAGCGAGGGTCGTATGGTTCGAGCATGGCCGGATTCGCTCGGCGTATCTGAGCGCAGCTGGTCAGCTTGGAGATACCAAAGACCTCTTACCCGGTAAAGGGAGAAAATATTCTAGGCTGTTGGATGTTGGAGTGAGGAGTAAAGGTTTCGTTTTGGGTCAGATGGAAGATGGCAAGGTGGATATTGTGGATGTCAGGGGAGGAGCGAAGGTTGTCGACTCGTTTGGTTCTTCCGTATATCTGCTACAGAACTCTGCTTGGAGCTTAGCTGATTCGTGGCAGGAGGACTCGCCGGACAGGTCGACTTCTGTGTACTCCGCTGCAGAGACGAAGGATGGCTTGATCTTCAACCGTCTGTACTGGTCTTTCGGGATGAATGTGAGTTGTGAAATAAACTTTCTCAAGTTCATGATTCCCTCAGCTCGCGGTTGCGCAGACCTACAGCGTGTCCTCGTCAGGCGATGTCATCTCGAGCGGGTTCGCCTTCCCCTTCGATACCGCCTCTCATGGAGTGCTCATCGGGGTAAGACGATACATCTCTTGTCAGACGTCTCTCCTGATCATTTCATAGGGTGCCGTATCCGGTTCGGACAACTCCGCGCAACTCCCTACACTCATGCTCACCACATCAAGCGGGGGTCTACAGCTGGTCAAGCAGGACGGAAACAAGTGGACTCGCGAAGAGAGTTTATCTGAGATTGCTGCCGTACGCTTTGTCGATCTCGGCGAGCCTGAAGTCGAGGAGGCACGGCACGCCATGGCCGAGGAGGGATTTGCTGGTCGTCTGATTAGGCATATGCTGGAACTCAGAGTAAGCCATCGTCCTGAATAGGACCTTGGCTGTATGAATGATATCCTGTGTAGGCGTTACCAAACTATATCCTCGGATTTGTCCGACGATTCACCTCGTCTTCCTACTCGACCGCAGTCTCGGTCACGCCTCTCTCAGCTACTCACCTTCATCGGGATCAGTTCGGCTTCCAGAAACTCCTCGTGGCGGTGACGAAAGGCGGAAAACTTTTCGCAATGGATTCTGCCAATGGAGACATCGTTTGGAGTCGAAACCTAGGATTGATGTTGGAAAACGGCCCGGAGCTAACGATTTTTGGAATGTGGTTGGTACGCGAGCTGGGAGAGCTTGGTTCTCCCACTATGGCGGTTCTAGCCGAGAAGAGTAGAGGCCAGGTACGTTCCGCACGCAAAGGCTAGATACGGATCTGACAACGCTCAGATGATGACGACGATAGGATATCACATCGATGCCTTCACAGGAGAGGTTTCTGGCGGGAAGGACGAAACGACGGGTCTACCGCTGGGCAAGGAGATCTGCGGAGGAAGACCGGAAACAGCTTTCCTACTTCCTTTCGAAAACTGCGGAACCAAGAACCGGGTTCTGGCTGTAGTTGACTCGAACTCGGCGGTACGCTCGCTGGGTATTTGTGAAGCTGACGTGTGTAGCTTCACATTTTCCCTTCGTGCAAGAAGGTCGCCGCCGACCTTGCGGAGATATCATCGAAGCTTTTCTTCACTACCTCCGATCGCTCTTTGTCCGACATGACCGTTCATGGCTTTATACCTACCTCTTCTGGATCGAATACAAGCTTCCAAACATCCAAGCTATGGTCAAAATCGTTCCCTTCCGCTGAGACGGTTTTATCGGTTGAGCCCGTAGGTTACGAAGCAGTTGCATCATTCGGACGGGTTCTCGGCGACAAGTCGACTGTGTACAAGTATCTCAATCCGCACCTAAGCGTGATTACTACCATGTCCGCATCAACGGGAACGGCTCATGTGTCAGTACTCGACACGACGACGGGAGCAGCGGTGTACGAGGTCGGGATTAGAGGTGTGATACCGGGAAAGGGAGTGAAAGCAGTGATGAGCGAGAACTGGCTGGTATACTCTTGGCTTGAAGCGGGAGGTTGGCGTATCGCATCGGTCGAACTGTACGAGAATCGGACAGAAAGCAAGATCGAAACGTACGTCGCGTCATCTGGGTATTGACAGGTAGCTAACTTCGTGAAGTCCCGGGTTATCGGCGTTCTCTGCTGGTCACCATGTCCGAGCAATCTCGAAGACATTCATCTTGCCCACCGAGATCAAAGCGATGAGTCTTACGACCTCTAAAGTCGGAATCACCGCCAAAGAACTTGTCTGTGAGTGCAAGTTCCGCAAGCTTGACGGTAGTTCGCTAAGGGTATTTAGATGTAAATGGCCAGAATCAAGTGACCTCGATACCGCGAAGACTCCTCGATCCACGTAGACCGGTTGGCAAGTTGACGTCGAGCGATAAAGAGGAGTTCCTAATCCTTTACGATCCTTTTCTCCCGCCGGAGCCGAAAAGGATTATCTCTCACAATTTCCAGGTCAGCCCAATACTGTGCAGACTGATACATGCTCATATGAGTTAGATTCTTGGAGCGAGGTCTTTGATCTCATCGCCAGCTCTGCTCGAGTCCACATCATTGCTCTTCACGTACGGCTTGGATCTGTTCCTCACTCGCGGTCTTACACCTTCCGGAACATTCGATATCCTCTCAGATAGCTTCAACAAGGCGCAGCTATTGCTTACGTTGGCGGTTCTGAGCATAGGTATAGTGGTCGCCAAGCCTGCGGTGCAGAGGAAAGCATTGAGGGCAAAGTGGTATTGAAAGAATGCATCATGACGGGACGACCTATCATTGTCCATCACAGTTTAGCGCACGACGTATAAACGACCTCTTACTTCGGCCATCTTACACGATCTAGAAAGACAAGCGTAATCAATGAAGCAACATGACCCCGCGACACTTCAGGACGGCGCACGGACCCTTTCTCAACTGGGATAAGACGAGATAGCGCCGCACTTCTCCGGCTTTACATGCAGAGGTAAGAATAGTTGATCTGAACCTATGCATGAGAGACCTCTAGCTTGAGTCCCCTGATTGCTGTCGATATTGAACGCTGTGAGTACCGCAATCTGATCTGTCGTTCGACGCGAAAAGAATGCGTGACTTTTGTGGAAGCGCCTATGAGGTTCCCAAGTCAGCACGAATGTCCATTCGCGTCGAGATGCTGTGACACGGATATGGATAGCATAATCGTAACAACCCATCCGACCTGTCTTGATCAAGCGCCAAGGAATTTCCTGGCATTCATTCGCTGGCTCTCTTCAGTATTCATGGGAGCATTTGAAGCCACTCTCCGCGACACATTTGGACCTGTGGACCAGGGAGGATCAGGGAGGAGCTAGGCAGAGTAAGGAAGTGTTACATATACATGATGACCTAGCCGACATTCCGGACTAACATCCTCACTGTATCTAGACAGCTCTGAAGGATCTCGTCGAATCGGTTCGGCTCGCCACGTCGTTCTTTTCCCCCTTCCAAGAGTAAACTCGGGGCATCTAGTATCTCGATTTCCAGCTCGTATGAGATAGAGCTAGGTCCGCCATCTTGCGGCTGTACTATATCAACAGTGCAGCCTGAAGCAAAAGATCATCTAACCTACCCGGGCGGTAACCACTGTCAGGTCAACTTGACACAGCTGATGCCGATAACACGCTCTATCCTTATCTCGGATATGAACAGCTCCATTTTTTGGCATTTCACCTGTTCCTCTTTCAGTTGGGTTCGATTCCCTCTTTCACAAGACTTACACGGATCTTCGACGCTCACGCTGACTCTCCAGTCAAAAGCCTCTCTCGGACTGTATACATTGAGATCGCCCAAGCGCTTCTTCCTGATCAAGCCATTCTCGACTATCCGACCTGACCTATCCCGCGAAACTCGGACTTTCCCAGTATCTCGTCCTGAGCCACCATGGAATGAGTCGGTGTGCTGTGCGCGATAAAACTTGATGGGAGAAGGAGAGCGTTGGGATGATTCAGTCGCCTGATTCAGAAGACGGTTAAGAGCGATGTTTTGCGCCTGCGCGAGGGTCAGGCGAGGGTTCGATCTAGATGAGGCTAATTACCTTGTTCATGTTTGATACGAAACCGCCGACTGGGTAATCAGGCGGCATAACTACGTCCCGTCAGTCCGCTCTCTGAGTACCACCGAAACCGAGGGTTAGGTTCGAGTATGAAGAGCGTACTCACTCATCTCGCTCATTGCTGGCATCCTTATCCGCCTCGAAGGTTCGCCAGGATTTGTCACAGACATAAGGGTACCAAGCTTAATCTCGATCTGGTTGCGAGATCAGCCTAAAACAGTCCAACATCTGCCGGTGGAAAATGATAGGCTCTCGCCTGTCTCGCCGGTCTCGCCGACTCACTTCAACGTGATCCTGCCCTATGCAGTTTGCCATGATGAACTCGCCGACTGTCTTTGTGAACTCGTTTCGCGGCGAGATACCAAATATCGACGGAATGATTAAAATATTCTGAGAACCTCGAGGCTGATATGTTTGGTGTCGATTACCATTTGGATGTGCCTCTTCCTCCGTTCGAGGTCGTTTCCTACTCGGTCCCGCCTGCTCGTCCTGCTGATGATAACCTCCATTCCCATTACCCTCATCGACCCCATTCTCGTCGACGTACTCCTCCTGAGTATGATCCACCTGCTCCTCATCCTCTGCCTGATCGAAAGTCTCTTGCTCCTCAGCCATAGCTGCGCCTTGCCTGGTCCAGCGATACGGCTCGTCCGGATCAAAGTCGGGAGACCCGTATCGGGGTGAAAGTGGTCGATTCGCTTCTCGCGCCGAAGGTAAAGAGGCAACGTATCTTGGTTTATGGTGAAGAGGGACGTAAGAAGGCATTCCCTTCTCTCCTGTATCGAGAACGAATATGAAATCATCCCTGAGCTATGGATTTTGTGTTGAAAGCGCATGTCACGTGACAATCAAGGGAGACTGAGTATGCATTGATTTCTCGAACTAACTTACACAATTGCAGGACTCCTTGATAGTCTGTATGACGAAATGGTGAGACCGGCGCAGGCGATCTTTTCTTCCTCTCGGTCTACTTAGGATGCTCGGTAAAAACCGCTTTGGAGCATTACAGATGGACGACGGGTCGTCCAGTGCTGGACCCAGCTCTCACCAGGTGGAAGGGGAGGAATTGGACGTTGACGTGAGCTGTTCCCCGCACTTGCCGACGGTTCCTCCCAAGTTTTGACCCTGCTTAGTGGCTTCGACTCGTCAAGACCAATCACGGTGTCAATGTCCGAGTCTCCGATAGAGTCGATCTCAATGGCTTGCCTCAGGAGTGCTGTCTGATGGCGGTGTCAAATACATTGGGTCTTCTGGTTGTCGGCACCAATAACGGCCAGCAACCCGCCTTTCTTGTGACTTGAGCTGATGTGCGTATAGATGTTCGCATACATCGGCTCGCCGACTTCCACGGGGTACTCGAGGGCGCTGCGAAGGATACTTCTGCGGTGTCAACTCCTGTTCAAACCCTTGGCCTACCCGCTCGTCCAGTCTGGATCAGGTAGGTTACGTACTGCAAAACAGGCCACAGCTTACGAATGATGAAGTTTGGTCGTAGCCGAGACTCGATTGGTGGTCGCCTTGGCAAACGGTGCTGGCGTATGTTGCTGGAACATGCGGGATATCCTAAACGGCCAGGTACATTTTCGACTAACCGAATTTTACCCGCTTATACTAAACAGCTACAACCATATCACATATTCACCTCCAACTTGCCGTCTTTTCTGCTCGATATCCTGCCCAACCCTTGTCCCCCCTCTTCTGAGTTCGCCACAACTGGTACCCCTTCCACCCCATCGGACACCCTGTCCGGCTACGTGGTCCTGCTCGCGAACGAAGGTCTGGTCGTCGCGGATACTAATAGCTCAAGATTGTCGGCACCACTGCCTGGACCTTTCACATGTTGTAGGTGATTTGAAGGATGTTTGAGGCTCGCTGACGATACATAGCATGTTGGTCGGCCAAAGGAAAGCAGCTCGTGGTCGGTACCCCTTCCGGCAAGCTCGTCCAGTATACACCGGAAGGTGAAGCCAAAAACGAAATGCCACCTCCGCCCGGTCTCGATGCGTCTGCGCAGTATTACCCCTGTTTCGTCCAATGGCTGGAGAATGACCTTTTCCTGGTCGCGTATGCACAAACCGGGGGTTCCCCTGAAGACTCCGTCGAGATGTTCGTCATTCACCGCCAAGGCCCTTCATTCACCTTCACAAAGTTCTTCGATCCGCTCGATACGATGGGAGTTGCTGGACGATCCGGGACGTACCGTCAGTTTGCTGGGCTGAAAGACTGGGGTGGCAAGACGAAGCACCTCGATTTCGTGATGTCCGGCCTGGCTTCGGAAGTGGCCATCATGCACGGACAGCCAGCATCGAAGGGAGAGGTACCCAAGTGGGAAGTCCTTGTTCTGGACGAAACGGGTCGGGGGATCATGCCGGCCGCGAAGAAGGGGGTCTCGGATGATACCTCTTGTCTGGGATTAGCGGTCGACTTGACGAGCGAAAGGCCGATACGACAAGGGCTTCAAGGAGGTATTGAACTTCCCGACCTTCCCCCTGCGCCAAGGTTATTAGCTTTCAGTCAGGAGGGTGTGATCATCTCCTTTGACATCCAATATCCCGATGGAGGCGCATATGCCGGAATGATGAAATCTGGGCAGGCGGCAATGGTCTCAGTGACCCAGAATAGTACGGACTCGATGGACGGGTCTCTTTCAGCTGCTGGTCTGTCGGGATCGGTGACTGAAACACCCAAGCCTGCTTTTGGATTTGGTTCTTTTGCACCGACGGCCGCAACCACTACGCCGGCAAAGCCGTCCAATCCGTTTGGGGTTTCCAATGGCCAATCATCCACTGCAGCGTTCGGCTCGTCATCGAAGCCGTCAGCCTTCGGCGCTTCCGCTTTCGCTGAATCACCTACGCCTTCATCCACGACCCCGAGCGGTACACCTTCGACATCTGCCTTCGGCAATGCCAAGCCCACTGCTTTTGGCCAATCCAATTTCGGTCAGTCGAGTACTCCTTCGGCTTTCGGACAGACCGCTTTCAGCCAATCAGCAGCGTCTTCGTCGGGATCCCTTTCTTCCGGATCTATGGGAACACCCTCGTTCGGGTCTCCAGCATTCGGTCAGCCGGCAAAGACTACAGCGCCCTCTGCTTTCGGATCATTTTCTACCTCATCGGCTGATCTTGGCTTTGGCGCTTTCGGAAATAAATCTGCAGCGTCGACTACGGGGGTCGGATTCGGTGCATACGCTTTTGGTCAACCCGCGAAACCTGCTGCACCGGCTGTCAACGCTTCGGATACCTCACAATCCTCACCTTTCGGTGCTAGTGGCATGAACAGTGCCTTCGGAAGTGGTTCCGGTTTCGGTCAAAGCGCTTTTAGTGGTCAAGCGTCAAACAACCCATCATCGATCAACTCGTCAAACCCATCAGGATTCGCGGGATTTGGATCCCCCTCGACATCGGTAGAAAAACCCGCATTTTCAGGCTTCGAAGCCAAACCAGCGCCTCCGCCCTATTCAGCGTCCCAAGAAGTAAGCGAAGATTTCGGACTCGGAAGCTTTGCCTCTGCGCTGGACAGCTCTGGCAAAACTGCTGTTCCCGGTCTCGACGATTCTCCTCCGGCATCACCACTAGGATCGGCAAGTAGACCTAGCGGGATCGAGGATGACACGCCACCAAGCTCACCTCCTCTTTATCAGCCGGTCTCCACAGCCAACACCGGGTCGAAGCCGCAGGCGGCTTCATCCGCCTTCATCAAGCCAGCAACCGCTTTCGGTAGCGGATCGAGCTTTGGTGCGTTCGGTCAGCCCGCAGGGAACGAACCTTTCACTGCGTCTGGTTCTGGCTCAACACCTGCAGCACTCGCCAATCAAGCTATCGCATCCCACTCTTCGCCATCCTCGAGTACTGCGGCCTTTGGTCAGCCATCAACTCCGAGGCCCGCTGCATCGTCCGGAGCCGTCGCGTTCGGGCAGTCATCTGCCCCTGTAGCATTTGCCAAGTCAACGATTCCAACCGCCTCAAACACCGGATTTGGCAATATCACTGGTGGCTTCGGTAGTTTCGCAGCAAAGCCTGCCTCTCCGTCCGGAGACGTAGCGCACAAGACGAGTGGCGCGGGTGGGTTCGGCGGCTTCGCTGGTGCCGGCGGCAGCGTCTTCGGACAGGGGAAGGAGACCAATGCCTTCTCCTCCATGCTGAATGGAGGCGGCAAAGCCTTCACGCAGCCAGCTAAGAGTCCCTTTACGACTGCGTTCGGGTCATCGCCTTCTCCAATAGCCACGCCATCGAAGAAAACGGCCCTTGCACAGCCGGGGACACTGCCTGTGGAAGCGGTAGGAGCGGAACCTGCACCTGCTCCGCCTGGGTACGGTCAACCTGGACCTTCAACCCCTGTCAAAGTGGAAGAAGAGGTTCAGACTGCAGCCGAAACAACCGATACGTCAACCGTGCCAGACGCTGCCGCAAGACTTCCCGTGGCGTCAAGTATACCAGTCCCTAACGATGAGCCAGAAGTGGAAGAGCCCGCGTCTGAGAATGACGAAATCGACGAAGGATCCGAGACCGAAGTCTTGGAGGACGATGACAGTGCACTGGAAGAAGACCTCACGGAAGAGGAGGAAGATGACGAGGAATCCACGAGTGAGCATGACGATGAAGGCGATGATGATCTCGAGGATGAAGGGGATCAATCGTATGCAGACAGGGCCGGAGTAGAACCTTCCTCGGCGACGGTTCCGGAAGAACCCGATAGACAATCATCTGACAAGGTTCAGTCGTCGGCACAGGCGTCCGGAGCAGACAACAACGAGACTCCTGTACTGCGTTCGAAGTCCAAGTCACCTCCTCCTTGGGTTGCGCAGCCGACCGATGTCACATCGAGCACAGCGACCTCAACCGTGTTGGAGTCACCGGGACCGTCTTTACTCTCTCGTTTGGGACCTCCAGGAACTCCTGAGGCCCCGCAAGCATCTACTCCATCAATCAAGAATCCTGCTTTCAACCTCAAGCATGCCGCTCGGACAAGCTCGCCCCTAAGCTTTCATCCTCCGCAGACGCCCCAGGACTCGACCACCCCTCCCGTCTCACCAGCGAAAACGCCGCAGTCAACTTTACCTGCATTCAGTTTCTTCGCTCGAAAGGCGAACGAAACGATCACGCCACCTTCACCGCAGCTCGGCGTTTCTTCTTCCTTTCCAGGAGCACCAAGAGTGAGTAGCAGTTTGGGACTTGGTCGACCTCCCTCAGTCCCTAAACCTGCCGCCGAGGCGAAGTCCCCACCATCTCTGCCATCCGCCTTCGGTAGCTCGAATTCGACTCCGCCGAACAACGCAGCCGATTCCCTTAATACGATCTCAACTCCATCAATTTCTGCTGTGCAGCGATGGCCGGACGTAGTGGCTGAGTCGTCGTCGAACTTCACTATACCACCTCGACCGACTATTCCTGTCGTTCCTCAACGACGAGATGCTCGCAACAAGTCCATGGCTGCCGTCATCGAGAGACTGATTTCTGATCTACTTACTGATATACAACGAGTAGGTTGTCTCCGCTAGCATGAGCATAGCTGATTTTGGGCTAGTTACGATCTGGGCTTGATGCCACTGCTTCATATCACGACGCCTTCCAGATCACGGACTTCCCGCAAATGCGGTTGGAAGACCTTGGCAGACTTAAGGTCTTGCCGTTCTCGTCTATCTCCGATATCGCCGCCATCGTCGACGATCTGGCTGAACAACTTGCCAAACTCAGAGGTGCAGATGGTCCATCCGAGGTGGAGCTAGCGGAACTGCAATCTCGCATGCTGAAAAGTGACGTCATTTCGTATGATACGGACTCCGTGCTGACCATGATATGTCAGCCGATATGAAGGTTGGACAAGCAGAGAAATATCTCAGCGCGAAGCAGGATCCGTCATTTGCTCGAGTCATGCAAGTCAGAGATCTTAATCTCGAACAATCGTCTAGCCAGGTGAAAGTACGGAAGGCTGTTCAGGCATGTTGCAATAGAGGCTACGAACACCGCTGACAATACTTAGGTGACTGAGGCTCGCTTGGAGGAGCTTGAAAGTGGGATAGCTGGGTTGAAGAGGCGTTCCGAACGACGTGAAGGTGTAGGGATTTCAGCTACGTGAGCTGTTCCATCCGTTCCAACCACGGTGGCCTGATGATATCAGTCAACCCGCCCTCGAACGGGTCCAGCGATCTGTGAGAAATATAGATGCTGCCATTCGAGATCGACAGCAAACAATCGATGAGCTCGCCAAGCGCGTAGGTTCCATACGCTTGTCTACTCCCGGTCGATCTCGCGAGGGTTCAGCTGCTCCTCGATCAATTACGAAAGAGTCGAACGCCAGTCCAGGCATGTCTACTATCAACTCCACGCCAGTATCGTTCGACGCGCCGGAGGACGTCTTGGCGGAAGCTGAAGCGGCTCTCGATACAGATTACTCTCACATCAAGGACCGGTTCAAGACTCTCAAAATCGCCAGACTCACGCAGGCGAGCTCGAAAGCTGCTCCAAAGCGCATTCTTCTTCATACGTCGCTCGCCAACGGTCCGATCATGATTGACGCGCTTCCTCTGCCAGGGAGCGAGCCAGAACGACAAGCAAAGCTAGAGTGTGACGAGAAACTTCCCAAAATCTCGACTCCGCGTGCAGCGTCAAATCCTGTTATCCCGGCTATGAACGCAGCTCCGGCCTTCGGGGCTATCAAGCTATCCCTCGATCCGGGCAGCAGTCCAGTAGCGTCGAGCTTCCGATCACCGAGAGTCTCTGCGCATCGGACGCATACGCCGGCCGCGAAACTCAGCTCTCCTCCGAATTCCGGAACGACACCTTCATCGAATATTGCTTTTGAATTGCCTTCATCAGCTTCACCAGCCCCGCCTTCCGCCCCGTCCGGATTCTTCAGGTAAGCTGACCATACCGATATTCTACGTGCAGTTTTGATATCCCAAAGCTTCAGCGGGTTTGGGCAGAAGTAGTCTGAAAGACTGGATCATCTCACTCGCATCACAACTGCATCCAGCATTTACGATCCATCTTTACCATATCTGCCCTACCAGCAATGCATTTGTCGCATGGTCACGATCACTCGCTCATTGTTATGTCGTACGAACGGATCGTGGTGATTCGAGTGCTTATGTATTCCGCGACGGCTTGAGCAATGTGATGCCGTTTCCGCGAAGTCGAAGATCTTTCAAGTTTTGTCTGCGCAAGGATCGTTCATACCGCATTCTGCGCATATATATTTTCAGACACCCGACGCGGATCCTAAACCATCCTACATGCGAAAGTACAACAACAGCGCAAACCTGCTCCATCAATACTCGACAAGTGATAGTGTCTTGCCTGGAGAATGATCAGCATTGTCTACGGATGTGAGTGTATCATCTTACCGACTTGCGGTCTCCTTCGCCGAGACTGTGGCGCGACATCTTGCGCACCGACATCAAAGAATCCGAAGCCGCCAACTGAAAGAAAGATTCAGGATAAGAATAACCAGGCCATCTGGGTTGTACTCACGCATCTCCTCATCTTCCCCTCCACCCTCCTCGGCCTCTTCAAGCTGGATCGGTTTACCCGTTCTCGCATCCCTCATGATACCGTGATGATCTATGAACGCCTCCGGTCGCTCATTCGCTTCTCGCCACAATTGGATCAGCATGGACCGGATTTCGAGCAGGAATGCCTGGAGTGTTGAGAGTAGTCGACGCGTTTGAAGGTGTTTGGAGGACATGCAAATTGATATGCCTTCGTCCTTGATGATATACCCTGGGTAACACATCAACTCAAGCTCGTAACGCCAAATCTCCTAACTAACCGATACCGTAGCCTTCCGGTGTTACCGGACCAAAGCCAAACAGACGAAGTGCGGGGTTTCCGCAGTTACTTGTCGACAATACACTGGTACCGAGCAGATTGTATCCCGGATCAGTGAAGATTGCCGGAATCTTCGGCATCTCCTTCGCTTTGTCTGCCGGGACAGTCGACGCTGGAACCTGGCCGTGTGTCGGATCGTCGCCGTTGGCCTGCTCCGATTCCGATTCCGAGATGTCGCGCTGAATAAGCGAGTACATCGCGTAAAGGTGTCTGCGATGTGTCAGCGGACCCAGGCGAATGTATGAGGCAGACGAACCGATCCTGACCGAAACCTTGGCTACATTCTTTGGTGAGTTGACTGTGACGTTTACAGGCTGCTCGAAGGGCAGCTACCTTGTCCTGCGGTGAGGCTGTCTCCGAGCAGAATGTCTGATAACGGTGAGCAAACGAACTTAGAAGTGCATTTTCTGACTCGCCTCAACGAAGTGGACGCTTTCTGGCTGAACTGTACGGATCGCCTCCGTCCTCCCGTGCAAGTAAGCCTTCATCATCGCCGGCTCATAAGTGCTTTCGACCCGTCCTACGCATCCTCAGCATCGTAACCACCAATCTGGCAAAGTCACGTACCGTACAGACCATAGTACGCGGCCTGGAAAGCCATCTGAACAAACGCATCCGGACTGAACCCATGCCGCTTGATAAAAGTGCTCCCATATCCCTTGAACTCGAGAGCTTGACTATCGTTCTGACAAATGAGGTCGGAGATCCTTGTTTCAGCATATCGCACACCGGCTCGCAGCTCAGGTGTCAGTCGCCATTCGAGCTTCTTTGGGGATGTCTCGATGTCCTCTTCGGGCTCGTTGGTTGGCTTGCCGCTGTATGATTTGGCATGAGGTGAGAGCTTGGCTCTGAACAGAGAGGGTGTGGAGGGGTTGATCGACTACGATTGTGTCAGCTTGCTTGAGTAGGGGAAGAAAACGGAGTTATTTACCTTGGCGTAGAGGAGAACGAGCTCGGTATAGATATCCGCAGCATATCGCAACACGGTATGACCATCTACACCGGTGTGTTCGAAATTCACTCCCGCCTCGCCATTCGAGCAGACGATGATTTGCAGCTGTGATAGTCAGCCTCTCTCTGTATCGAATCGCTCATCTACCCACCTTGTCATACCACCTATTCGTACCTATCCGCCTTCAGCTTTTTGCGAACTGTGTCGATGGGACGGCTTACATGTTCCCACCTGCACTCCTCCATCCAACTTGTACCCACCACACAAGAAGTTCCCACACAGTTCTGCCAGATCCTCCGGTCCCGCATCATCAAGACAGACGATGAACAGCGCCGACTCCACCATGGCGAGACATGACGCGTTATGCTTATTTGACTTGATGAGCTGAGATCGAAGATGTGACCAGATCTTTCGTGATTCAGTCGTGAGGATACCCAAGGCGTTCTGAGCGACCTGGACCAACATTATCAGCCTGACGAAAGTCGTGTTGGAACGGAGAAAATGCAAACCTGTAAGACTGGTGTTTTGTCGGCGTCCTTCACAATCGCTTCCAAGTTGGACAGGATCTCCCGGTCATTTAGGATCGGTCGGTTCTTTGAGTCGAGACAATCGAACCAGTCTGCACCGGCACTTCAGTGCCACATTGATTCTTTGAACCGATGTCGAAGCGTACAGAACTGTCCACGCCGAATGACAACAATATGGCGGCTATCGTCCGAGACGTCCATCCTGCACCCTCTCTACCGGTATATCAGCATACTTTCTGGCCCGCACAGTAGGTCACTCACATCCGTCGGAACTCGACAAGTACCAAACAGCCGCTCATACTGACTCATGTCGAGCGATGTACCCCTAATCGCGTCGGGTTGGAGCTGGCCACTCCGCAGGTCATGGATGAAGGAAAGCGAGGAGAGGACAAGAGAGGCAGCACGTGAGAGCTGAGGGTCGACCCGAGGTGTCACATCGGAGCTACGACGTGTCAGACCAAGCTCTTCAGGCAGACAAGCAGGCATACGAGAGTACAAAGAACGGGTTCTGCTTAGATATCAGCTCGACTTCCTCATCCACGCAACAGAACGCACCAAGCTCAAAACCACCGAGTCCGAATGCGACAAATAACTCTCATCTAGAACCCCCAATTCAGCCATCTGCCCCAAAACTGAAGATTCGACACGCTCACACCAAAACTCCTCAATATAACTATCCACACCTTGAGCATAATCCTCCAACCTCTTCTGCCATTTCGAACCTTCTCCCGAACTCAAGAACTCATTCACCACACCTTTCGTCCTCTCGTGTTCTTCCTCATCTTGTAAACCTTCTAGAGCACGGAGGTAACGTTTACATGAATCTTCTAGTTTCGGGACGGGTAATTTGGGTAAGGAAGTTGTTTTGGTCGAGGATTTACCGTTGGGTAGTATTGGTTTGGCGATGGATTGGGAAGTATCCGAGGGGATCATCGCGTGTGGGTCGGTAGTGGACACTTCTTGCCGAGTTCGAAGAGGATGGTGGTATGTCAAGAGTACTGCTGACTTGTGAGGATATTCCCTCCGTCCGATCGACCCTCTCGTCTCGGTTCCATTATAACGACATATCCTGGGGCCCAAACCCCGCGATGCCGGCATCCACCTCATACCCCCCGCCAGAACTCTTCGGATCTCTCGGCCTTTATCCCGAAGTCACGAAGTCTCTGCATACCCTCAGTTGTGAGCTGAAACCATACGCAACAGCATTCTGTTTGGAACGACGGCTGACGATGAACGAGCACGAATTACCGTAGCATGCACAAGCCGGCGAATATTGATTCCTCCCATCCTTGAAGTACATATGAACGCAGGATATCGTAAAAACGGTGATATGAAAGCTGGATATCCTCCTTCGGAACACAAGCCTAAGCCCTCTCCACACCCCTAGTTCTCGCTGCCATAGGTGTACTGGGTGTCTCCTCGTCACCGTCCCCCTCGAAAATCTCCGCCTTCCGACTCGGATCGATCCGTACTCATTCCGCTCCTCATACAACGGCTCAACATCAGCGTCCGCCTCGTCCTCAGACTCCTGTCAGTGCAGACTCGTCATTGACCTCGCTAAACTCCGCTCGAGCTTCCGCTCGCCTTGTTTCTTCACTCGTAATGCTATGGCGTTCCGAAGCGCCTCGACGTATGTTTCGTACTTATATACCTCGAAATGGATGTATTTGCCCTTGGCCACCCAATTCTGTTTCGCTTTCGATCCGTTCTTCGAGCCGGGAAAGTACTGACGGGGTATCAGCTTGAGCCAAGAAAGCCTCAATCCACTCACTAGCCGCGACATCGGGTCTTCCACAGCCTTGTGACCTTCGAGCTCCTCAAGGAGCGACCGGACATACGTCATAAGCACTTCGAGCTGACTCTCCTCATCGAGCGGAGAAGGCATCGTCGCAGCCGGAGGAGGCTTCCAATCGTTGATATGCATCTTCTCAGCCATGCTCCCGTTAATCGTCCGACGACCGTAGGTCCAACCGAGGTTGCTTGTACTGCTCCGACCGGACCTATCGCTTGCTTTGTCCTCCTGATCATCGACGGAAGGTTCGAGCGCCCTCGTCCAGCCGTACTCCATATTCGACACGCCGCCTGTGAGGGGTTGTCGACTTCTTCGGGCGGCCCAGTAGTTCGCCGCAGCAGTCCACTCGATGACCAGGTCGTCTGTCCCCGCAGAAAAGAAGTCGATCTGGCCATTTGGGTAGGTCATGCTAAATGAATGAGGTCGATCTGAACCCAGCCCAAATTTTGGCAGGACTGCGGCAACAGCATGTATGAGGTTCCAGCTCCCAGCGGCATTCGCGTTGTTCTGACATCAGCAAAGCCGGAGGGATCCGACTCACCAGCCAGTTGCCTCCGCCAACAGTACCGCCACCAAAAGAGGTACCTCCGCCCTCGCCAAAAGTGAACAGGTGAAGATCGCTCTTCTGGATGACGACGAAGTACTGCTTCCAGCCGCCCTTGCCGCCTGTCTTCTTTCCTCCAGCCTCGACGGTAGACTTCCGCCAGAGCATCCCCTCTTTCGCCCAAGGAGCGCCGAGAAGCGCCAGCTCGTCATCGTCCAGCTCATCGAGAGTGCTCTCGGACATTTGCGAGTCGATGCTGTGTACCTCGTCCTCTTGTTCTTTGATGACAGTGTGCGAGAGATTGGAGGCGAAACCGATCGTAGCGGGGAACGAAGGGAAGCCCTACAACAATTGAGTTACGATCCAGCTAGAAATGGAACATCCCCGCTTACATCGTGGACAGAGGTAGCGTAGCTGGATGTAGGGCTGAGTTTCCCGTCCAAAGCGGAGAATTGCGACTGGTACGGGTTGTTGAGTAGCCCGTGTACACCCCGAATACTTCCCCGCTTGAGAGCGTTGACTCGGTCATTGCTTTGTGTCGACGGACTACGCATATTCTTGGTCCTGTCGTACGGTCCACTGCTAATTGAGCTCATCGATTGATGACCGTTCGTCCCGCTGGTCGGCAAGAGGATCCTGTCAGCTCGAACCTGGTTGTAAATGTCCTGCCAAATCAGCGCAAAACAGCCTCCGGACCCACCTTCAGAGCATTCTCCCCCTCCTGCTCCCAAGTCTTCGAGAAGCTGACCGAGCTGACTGTCGTTGAGCTTGTGCGACTGCTCGGGTTCATTGTCGAGCCCATTTCGCTTCGAGGAGGAGCTGGCGGCGAGACAATTGGGGCGAAGGCACTTCTCGGTGCGTTGGGCGTAGCACCAGGCGGTTTTGGTCTCGCACTGACCGATGCAGGCGCAACCGAGGGATTCGATCCAGGACCCGCTTTGAAGATTGAATCGTCATCGCGAACCAGGTCAGGCGTAGAGGAACCGTCAGTAGGAGTGCTTTCCTGGATTGCTCGCATTGCATTCCGAACGAAGTCAGGCCGAGACATGTGCTTGTTGAGGTCAGCGATGTGAAGATCGGTATTGAGCATGAGCATTGCGCCGGTTGTGGTATGTACGACGCCTGGGGAGTGAGTCAGGGTCTTTTCAATGAGACTTACCTGGTGCGCCGAAGACGGTGTTCGGATTACATTCATAAAATCGCGCGCTGAAGCCTTCGATGATCCGGTCGATCTCCTGCGATTCCGCTTTGAGGTGAAGCTTCCGGCATAGATCCCTAAAGACGTCAGCTGCATACAAAGCCCCTCACTCACCTGAAGGACTCAACCAGAGTCTGCCCCTTCATATGGAAATACTGCATGTAATACCGCAGTGCTACTTGGTTCACAAGCCGTCTTTCTGTCAGCTCGGATCAAATATGTAACTTACGGTCCACCGAGGAACATCGCCACCTTCTCCATGTGTACATGTCGGAAGTCATCCTCCAAGAACTCGCATGCCAAGCGTCTGCCCTTCTCGTTGTCATCCTCGCAGTTGTTGAGGTTTGGCGTGACAGGTGTATAGACATATTCGAGGGGATCGTCCAGCCGGTCTGAGTTCGCGCTATCCCGTTGAGGCGATTGTGCACCCCAAGGGGAGGTAGCGCTGAAAGTGGAGCGGGGCTCGGAGTCATTAGTGTGTTCCAGGGGGACAAGACTGGTGGAGAGGACGGTCTCCGGGTGAGGAGATGATACAAGGCGGACCGAGTGTGGCGAGATAGCTCCTTCGCGAGGCTTCCCTCGTATCGTTGCATCGGCTTGGTCATGGGGTGAATTGAAGTCCCCGCATTTGCCATTACTGACGATGAGGGGTGAGCCTAATGGAGCAGCAGATAGCGCTGCATAAGTCTCGCTATTCTCGAGAATCCTCGTTCTTCGTCGCGATGATGTGCTGGAGGTGCGGGAAACGGTGCGAGGAGGGAGAAGACTCGTGTCATGAGCTGCGCCGGGGCTAGGTGAAGGTGTTCGCTGCGGGACTGGGGGAATGACCTCGGGTCCTGGGGATCCAGAGGGTAGTGATGATGTCCGCCTTGCTGGTACTGGGGAGAGCAGTGTCGCTTTGTTCCCCATTCTTGGCGGATCTGATATGCCTGGTCTGGGCGGATCCGATATGCTCGACTTGCCAAGATCCAAGGGAAACCTTCGAGACTCTGATGACATCGAGCGGTCCTTATCGCGTAAGCTGTCTGGAGGGAGACCGAGCTCCTTCGCAGGCTCAGACTGGCCAATGCTATCGAGCATATCTGCAACGTCGTCTGAGAAGGACGAAACTGCAGGTGGTTGAGGTGAAGGATGGAGGGAGCACTCGGGTGAAGAATCGTTCTCATGGGTGGTCGCAGCTTGGCGAGTATGCCCAGATAGGCGATTTGGTTGACTCGGTATTCTTTGCGTTGAGGGTGGGACTGATGGTCCGGCTTCGCTGGATTGAGGGTCAGGAAGTGGCTTGTCGACACTGCGTCTGCTCTCGTTCGATACCTGTCGTTGCCCGGTAGGTGTAACGGAAATTCGTCCAGATTCCGCAGGAGTTGCGGATAATATTGTTGGAGCGAGAGAAGCTGTGCGATTGGTCGCTGGGGTCGGGAAGACATCGGGCCTGGGAGAGGGTGTAGAGTCTTTCCTGGCGTTCGGGGAGACTAAATAGCTGGGCGGAACAGCAGGGACGGGTGGTCGAGAATTAGGTAATGGGAATGGGCGAGAGGAGGGGCCTGCGGGACTGGGAGAAGGCTATCCTGTATCAGCGAAAGAGCTTCGACTCAAAGTGCGGCATACCGTTGTATTGCCAAACATTCTCCCCAGCACTCCTGTGGCTCTCATCCGCATGCTCTGCCTAGATCAGCCCCGCTCGGCTCCTCCCGCATTCTTCACTCACCTTGAATCCATCCTCTCCCGAGCTCTGCCGACTCCGTCTCCCAGAACCCTCAGAGATCGTCGCCATCCTCTTCCCACTCGGCCTGTTCATCAAATTCCCATTGCTCAATCTATCCCAGCTATCCTCTCCGCCCGGTCCAGAAGTATGCGACGACGCCCTATCCCTACTTCTCGACGAAGAGGTAGAAGCGTATGACTGGGAGGAGCACGAGTTGACCATCGCGTTGGTAGGCCTTTGAGGTGTGGGAGACTTAGCGGTAGGCGCTGATGATTTGACGGAAGAGGCAGGAGATCCTGCTGGAAGAGGTGGTTTGGCTTCCTTGTTGGTGTCTTTCGCTTCTTTGGCTTTACGAACGAGAGTCGCGAGATCCGGTGAGGAAGCTGTACCAGGGGAACGGAACATCGATTTAGATTTATTCACGACGTTCTTCTTCCCTTCTTTCAGCTCATCTAGATCATCAACCAAAGAACCCCTCCATCGGACCCACCATCAATCCCCGAACCCTGACCCATCTTACGTGTACCCCCAGACACCCTACTAGGCGTAATCGATTCCGTACTCCCAGAAACCTTCCTCTCCAGACCCATTGTCATCGTCGCCGGCGTAGGAGGTATCAACCCAACCTTCTTCACCGGGGTGACGACAAGCTTGTTCATATCCTCCTCAAAAGATCTCTTCTCAATAGGTTCAGGCGCTTCGTGATCGACTTTCCTAGGTGGTGATGAACGCCCGACTTCTTCCCCGAGTGAAGGTGTACCGGAGAGGAAGATTGTTGCAGCTGGATTACGGAGGGCGGCTTCGAAATCCGCTTCGGTACGGCGGAGGGAACGGTTTGATGAAGTGGAGGGTCTTGAGGGATTCGGTGATGGAGCTCGGGCTATCGGGGAGAGTGATCCGGAGGCCATGGTGCATGACCCTTTCTACCGAGTTTCAATTGAATTGAAGGTGAATATTAGCGATCGACTACAGTTAAACAATTTAGCGTCCAACGAGGACTTGTGTAATTCAATCAGGCTCGAGCTTGACGGCATTTGGCACGGTCACCTCCGCTTATACACATAATTTGCATGAGGGGTAAGATAAGCAAGCAGGGAAGACTACAGAAACAAAAGTAGGACAAGCCGACATAGGTCTATATACATCTTCACCTTCTATCCAACTCACAGAGGGCTCAGGCGACGGCTAGACATACTCTCGATCGCCTCATCTCGGAGCAGACTCGTTCTCGCTCTCCTCGCTGAACGCGGCAGGTCCGCCTCGACAGCGCTGACCAACCGGGAACCAGGCTTGACGTTAGGATCGACGAATGCCCAGCCCATCGGCGCACCGTTCCTCGCCGCGATAGCTTTCCTCTTTGCCGTGTCCTTGGCGATTTGCGCAGCGGAACGGGTAGCCTCGGTCTCGCCGTTTGCATCGGTCTCGAGACTAGTGGTCGGAGAAGGGGTAAGGGGTCGCACTTCAGCCGGCTCGGTCTGCTCAGGCTGTACTAGTGCAGGCTGGACTTCCGATGGTCGGCCACGCTTCTTCGGCCGAGAGTCGATAGACTCCTCGGCGGATCGCTTAGAAGCGCCCGTCGGGGTGACAATCTTCAGACGGTCTTCGAGCGGAGTGACGATCACGTCGCCATCGGCAGGCGGAGTCACAATCTCTTTCTCGGGTTCGGGAGCTACGTCAGGTGTTGGGAGATGGGTTTTAACTGGGCGCTCTTCCGATTCAAGGGAGACAATGGTCGATGGTCCGGCCTCTTCAAACGCGGTCGACGTCGAGGATTTCGCCCTTTCCGTCTCTTGCTCTCGCTCCCATGGAGAGATCGCCCTTTGCTTTCCCTTCTGCTCATGCTTTCCCTTCTGCTCATGCTTTCCCTTCTGCTCATGCTTTCCCTTCTGCTCATGCTTTCCCTTCTGCTCATGCTTTCCCTTCTGCTCATGCTTTCCCTTCTGCTTATGCTTTTCCTTCTCCTTTTCCTTTTCCTTCTCTTTGGCTTTCCCATTGCCTGGTCCACCCAAGCGCTTAATCTCAGCTGGACCGGCGGGATGTCCGAGCGCGGCGAGGGTGTTGGCGAAACTCATCACCGAACCAGCAGGTTTTGATCCATCCGAATAGGCTTCGGCAGATGGCGGAGCGGGAGATGGTGCCAAGCCAAACTCCTCAATCATCATTCGCATCCAAGCGATACCGCGACGTCTCTTGATTCGCACTTCGTGCCACTCTTCAAGAGTGCGCTGTTTCTCCCCCGCGACCTTCCTGAGCCAATTCGCCCAGCCCGACTTACGCTTCGCCGCCTTCCGAGCCGCCTCATCTTCAGCGGTGTTGTGCGTACCGTTGGCGCTACCCGTAGCTGGGGTGTAAGGGGTCATCAGAACATGAGGATAATGCTGAAGCGGCTCTGGACGGCGGACCATGGGCGGATGTACCATCCTCTCACTAGGTCGGTCAATGCTGTTGACGATGTTCCTCGCAGCTTCGTGCACATTGGCCGGAGTATGAGGGGATGCACTGGGGTAGTAAGAGTGTGTAGTTCGGTAATGTGGGTACGTGTTTGGATAATGCGGGTACGTATTCGGATAACGAGGAGCGCTGGGTACATGCTGTGACTGCCCAGCCGGCGGAGTGATTACGAGAGACGATGGACCAGTCGACGGAGCTGGCTTTGAGTGTGGAATGTTTGTTGTGATCGATGATACGCTCGGAAGGTTCGGGGGCGGTGGTCCTTGGATAGGTAAAGCTCTGGAGATTGGGGGACGTTTCGGAACAGCTGGCGCGGGAGGAGGTGGAGGCGGTCGTGAGACCGAAGTCTCCCTTGGTGTCTGAGTGTGCTCAGTCCGCCAGAACCTCGTAGCCAAGGGGATCTCCTCGACCTCGGTCATGGGGCCTTCACTTTCCATCTGCGAGTCTTCATTTTCCACGGGTTTGGGAGTGGAAGGTGGATCAATGGCGTAAACATCGGAGCTTGTCCAAGCAGCTGAGTCTGGCTCCTCGCTGCTGTTTACTGCTTTCGCTCCGATCGAAAGGGAAGATTTCGCTTTGACTGGCACTTTCTTCGTCGGTACCTTCTTTGGGTTCGGCAATTTCCTGCTCTTCTCAGGAGGAGCTTGTGATTTCTCGTTGTTCCCGCGTCCAAGGAAACCAATGCAATTCGGTGCACCACATCGACATATCGTTCGGAGATCTTCGCCAGATGCACCGAAATCATCGAAATTGTAGTCGTAAAACAGCTATCATTGATTCAGCGGACGACACCATCAGAACCAAAGATCGTACCTCTTCACCCTCTTTGATGTCACGCAGAGCCCACATACCGACCTCGTACTCTTCCATCCCGTCACCGAGCATTTGATATTTGCGGACCTCGAGGTTTGGAGCGCAACCGTGGTTGATGAAGCGAGCATCGTTCCCGCGCATCCCCTAGTAACGATCAGTTTCATTGCCGCACGATAGGAAAGGAACCTACCGCATCGATCACCTCGTCCTGGTCGTATGCGAGGGCGTAAAAGTTCTTCTGTCCCTTGTAAACGTCTTGTATGCGTTCGTAGAAGGTGCTACGTTGGTCAGAGTGGAACAGACAGGGAGGAGTCTCCGCATACTTTAACGAGATGACCTGCTCACTATCAGCAACGGAATAATAACAACGGATCCGCTCACCTCGCCGCGATAATCGATGACAAAGTCCCCTTCCTTGATATCCTCCATCGCGACAAGCCCAAAACCCCTCGATCCAGTCTACTCATATCAGCTTGGATCTGACGTGACGCAAGCACGCACATAAACCACCTTCGTCTGCGACATCTTCCTCCTCGCCAAACTCTTGTTCTCACAAGCATCCCCACATGGACACTCCTTCCCGCACAAGTAGCTCATGATCCTGTTGATACAATTGTCCCCACACCGAATCTCCGGATCACATTTGCAGACCGCAGTATGTTCAGCCGTGACTCTTGCTCGTTCCGGGAAGGCGTCTGCTTCGTCAGCCTCTATCCACCGTTGAGGTCGGGGAAAGGACCTACTTCCGCGAAGTTTCTGATATGGCATCGGTTTCTTTTTCCCATCCAACGACCCGTTCTCCGCCTCCCATTGAATGTTGTAAGGTAGCACGAACTCATGCTCCTTTCCGAAGAAGTGATCGTATCCATGGTCATAAGGAAGGGGTGGGAAAGCGTTCTCAGCGTTCTCAGCGTTCTCTTTCTCCTCCGTCGTCGAGGCCTGAGCAGCAACACCACCACGTTTCGGTCTCTCCACCTTCTTCCCCTTCCCCCTCCTCTTGACCTTCTTGACCACCTGATGTTTCTTCAAGACCTTGCTCACCAGTTTATGCGGTGATTTCGCGTTGGCGTTCTGGCAGTAAAACCCAGCCGCCATGTACTCCTTCTTCCCTCCCGGTGCACGGACCTTCTCCTTCCCTTTACCCATCGGTGGGACAGACATGACCGTCCATGTGTTATCCCGCATGTATGGTTTCGCCCTGCCCGAGATGGTGGACCGCATAGCCATCTCCATTGCCGCGCTGAGTTTGGAATTGGTAGATTGAGCAGATTGGGCTTTGTCGGCGCGGGATGAAGCGTTGGCTCGGCGAGTTGCAACGACTACAGGGAGTTTCCGGGCGGGTTTGACGGGGATAAGGGGTTTGGAGGTGGTACGAGGTGGACGGGGGATACGGGGTGAGGTGGGTTCCTTTGGCCCGGGTTTCGCCTTTTCCGTTTCGACCGGTTGATCGTTGCGTACCTGTTTACGAACTCGTACAGGCCGTTCCGATGATGGATGACGAACGACAGGTGGACCGAGAGCGGCTAGAACTCTTTCACTAGGGGTAGTAGCGGGCCGAGATGAAGCAGGGATCTTGGGTAAGAAAGGGAGGTTGGATGAGAAGAATGTCCTCCTCTTCTTCACTGCTGGTACTGGCATAGAAGCCCTGGTAGGCGCCATGATGGGTGGAGAGACCCTCCAGCCTAGCTTATGCAAGAAAAGGCAAGATGTAAAGTGTATTGATGGGAAGATGAAGCGGCAAAAGGATGAATGACAGAAACGATCCGAGGTGCGCACGCGACGGTATTATCTTCTGGTCCCTAAAATCTCCGGAACCCCGTGCGCTTTGCCACGGTTGGCGGGATAGGGTTTAGGCGCGTTTTGAAGCGAAATGCTACCGTTTAGACGAAACGAGATGGAGGATGATCTAGCTACGTATCGTATGAAGCTTCATTGAGTGCGGTCAACACGCCGTCCTTTGCATGAAGCACACAATAACGGTGAAACCTGTGAGACGCATTTGTTGCATGGATTCCTCAGGGTCCATCTGATGGTACCTGACAAGAATGCATCTAGACTCTATCCCCATTGGAAATGCACCTTCTGCCCATGGGCACCGCCAGGGAAACCATGTTGGAAGAATTGGAACGGCATACCTCCGCCGCCGTGGTGAGCGAACGGGTTCTGCTGTTGACCTTGTTGAGGGTCATTGGGGTCGTCGCCGTTGTCATACCGTCCTCGAAGCTCTGCGAGAGTAAGCCTATTTATGACTGTCTTGCCCACCTGGATCCGACAACACCTCGTACGCTTCGTTGAGCGTGGCCATCTTCTCCTCCGATCCGCCGACATCAGGATGGGCCGTTTTGGCTGCGGTCCGGCTGGACGTCAGCCTTGCCTGAGGCTTTGACTTACAAAGCCTTCTTTATCGTCCGATCGTCTGCATCTCTAGGAACTCCAAGGACCTGGTTGTCAGCACGCTCAATCCAGTAACCCACCTTGTAATAGTCTTTCTGCTTCGACAGCTTAAGCAGCTTCTGCGCCTTCTGAACCCGGTTCAGAATCTTCCGTTAGCACAATCCCGACATTATCACTCACATCCTGGCTCGATCTCCCACCATTCTCGAAAGCCCGCTCTAAAGTCCTCGTCGCTTCCTCCCACTTCTCCTCCTTCATCAGCCGTTCTCCCTTCCCCACTAACGCATCGATGTTGTTCTCGTCCATCGCCAGTACCTCCTCGCACCATCGCGCTCCTTTGTTCTTCCCCAGCTCATTGGCGTTCAACGCAGCCTTACATGCGAGAGCGAGTAGTTCAAGGCGGGATTGTGACTTCGTTCGAGGGGAGAGTTGCGAGGGAAGATAGACAATGCCGTCCTGGGGTGAAGATGCCTCGTCGAGTGCCTTGTCGAAGCGGGCCAGGAGACCGTCATCGCCGTCGAGCACTTTCAAAGCCTGCCGCCATGATGAGCCCTCAACGAAATTCCGTGCTTTTAAGGTATCCTTCTCCAGTGATGGAAGAAGCTTGTGTATCCGTTTACATGGCTTGGAGTCCGGGTCATAGTGTAGGCATTGCTTTATGTGATTGGTAGCCGTTGAGGAGCCGAGGATGAAGTATGCTATGTGAGAGGCTCGGAGGGGGAGGCTGATTGCTGAAGGATTCAGTGTAGCGAGACGGCTACGATTTCATGAGCTTCGGTGTCATGTTCCTATCTGCAGGCTAATGATATGGCCTCGGAGCTCACCTTAAATCCCCATAGACCGCCTCGACATCCCCCATCTCCGTGGCACACTCCACCCTCAACTCTCTCAACGCCGCCGAATTCGGCCCGACCTCCAAAGCCTTCGTAGCATGATCCACGCAAACCGCCCAATTCCGACTCTTCGCTCCTTTATGAGCGGACGAACTGGCCGCCGATGCTGAGACTATCGAATTCGCTAGCTCCGCTGCGTCTGGATCATTCTTGCTCTTCCCATACGCCTTGAGCTCGCTCTGAGCCTTGTCAAAATCCCCTTCCTTCGCTAGGATTTTGGCTTTTTGGAGATGCGCCTGACGTCAGCGAGACCAAGAATCTGAAGCTTACCTGTGCGAAGGAAGGTTTCAGACGTAGTATACTCTCAAAATCTTCTAGAGCTGCGGAATGTCGACCGAGGGAAAGATATGCTGTCGCCCGCTTGTAGAAATTCAAGTAGGAATTCGGATCGAGTTCTGCGTTATCAGCGAGTTTGGACTTTCTCAGGCTTACCAATTGCTTCGCCGTATGCCCTCGCAGCTTCGTTATAAGAACCCTCGGATAAGAGACGGTTTGCATCTTGCAAGATCTCGGGTACCGAGCGGTCGGCGAGAGCAGGTAAGGAGAGGAGGAGGATGAAAAGGATGAGGCGCGGGGTGAGACGCATTCTGTGGTGGAGATGTGGAATCTATGCTACGCTACCTTGCAATTGACATACGAAGAGAGATGATCATGCGGTAATGGCAATATGAAAAGTTGGTCGCCTCAAAAAATGCCCAGTAAACAGAACCAAGGAGCCTTCCAGCTCATCAAAGCGCGTAAGATTTCCCCTTCCATCCTTGATCACGGAAAATGGCTGACGCGCCTATTGAAAGTTACGTCCGATTGTTAGCATCACAGACGCCGGGTGGTCGCTCTCCGTCCTCAGTCTTGTCGTCTACCCGACCACGACCCACCATCTCGCTCCACCCTTGAACATGACGATGAACCTTCCTCCTCACTGTACCGCCCTGCTCTCGGCCAAAGCCGAATCTAAGCTTACCTTCTCCGAGATTGCTCAAAAGATCTCCAAACCCGAAGTATGGACGACCGCGCTCTTCTTCGGTCAAGCCCACGCCGATGAAGCTACAGCTAAAGCCATCGTCAACACGCTAGAGATCGGCTCAAGTGTGAGCTACGGACCGGAAAACAAAAGTATGAGCGTGCAGATGATCGAAGGTGGGTTAAGTGGGAAAGGCGGGATCGACGGGATGGTTTCGAGGGGTGGGACATGGGAATGGCCTCCGAAGGATCCTGTCATCTATCGATTGTATGAGGTATTGGTGGTCTATGGTTGGTCGTACAAGGCTTTGATACACGAGAAGGTACGTGTGCAGTTTTAACGTCTTTTGGCTGAGAGGATTTAGTTTGGCGATGGAATCATGTCAGCTATCGGCTTCAGGACTTCCGTCGAGAAGAGGAAGGATGCAACGGGAGATCGAGTCGTCATCACTTTGGACGGGAAGGTGAGCGACGAGAGTCGGTTGAGCTGACGGAAGTTCCTGCCCTATTCGACAACTGATCAATGGGACATGTTCGCATCAAAGTGATGCTCCTCCAGTAACATGGATCGGGTGGGATACGAGAAAGCTGTTCAGAATGGAGGGAAGAGAGGGGACTGTGAAGGTCAGTGTGATGGCGTATGTGAGGGAGATCAGGTGTGGAGGCATTGGGCTTTCCCGGGTTGTAGTCCGTAACAGGATCGCGAGGGAGGAAATTTCAAATTCCCAAAACTCGACGCCTGAAGCACAGTCAAAGATCTCGCATGCAATAGCCCTTATGAAGAGCTCAAGTCCGGTCTACTTCCATCACAAGAGCCCACACGGCGGTGCATTATAAATGAAGGGATTCGTCTATTGCTTCACCACGTGGCTCGATTGCCTCCTCACAGGCAGACAGCAATATTGCTATCCATCAAAATCACAATCCCGAGTCTGCCCAGCATTGTCATTCCTCACGATGTCTTCTTCCCGGTTGGAGATTCTCAATGACGGAGGTACTCTTCTGACCCCATTCATACACCCACCCTATCTTACTGATCCCAGGTCTGATCAGGCCTTCGACATGACGCTCGTCGACCATACGAACTCCGAACCCTCACCCTTCAACTCTCCCCTCATCCCGCTTCAGACGGCTCTGCGACCGTCTCCTCCGGCCTCACCTCCGTCTCGGCCTCCGTCTTCGGTCCTCGGGAACCACGACAACGGATGGGTGGGAACATGGCACATGATCGGGTTACTATCTCTGTTGAGGTTGGAGTTGCTCCTTGGGCCGGGGCTCGAGAAGTCCGGAGAACAAGGGGAGACAAGTTCGTCTCGCTCAACCTTTTACTGAAGCAAAGCTGAAAGAGGGGGACTAGACGCTTACTGGAGATCGGCGCAGCTATACGACAAACATTCGAACCAGTCATCATGACCCACCTCTACCCCCGATCCGAAATAGCCATCCACATCCAAGTCCTCTCCGCTGACGGAGGTGAGTCCCGTGCCATCAATCCAATACATGTTAAAAAGATAAGGTATCCTCCCTACCGCGATCAACGCTACCACTCTCGCCCTGATCGACGCCGGAATATCCATGCTGGACTATGTCACTTCCCTCTCTATCGGTCTACACCTCACGCAACCTTTGCTCGACCTCTCCGCACCTGAGGAATCCGATCTGCCTAATCTCGTTGTGGCAGCTCTCCCGGCAAGCGGGAAGATCACACTGGCACAGATGGAGACGAGATTACACGTCGATCGGTTTGAAGAGATGTTGACGCTCGGTGTCGAAGCGTGTGGGGCGTTGAAAGTGGAGATGGAGGGAGTGGTGAAAGAACGGACGAGGAGAGTGGTGGAAAGAATGGCGGCGGTGAAGACTAGCGACGGTTCAGGATGAAAGTGCCTTCATATCCAACGAATGCTTCGGGTGTGAAAGTATCCCGCCATCGTCCGACAAAGACGTCTCCGGAGAGGATGTACCCGCGGTATATCCATTTCCCTCGGGAGTCGGGCTACACAAGTCAGCGCTTAGTCGAAACGCTCTATCAACTCACAGCATACTCCTTGACAAGACTTGCCATACCGTCCCAAGCCCTAACTCTCCCTTTAAGGATGAACCTTCCCCAAGCTGAATGTCCAGTCCCAGTGAGGAGCATCTCCAAACCCGCTTCTTCCCCATTGTCATCCGCCAAAGCCACATCCACATCTTCATCAGGAACCATCTCATACCCATCAATCGCCTCAACCTGTAACTTGATCGTCTCCTGCATCGTCATCGCCTCAGCCGCAGGACTAGCCAATCCCGCACTCGTACTCGAAGCCAAATCGATCGGGAACCCAGCATTCGTCATCGGTCCATGTAGAGGTAAACCCCTCGACCTAGTCTTCCCTTTCCTCGAATTCGATTTCGGCCTGACAAAAGTCTCTTCCAACCTCCAAACCTGCGCCTGTTCCCCGAACGGACCTACGTAGAGCGCTCTCGACTGACCCGCAAGCATCTCCCTGAAAGCGTCGAAATCGAAGAATGAGAAATTCCCTTCCCAACATCCTTCCCAACTACCTCTCCACATCGTCCTCTTCATCCCTTTACAGACCGAGGGGTCATAACAGCTGACCAATCTCTGGAAATCCCGATCATGTTGATTCGAATCCCGAACGACCGGTTCATCCTCCTCGATCTCTTCATCCTCCTCCTCATCATCATCAACCATTAAAATCCCAGGGAAAGGATCCACTTCCGCCGTCCGATCTTCACGTTGAGTCTCGCTCATCGCCACAAAAGGCGCAACCAGGTTCGGTACCGTCTCTCCAGGGTTCTTCTTACTGAAGAAACGAAGTATCGCCGCGTGCGCCAAGATCGGCGGGCAGAGAAGGACTTTCCTCCCGTATAGGTTGATCTCGACTCCTCGGGATTTCGGGACGAGATCAGCGATGAACGGTCCTGGATTCTCATCGACTTGGATATCCGCTGGATCGAGTGGTAAGTCCGGGATAGTCCAAGGGGCGTAGTAAAGCTCGTATCTTTGTGCAGCGAAGACGTAAGGGCGTAGAACGAAGAGTCTTTCGTCCCGCTGTTCAGGGGGTTCATATTGCTTCCCTCCTCTACATCAGCCTTGTTGCAAGGATCGGACCCACCTAGACCGGAGACAAGCCATGCGATCCACATTGTCAATGCTCTCGCGACAGTCTCGGCGGGATAACCAGGTTCCAAAGCCGCGGCGAGTAAATGCTGTTCATGATACAACCTCAAGAAAGCCGTGAGGTTCAACCTTGCATCGGTCGAAAGAAGGTGCTCCAAGTTCTTCCCATCTATCTCTAAGCTCGACTCGGAGAGGTTGAAGACTTACCATTCTCAATCAACATCATATAGATCACCCAGAGATCTTCATCCTTCACCATCCTCACATTCCTCACTTCAACCTGCTTACTCAACCTCGATAACGCTCTAACCCGTCGACCGAGTTCCGATGTCAAGCCTGTAGCATTAAGATCGCCCAAGCGTCGTTCCGCGGCAGAAGTATCGAATCGTGCACGATAAACACGAGCGTAGAGACGAGGATTGGCCTCCGGAGATAAGGTGTTGTGGATGTTTTTAGACGTTCGGAGGAGGTTCGTAGGTGGTTCACATGTCGGTAAAGTCAAGTGAAGGGCGATGTGTGAGAGAACCTCAGGAGGGATGGTATCCAGCATAGCAACGAGCGATTCCAGATCAAGCGCAGAGAGAACAAAGACAAGGTAGGACAAAACAGGGACCGGAACCGAGGGCGACCTGACCGCAACCGAGGATGACGGGTGACGGAATCATTTCTTCGTAAAGATTATTCGCGATCGCCCGCGGGGAAAAAAGATTCAGATCTGGAACCCCCTTGGTTTCCCGGCTCCCAACCTTTTACCTTAACGCCGGGCAAAACCGTGCATGAACTCAAATGATCTCGTATTTATCTACAGTCAGGATCTTCTCCTGTGAGAACGACTGTTCGCCTCCTTCGACCAGATTCGCCTTGACGACCTTGCACCTTCGATCAACGGATATATATAGGGTCGAGATGGCTCCACTTACGTCAACATTCGCCAGGGATCCTGCCGCGACGAATCCGATATTCACGGGGAAGAAAGCATCCGAGTCACCTTCGCACTTGAACTCGAGACTGCCTGTAGGGGAGTCACTGTCGATGGTATCGATTGTCCAGATGAATGCGTTCCGATCTGCTCGCCAGTCGCCTTCTCCAGTGACGGATGGGAGGGAGTCGGGGCTGACATTAGCGCGGTCGCAATCATAGACTCACGGGATGGGGGTGGAGATGACCACGTTACGAAGGGAGAGATGAGACGCTTCTAGCTCGTACTCTATAGCCACGTCCGAAGATCCATCTCCCCGAGGTTGAGGCCAGCATGTCACTGCTATCAGCTTGATCATTCAAGTAGACCCACCTGATAGAGGCACGTTCGACTCGTCCTTGCTCGTCATCCTCCACCGCAAAACACCCAGACCCTGGCCGACCGGGAAGCTTCTCGAAGCATCCTTGAGCGCGATGATCTTCTCGTTCCCGCTGAACTTGGCTACATTCGGATGTTGCTTGAATTGCAATTCGGCGTAATCTTTCGGTGCCAGTGTAAGCCGGAGCTTGGCCAGTGCCGGGTCGGTGATCCGTAGATCCAGATCGCCTTTCAACTCGAAAGTCTGAACCCCTCCATCCCGCAACATCGTCACCGCCAACTGCTCCTTCACCGTAACGTGAATACTGCCGTCAGCTGTGTCCAACGATGTAACTCACCTCTCCTGCTCGACCTTCTCTAAAACATCCGCCGACACTTCCACCGCTTCCACCTTTGGCTCAGGCTCCGGTTCAGGCTCCGGGCCCACCTCCGCCTCCCCTCCCATCGCAGACATCAACTCACTCTGCTTCCCCTTCTTCCCCAACTTCATCCCTGCTCCCTTGAAGGCCGGCTTACTAACGGGCTGAGCAGGACTCGGTGCCCGATACTCATTAACCGCCGGAGCCTCATACCTCGGTGCAGGTGTATACCCACCCGCCATCCCGCCCATCGAGTTGTACCCCTGCCCTTGAGACCGCTTCTGCTGTTCTCGGCGTTGCATCTCGAGTTGTTTTGCACGTCGTTTCAGCTCTTCCTTCGCTTCAGCCTCTTTGTTTCGAGCGATGATCTCTTGGATCTTCTCTTCGTGCGATTCCCCTTCGAGCACATTCCGGACTTGCGAGAGGGAGACGTTCTCCTTATACCCTAGAGAGACTACTTCGTCGAAGGCGCAGAGGAGGTCGAAGCTGTGATGGAGGATAGCAGGTTCGGACATGGCGGGCGTAAGTGAGGAGATGAGTCGGACGAGTAGGGAGAGGGTCGAGATATCCTTATCCATTAGCTCGAGTCAGTTTGACTAGCTCACCTGGAGGATATTTGAGCCTTTGTTGGTGATGAGTAGGACGTAGAGCTCCTCGAACGGCTGATAGACGAAACGGACATCGGCAGTCTCCACGGTGGTATGTTGTGAGTTTGCAGGGATGAGTTTGGGGAAGGAAGCGAGGAGGCCATCGACGCGTGATCGAGGCATGGGCCGGAATTGTCTCGAGAGGAGTGCTGGATGTCAGCGGTGTCGTATTGGAAAAGCTTACGTTTCCCACTCCTCGTACATATTGACGCAGCGAGGACGACCTGGCGTCAGCGAGTCCAAGCAAGGAGACTCACCATCTTGCCTGACGCCTTGTCTACTTGAATAGTTCGTAGACGTAGAAATCAAGACATGTAGGACGTGTCAGACTCTATATCGCCGCTAATCCCGCCAAATGGCGATTCACATGCTGCCGGCCAGCGCAGCTTCTCCCTCAATTTCTTTCTCGCCTACAGTGTACGATCTCTCTCGTCTCCGCTCGTCTTTCTCGACTCCTTTTCTCTCATCTCTTCCGGGTCTCCAGTTTCTCGTCTCGCCCGTCGTGGTCGCTTTCGCTCTCATCTCGGTGCCATCACCACTTCCTTTCTCTGTATTAGCCTTTTCCCCGTCATCGCCGCCATGTCCGCCTACCAACCGTACGGTATCAACCCGGGCGCACACGCCGAAGCACCCAAGAAACCTCATCTCTACGTCGGCAACCTCTCCCCACGAGTAACAGATTACATGCTCACCGAGATCTTCGCCGTCGCCGGTCCCGTCGTCCAAGCGAAAATCATCCAAGACCGTAACTTCCAACACGGTGGCTTCAACTACGGTTTCGTCGAATATACCGATATGCGTTCGGCCGATCAAGCTCTTACGACGTTGAATGGGAGGAAGATCTTTGACGCGGATATAAGGGTCAATTGGGCTTATCAGGGGAATCAGAACAGGGAAGATACTCAACATCATTATCATGTCTTCGTTGGGGATCTCAGTCCTGAGGTGAACGATGAGGTTTTGGCGAAGGCTTTTGGAGCTTTTGGGAGTATGAGTGAAGCTAGGGTTATGTGGGATATGAATTCGGGGAAGAGTAGGGGTTATGGTTTCTTATCCTTTAGGTGGGTCATTGCGTCCCGACTAAAGCTGATTTGAATTAGGGATAAGGCCGATGCTGAACAGGCTATCGCAACGATGAACGGTGAATGGCTTGGTTCCCGTGCGATCCGAGTCAACTGGGCGAATCAGAAGACTCAGACTGGTGCTAGTACTGGTGGAGGAGGTCGTCCAGGCGGCGGTCCACCTATGCCATCCTTCGGTAGCAATATGCCCCCATACGGTGGTCCTCCTCCTCAACCATCCATCGGGAACCACACACCCATGTCGATGGGTACATCGCCCGCTCCCCCTGCACCGAGCTACGCACCAGCCCCAACCTTGTCCTACGAGACGGTCTCCGCCCAAACCCCGGAATTCAACACAACAGTCTACGTCGGCAACCTTATCCCTTACACCACTCAGGCCGACCTCATCCCCCTCTTTCAGGGTTATGGATACATCGTCGAGATCCGTATGCAGGCGGACAGAGGATTCGCTTTTGTCAAGCTCGACACCCATCAGAACGCGGCGTTGGCAATCACCCATCTTCAGAATCAGCTCGTACAAGGCAGACCGATCAAGTGCTCGTGGGGAAAAGACAAAGATACGCAGGGTGGGACTCAGCCGGGTGTCGCAGCGCAACAATACCCCATGGTAAGCAACAGAGTGCACGATCACTCCTCGCTGACTCGTCAGGCTTCGGCACAGCCGCAGATGGGTTATGCTGGGTACCCAGGGTACTATGGCGGGTATGGCTACGGGCAGACCGGTGTCCCAGGTCAACCTGGTGCGGCTGCTGGAGCAGCTACCGACTCGACACAACAGGCGGGAGGATGGGATCCTACGGCAGCTGCGGCGTATTACCAGACTCAGGGATGGGGTGGCTACTACTGTAACGCTTCATTTCTCTCTGCTTTGAACTGATTGACTGACATTGTGCAGCTCAACAGCAGGACGGCGCGGCGAACGGAACGCAAGCACACTGAGCAACTGAGTCGAAGAGTCGAGCATCATGTTGGGACACAGGGACTCAGATTACCATCTATGATCGGTGAGAATGTGAATGCATGTAGGACCAAGCGACCTAGCGATTATCCATTGTTAAGTGTGTCCTAATAAACTTCGAGCTCGAGCATCCAATATAAGATACGGATCGGAGAAGTTCATTCTTCAGCCTTATACATTTCACATCAAGACATGGTCGGTTATGCTTCCTATCAATTTCGCTCTCCCAGCCGGCTCACTCGACCGACAAAACGTACGCAGCTAACAGAAATGTCAGCTTTCCACTGCATATACCCCCTCACGACTACAGGCCTACATGGGAAGAGCCCTGAGATACCACGCGCCTGTCCCTCCCACCAATCCGCGTCGACTTTGACGATATTCGTGATCCGATCGCCCTCCTGAAAGGAAATCTCATTGTCCTCCGCTGCCTCATAGCTGCGAGAGAATCAGCAAGAAGGAATCGCTGAAGGGTCATCACTCACTCGTAAAGTGCGCTCATCGTCTCACCCTCTTCCTCCTCTTCTACCTCGCGGCTGGCGGCAGCGGCCGCAGGCGGTACAGGCGGGGCTGGAGGAGCTGGAGGAGCGGTGGGGACCGGCTCAGGCTCGATTTTTACTTCGTCTTCCTTGATAAGCTCGCAGTAATTTGAGGGGAAGAGACCGGATTTCCCGGCGCTATTCGTGCCAGACCACCATCCTGCAAACCTGTTTTAGCGCTTCGACCGGCGATTCGAGACCGGAGTAAGCTCACCCTCATCGATTTCTTCGACCTGCGTGATGATCTCGCCTTCTTGTAAGGCAATCTCATTCTACGCAAATCAGCGAATGGAACACGCACAAAGAGAGAGACGAACATCCTCAGCGGCCTGGGAAAGATAAACAGTCAGCCGCCGATCAGGCATTGGCATAAACTCACCTCATACTCATACATCGCCTTCGCTCTTTTGCCGGCTTGGGCAGCGGGAGCACTACTTAGCCTCGTGCTTTGCGGCACGGGCGGCGCCGAACCCGCTTGTGGAGCATCTTCGAGGGTAAGATCCGACTTGAGTCTCTCAAGCTCCTCCACTTGCTATGCAGGTCATCAGCAAGGGGCTGGTATTGAAAAATGCTGCGTACCGGATCCGGTGACTGCATCGGTGGAGGCGGAGGTGGAGGCGGCGGGGCGGGGGGAGCGACCGCTTCTTCCTCTGGCCCATCTTCGACCACTGGCTCAGGTCTGAACGGTGCGGGTGGAGGCGGAGCTGGCGGTGCATCCCAGTCGTCGTCTTCTTCCTTCTCCGCGTCCGAATTTGGTGTGGCAGCGCGACGGGGAAGAGTCGGCACGACCGGCGCAGCAGGAGCGGGAGGCGCAACAGGAGCAGGCGGAGCGGGCGGAGCTGGAGGTGCTGCGGGAGACGACGGTGTCGAAGCTGCTCTTGCGATTGCTCCTATACCCATAGCGCCTAAAGCTCCGACTCCGACTCCAGCTTCATATTATGATTAGATACGACCTGTAAATCGAGAAGCACTCACCAGCCGCACCAGCCGCGGAACTCGACTTCTCCTCTTCCTCCTTCTGCCGCTTCGTCTCCGCCTGTCTCTCTGACCAGGTCAACTTCTTGCCACTGGGCTGAGGCGCTGACGGAGATGTGGCGCCGGCACCCGAGAACGCCGCCATTCGGTCTTTGATGCTTCCGCCCGTTGAAGGGGCTTCCGGCGAGCTCTGCTGTGCTCCTCCCGGATTCCACCTGTTGCTCAACTTCCCCGGAGTCGCAAGCTTGACCGGCTCATAGGCGGTACCGACGGGTGCGATTCGGTCATCCGTTGCAGGTTTGGAGGGCTCCATCGGAGCGGGTGTGGAAGTAGATGCTATCCGTTCCGATGCTGAGGGCCGCACTGTTTTTGGCAGCTGAGCAGCAGCAGCAGGTGCAGCCGGAGCTGGAGGCGGCGAAGGTTCGCGAGGTGGTGTAGGAGTCTTTGGTGGAGGCGGGGCGACGGGGGCAGAAGGGGTAGGGCGGCTGAAGGTAGACGCGGGTGTCGAGACGGATGCCGGCTGTTGCACAGGTCAGCACTGGGCTTATGGATCTTTGGCTTTCGCACCTTCCCTTGGGATCCACCTAGTCCCTGACTAGGCCGGAAGCTTGGGGTCGGCTTCGACGAGACTGGTGCAGTTGCTGGAGCTTTCGCTGAAGACGAGTACTTCGAGCCTGAAGACTCCTGAATTCGCTTCTGGATAAGGGAAGGCGTGACATCTTGCTGTGGCGTGTCAGCTAGGTCGTCTTACTTGATGGTGACGCACGTCTGAACGAGCTTGGAGGACGACATGCGCGCCTTTGAGGAAATTGGTTGACACCTGGGACATATGTATGTCTGAGCAGAACAATGTGAGTTAACGAGAAGGCCCATGTAGCTTTCCAATGACGGCTCAGATGGAAGTCGACGTCGAGACTCACGAAACAATCCCTTTCTCGATTCCGGTACACCCTCTCCGCACCAAGCAATCAAAACGAACTTGTCCAACGTGCTCTATATTCCTACATGAGTTCCGCACGTAGAGAAATCTCGAACCGCTGACATTCGAATCTTTCACCCGAGCAAATGCATATTGGATCCTGAAATGAGATCAGCAGCATTCAAAAAGCTACTCGCTCACCTCCCATCCATGAACTCCTCTTCCAGGTCGTCTAATCCGCTGCCCGTGGCCTGGAGTTTCAGCTCGTTCCCCGTCTGATTGAATATCGCCCAATCATAGCCGGACGACCCATCAATGATGGCGTTGTAGGTCGGCTGTAAGGCGGGTGCGGAGAATGAGATGGACATCTCCAGCGCTGCTGACTCTGATTTCAACGCGGAAAGTATGAGCATCTACAGCGGTGCAAACGACAATGACGTCGGGAACAGCAGATCACGTGATCACCGGGTTGACTTTGGTCAAAGGCTAGGCCTGTTTTGAATAATCTATTACAGCTTTGACAACTTTCTACACCTTTCTACGCCTGGGTCTGTGCTTGGCGATTTCAAACTTGACAGCATAAGTAGCACTCGACAGTTGAAGCTTCGCGCTCTTAGGTCTGCTAGTATCATGCCACTCAATTACTCAAAATGGGATAATCTGGAGGTATGTCCATCCACATCATGCTTCCTCAGCTCATCCTCGCTGAGCTATCCGACGATTCTGACATCGAAGAACACCCCAACGTCGACAAGCGATCGATGATCCGATGGAAACAAAGAGACATCCACGAGAAACGTGAAGCTCGTCGATTGAACATCGCCAAACTCCATTCTGAACTATCACTAAACATCGTCCTCAGACCAAGGATACAGAGCGTTATCAACGGTCTATCCGAACGAGGAGTTGATCATTTCCGAGCTGTTCAGAGGAGACTTAAGGAGGCTCCGAGCGATGAGAAGCCCCAAACGGGTGCTGCGAATCAGCCTTCTTATGATATGATGATGGGGCAATTACTTGGGGATGTATGGAGAGAAGCTGCTTGGGTCGTCGAGGGAGCGAAGGTGGAAGGTGGGGTGGTGATGAAGGATGGAAAGAAGGTTGATGAGAAGAGTGGAGAGCCGAGCTGGACGTCTGGAGCTGTTCCTGAAGGGAAGAAAGAGGGATTGACGAGAGCTTTGGAGGAGAGGTTGAGTTGGCATTTGGCAGAGCTGGATAGACGGGATGGTGAGGTGAAGAAGGAGATTGAGGAAGAGGAGAAAGAACAGAAGAAGAAGATCACCTCGGATGATATCAAGGATGGTTGGTCGCAGACTGCGGTTGCACCTGCGAAACCTAGTCCTTTGGAGGATAAGCCGAAATCGAAACCGAAAGCTGCGAAGCCGACCGAGACGATAGAAGTGCTCAACCCGAACGCCGTAGCAAACGTACGTGCCAGTCTTTCGCGAAGCTCGCGCTGATGTTGTGTAGTCATCAACCCAGCCGGACGAAGAGGAAGAACCAAATTTCGGACCCCTCACACCCTCAGCTCGAGCATTCGCCAATATCCCCATCGGTGACTTTGCAAAATCCTACGCTTTCATTCAGAAAGACTCCTCTGTCCTCACCGAGACTACTCATGATTCACTGCTCGCCGAGGCGTTCGATGCTGAACGGCGAGGGGAGAAAGACCTAGCACGGAGGTGTGTCCATCAATCATTATTGGTCAACTACTGTCGGAAGCTAGGACGAGACGGGGTCGGGCTATTCTTCCAGAAGTGAGTCTGAGTCAAACAGCTCAGAGTCGGGTGAAGTTCGAAGCTGATTCGTCTCAGGATGATATCCAACAACCCCAAATCTATCGCAATGTTCAGAGAAGATTTCACATCAACCTACGCCCGGATATCAACCCGTACAAAAGAGATGATAGCCGAAGAATCCGTCGAACGAGAACAGATCCAACTCGTAGCTGAAGATCCTTCGACGCAAATCACTTTCACCCTCCCTGACGGACCTCCCCCCGACGAGTTACGGGTCGAAGGGGAAGGTTCGGAAGAGATGAATATTGAGCAAGTCAGGGCTTTCTTACAGATGAAGTGGGATTTGTTTCAAGGGTTTTCAGAGGAGATGAAGAGTGCTCTGAGGACGGAGAAGTTGGATGAGGTGAATAAGGTTTTGGGAGGGATGAAGGTTGAGGAGGCGGAGGCTGTAGTAGGGCAGATGCAGGAGGGAGGCATGTTGAGCTTCAGGCGAGTGAAGCGAACGTCAAAGGGATGTAGCTGATCGTCCCTTTAGTGAACGGGGAGTACGGGATATGACGAAGTGACGACGGGTCGGGAACTTCGCAGGTCTACGGTTACGGAAATGAATGAGGACTACAAGAAGTGACGAAGTGGTGATATTCTTAGTGGTTCCAATCCTGCTAGCATATCATATCATAAGCAGTGGGGCGACGAAGCGCTTCTTCTCAAAGTCCAAGGTCACGCGTCCTCAAGACGAGAAACAAACATTATGATAATGCATATCAATGGTCATGTCCGTCCCAGCCCTGCTAGTCCGCCAACACCCAATCCACCCAGATCATCCATCCCGTCATCATCCCACTCATCAACTCCAAGAGACCCATCCATCCCTACACCCCTCATGACCCTCTCCACTTCCCTCCCCGCCCGTATTCTCCGTTCATCCTCATCCTCCACACCCGCCAACTCGGCGCGTATCGTCTGTAAATGCAGTAGAAGCGGTGTCGGATCCATCGATAGAAGTCCATCGCCTCCATCTCCGATTACTGTTGTCCGAGTCGGAGGAGCTTGAAACGGAGCAAAATCGTCAAAATCGTCTGCGAAACCGTCTCCTTCCTCGTCTTTACTCATCTCAAGTGACTGCGATTTCGAGCCTTCCGCCACATCCTCTCCTTCTGACCCACTTGCGAATACGACGTCTTGGTCATCGTCAGCTGCTAAACCCATAAAATCCTCTTCCCCATCCTCATCAAGCCATTCGTCGAGTCGAGCGTATTCCTCCTCATTGATGCGTGGTTCATCCTCGTCGTCCTTCTCAGGCAGCTGACCACGCAACTCGTCCAAACCTGGAAAGATCTCGCCACGAATCCGCTCCTCCTTCGTAACAGTCGGTGCTGACGAGCTGGCAAAAGTCACGGGAAACTCCACGCTCTCCTCTTTGCCCTCTCCCTCTTTCCCCTCCTCACCCTCACCCTCAAATCCACCATCTTCCTCGTCGTCGGAATATTTCAAACCCCTCAAAGGTCCCGCTGAGGTTTTGCGGACCATACCAGGCCACATATGAGTCATGAGAGTCTGTCGTACCCTCTCAAGCGAGGACATAGCTGTAACCCAAAATTCAGTTTCTTCATAGTCATACATTCAGGAGAGAGGGAGAACCACCCACGTCGCTCATCATCATCCTCTACTTCGGCGGTTTCATCGATCAACTCCATCCCAATCTCCTCGAAGCCCTCCTCCATCTCTTCCCATGTCCTCTCCAGTCCGTGAGAGCGTGAGTCATTCTCAGGGGGATCTCGAATTCGAATGGCCAGGGCGACATCTCGAGGTTCAGAGACGGTCAACTTGATCAAAATACCTGGGAAAGGGTTCGGTGGCTGTTCATGTACATCGTCAGCTCAGAATCAGTGGACTTAGGGTGAGCGTACCGATCCGTTGAAGACGTAGATCACGACAGGAACGCGCGTCGCACGGATCTCATCACCATCTGAAATCGGGGAGAGGTGGAAAGAGACATTCGCAGTGTAGTATTTGTTATCTATTCGCCATGGGACGGTCGATGTATCCTCCGGGAGAGTGGGTGATAAGTCGATCAACCCTGGCGAGAGCGTGCGATTAGCCTTGAGTCCAAAAGTACTGCAGCTGAGCTTACGACTGATGAAGAAAAGAGGATTAAGTGATGGAGGATGGAGAAGGAGTATGGTGTTGGCCGGATCTTGCATCGTCTCCCCGCTGCTTCTCCGGAGTCTCTTCGGCATGGGGAGCGGAGATTGCTTTAAGACGTTTCATGCAATGCTCCACCAGACCCTAATAAGGTTCGCTTTTTGAGGTTAATCTATGCGAGCATGGATTTTTAGCTCGGACTTCCGTTGGTCTGCCTCCACCTCGCCTTCAACGCGACATGTAACCGCATTACTCCCGGCCTCATGCAGTTCGGTCATGCCGACCAAAGGGAGCCTTCCCGTGAGCAATTTGGCTCATCACATCCATGCAAACGATCTCAATTCTAGAAGCGACTGATGGACATGCTCGCACATCTGCGTCACGTGGACAAGGCAACATGCAGGGGATGTATGAATGTGACACCAAAACCAGAAGAGTGATTGGATAAAGTTCTAAGCCTTCTCCTGCGGAGCCTCTTTCCAAGAGATAGCCTGCTCCTCGTCTTATCCTGAATCAGCTCATATACAGAGAGTTGTTACTCGTTTGACCTACCCATGGCAGAGATGATGGTGACCATGAGATCTTTCCCGCCCTCATACGCTGCTGAGATATCCTTCCCGATATCCGTCTCCGGGACCTTCACGTCATCTTTCGGGGTACCGTCCGCGTCCATGAAGTTGAAGAAGCCCTAGAAGTATCTGGATTAGCGGGGCGGAAGACGATATATAGCTCGAAGATGATAACCTGAGGGAAATGTGAACTCACATCCTGGATGTCGAGAAGCTGGTATTCGTTACGCCTGACGTTCGGGACGTCCATGTTGTGAGTCTAATGTCATCAGCACGAATTCGGACAGCCAGATGCGAATGGACCCACGGAAGGAGAAATATCCTCAAGCTTTTTGCCGGTAAAGATCTGCATTCATAATTAGCACTACGTCCACCAGTACTAGAGGAGACCCACGTCGATCGCAACAAGGTGGACCTTGGCATGACCGTGCTTGCCAGTCTTCGAGGTAGACATATCGACAATCTTGCACGGACGGCCTTTGATCAAGACATGTCCGTTCTTCCTGAGAGAAGAGCACTGCATACTACGGTGGGATAAGATGTGAGCTCAAAGTCGACATTCTCGCAGCACTATGCCGAAATTTCGATTTGCAACTCACGGGAAAGTCTTTGAAGCCCCAGCACCGGTCGCCTCAAAGGTCTCATGGTGTTCCTCCTCAGCCATTTCTAAGCGAGCAAACAGTCAGCTGGCAAGCTCAAGTGTCCAAGTCCACACGTACTAGAGGTGTTTTATCGTAAAGAATGTGGATTGAAACAGTTGACAAGAGAAGATCAGGAGGCAAATGGATTCCACATACGAGAACGTCAACTTTTCTTTGCCCGGCTTCTTGTCTGGCATTTTGACCCACCCTTAAAACTCCGGTCAAACCCGGTCGTGGCACCCATTCCACCTTTGCTAGCCCGTGTGCCTTGCTCTGTCCGTGACATTTCTTGTTGTTGCACATACTTATTATTGGAAGTAATACCTGAGATGGGCTCCGCTTCGGCGTCCCCTGATGCGGTCCTTCATCTCGCAGCACTCCACACCCTCGCCGAAGCAGGTTTCGCCAGTACCTCTCGAGCAGCCTCTCTCACCTTATCCTCCGTGGTCTCGCGATACCTCCGCCTAGTAGCTCAAGCATGTATCGACCGAGCAAACCTCGCCGGGCGAAGCAAGGTAGCAGCGATCGATGTGGTCCAAGCTCTCGATGATCTAGGTGTGAGCGGAGTGAGTGACTTACATGAATGGGCAGTGGGGTTCGAGAAGGAGGCGGTGTTCAATGGGGGAAATGAGAGAGTGGAAGAGGCGGGGTTGGAGAAGGCTTTGGTTGAGGTGAGATTGGTTCATGAGGATGAATTAGAGCTCGAGCGTGATGGGGAGGATGAAAACCAGGAGATGAAATTAGATGAGGATGAGGTTACGATAAAGGAAGAACCGCCAGTCGAATCCGAGCCCGATCCAGCACCTCGGATACGATTCACCTCACCCGACCTTTCCTGGCTGCCCCCTCTTCCCGGCCATTCCCCACCTCCAGCAGAAGCTTTCACCACAAACGGCGAAACTTTTATTCCTTCAGCACCAACCCTCTCCATAGCCGAACGATATCGTCGCCCAATCCCATACTCCCAATCCCAACTCTCCCAAGCCTATCCTTTCCTCAACCCACCTCACCCATCCACTTCATCAAACCTTCGCCCCGCACCATCCTCCTTCCCATCCCTCATCTCGACATTCGAAGCCACCTCTTCCGATCCATCAATCGCATTCCGCCAAACTCCCTTACGTCAACAAGCGACCGAACTTCTTCGTCGATCAATCGCGACGGCCGAACCTTATTCTCCACTCGATACCCTCGTCTCCCCTATCCCTCCTCCAAGAACCACTCCGATAGTTCCTAGTCATTCCGATATCCTCCCTCAGCATTTTATCCCCCTCAATCCGAACCCTACCGGCTTACTGGCAAGCTTGGTCCATCAGATACACTCCCCAAACCTACCTCCAGCTTTGCGCGATCGCTTAACCTCCTTACGCGCACCTCAACCCCAAATCCGAGATGGTGTACCGATCCTATACGGTGATCCAGTGAGAGGAGGTGATAACGCCATGCTAGCCAAAGCTCGCGGAAAACAACCCGACCCGACAGACGAAGCATACCTCCGAGCGACATGGGATTCAGGTCCAAAGGGGATCGAGAAATGGGGTCGAGGTAAATTACCTACTGGAAGGAAGGTTGTACAGAGCGGGGTTGGGGAGGATAAACCTAGAGAGCCGGAGGGGTCGGGTGATAAGGGTGGAGCTGGGAGGACCTTGAAGATTAAGCTGAGTGGTGGGGAGGGAGGAGGAGTTAGTCCTGGTTTACTTGGTGGGGGAACGGCGATGGTCGGGAAGATTGAGAAGTCGCCTACGCCTGGAGCGGGCGGAATGGCGATCGGAGTAGGGATGGGGGTGGGGACTGGGAACGGGACTGCGAGCGGGACTGGGAACGGGACTGCGAGCGGGACTGCGAGCGGTACCGCCATCAAGTTTCGGTTTAGTGGTACTGGGCTTCCTGGAAAGGACAGCGATGGACCTCAGGCTGGAGTGGTTCTCAGTGGACCAGGAGAAGGAGCTGTTGTCATGGGGGTATGAGGCGCTGTTTTTGCAGAGCAGAGAAGCAGAGCTGTGATATGTAGATCAATAAGTTCAGGTCGAACCAGGTTCCATAGTCTCCTGTATATCGGGAAAATGCAGATCATGGTACCAGCATACCAGCCAGACGCGCACCGTGCACTGAGCTAAAAGTTTTTGCAGCGAATGGCTTTACCTTCTGTCAATGAAATGAAGTCAGGCAAGTTCTGCCTTTTCCTCAGCTTCACAATGCACAATGCGATGCATCAAGCGTAACAAGACGCTGCATGTCCGCAACTAGGAACTAATGGTGAGAATGATGCGGTTGAGGAGGAGGTTGTGTTGGTCCATTGAATAACCCCGCGAAACCCCCTTGTCCAGGTGCCGAGATAGGCGCTCCGATCCCTCCGATCCCGCCAAACGAGGGCTGCCTCGCTGTCGCTGGTAGGCTTGATGCTCCCCAAGAAGCGCTCGCTCCGTCGCTCGTCGTGGAGTTACCCCATATGGACGGGCTTGCTGACCACCGTCCCGCTCCGGGAGCGGCAGCAACGGGGACATCCCATCCATTTGAAACGTTGCGTCGGGCAGGTTGGACAATCTCGTCGTCTGCTCCAAGAGCTGCGGAGCCGTAGACCTGCTCGGGTGGAGCTGGACTGCTAGATCGCAGAGTAGAGCTGGATGAGGAAGGAGCATCGAGGAATGAAGCGGGACGTCCGATAGGTCCAGGTGGGCCGATCGATGCAGGTTCTCGGCGGAAGTCATCGACCATCTCGCCGGAGATTGAGCGTGGTGCTCCTATAGGTGCGGTAGGCGGCGAGAAGTTCTCGTCGACACTGGCCATGCGAGCGGACTTGACCGGTGGGAAACCCATACCGATAGGTGCTGACCTCGCTGAGATCTCGAAAGGCGGACTGGGTTCCGGTTGGAAACCTCGTGCAGGAGGGTTGGGCGAAATGGATGACCCGTTTGTCGGGGGCGGCGAGAAGACTGGGGACTGGGAAGGGAAGGCAGCACGGAGACCGGGCATGAAGGCTTGCTGTGGCATGCGACCTGGGAACGAAGCGGCAGGCATGGGTTGCGGGAAGAAAGGCTGAGGCGTCTTTTGCGGACGAACTGCTGAAGGGCGGATCGCGCTACCTTTCAGCGGAGAAGGATCTTCAGGCGGAGGTGTTGTCTGCGGTGTCGGACCGTTACGAGGGGTGGTTCTCGCTCGAACAGGAACAGGTGCCACAGGACGGATCTTGTCTTGCGCCGCCTTCTCCGCTGCAGCCTTCTCAGCCGCAGCTCGTTCTTTCTGAGCCTGTTGAGCGGTGAGGATCTTCGCTTGCTCCGCTGCCTCGCGCTCCCTCCTCGAGACCTCGTCCAGTCGAGCTTTCTCCACTCGCTCCTCCTCGAGCTTGGCGAGTCGTTCCTTCTCTGCCCTCTCTCGAGCCTCCCTAGCGAGTCGGTCCTTCTCAGCCTTCTCAGCCTTCTCCTTGGCAAGCTGCTCCTTCTCCGCCTTCTCTTTAGCCGCTCGCTCCTCCTTGTCTCGCCGTTCCTTGTCCTTCACCTCCTTCTCTCTTGCCTCTCGCTCCTTCCGAGCCTTCTCCTCCCGTTCCCGCTTCTTCTTCGCAGCCTCCTCTTCCCGCTCCTTCTCCTCCTGCTGCCGCTTCCGGCGATCCGTCGCGATGCGCAGTTGCTCTTCCTGAGCCGCCCGCTTCACAGCGTCACGTCGTGACCGCTCCTCATCCAATTTCTTCTGCCGTTCCCGCTCTGCATCCTCGGCCTTGGCTTTCGCTGCCTGCTGCTCAGCAGCGACCGCAGCGTCCTTCGCAGCCTTCTCCTCGTCCAGCCGTTGCTTTTGCATCCTGCGGGTCAGCGACTTCGTCAGGCTCGACTCACTTCTTCTTGTCCTTCTTCTTCTGCGCCTCCTTGGCCTTCTTTTCCTCCTTCGCCCGCTTGGTGTCCTCTTCCTCCTCGAGCTCGCGTAGCAACTGCTCCTCTCGCTGCTTTGCCACCTTCTCTCGGTACGCTTGCAGCACCCTTTGCTCAAACATACGCGCGGCGAAGATCTGGAACATCCGCCTACCTTCCTCCATCCGCTCAGCCTCGGAGATAGGTTCCCTGTCATCAGCTCTGTCGCCCATGCACCACTCACTCCTTCTCGTCATAGTCCTCCTCATCCGTCTCTTCGATATCCCGGATGTTCTGCTCTTCCCGAACATGTCGAGCCACTGCGAGCTGCTCCATCATTTCCAAGAACTTCGATCCGTCATTCTTGAGCAGGTCATCGGCAACGGTGAGGATACCTCCTGGGATGAACGGAAAACCCAGACAGCTCAGCGTGAGCCGTACACGAGAGATGCAGGAATCACTCACCTTTGATAGTCGCGAGGTTGGAGCTGAAGCTGAGGAAGTCTTCAGCACCATCAGGTCGAGGAGCCACGGCTTTCGCTGGAGGTTTGCGTATTTGCCGTAGAGGAGGTTGAGGTGGTTGCGTTTCATCCAAGTCATCCCCTGCATCCGCCTCATCCGATCCAACATCCTCGTCATCGAGATCATCTTCTTCATCGTCATACTCCTCGTCATCATACTCGTCGCTTTCTTCCGCTCCGATGAGGTCGTCTGGTGGTATGGTCTTCGGATCCGGTGCTCGATGATCATACTTTGTAATCTGACCCATTGCATCGACCTCCACGCTACCAGGGAAAGGTCCAGCTCCAGGCGGTGCGGGCTGCCGACCAATGAAAACTGCGCGCTGGTCGGCGGTATACGACCCAAGATCAACGAGATACTGGTCGTAAAGCTGGTCTACCTCGTGCTCTATGCTGACCTTCTTCCGGCCGCATACAGCACATCCGCACGAATGACGATGTTGCTCTTTCAACTTCCGCAGCACCGCATCCTTCTCTATCTGCACAAGATCTCGCCGCTCGGCCTCGCTCAAAGCGTGCCAGAATTGCCGGATGTTGTCTCGATCCTCCGCTGATGACTGCGCCCATACCTTCGCAGGTGGAGCACTCGCTGGAGCTTTGCCCTTCGCCGCGGGCTTCACTGGAGGTGGTTGGTTATGGTGATTGTGATTGTGAGCGGGTGCAGCAGCGGCTGGAGCTTTTCCAGCCGCACGAGCCGATCGTGCAGGAGCGGTCGCAGGGGGAACTGTGTGGCCCATGGGTTGCTTCCCAGCAGCACGAGAACTGGGCGGAGGGTGTAGAGGTGCGGGAGTGACCGGAGGTGGAGGAGGGTTGAGAGCGGGTGGGACAGGTTGCGGTGGTATAGGCTGTCGCGGAGGCTGCTTGACTGTAGGAGGCGGAAGCTGCGCTACAGGAGGTTCCACCCCCGACTTCTTCTTCTTTTTCTTGTTCTTCTTCTTTGGAGCATCTCCGTTGGGTGCAGCATATCCCGGCTCATCCACGTCATAATCCTCCTCATCATCATAATCCTCCTCCTTTGCGTCAGGATGGCGGTGGAAGCCGAGCTCATCGCCAAGACCAGGTTGAGGGTACTGCCGCCCATTCAGCAGATTCGCCGCGACTCCTTGACCCAAGCCCATGCTCTGACTCGCAGCGTTGACGATCTTGTGCGCAAAGTCGTACATGTCTCGTGACGAACCATTCACACCTGCGCCCGTCCCATCCGCATTCCCGGCAAATGGCATGGCCTGGCGTATGAACTGCTTTACATGAGGTGACAAGCTCGACCAATAAGGATCATCGCTGCCGAAATTGGAATCGCCCATCCTCTTGTACAGCTCCGCAGCGGTGCTGAACAGGTCCTCGTGAGTGATGTTGAAGGATGAGGCGATCTGGGTGAGAGCGCTTCCGTAAGGCGGTTGACTGAGTGGAGGAGGGAGGTTGGAGTAGTCGAAGGGGAAGGGGAGAGAGAACGGATCGTTCCCGTTGGTAGGCGGCACTTCGACTTCGTCGTAGTAGGTTCCGGTGTCGTATTGGATGTCAACGGGATAGGCGCCAGGTGGAAAGTTGAACAGGCTGGGGTCGGTCGCGGAGTGATCCAGTATGTCGCCGTGTGAGAGCTCTACGTTCCCCGGTAATTGCGACTTTGCCTTCTTAGCCTTCTTCTTAGCCGCCGACTTGGAGATGCCGGTTGGAAGGGTCGACGGCGCTTTGGCGGACATAAGAGGTGAGGAGGGAGGGGAGACTGGGGAGGTCAGCATTTCTCCAGGACGAAAGTTTCTCTCTCCATCCGTCCAGTATCTTGAAAACCCTCTCAATGCCTCGACCACGGCTAAAGGTCTGTATGACCTTTCGGGAAGAGGCGAACGACCGGTCGCCTTTATGATTCAGGAACCCGACTCACCTCCAAAAACAGAGAGTCTCTTAATACTACCCCCGTATGGTCGAGGTGTCGCTCAGGATTCGTCTCGAAGCTGATATGTATCGCGTATGTGATAGTCCTGCCGAGAATGTCGAATAGCTGGGGTGGACTAACCAGTCGAGTCTAAGCTGATCGGAAAACTCCGCTATCGCCGCCGTTTGGCAGCATGAATTTCCGAATACAAACCATCGCATTCCTCTTCGTCGAATTGGTCGAGAAATCGTATATAACTCAGACATGCCATGAAGGCATCATGTCGCTATCTTTTCATAAACCATACAGCGCTTATGATCCCCTAACATCGCTCAG
>JAABUH010000288.1_pt1 | contig 77570 bp, 82 predicted proteins | sample 5559121 | NCBI WGS metagenome assembly JAABUH01 (sample SAMN10711871, study PRJNA513364) | rock metagenome | isolation source: Antarctica rocks | place: Antarctica: Victoria Land, Battleship Promontory nord | collected 2015-12-28
AACCCTAACCCTAACCCTAACCCTAACCCTAACCCTAACCCTAACCCTAACCCTAACCCTAACCCTAACCCTAACCCTAACCCTAACCCTAACCCTAACCCTAACCCTAACCCTAAGTTTGTTGAACGCTGATATGATGTTCAATCTAGTCAGATGCTTGCAACCCACTATTTTACCAATGATCTCGTCTATCAGCGATAGAGAATATCTATTTCTTTTGAAAATGACATTTAGCTTTTGATAGTTCACGCAGAATCGAAGATCTTCATTTGCTTTGAGAACGAATAGAATGGGGAAGAAATAGGGGGCCTGACTAGAAGTGATGAATCTCTTCGACAGATTCTCGTTTAAGTACTTCTTTACTTTCAGAAGTTTGACAGAGAACATTCGATAGACTCGGCAGCGAGAAAGCGTTGAATCACTGATAAGCTCGATTTTATGATCGTAGAAGCGATAAGAAAGTAGTTTATTCGATTGAGCTCGATCAAAAACATCTAGAAACTCATGATATTTCGATGACAGCTTTGCTTTAATATCTTTCAAATCCTGAGCCGTTTCATCGATTGAAGAGACGTTTAGAGTGTTCAAATCGTTCTGAGTATTGTACGCGATTTTTCTATTGATGTTCGTCATGAATAGAGCAAAGACTTCGATCTTGTCCTTCTTTGAACGATTCAACAGCGTTTTGAACGAAGCTGCGTCTATGCTTCGAATCGAGAATGACTCTTCCCGAACGAGTCGTTTGAGCATCATAGAAGTCTTAGTCTGAGTGATTGAAGAAGGCGAAGTTGACTGCGATCAACTTGAGTGCTTTGAATTGAGAAAGATCGAAAAAATCGAAATAGAAGTATTCAATTGATTCGGAAAAACAATGACGTCGTTCCGCATATTCAATAATATTTCGTTTTTGTTCATTCAGAGCTTACTCAATATGACTTCATGATGATCGATATCAGCTATCAGCATTGATACAGTCAATTTCTTATGACTTTCGATGATGAGGTTTGGTAGAATTTTATGAGTGATGATCTTCTTAGATATCTTTCCATCATAATCTCTTATTAGCTTCTCTTTTGCCAGTGATATAGATTGAATTTCCAGTTTCTCGCATACTTTATCGACTAGGTTAGAATGTATGATTGTGTAGACGACTGAATCACTGTCTATTAGAAAACGAAGGCTGAAAGATCGATTCTGAGAGATGAGATGAGTGTCAATTAGAAACGACTTTTCAAAGTAATTTTCTTTCGATAGAATTTCGTCTAGTTTGCACAAAGATATAATCTCTATTTCTTTGATGACTTTTGAAGAGATGACTAGTTTTTTGAATCGAAATTCGAATCGAAATCGAAGCGATCATATTCATTGTTCACTGCATTGATTCTAGTAGATCGATCGAAGCACTCTTTAGAGCTATGACCTGATTTATGACATATGAAACAGCTTTCGACTAGAATGTCTGCTTCTTTGACGCTAGTTAAAATCGCGCCGCGCGACTTTAGCTGATCAGACTTCGAGTGATCGACTGACTGAGTGAAAACAGTCGCTCTATGAAAGATAGTCTTAGAAAGATCATTGACGCGTTTGATCTTGTTCTTGATCTCTCGAATGACTCGCTGATCATTATTCAAATGAATCAGATAGGAACGAATTTCTTTTAGGGAATCAGATTGAACTAGTTGATCTATTCAAACGGATCAAAGACGAGAATGTATTTTATCTTTCAGATCAGCGATCAGTTGCTTCTCGTGATAGTCTAGATAGAAAGATAGACGTTGAAACTGAGTATAGAATTCACTGAATTTCTTGAATTCTTGAACCAAGTTGTAGTATTTTCTACGAAAGTTGACTTCCTTATTCGAGTCATCGAACAACTGAGCTAGCTCTTTCAAAAGGTCGTCGACGATCTTATAGAGATTGACACAGTCACGTTCGCGTCTAGCTTGAGTGATCTCAGCTACGTCATCGAATAATCTAGAATGTATATAGCTCAATTTGACTCGTTCATTAGGAAAGAGATCGACGTTGATCTCTAGTTTATTCTGAATTTTTCCGTATCAGTTCTCTCAAGTAGAGTTCTTTTCATCAGTAAACAGCGAAGAATCAGGTATTTTTTGAGATCTAGATCGCTCAGAGTAGGTGAAATCAGAAGAAGTGTTTTCTTTAGCTTGAAGCCTAGTCTTCAACTCTTTGATTTCGTCTTCTTGTTGTTTATCTAACTCGTAGAGTCAATCTGTTTCTTCATCAAGAACTAGACTTCGAGCCTTTCAGATTTCGTAGAACACGAGAGATATTATCGTTTCAGCGAATGATTCGTTATCTTCATGAATGAATGATGCAGCACTTGATGATTTCGTTCGTGATTTCGATGAATCAGCATCAGAGATTTGAGAGAAACGATTTCGGAATTCTTCGAAACGCTCTTCAGTGAGCGAACGACTAGACATGATGAGGTTTGTTTTGAAAGGGGGTCGAACGAATGACGATGCTCGACGATTGAAGAAGAAAGACGTATAGAGTGATGTTTAATCTTCAACAAAGAAGATGAGATTTGTTTGTTGATTGGTTTGATTAATTCTCTAGCAAACAACGAAGATTCTTTATCGTTGAATCTATCGATCGATTTGATTCTTGAGCAATTCACGAAGATTCTTTATCGTGATTCTCGTAATCGAGTGAACTTTGCGTACTTAATGAGCGATAAGTAGTTTAGCAATTCAAACAGCCTCGTCGTTGATTCTATTCAACCCTCTAGTGTTGTTCTATCTTTCGATTATCGTCGATCATCAGGTAAATGAATTTCTTTAGACTCGTTCTGTCTAGACGAGTATGTTGAATGAATAATGAGATCAGTATCGTGTGATTAACGGATTCTTAATATAATGTCAGAACCGTGCCTAGATGATACAATCAATGAAGGTCAGAGTTGATAGTGCTTGATCTTTAGAGATAGCTATAACTGAATATTAAGAATACAGAAGAAGATTGATACAAAAGCTTCTATTTATGTAATGTTCAGAGGCTGCGCTAGGCCCGAAAGGAATGTGTTTGTGACACGGAAAGAATGTGATGTAGATGAACAAGATGTTGGTGAAAGAAAAGAGTGTTGAGAAAGAAAAAGAGTGTTGAGCCATATCTGAGCCATATTTGAGCCAAACCTGACTAGCTCGCTGATTAGCCCTAATCATTACGCAGAGAACTCGCTAGCGTTCACTGCGAATTGATTAGAGCTTCAGCCTTGTTCAGCCTTGATACGCTCGTAACAGAAACTAGAAGAAATGTGTATCTTCAACTGATGAAAACTGTCTTTCTTTGAGCGAAGATGCAATAGCAAAGAAGAGAGAAACTGATTTTCGCGAATGATTGATACTCAGAAGAGATGCTCTGATCAGAAGAAGAATTCATTTGATTTCAAGACTTGCAAGAAACAGACAGCGAAAGCGAAAATCAAAGAACGAATTCAAAGCAATGTAAACAGAAGTACGAGAAATGATGTCAGTTTCAGCAGTGAATCATGTTTCAGCAAAAGCATAAGATTGAGCATTGTTCATCAAATAAAAGAAGAAAAAAGAAAAGCATCTTGATCAGTTGTAACAATTGCAAAAGAAAAGAAGAAGAACTTTGATTAGTTGAGAAGCAAAAACAAAATAACAAGATCTTTTTAACTGCTTTATTATTTTTGCTATTCTGTATTTCATTCTCACAGCTCTCAAAATCAACTCACAGCGACAAAATGACAAGCTCATTAAAAACATCTGTTGTAAACACGAGTGCTACGCTCATCAGCTCTCAAGTCAGCTCAGAAATAAATATGATCACAATGTTGTTTCTGAAATATCTGACATTCATGTCATCACTCGAAACTTCGAGAGTTTCGTATTTTAAAGAAAAGAACATGATTGATTTTCTAGAAAGATATGAAGACTTCTGTGATGATTATGAGCTGAATCAGATCGATCAATTTCGTAAGCTGTCAAGATACTGCAACAAGATTATTAATGATAGCATCAAGATTATGATTGAATATATCAACTTCAATTGACAAGAACTGAAGAAGACAATGAAGAAAAAGTATGAGAAAGATGACATTGATCAACAGCTGAATTCTTGAATTTTTCTGAAAATCTTCAAGAATAAATCTTGTATCATGAAGAATGATCTGAAGCTGTACAGTCGACAATACAAAAGCATATCACATTCGTTGATAAAATGTGAGTAAATGAATGAGTATATCAGATGCTGCTGATTTGTCAAGAGTCTTTCATTTATACTAAGCGAAAAGATTGTACGAAAGTGTGCACTCAATTCTGAAGATCTCAGTTTCATGAACTTTAAGAAAGCTAGTGACGCGATAGTGATCTACTGCAACTTTGTCAAAGCACTGTTGAAATTCTTGATTACAATCAAGAATTTTGATGATCTCAGCAAGCTCATGAACAAATATCAAATCAAGTAATTGACGATGTCAGACAAGTTCTTCAATTCTTCAATAGTAGCACAGCTCAATGATACAATAATGAATGAGATGATAAATAAGTTTGAGACAATGATGCTTTCTTTGCAAACAGCAATGAAGAAGATTGAATCTTTCATGCAAAACATGACAGCATCTGTCTCAATGCTCAACGTTTATATCTCACATGAACTCGTCACGTTTGCTTGTTTAACAATGTTGATGTCATCATCAATTTTGCTTTCAAAAAGTGAACGAGCGTCTTTGATGTCTAAAATGAAAGAATGCTTCTTTTATGAAGAAATAAAATGTCAGAAGATCAGATGTTGTCAACTGAATATTTATAAAACAGAAGAGAAGATACATGTGAATGAAATAAACAGACTCTGAATGAGATTTGCTGAAAGAAATGACAGATTGATATTTTTTGCATTGAGTCATTCTCAGAAAAAGCTGATTGACAATGCTTTGAAGAAACAGAGTCAGCAAATGAAGACAGAACATGTCAACATCATCAAATTAACAAGTGTAAAAGCAATGATCATGAAGAAAGCAAAGAACATAGATGAGAAACAGAAATGAAACGAAGAAGTAATAATTGTCACAGCTCAACATGATTATAAGTCAAATGAGAATGCAATGAAGACAGTGACACAACAGAAAATGAGTTCAAATTGAACTTGAAGAAAAAAAGTAAGAGAAGAAGAACGTCTGTCGAGCATGAAGAATTTACGCTCTGAAGAGTATTTATCGATTTCAAAAACATTCTTGAAGAAGTGAACAAGTGAGAATGTGATCATGCAGAATGCAGCTGTCTTTGAAAAAACGATAAAAACAACGAAGAAATCAACGAGAAAGAATTCAGATGACAGCAAGATAGAGTCAGATAATCAAGACAAGAAAACGTAAAACATAGTAGAGAAATGCATAGACACAGAAGACGTGATGCATATTATAGTGAATCAAAAAATGCAAGACATGAGCATTGAATAAATGCTTACACATTCATCTATTCTTCTTTGAGCTCTCTATGCTCAAGTAAAGCAACATAAGAAAATGAAAATGAAAAAGATTAATGACGTGCGAGTAACAGCAGTAAAACTTAAAAATTCTTCACTTGAAAAGTTGAACATAATTCTGTATGCAGTGACGTGTTCAAGAACACAAGTGCTGATGAGCGATGAGATTTACGTTAAGACACTGCTTGATAATGATGCTGAAATCAACGTTATGTCTGAAACTCTTGTCACAAGAGCTCAGTTGTCTATGCGACGAGACATTCATTTAGATATAATAGAAGTCAGCGAAGCAAAGACTAACATCATTGAATGCTGCAACAACATGAAGATCGATATTGACGAAGCAAAATCAATGATTTCAATATTTGTGATTGAAAGTGACGAGTACACTCTGATACTGAGCAGATTATATGAGCGAAAGACACATCTATGCATCAACAATACTTCGAAAGAAACTTGTGAAATGACAGTCATTGATGATGATGAAAGAATGATGTTCTTTAAATTGATTTTAACGCACAATTCTATCAATTGAGATGTGTTGAAAATATTTCTTGAAAAAGCGAAAAACTCTTTAAACGAGTAAATGAATGCTCTGTTGAAAGCGTATCTGCAATGAGAAGTGTAAGTTCAAAGACTGTTGATTTAGCACGTTTGAAAAGCTTTGAGATGTTCATCGAAATCAAAGAAGAAAAGAAAAAGAAAGATTGAAGTTTCATTCAATAATTTTGCTTGAACAATAACATGCAATGTGCACAGATGTTATGATGTCATTTGAACAGATTTGCGATGCAAATGATACGAAGATTTGATCTGAGTTCAATTCGTCAGCATGAAAAGATAAATCATGTCAAAGTAGCAACAGCATACAAGAGAAAAGTTCAGAAGATTCAATCTGTAAATTCATCAAAGTCAAATGACTCAATACCAAAAGATTTGACAAATTGAAAACAAATCTTACTGACTCAGATCAAATTGAATATGATAGAGATGAAGTCAGAGAAGTATGATCATTGACTGTTTCTCAAATTCTTCAAAATTGCTCAAGAATTCAGATTGACTTTGAAGTGAGCGAAGAGAATGATATGCAACAATGCTTTAACTCTGCAAGAGAAGAATTTACTACTGAAGATGTTGTTTAACAGAGAAGTAATAATGATCTGAGATTTCTCAGAAATGAGAAAGATAAAAGACATAGTTTCATTCTCGCAGTAAATTCGAACGATATCACATGATGCATGACAGACATTTAATTTCTCAGTTTCTAAAACACTTCATCAGATCATTATAGACATGCTCAAGAATCAAATAAAGCATGACATATTGAAATCTTGTCATGACTCATATCAAAATCTTTGATTTCTGATCAGGAAAAAGTTCAATCAGTATCACATGATCAATGCAGCGATGAATATGAACAAGATTATCATCAGAGACATCAATCTGCTCTCAAATGTGAATGAATTTTTCAAAGAATTCGTCGATATGATTATGATTTTCCTGATAGATCTGTTTTCTGAATATGATCAGATTATGCTGACAAAAATATATCAAGATCTCACAATGTTCATGACATCTCTGAAATTATTGCGACAGACGATGTTATCACAAGATGTCATCAACTTCGTTGCTCAGTTTGTCAAAATCATAATCAAGATATTGAAGAATCTTCTTGAGATATGCAAATCTTTTCTCAACAATATTGAAGTAAAGAAATCAAAGACAATCTATGATAATGCAAAGATCATTTCAGAAGTGCATCAATTTATGTTGAAGCACATTAAGAATCTCGACTTTATACTCTTGAACTTTGAACTCATCGATTGCATCATATCTGACGAAAAGTTGCAATTCTGCATGTCGAGCATAAAGATTGTAAGATTTGTTTGTGACTTTCATGATTGCAGATCAGAAGATTTCAAAATTATCAAGATTCTGAAATGACGTTTCTGTCATGATGTCACATCTGTTCAAGCATTCATTGAAGTATGCATGTATTATCAAATGTGAATAAAGAATTTCATCTTGATCGCAGCATCAATATTTCAGCTCTTCAAAAAGAAGATCAAATTCATGTGAGAAAGAAAACAAGAGAAAGTCATGAACAAGTTGAAGCTGATACTGATCACTGCATCAATCATGAGAAGTCTGAACTATTCTGAAGAGACAGAAGAAATTGTTCTTATTGTGAACGCAAGTTTTCAAGAATGAAAAGCGATGTTACAACAGAGAGCATTGAATTCTAAGAATCAACATTTCATATGATATGAAAGTGAGTTATGAAATGAGCAAGAGACAAGATATGATGCTGAGAAGTGAGAATGCAGAGATCTGATGAAGACACTGAAGAAAATTTATTACTGACTATACAACATGAAGTTTGTTATTGAAATAGATGTCAACACTCTGATGATGCAACTGAATCAATCTGCATCAGACTTATCAAAAGCATTGATGACATGATGACTTGCTTGAATTTGCTTGTTTGATTTTGATGTTCATCACGTTTTCAATTGCAAGCATAGCACACTCGATGAACTCTTACGCAGACTCAGAGAATCTTCAAATGACGAAGATGATATTCACAAGAAAGACATAAATGACTTCATTAATGCTCAGTTAAATTTCATTCATCTTTGCTCAGTCAGTATAATTGTTGAAGAAGACATGTTAATATTGAAAGATTTATATTCAGAATATTTTAAGAAAATAGCTCATTATCTAATCTTCTTATTACACTCATTCAAAATGTCAACAAAAGAATTTTGAAAGTTCAAACATGAAGCGCTGAAATTCATGATTCAAGATAAACATTTGTTTAAAAAATTCAACAAGATTGCTTCTGTGCAAAGAATGATGAATCTTCAAGAAGAACACAGTAATATTTTGCAAAAACTGCATGATGAAAGTGATCATTGTGAAAGAAAGAGAACATATCAAAAGATGATTGATAGATATTGATGAAAGAAGATATGAAAGAATACATGCATGTATGTAAAATTCTGTAAAGAATGTCAGTTGTAAACATCAAGACAAAAGAAGAAGACTTTGCATTTTATCTGAATCTTGAAAGTCTGAGAAAAGATTGAGATGAATGTCATTCACATGTCTTCAAGCAAAGAGAAATGCTATATTATCTTGACAAGAAATGACTTCTTGAAATGAGTAGAAGAAAGAGTTCTGAGAGCAGCAACTTTGAAAGCGATAGCGAAATTTCTGTGAAAAGATGTGATTTGCAGACACGACTGTTCAAGAAGATTTGTCATGAACGAAGAATCGAAGAACAAAGAAATTGTAGAAACGCTGATCGAGAAATATAAGATAAAGCGAATGATGATGTCAACTTATCATTCACAGATGAATGATCTTATGAAGAAAGATCATACAGCTGTTGTGAATGTCTTGATCAAGATAACAGTCGATGAAAGCATGAAATGAGTCAGAAGCTTTGTCAATGTGCTATGAGCAAACAGAATCATTATGAGAACTTTCATTGAAATGACTTCATATCATGTCTTGTATGATTGCAATGTCGTTCTTTTTATAGAACTTGATGTTTCAATCTGACAGATTCTTTCATAAGACAATATTTGCATGACTGATGAGTTATTGACTCTTCATGCTCAACAACTTGAATGCAAAGACGAGAATTTAAAGAAGATCGCGCTGCATTTGAGAAGAATGAGAAAGATCGACAAAGATGTATGAGATGATCACAAACGTGTTCATATCAGTTCAATTCTGAAGAGTGATCTTGTACTACTGCATGACATCAAATTGAACAACATGCATACGTTGAAATTGACATGAAGATGACTGAGATCTTTTCAAGTAATGAAGATGAACACTGAAAAAGAATGATATAAAATTACAAAGCTTGACGAAGTAATTTTAAAAGAAATGATTGCAGAAAATAGATTGAAGAAGTGTGTGAATTGAGCATTGAAAAGTAAGATCAGCAATGAACAGAAGAATGAAGATCAGAATTTATCGATGACAACACTCATTGAGAAAATCATGTCAGAAATTGCAATCAATGTTTCGATCAAAGATTCAAATGCATCGCTGAATTTTATTCACTATTAACTGAAAGTCTTTGTGAACTTGAAAAGAACATCTGTCGCTGAAACTTCTGTTGAGTTGAGATAAGATTATTCACACTCAAGAGTGCAGCTTCAATAGCACTGTCTTGTACAGCATCATTCATATTAATTCTTTCTTTATCGAGTCATCAAGAAGCAAAGTTGATGCAAGAAGATCATGAGTTGTTAAGAATATCATAAAGTCGCTTTGAGTTGTTTGAGCATATGAAAAGAAGAATGAGAATGAAGATACAAACATCTGCAATGTCAATACTGAATTACTTCAATATTGAAGATTGAAAATTTCAAAAATGCTTCAGTCTCGAATGAACAAAGCGAAACTTTAATCAATTCGCAGAGTACGCGCTAAAGTTCACTGCGTAATGATTAAAGCTAGAGCTTAGAGTAAGAATCAAAATCGATCGATGATTGCATATCAGAAAATATATCAAGATCGAAGATTGAAAATATATCAAGATCGACTTAAACAACACACGACAAGACAACATGATGCTACATCAAGTCGATCTAACTCATGTGATGCGCAGCAGATAACGTAGAGAAATAATCAATCAATCAGCTGAGAGATTTGTTACTAATATCGAGTCATCAACACTCTCTCAGCTATGACAAGCGCAAGTCGCAGAAGAATTATTTGCAAAACTGCAAGCAATTTCTACTAGCGCTGAACTCTAGAAGACTCAGCACGTATTTTCTATCTTTTAACATAATTATCATCTCTGTTATTCAAACTCGCACTAGAACGTCTAAAAACCTCACGTATTTCATCATTTCTGTTATTTGAACTCACACTAGAACGACTAAACATCTCACATAATTCTTCATTCAGCATTTGTTTTCTCAAACATTAAAAGCTCACATCAAAGCTTTCATCAAAGAAAGTTCTTACGCATTTTCTCAGAAGAATCTCGTTCAAATTCTTTAACTATCTTTACTTTCATCATTTCAATGACATTCACTAAAGCAAGCTCTGTAATAATGCTGCATCATCTGAAACACTTCATAAATGATCAAAAAGAACTAGTCAATTACTTGAATTCTCTGCGCACAGAATAAGAATGACAAATAGCAATTCGTCAATTTTAAGATCAGATTATGCAATTACACGTCAATGTAAAGAATCTGATGTACAGCTTCGTGAAATTTCTTGATAATAATTCACTTTATTCAAGAATGATTAGCAAGAAAGAAGAATAAAAGATGATGAATATTGAGCATGAGAGAATTGAAAAAGAGAGAAGAAATATAGCTGAGACAAAAAGAATCATGATGAACAAATAAGACTTGAAGCTACTGAATCTTTGAATTTCAAAGAAAGATTCTTCATTGTATTCAGTAAAAAGAGAAGCGATGAATAAAATGCATGCTGTCATCGCAAGTGTTCAGAATGAATATCTGACTTAAGTGATGATGAAGTAGATAATATATCATAGAGCGATGCAGACAATTGTCAGCAGAGATCAAGTTTCAATCTTCTCATTTTCACAACTCACAGACTTTGACAAATTGATCGCGAATTAGATTGAAGTTATGTTAATGAATGAGAAGCTAAATCATATGAACTGAAGATGAATAAAGTCTGACTTGTTATATGAGTGTATCAGCGACATGATCTTGAAAACAAATCATGTTGAGACTGTTTTTAGCTCATCAGCAGTCTTGCAGTTTGATTTTGAAAGAAGAACAAGATCATTAATACTGTCATCACAATCAAGATGCTCATCAATAGTGTCAAAGAATGAAGACTCACACTTCATGTTGATTGCAAGCGATGTAGTAATGATCTCAGATCTTAATTCATCAATGTTAGCGATGCAAAGTTTGATGATAAGATTTCGTTAATCATCAAAAGTTGTCACATCAATCTCTTTTGACATGATCACTTCATTTACGTCATTAAATTCTTCAAGAACATCACGCATACATTTTTTTATGTCTTTTCATTTTCTTATCTTGATCGCTTCAACGTTCTCAAAGCTAGCAGAATATGACGAGCAAAGACTTGCTCTCTTGCTAGATGTAATCATGAATAACGAAAAGATTCTTCTATAGTACAGCTTAGAAACAGAAATGAGTGATACTGCGAGTGTCTGTGAGAAAGCTATCATTGCGACAGCGATAGAAAGCGTATGATCGAAAGTTCAATGATCACATTATCAAATCATCGAAAATATCTGAAAGATGAGAGAGAATAGAGCATGCTTTTGCATACAAGTGTCTCATACATGAAAGCAGAGACTTGATTATCTTGATTTGATATCTTCAATTGTGACAATGAAGTTGCTGAGAGAATATCGCTTCGAAACTAAGAGTGAAGAAACGTTTGTGTGTCATTCACATCTTCAGAGACTGAGAAATAAACTCAAGCTACTGATGAATGAGCTGTCATTTGAAATACTTATTGATCATATAAATATCATATACAACTATAGATTTCGACTAAATTTCGTGAAAATCGATGTCACTTTTGCAGACTGATTTCGTCAAGATAGTCGTTTCTTTCACTTCACTGACTCACTACAACTATTTTGATTATGATTGCATATGTCACAAAACTACAAGATTGATACATTTTTGATTTGTAACATGTTCATAGAATAAATCAAGTATCAGAAGTGAAAGAAAAATGATGCAATAATATTATCAAATGTGTTTGATTGAATATTGAATGACAATACATGAGTCTTGATAAGAAAGAAACTAAACATGTATTTATGACATCAGAGAAATGACTTAGATCTTACAAATCACGACTGATTGAGAACGACTATGTACATCACATTGCAACAACTAGTACGTCAGAATATAGTGTACTATCTTATTACTGTGATTCTTTAATTGAATCACGAAATCGATCTTCTGATCTTTTTCTATTTCATGAAAATCACTTTCAAGAATGATTCAGAATTTATAAGACATGTGAATCTGAATGTCAATGATTTGATGAGTGATAGAGAACAAAGTTGAATTCAGAACACAGCAATGTTTGCAAACAAGTTGATTGATAAAGATGACAAGTTCATTCTTGATCTACATCTTTGCATGAAAAAATGATGAAAAGAAGCGATCAAGCGAAATCTAGTAACGAATGAATATACTCACTATGTAATACTTGAGATGTTCAATGAGAATGATTCGCGAAGATCAAATCTGAAATGAGTGAATCAATCTTGCTTTGCAGACAGTGTTCATTTCTGAATGTCACATTTATCACATGACAATAAAGATAAATCTGACAAACAACGCATTGCAATGCTCATCTATCACACAGCGATCTTCAAAGATGAAGTCAACATGAAAATTGCAAAATGTGAAACTAAGAATGAAGTGATCATTGCACGACGAGATCAAAGACTCATCAACGCGACTTTTTCTGAACTAGAAAATGATAAACAAGAGAAGATATCATTTCATCATTCTGTCATCATGAAAATTCGAGAAGTATGTTCAACTTTGAACGCGTTGATAGATCTTCAAAGCTGAAATTCAATAAAGATGTTGAAAGAGAAAAGTCTTTTGTTTGATCAGAATCTGAAGCAAGTAAAAGAGTTTGTTGAATTTCATTGAAAATCTGCATTGAATCAGATGAGAAGAGCTCACGAAAGAATGAAAGAGACAGAGATTGCAGTCTATGAATCTAAATTCTATTTCTACTACGTTAAGAATGATATTAAGTCGATGAAAGATGATGAATGAAAGCATTCGAGAGCAATTGCTTGAACGTTAATGATAGATTGAATTCTTTCTGTTTTCTCAAGCGTTGATGAATAGATAGTTTTCTTGCTGTTCTCTTTGTGTTTTCTTCTTGTTTCTTTCTGTAGTGATCAAGAGATGATCATTAATTAGATGAGAAATGAATGTCGTGAGACTGCTTGCATCATTCTCACGAGATAGTTAGTAAGAGAAAAGAGATCGAGATCTGAGTCAATGATAGAAGAGTCAAAGAGAGCGTTTCTCGAGTGTATATATAGATGTCATTGCAACTTGTAGATAAAGACAGAGACATACACGTTTTACAGTATCTTTTTACTAGCATGATCATTGCACATGTTCATTGTTTGCTTTCTCTGTTGCTTTAATACGACTTTTTATATTGCATCTGTACTCTATTTCTTGACAATGTCACGTAGACGTTGAATAAATTGTTAGTATAAACATGTGATCACAATCATTTGATGTTTGACTTTGATCAATGAAAGAAAATGTGTTCTGATCATTCTTTTGAACTCTCAATTTTTCATGTGAATAGATGAATGATTTGACGTCAAGTAAAGAAAATGAGTTTAAGTTTCTTCAGTATATCAGCGTGATTAACTGTCACAAACTGAGAGCTGAATGAAATCAGAATGAAATTCTAATAACTAGATTTTAAATACAAGACGTTGCACGAAGAAGAAAGAAAAGAAAAAGATCATTCAAAGATTCTTATATCTCATAAACGCTGAGTATCATTCATATCTGAGAGTTTTCATAAAATTACTGATAATCTCACGTTCATTATTATTTATAATATTGTTCAACATCATCTAAGTGATTTAACATCTTTTTTCCCAACATCTTTCAAGTAACACATGCTAAAATCGTGACAATAGATTCTTCTTTTGAAGTTGAAGCTTCTGTGAGACTTTTAATTCTCTGACTTATATTCAGAGTCACTGCTTTCTTGCATGTAAGTAATTCATGAATTCTTACTTGAACAATTGAAATTTCGAGCATGATAGACGTTCATGACTTCAATGACATTCATCACATTTGCAAACTTTACTCAACTGTTTTCTTCTATTTCAGTTCACTTAATTAAATACTTTAGCTGAGAGTTCTTTATTCAAAAGTTCAATATTTCGTTCATCTTTCAACTAAGCACTTCTTCGACGAAAATTATCAAAAACGACGCGAAAGATATTTGTTCAAATAAGAAGTTGTTGATTGCAGAATGAAACAAATAAGTATGAAAGATGTTAAAACAGAATCAGTCATTAAACAACTTTAACTGATAAGAATGAGAACTAACAATTTTGATGATTCTGAAAGATTTCTCGAATTTATTAAATAACTTCTTACTGAGTCGATGAATCATCAAATTGTGAGCATTTAATTAAATCATATCATTAATTGCATACTTGAGAGCATGTTGTTGATGAACATTAGCGAATTGTTTCTGATATGCTTGAGCTAAGATCATTTGTTCTTGCAGAATTTCATTGATTCAATTCATTTTCTGAATAAACAGATCAACATGTATTCATTTTGAATGTTTAATAACATTCTTTTGAATCTTCTTTGATTTCAATCTCATTCGAGAATGCTGTTCAAAGTTAGCTAGAAACGACGTGCATTAAGTGCTTTCAAAGAAGTGATTGTTGATGACAAATTCAGCTGATGACAGTCATGCAGCTCAGTCGTTCTGCATAAAGAACATGAAGACTCGAAGATATTGTTTCAAAATGTCGTTGATGTTCTCAATTTGATCATTCGTTTCTGAGTGAAACGCAGTTGAAAATCGAACTTGAATCTTCAATCGAATACAAAGTTTGTCTCAAAAGTGACTGATAAACTGAGTTTCACGATTCAAGATGATTGAATCAGATAATTCATGATGTTTTCATATTGCATGATAAAAGACTCAAGCTGTATTTAGTGCTGTAATTTCACTCATAGACTCATAATGCACTTGTTTAAATAGTCTGTTCACGACTATCAGAATATTGATTGTCAAATTTTCATTCAGATTCTTACTTTCAGATACTGTCATGATGAAATTCATGACTATGTCTTTTCAGCAACGATTGAATACATCAAGAGACTTCAAAGCTCTCTGATATTTTTCTCTAGAGATTTTCACTCGAGAGCATAAATGACAATTATGTACGAAGCGAGCTACTGTCTTGATCATTTCGAATCAATAATAATGATGACTGAGTATTTTGTAGATCTTGACTCTTTCTGAATAATTCACAATAGACGTGTCATGACTTAATTGAAGTAGACGTAGTTGCAGTTTCTCATCTTCAAGTATCAATAGTCTATCTTTATAGTAGACTCGATCATTTCGCAATGTACATTTCGCTAACGAAAATTCTTTAAGCTTTCGTTGATCATCTCTTAACGCAGTTATCATGATCTGTACTCATTCATCATTGAAATAGACTGCAAAGAGTTGTTCTTCTAGCTCATTCATAGACATTTTCTCTGATGATTCAGACTGCTTAAAGATCACTGATTCATTCTTCGAGTCACTTAATTCAAGTGCTTCAGAGTCACTATCGTCGAGAACATTGATTAAGACTTGAATTTTCAGATTTTTTGATTTTAACACAATCTGTCACTGATGTTCTTGATGATTATTTCTCTCGTTCAAGAAAAGATCTTTTGATTGACGCGTAAATGCATCAACTTGAGTGTTTAATTCACTCAAACGATACATGATTTTGAAGTTAAATCGAAAGAGAAATTCTGATCATCTAGTTTGTCTTCGACTAAACAGCTTAATTGACATGAAATATTCTAGATTCTTGTAATCGAAAATGATCTCAACGAAATCTAACATGTCTTTCAGTTCAAGCCTTCATTTCTCAAAAGCTCTGATTATAGTTAGAAGTTTCTTGTCATAAATCTCGTAGTTGCATTCTGCGAGTAGCATTTTGAAAGAAAAATAGATCACAGATTTTAACTGCTCATTATCATCTCGTTGAAACATGACTTTGATCACAACATAGTTGAAGACATTGATTTTCACAGTCACGAGTAGATTCAAGTTATAGTGCATTAAGATAGAGACAGTGATGAATGTTTGCTTGAGTTGATCGAAGATGAATTGACATTTTGTCATGATGAATTAATACATAAAGATTAAATCAGAGACTAGAATCAGAGATTGAGTCGAAGATCAGATCTGAGTTAGCTCTGAAACTCTATGACTTTGTCAAGACATCATTTAGACTACGTCATATCTTCGACTTAATATGTCATGAGTTATGTCGTGCTCGACTTGATAATGCTTGATAAACTCTCTATAGTCAATTGATTCTCTCGAGTTATCGAGAGCTTCTTAATAATTAGCTCTATCATAATATATACTCATTCTGTGTCTGCTTAGAATATCACATTGTCATATCATTCTTATAGATTTCGTTTACTCATTTAGTAGATCTGATCATCACACATTTCTGAGTTTAATTAAATGACTGATCTTTTCTGATTAAGATAGTCAACGAGTCAATCAGCTTGAAAAACTTCTTAATAAATCATCTATAGAAGTTGATGAAGCTCAGAAAGCTTTGAACATCTTTGACATCTCAAGATACAGTTCAATTCATGATGACATTAATCTTCTCAGAATTTATTTTGACTTCATGAGTGATGATTATTAGACTCAAATACTTAATCTTGATAACTGAAAATTCGCATTTCTTGATATCTATCTGTAGTTCAACGACTCTAAGTCGCTTCAGTATTTGATGAACATGCTGAGTATGTTTCTTTTTGCTGTTGCTATAAATCAAGATATCATTCATGTATGTGATGCAGAAAACATTCAAGAAGTCATGCAGAGTGTCATTAATGAAGTTCTGAAATGATGATGATTCATTTGTGAGTTTGAAGAGCAAAACGTTGTACTCGTATAAGTCATAACGTGTTCGAAAAGCAATCTTTCACTCGTCTTCATAAATCATTCGCAGTTTATCAAAGATTGCAATGATATCTAACTTGATGTAGTATTTGATCTTAGTCAGTCGATTCAGAGTTTCTTGAATGAGAAGTAACGAGTATCAATTCTTAACTGTCATGACGTTCAGATCTTGATAATTCACGCAAAATCTGAGTTCTTTGCTTGATTTTTTAACAAAGAGTATCAAAGAGATCGCAAGAAAAGAGCTGACTTAAATAAAGTCTTTGATCAAATTATTTTTCAGATACTTCTTTAATATTCGAAGCTCATCTTGAGACATGTTATATAAAGATTTGAAGATAGAAGTTTTGCTCTTCTGCAGCTGAATTTTATGATTATAGAGACGTTGTTCAGATAGAGTGTTCATCAATTCGTAAGAGAAAACATCTAGAAAGTCGTGATATTCAAAAGGTAATAGCGTGACAAAATCAACGAAAGACGTGATTTTCAGAGCTTTGTCGATATCTCTCATGAATATGACAAACAGATCATGATTCTTTTTTCTAGCGAGTCGCAGAAACGAAGCATTATCTATAGCGTAGATCTTCAGATGTTTCAAGAACAAAGACGTCAAGAAGATTGATACTGACACAGTCGAGATCGAGATGCTCAAGAGAGTTTCAAGTACGAGTTCTGAATTGACTTGAGATTCAAAGATGAACTGATTATGACGCAAATCTATAATTGCTTTATGACTTTTTAATCAGAGCAGATCTAGAACAACTAAGAATTGCAAAAGTTGAGTAACATAGAAGAAGATTTCTTCAAGCTCTTCGCTTGAGACTTGAAGTTTGACAAGAGCGTAATGAGTGATTGAATTGAATACGACTGATTGATTATCAAATCTCTGAAGAATACAGATTTCAGACAAAGAAAAACAGAACAGAAAGTGTCTTTGCACGAAAGAGTCATCAATAAATGCATAATCGATGACATTGATATTAATCAAAACAGAAAGATTGACATTGATTTTATTGCTTTCTAGATTATCTGAGAGCACAAGATGATCATTGTTCATCTTCTTTTCTAATCAATGAATCGAGCTAACTGAGAGTGCAGAGATTTTCAGACTGTTCGATTGTCTCTGCGAGTGACTGTACGCAGAGACTAAACTTTTCTCAAGACGAAAGAAGTATTGAAAGCGAGATTGTCAATAGAGATTGCAAGAACGAATAATGAGATGATTCATAACTGAATCTTGAGCTTTGAATTGCAGATCGCAGTCTGATGTTCAGACTTATCACAGTATAGACACAGATGATTGATCATGCAATGCTGATGCTTCTCAAGAATCAGTAAGTCTCGTTTCTTCATGTTGATGATTGATAAATTCATGAGATCTCTCAAGCTCGAGATTGTAACTTTCAAGTCTGTTGAGAATGTTGCATATTTGACAAAATACGCAAGAACTGTAGAGATCACAGAGACAGAGTGAATTACTGCTTTTAACTTGAAAAGATTCTGTACTGTGACGCGATATTGACTATTCAATTGCTGACATTCATCTGAATTAATAGAGCTTTGAGCTCGCTGAATAGTTCATTCTTCAGATTGAATTTTCAAGTTATGATGTCATATTCAATTGCATCAATGTGCTGCTGAAAATCGAACAGATGTTTAATGAAGATGCAATTTCGCATTCTTAGAGCTGAAATGAATCACTGAGCGATTTCTTGCTTGTCTGAATCATCGAAGACTTGTTTTAACAAGACAACTAATTGCTCAATCATGACTAGCTTGTCATGCTGAGCAGTCATACGTGACAACGCTTGAGCAGCAGCGTTTCTCGATAAGCGACTGTATTCATACAGAAGGCGAAACTCGAAGATTGAATAACAATTCACGTTCAACTTCAGCTTGCTGATCAGCTTGAAGATGAACTGATTTAACTTGTTTTCTCGCTCTTTGATATAAAGTTCTGAATTCAAATATTTCTCTGATTTGATATTGATTCTGCTTATGCTCTTGAGTTCTTGAATCATTTCTGACAAGGTTTCATTATTGATCTGAGATTGTTTAAGTTCAATCTGAGTTTGCTCATGTTCTTGTTAACAGACTGAGACTCAGTTGATATACTGAGTGATGATGTCGTTGAATCAAGTTTGAAGTTCAATCAGAAAAGTGTATCACACTTCGAAAGCATTGTTGACGTGAGTTTGAAACTGAGCGACAGTGATGAATTCGTTGATCGAGACTAAAGATGTCGATGACAAAGTGTTGTTGATATTCTCGAATTGACTCATGATGTAGTGTGAATGCAATGTAATGTCACAGACTGAAAGCTGAATGAAATCAGAATGAAATTCTTATAACTAGATTTTAAATACAAGATGTTGCATGAAGAAGAAAGAAAAGAAAGAGATCATTCAGAGATTCTTATATCTCATGAACGCTGAGTATTATTCATATCTGAGAACTCTCATAACATCACTGATAATCTCATGCTCATCATTATTTATAATATTGTTCAACATCATTTAAGTGATTTAACATCTCTTTTTTCAACATCTTTCAAGTAACACATGCTAAAATCGTAACATCAACAAGTCACTACTTCTTTGAACATTGTAATCACGTCTTTCAATACTTGAAACAACTATTTTATCTGATATCTTTTCATCAATTACTCAATGATACTGTTGATGTGATGAAGACATTTCAATATTGATGCAGTCAACAAGTTGCAAATTTCTCGATCATTTGTAATCATAATTTGCAGACTCTTCATCTGAATTGTCTTTTTCACTAGCAGTATCTTTTCATTTCTTACTGACATTGACATGTCATTAATCTTCTTCGTAGATTGATTGTGACTGTTAGAGAGAGTGTTGTTACATGAATAAAAACTCTGCATGATGACTTTTCTGATTACGCAACGTTTTAACATCATTCAAACTGCGTTGAATTGAGATCTCTTGACTCTTTTGACTTCTATTTAAACACAGAATAGAATCAAAAGATTCATAATCAACATTATGTACAGATGAATCTTGTTATCAATCTTTGCTTAAGTATTACAACAATTGAGAAAATTACTTTTTTACTTGAAAGTCTTTTCATCTTCTGAATAATTATGAGCAAATATTTAATGAATATCATCTCATCAATTCTATCATTGAAAAATCACATGTATTATCATGTATAATATTTCAATATCAATATCAATATTAAGAACTTTAAGTTCAATCTTCATCATTTCAATTCAGCTCAAATCTGACTTAAATCTTATTTAAATCTGACTTGAACATTTTATTTAAATTTAATTGAGATGTGATTTAAATGTATTTTAGTTTCATTTATGTATCATTATATTAAACTATGTTTTATTTTTCTTTTATTTAAATCTGACTCAGATTTTGTTTAAATTTGACTCAGACATTTTGTTTAAATCTGACTTAGATGTGATTCAGATGTATTTTAATTTCACTGTGCATCATAATGTTAAAATGTGTTTTATTTCATTTTATCTTTTAGATTTTATTAAGATTTAACTTAAACATTTTGTTCAAATCTGATTCAGATGTGATTCAGATTTATTTCAGTTTCATATGTGCTTCATTATATTAAAATCCGTTTACATCAATTCTTGTTTTATTTTAATCTTTATTTTTAATTCTTTCTTGTTTCATCTTGTTTCTTTTCATCATCTTGCAGAAGTTCAGTCTTGAAGAGAGAAGTTACTGTCATGATGTCAGATTATCAATTCAATTTAAAACTTAAATTGTTGATATTTTAAATAATTTTGATTTATTGAATCTGTTTTGCAGTTCAATGAATCAAGTCATCAATTTAATCATCATCATTTTAATTTAGTTTCAGCAATTTTGTTTCAATCATTTCAATTATATGCATGAACTTCTGCAATCTTAAGTCAATAAAACTATTGTTTAGTCTTGATTTTGCTCAATTCATGTATATAAAAGTTAAGCTTTTGTTCTTTTCTTTCATTCTTTGTCTTTCATTTTATATATTATCTGATGTATTGTTTTATATTTAGATTTTATCAAAGTAATAATAATATCAGTCTTTTATATTAATAGTATCTTTAGTTTAACTCAGTCTTGACAGATTCACTTTATGCAAACTCATAATAAAATGAAGTCGATGCTCAATAAAAGAGTCAGCTTGACTGAAGATTATTAACAAGCGAAGATGATTGCTAATTGATTGACTTAATCAATGTTGATCATTAAAGAACAAGAATATTAAGTGAAGAAAAGAGAAATAAATAAATCTTTCTTTCTTCTGTTTTTTTCTTCATTTCTTTCTGTTTCTTCGTTTCTTAAGTTTCAGTCAGAAACGCGCTTTTGTCTCACTCACTCACTTTATAAACTCAGTTGCTTAAATAGAGAAAGTGCTTGACATCTCAGAGCGACTTTCAAGACAAAATTTAGCTCTGAAAATCATCAGAAACTGTCGAGTTTGCTCAAACACATATAATATATATTGATTCAAACGAAGTCAATGCTCAATAGCTCTGAAAATAAGCAGGTTCAACGATTGAAAAGAAGAAATGTTGATACTTTAAACATATGAATTCTGTCATTTTTATGAAAACATGTGGTATGATCACAGTGCAGAAACGCTGATCTCAACAATTGTAAGCATGATTGTAACTATTGCTCAATTTGCATCTAATCTTTCTGTTGCATCAGTGATCGTAGTCACTGATGTCATCGTCGTCTTGAAAACACTACTCGTCTCATCATCTTCACTTTCACTCGTTTCATTCATATCACTGATGCTGTTAAACTTCGAAAACAAATACATCATATTTGCATTCACAACATTGTAATCATGCATCAGCGCACTCTCATTCAGCACATTCATCTGCTGTTCACTCATGCGCGTTTCTTGTAGATTCAGCACATAGCACTACGTCTTCAGACTCTCGAGAATCGCGTTCTAAAACTTAAACGACGAGCTCAAGCTTTATGTGCTATGATTCGCGTTCAAATTCATCGATATATTCTCAGTCGCGATATCGATTCAGAAAATCGCATGTCGAAAGATGCGATAGCTGATAGATCAAGACTTCGTGCTTAAATTCATAGATGCGCGAGAAGAAGAAGTTGTTGTATTGCCGAACTTGATCGTCGATGTAGCTGCTGTTTGCCTGAATGAGAGCGTACTTCGCTACATCAAACGCGAAGCTTTGACTGTAGTTTATTGCGAAGAAGTCTTTCTCGCTCTCAAGGCGTAGTTGAGATCGTCGTACATGAAGACGACTTTGACGTTGTTGTCTAGAAGATATGCGAGATGAATCAATCAACAGCTGCGAATGTCGATGCAAGCATAGTCATCGATGCTTTGAAAGACGTTGTAAACATCGTTGATGAACTGAATGTAGTTTATGAACATGTCAAGAGCGACTTGAATTCAATGTTGAGCGAGAAAATCGATGTAGTAGAAGAAAGGGAAAGAATTGAGATCGATGACAGCGATGTCGTAGTAGTTGCGATCAGAGAAATTGATGTATTGACTTTGAACTTCATTGAAGCAGTAAACGCTTGCGGCGATGCAGATCTGATTCACGATGTCGTTGTTTCTAATTGCATCAAGATCATTCACAGCGACTACGTTTTGACAATTGATGATTAAGTCGTTGTCGTCTGTGTCGAGTCAATTGAAATTATCTACAACTTGTTGATAGAGACTTTGATTGATCACTTGAATGCAGTATGTGTTGTTATAGACGAGTTCTTGAGTCAAGAGATCTACACAGTCATTGACTATATTCAACGTATCAAGATGAACGATAAAGATATCGTCTGTGACATTGATAGAATCGTTTACGACACACATATTCTGTTTCTCGAAGAAGACGGCAAACGCAGACTCGTATCTTTCATCATAGAACTCTTCATATATTGATATCGCGTCGTTGTTTGACTTGTAAGCTGGAAATTCTTGAAACCACGCTTGAACGAAATGTCAGAGAGCTTTTTCTGCATTGATTGTGTCATAATTCGTGTATTGCGTGGGAAAAGTTTCAACTTGAAAGGTATCATTCTGCACAGAAACATCGTTCGAGAAGTCTGAAAGTGTCTTCATCAATGTCGTCTAATTCACAGTGTCAGCAACAGCGGTCTGGAAATCAGCAGTAGACGAACCTTCGTTTCGAGCCTCAACTCGCAAACTTTCAGAAGTCGTCATATCTTAGCGTCAGTGTAGAGAATTGTGGCGTAGTCGAATCTTGAGACAAGTCTTTGAGTTGAGTGATCATGTAACAATCAAACTTCATTGTCATCTGAGAGAGTAATGCTTTGCTGTTCTGTGCTGCTATGAGAATATCTCGTCGAATGATAGCTTTTATGACGTTGATGTTGTTCAGACGGTCTAAGAATAGGCTCAGCAACTGAGCGTTCAGAAGATGTGATAAAACTTACGAATGACAAGCACTTGATCATAGGTAAAGTCGTATAGAAGTGTGAAGATATTACGATTTGTTCTGATACTCTGTTCGTACAATAACGCATCCGTCACGCTATTTCCTGTGTGGGCGAATTCGTTACCGCGAGCGATAGCATTGTACTCGATCATCTCGTTCTGTAGTACGTCTCGCTTGTAAACTTCGATGAATCTTGATCGAATCTGTAGTGTAATGGGCAGTATGACTTGTTGAATGGCTTTTATGTCTTTGACCTCGTACGTGAGGCTTTTGACTTTCTCTCTGAGCTTCATGACTTCTTTGTTGTTATCTCGCTCGTCTATGATACTCTTGATTTGTTCCTCTAGAAGCGTTGTTCGCTCAGAAAGCCTCATAAGAGCATTTCGCTTCTGCAGCAGACTCAGATCTCGCGAGTTGCCAAAAACCATCGCGTCATCTGTGGAATTTCAGGTAGCGTTGTTCAGAGCTCTCATGGCTGTAGTTCTTGCAACAGTATCTAAGTTTTCTTGATTCGAAGCGTCTACGTTAGAAGGTAATTTGTCGTGTAGCACGACTTCGAACGACTGATCATCTGCGGCTGATGAATTATTCTTGTGTGTAGTATCACTCAAACTTGCATGAGATCTCTCATGTTTCGTCGACTTATTTGGGAACATCTGAAGTTATTCTTTGTCTGTAATGTTGTGAGGATGGAACGTGAACGGAAGAGATTCAGTTAGGTTTAAGTTTAGAGTCTTCGTGCCAAAATGAATTTTCCCTAATAAGGTATCGTCGTTAAGGAATGAAGATAGTGGTAGACTCTGTTCGAAATCTTTTATAAAGACAGCTCGTTTCCTCATATCTCACTCCTTGCAGCGAATTTACACATCGCTTCTAAGCTCTCATTCTATAATTGTTTGCTCGTTTCTATATCGCACTATATAAGTCTCAGAGTTTTATCTTCATCATGGTTTTCGCGGTAGAGTACATGTGCTCGCAAATGATCATGACACCTTCGTATCCTACGAATAACTTCTCGGGGCAGACTGTCATCGTCACAGGTTCAAACACAGGTCTTGGTCTGAAAGCTGCTCGCCATTTGGTACGCCTTAATGCAGAGAAAGTGATCCTTCTTGGTATACGAGGTCATAGGGTAGATAGGCATGTAGATATATTGGTTGAACTAACCCGTAGGTAGAAACTACGGAGGAAGGAAGAAGTGGGAGGAAGGAAGAAGTAGGTGAAATACCCTGAATCCCCTGAATCCCCTAGCGCCGGCCTTTGGCCAGGAGCGGAGATTACTAACCACAGGGGTAACAGTAACAGCACGTACTGTTCCGTGTTTCCAACACTCCCTCTTAGGAATTGAAGCTTCATATGAAGCTATTCAGATTCTCTACTGACTGCATATTCATGCTCTTTTACTCGCCGACGCCATGCTCAGCGGGGGTATCGTGAGCATGTAGAAACTGTGTAGATTGATCTAAAGATTATACTACAATTTACATTGACTAACTGCGATGAACATCTGGTTAACATCTATGACGTGGGTTCACAACCTCGCTGGCCTGACGTTCGACATTCGACATCTGAGATCCGAGTTGTTTCAGTTTGCATGATATGATCTGCCGTACCCGAGCTTAATTGCCCGTCAAGAGCGCTCGGGGCTGAAGTTCCCGAATCGTCGATGAATGTCATTAAATCGTAGCTTATTGACGATGGTTGTTGCCGATAGAGGGCCGCGGGACGTCACATGTCTCGCCTCAACGGGCCGTCGTCGAATTCTCGCCCTTCAATCACAAGTGAGGTTGTGATTGCTCTCATGACTCGACTGTTCCTTGTTCGCTCGTCTCTGTTTCGCTCTGGAAAGTCAAAGTTATCATAAGTATCGACTTCTTCAAATGACTGACTTACCACTCTGGCCTTTTCCCCAGCGGCACTGATCAGGCTGTTCATGCGACGTTTCAGAGTTTTATAGGACTTCGTCAAGCCATATTGAGAAAATGTATCTATCACTCGACGTCGTGCCCCCCCTGATAGAGATAAAGGCTCAGCACAGTCTGAATATTATTCGCCTTGTTATGTCGGAATTTATGGCAAAGGAGGGCCAGCATAATGACATGCGGGCCAGTGGAGGTAAGGGATGCGATGTCAATGGGTATGCCGCGTTGCCCGTCGACGCACACAGTTTCAATAAGTTCAAGCCACCTTGGCGCGAGATTTTTGATGACAGCGGCGGTTTGCGTAATCGACTCTAAGCTGCCGAAGTCGGTCGTTTGCGAAGTTGGCTGAAACGAAGCGAAGGCAGGGTGGGCAGCCAAAGCTTTGATCTCCTGACCGAGAGCGTCTATGATCCACCTCCAGCAATGCTTATCCATGAACGTGGATTTTCGAAGGGGCCCAATGCGACGCGAAAAGTTCTCATCGGTCGGGAATTCCATGTAGGCAAAGTCGAGGAAGTGGGTCTGCGCCCCGCCTGACCTTGTGGCGGCCCGAGTTATTTACCAGAGTGAACAGAAAATCTCATACATTCCATCTCATATCTTTCAGTCGCTGTAGAATATCGAGTAGCTTATCGTAGTCGGGCATGCGACGGCGACACTTGGCACGTTTTCTTGGAGGGCTCGGTGGAGGGGCATGGAAGTTGGAAGGGAAGGCGGGCGTGGAGGGAGTGGAGGGAGGGTGAGAGCTGGGAGGGTCGTCACCAGCCGACTGCATTGATTCATCGCTGGGACCGGCGACGGGGCTAGACGACAGCGCTGTGAGCGAGGAGGTTGCGCTTGATGTTGAATCCATATTGCGATGCTGGTGCATGCGACTGACTTTTGTTGATGGGCAGGCGTGAGCCAGGCTCAATGGCGTTGAGGGACAGGCCAAGCCGCGCCGCGTGGTACGAAGATTGACACCAAAAGTTCGCGGAATCCGCTAATGTATTGAAGTAAATGGCGCCGGAGAGGATTACAGTCCCAGACTTGCCACAACACCAAAAATATCAGTCCTTGGACTGTAATCTTCTTGGACGCTAAATATTACAATACAAATCTGTACATACCTACTTGTAGGTGCATTAGCGGAGTACTGTACGGTATGAACGCTAAAAGGCTAATTCCTTCATCGCGGTTTTAACACGCCGGTAGGGGATGATAGCCCTAGCGGTCGACTCGTTCAATCAACATTATTCTCAATGTCCAAACCTACTGCTGTACTCCAACAGCTGTAAGATTTCCTGAGCAACAGTGACCAGCGGGAAAGACCTTCATCATTACTTAGGTAAGACGGTCCCAGACGGTCCGAGTCCCGCCCAGAAGAACTGCCTGAAAGGTAACACGATGTTCCTCTCTCGAAGAATGAACAACAGAAGTCTTACGTATGAATCTAATATCTACACTTAACAATAGACTCATGACAGCTCAATGAACCATAGATGTCAGTCATGACGTTAGCAGCCAATATGAAACACCGCCGGCAGAACCATTCACCTCTTTCAATGCTCTGAAAGATCGCATCAAACATCATCATGAGGTCTGCTCTGAGTATTACTACTCACTGTGGTAGGACCCACAGACCACTGCAGCCCGTTCTTCCAAATATTGACTTAGGTGAAGGGGTGAACACATCCATCACGGCTATTTCCTCTCTCCCACGGATACGAAGGAAGTAGCTCAGATACGCTTAATCGATCTGCTGTGCGGAATGTCCGACCTTTCAACTGGAAGCTCTGTACTCGATGTCGGGTGCGGCTTGGGAGGAACTTCGCGCTATCTAGCTAGAAACGTGGCTTGCAAGGTCACTGGCCTGACGATAAGCGGTCAGCAAGTGAAGATGGCAAAGGAATTGACACTCAAAGAAGCTGGCAATGAAGGAGGCGCGGAAGATGTAGACGGCTTTGTTCGACTCATTGATGGACGGGTACGCTTTGTGGACCTGGACGCCGAGAAGATGGGAGATGTTTTCAGCGAGACGGCTTTTGACTGTGTGTGGATTTTGGAAGCCTTGTCACATATACCGGACAAGGAATTGTTCTTTCGAAACGCTTCGAATTTGCTGAAACCAGGTGGAAAGTTGGTCGTGGCTGATTGGTTCAAGGCTGAGGGATTGACAAACATGCAAATGGAAATCGACATCAAGCCCATCGAGAGTAAGACTTTCCCTACATCACGTAGCTATAACGCTGATTGCACCCTAAGATGGCATGCTTCTTCCTCGCCTGTATGAGCAATCAGAATATGTACAACTTGTCAAGCAGGCGGGTCTTGATGTCTTTGCTGGTTCGCGGGACATTAGCAAGGGGGTATCGAAGACGTGGTACGCTCTCACAGATGTCGCTCGTGCTTCCGTCTTAATCCTGGCTCTTAACTCGATTTAAGGGATATTTCATGGTCGCTTATTCAATCTCCAGCGCTTTGGGCTTTCGCATTGACCCAGGGTCGCGATGGTATTGCCTTTCTACAAGCATTTCGTGCAATGAGGCGAGGATTTGCGAACGGAACATTTTGCTATGCTGTCATGGTATTTCAAAGATGGTGTGGATAGAGACTTGACTGAATGTTCTCCCAAGAAATGCCAGCTAGTCTGAAGATGCTCGGATTTTCCGAAAACTTCAGTCTGCCTGTCTCTTTGTATGACCGAGCTGACCCGAATAAAGTATCTGCAAGAGTTCACTCGATGGGGTAATGACTCCCTGCATTATTTCTACCCTTAAAAGCAAGGGAGACAATTCTCAGCCTTTTCTAAAATCATTCCCCGCTCTTCAGATTTTATCATTATCAATCAGTAAAACGCCGACAAACGATACCAGCGTAGAATTTTTGTAAACGAAAGCAAGCGTAGCAAAGACGGCGCGAATGAAGACTTCATGCTTGACATATGTGTTATATATTTGAGTTCTAGTATAATTGTATTGATAGTCTCAAGACTTCATGAAATTGAATTGATTTGCCGACGTTGAATTTGAGAGGGAGGTGGAGAATCACGATGAGGCTGAAGCTTTCTGTTAACTTGCTCTATGAGTATGTTCGATCTGAGAGATCCTGCAAGAAGCCTTGTTGCAAACGACTTGGTGCGTGTCTAGCTAACACTTCATTGAGAATGAATGTTTCGACCATCTTAATATAGGACCCACGCAGTTTACGCTTTATACAAAGATTCGGACAGCCTTTTTGGCTTGATGCACTCATTCGTCAATCCGACCTTATCATCACCGGTACTCACCTGCCAAGGGCAAATGGGCCAATTTGCCATAAAAGTTGTATTGCGCGTGGAATCCGCATTTGAATAATATCAAGTCGAGCATGCCGTCGTACCAAAGCGTTCCGCTGACGGTCCAGTTCCCGTTGAGATCTATACGCGACGTTTAGTGTGATGTCCATCGCGGTGGGCATGGCACTGAACCTACCTTTGCGTCGCGTGATTGTCATCAACGACATTGCTCTGGATATCATCATGATCTTGGTCAGGAGCACAGGCTGCCCTGCTAGCAATGCTGCCAAGGGTCTCATGATCGTTGCTGACATCATGTATGGGAATTCCAAGTTTTCTCTGCCCATCTTCTTTTAAAAAAGATGTTATTATAGTTCGAAGTGTTCGAGACAGGTGCAATGAATCAAGATGAGGCGTACGATGAAAATGTAGACGGGCTTGCCACAGAGCCAATGCCCCAATTACGACCATTATGCAGCCAAAGACGATGCTGCTAACTGCTCCAGGGCCCCATTGAGTCTGTTGATCCTGAGGGTACGGTGTTCTTGTAGGCGAAAGACTAAAGCTTGCAGCTGCTTGGGCAGAGACAGCCGCTTTGAAGAGATGCATGAAGGCAGGCTTGTGGTCTGAACAATAGAAAGAATTGAGTCCGGCCAGTTGTTCGACGCAAGGACATATATATGTCTCATATTTAACTACCTGCACTACGGCTTCCAACAAGGCGTGGGAAGGTATCATCTTGTCTCGAGATGATAACGATCGAATGGAATACGTGGTGTTTCCATCTAGAGTAGGTGGTATTCCCACACAGGGTAGGCGGTCCACATCATAGTCCTTTTCAATTGGATGGATTTCCATCCAGAGTAGGCGGTATTCCCACACAGGGTAGGCGGTCGACGAGGGTGGAATCATAGTTCTTTTCAATTGGATGGAAAGAAACTGTGCCAGGAAGTATCTGCACGGTCTTCTCATGCGTTGGGTTTCTGTTTGAGCATACGTGGAAAACACAGAATACCGCTGACTGCATGCGGTAGGCGGTCGCGGTAGGCGGTCTACCGGATACTTGGGCGGTTCTCGAATTGACGAATCAGCGACGCAGGCAACCGGCAGGCTTGTACTATTGTATGTACTTGAGTAAGCCTTCCCTATAGTAAAGTAGAACCCAATACCGCTTACTAGAAGCGGTAGGCGGTGTCCTGTAAATTACGTTAGGAGGGATTTAGGCGGTTCCCATGGCAGTTTCCAATCTTTGAATCAGCAATGCACGCGTCGCATCGAATCTATAGGTAGTTTTTGGATTATATAACCTAGCGATCCTGATATTATCAGCTCTATTGCTCGTCCCCAGTCTTGCCATTGAAAATCATACATTCTAGCAATTTGATCGTGTTATTCATCTTAGGACTATGGCGCAGGACTATCAGCCCTGTGGCACCTGCCAAACTCTGGGTAAGCCACAGAATGGGATGCTGAGATGCGAACACGGCTTTTGCACCCATGCCAGATATGGTGACATTGTGTTCCCACCTTTTGAATGCTTCGACTGCATGGGGAATTCTGAAATTCGGTAAGATACGTCTTCATTGAGCGCGATCACACGTTCTTACAGACCAATAAGGACTCAGCTAAGCGAATAGCAGACCACACAATTCACCTTCAAATTATCCAGAGCACTCTATCTACAACAACAATGTCTCGTCTGATCTTCAGCGCCTTGATGAGCCAAACTCGTCAACACCTTCGACTTCGAAGTCTATTGTAGCTCAGGCTCGACAACAAACAGCTGAATACCGAGGTACATCTCATGAGCCATCCTCTAGAAAGGCGTCGTCTTTCATTATAAACTTCCAACACAGCAAAAATGGCAAGCTTGCAACAGGAACGTCACGACGCCAAGGACCTCTCAAAGATGGTAGTCGCGAAGAGATGAGGATACTAAGAAGTGAAGGCGGCGCTTGTTGGAGATGCAAAATACTGAAGAAGCAGGTTGGCATCCCTGAATCAACACTTCGATACAGTATCACGCTAAACGATTGTAGTGTGACAAAGGAATACCATGTAAGGCATGCTCCACTGGGAAGAGTACAAAATTATGGCAGCTTGAATGTCAGCGAGGGAGATTACAGGATCGAATAAAGTCTGTCATCCCTGGTGAGTCTAAAATCGACTCTTGACAACTGGCGGCTGATGAAAACAGAAGATCTTAGCCTGGGCTACGGCGAGTGGTTTCTTCACAACGCGGACAAGACAAGTTATCGAATAAACATAAGTTATGATGTGTTCGCCGCCAAGTCAATATTCAGAGACTTCCGACCAATTGCCGGTAGAGTGACTGCTCTTTCTCAACCAGCAATCCCTTTATTGGATTTCTTAGAACAGTTTCATGACGTGGATTCTCGTTGGCAGAACACTTACGACCCATTTACTGTGAAGATTATCATAGAGTGTGCGGTATTTCAAAGTGCATTGCTCTCCAGGAGATCACCCTTGCCAGTAGGTTCATCGAATGATTCTGTCCTCATCGCATTGTCATTACGGTGTTTCGTGCTTACGCATGAAATCTTTCTGGTGGCCGCCATTTTGTCCTCTAGATCATTCGAGGACAACAAAGTTCACCTTCGTGTGGATAAATTCTACGAACGACACCCGTCGATTGAAGTCTCGAGATCATTAAATGTACCACAGGGTAAAGAGAGCCTTTTATCAATCTTAGAAGAGATTCTCCAGACCACACAACGTTTGATGTTTCGCCGGAAACCAGAAGACTGGCCGCTGTTGCTATGTACACTGTTTCTAATAAAGCTGATATCAGAAAATATGTACCCTTTCTCATCACTCTGGATGCGGTCTCTTGAACCAACATCCTACGCTATGAAAAGTGTCTTTGGTACGCTATGTCGCCTGTACGACATCTGCTCAAAGGGATTTCACCCTCTTTCTGGCAACTGGAAACGCGAAGAGTACGCAAAACTTGTGAATTACGACGAGACCCTAGTTGATTGCTTTCAGTGGATTAATGACATGTGGCTTAAAGGTATGAGGGCCTTTCTTTGAATTCTCTATTTAAGATTGATGTTTCTAACGTATATTTCAGTGGTAAGCGATGACGGGGAACTCTTAGATGACTACAACCTAGAAACACGCATTGACGCATTCGTATCTGGACCTTTTTGATATAGTGTACATATTAGTATCTATGCACGCTATAGAGACTCATTCCTTGTAATGTCTTAGTCTCTGCGGCACATTCTGCTTCTACGTCATCACTAATCTCGTTGGATGAAATGGGAAATTATGGCCTTGGGTCATATCAAGTTTGAAACATCGTAGAAGAGCTATGATACACGTTTATGTTTCAAGATTAGCCTCGCGCCTATCCCGGTGACCTTTATACTATCCAACATCACTATCTGTTCTTCAATCTGTTCCTTGAATAAAAAGCTTGTTCGCTGCTTCGGTGTCAACCCTCTACCATCCTCGAAGTAAACCAGAGGAATCCTTCAACGTCTGTCTGACGTTTCCGTGGCATCTTCCCGTATGTAGCCTTGATTTTCCTAGAGACATATTGACTTATCAGAACTTATCAACTCAGGGTCGGGCTATAATGACCTTTCCTTCAAACGCTCATCCTTAACGCTCACGAGTTTAATACCCGAGTCGTAGTAGCAAGCCTCACCTGTATCCTCTTGGCCGCATACTTCATGTCGTTTATATCTTCGAGGAAGAGGCTATCATGTAATTCGTTATGCACTTCAAGGCCGTGAATCATGAATGCAAGCGGTGAAGATTTCCATATTTGTGCGCGATCCCCGGTTGATCTAGTTTCGACCATCATCAAGACAAAAAACGATAGGGTCAAGATGACCAATGCTGCTGGTAGAGATCGCTGAATCACTATGGTTATTTTGTCCTCCTTGTCGAATGAAAGTCGTCATAAAATCCGAAATGTTTCGAAATGTGACGTAGTTATAAGTAAGGTACTTTGCAGATTTTGAGGTCCATCAAAATCAAGGATTTCGCCTCGAGCCCGGAACCCAGAGATCATTCCGGAAAAAAAAAGATCTAGATACATCGACCAAAGAGGTAGGACGACCTTTTCATGAATGGCGTAAAGACAATTATGCATCAGCATAGACGAAGGAAATGTGGAACTATTACGACCGCTGAAATAAAAGTAAGATTATATCGTAGCCATCGCTTATTGGGCTCAAGGTAATAGCCAGCATCACGCAGACCGGTCTTTTCGACGTCGGATAGACATTCTGTATTCACGACAGCCAGAAATTCGTATCTTGGTGACAAGGCCCAGCAGTAGACAGGGGTTGCTGAGACGAAGGTCACCTGAAAGCTTCCTGATGATATATCTGCTGAGTAAGTACGCACGCAAGGGCCAAGATTACATCTTGCCGCACCATATTCTTTGCAAGACCACGTGTTGTTGACATTGTGACAGTCATGCGAAGAATCTTGACTTTCTAGCCATTGCAGCGGATCGACCACAGTAATGTCAACCAATCTGGTGGCAATCTCGGTCGTCCCAACAGTATGCATGGTTGAGAGGTTGAAACTGCCCGATGCAAACATTGAAGGCATTTATGAGGTAAGTGAGGTACCCGAAGGAAGGTAAGAGAGAAGATTAGGTTCTTTCGCCTCAGTGACATTAAATTTGAGCTCGTCTGTAACATCATCACAATCGTCCGATCACAGTAGTCGAGTGTACTGTATTGGTGCTGAAACTGTACAGTTACCAGTCGGGCAAATTGAACTTAAATATTTTCGGATAAGTGTCAGCATAAAAATACGACGGAAACGTCGTATTGATTTGACAGGCTTTGCCAAACATGAAACTCTGCACTCGATGATGTTTACGGTTTCAATTTTACCACTGAATTTGATAAGACCGTTCCAAATTTATACTTACCGCACGAAACCATCGAGGAACACGATGACGAGCATAACGATAGTTGTTAAGACTCCCCAAGAAGATAAGGGATGACGAAGACCCAGCATTCAAAGCAGCTTCACGGCTTCGAAAGGTTCTCGGCTTGCTGAATCATACTTTGCTATATCTTCAAGTGGTCGATCGTCTCTGAACCAGCGCGAATTGGGTTGATATACATGACGATTCAAGTCAGTGTTACCTCTCGAGAACGTCAAGATGCGTCCCAAGAGTCTTCAGATCTTGTTTTAAAATCTAGAAGAGTTGCTATGAGAAAGATTCAAAGATTGACGCGACGATTATCTTTCCTAAACAAGTCCTGAGGATGGTTTGCGAGATCGGATTATGGTACGTGTATAGGTTTGAGATGTACATACCTAGACCTTCTGCAGTCACAAATAGAACAGTAACCTTCAAAATCACAATATAAATAGATACTAGCGAGTTGACCGAGACTTGATAAGGTCACTGCGGCAACGGCTTGCCCTGATGCGAAGATAGAGTTGCAATGATAGCTATAAGCGTTATGAGGAAGAGGAAGCAAGCATCGATTTCTATCTACTAATTTTTCAGGGATCGGGCCTTGGCTCGTGAAGGCACTTTCGCGGCTGCCGGTTGTTGGCTTCTTGAAGATGTTCTACTACTTCCTACAGGTTTGCAAGGTAACAAGGATTGGCTCGTAGGGTACTGTTGCTCCATCGGACTCGAACTACTGCTGACCGGGCTAGTAGGTGCTGAAGCAGGTGGACTTGCCGAAGCGAAAGCGACGCCGTCAGTCAAGCTTTGCGCGATAGAGCTTTGTGCTGGATTGTCGTTCGGGAAAGGTCGCGGCGTAACACGTGTTCCATCGCGTTAAGATCAAGGAATAGCAAAATTATATTAGAGGTTTTGAAAGCAATGACGAATCGCTGGTGACTTGAAGGTAGATAAGGGATCTAGTCTTGCTGCGGCTGAAACGCAGGAAAGAACACAAGTAGAGAAGGAAGGAGAAAAGAGGGCGTAAGTATTCATCCAGCCCCCTGAAATAGCAACTGCGACAGCTGCATGTGGTGTTTCAAATGCATCACTTGCATCCAAAGTGGCAATGTCGGCGGCAAGGTTCTTTATACGTGTTAGGATTAGATTTGATCCATTTCGATTATTGGCGGGCTTGGGGTTATAGGTTTTCGGCGGGATGAATTTCATTGGCAAGCATTGGCCGTTATATTCAGCTGCTTGCCTGATATTTGCCTTCTGACCCTAGGCCACCAGCCGCCCGTACTCCTTGGGGAAGCTACTGTGGTCGAGGCGCAAAGTGTGACATAGAGATAACACAATTGTCTTTACAGCTCGTTAGAGTTTGCACCTGGTATACCCCTGAGCCAACCAATTTCATCTCCTTCTTCGTCCTTCAAATGCTCACGGCGTCGATTTGGGTTTTCATATGACCTCGTGTTCCAACTTTCTACATAGAGAAGTGTAATTACCAGGCCTATCCGAAAAGTTCAAACCATTCTCCACAGAGCAATGCACAAAGAACGGGAAAAATGAGCTGCAAGCTTTCCGCAGATGCAACACCACACTCAAACGCTTGGCCGCTACATTTCTCCATCGATGGTTTGTCCTTCCATACTTTTGCACTCTATCGTGCGCTGAGTATGGGAACCATGAGCAACATATCATCGAAAATGCCCTAGAAGAGCGCGGCATAACCCTCCGTCTGGCTTGAAGTCGATTCGAAATACTATTGAAATAGGGGTTGCAACCATAGTGGCGATGGAACAAGCAGATGCAGAACTTGGAAGCCGGGTTATTGTGAGTAGGCGAGGTCGTTTGATAGACCACGACTTTTGTGTGCCTCATTAACGTGCTGAGTGTAACAGAAAATGGAACAGTAACCTTAGCTGCGTTAGTGACTGGAGATTAGATTTCGAGATGTTTGCGATTGTCATAGGATAAAATGATCCGCAGCCTATAATAGTATCGCGCCACAACTGGGTGTAAAAACCGCGAATAATCTGGGTTTTTTGAGACAGTGTAGATTCTAGATTTACGGGCAGGTTAGTTGCTTCTTGCCTTCCCAGCGTCTGGTTCGAAGTACTGAACATTGACCAGGCCGTGAAGCACACAAGATGTGATGAAGTTCACCGATCCAAAATGCCCCTCAAGGAAGTACCTTTGCCCAGAGATCTAATATACTTGCAAAATCTGGCGTGCCTAGCCCAGTTACCGGGTTCCAGCCTTCGACAGCAGCGAATCTAATGCAGTCATTTTAGCCATTTGGCGCCCCAAAATAGATAAGTTTTGATCTGGAGAACAAACCGTTGAGACTACACCCTAGATGGTTTCAATCCACGATATCTTTAAGCACATCTTAGCAGGTGTAAAGATCTGCGTTTGATGAAATCCACTGGTTGGTTAGCAGCGGCCAGTCTTTCTTGATTGATAAGTACCATAATAGACCCAAAGGTTGGTGTTGACAAAGAAGTTCCACTAATAGGACCAGCTTTATTCACGGTAATCACAGTACAATTGAACCCATTCGCGGATACGTCTGGGTACTCTCTCGCATTTCGAGAGCTGGTATATTTGCTCAGAGTGAGGTTATGAATGGCAATGAAGTCCTGGTATATGAGGGTCAGATGGAGCATATGTATATTGGTTGGAAAGCAGTAGGAAGCTTCGAAGGAAGGAAGGAGGTGAAAACTCCGAATCCCTAGCCCCAGCCCCATAGGGCTCGGAGTGGAGATCACTAACCACAGGGGTAACAGTACTGTTTCCTGTTTCCAACAAGAAGTTACTCACGTTCTTGACTTGACAGGCTGGCATAGAGAAGAAGTTGCTAAAGCCATCAAATTCGAAAAGCGGTTCGCTTTGTGTAGACAAGAGCCATAGCGATGTAAAGTCAATATCGGACATATGGAAGTTATCATCGAGTCTATTTTTGGATGCGAAAACCCCATCGATAGGTGCAAAAATTGAATTAGTCTGCTTTGGTATAGGCGTTCCATCGGTTTGTAGTCATGACTTTTGTTTAATGTATCTGCTGAAAGATCGAGTCACTTGACCTTAGGACTATCGACAAACGTAGTGATCGGGGAACGTTAAGCCAAATAGAAGGGGCAACCCACCCGTTTCAACCCTCTTCACTCAAAAGTCGGCCAGGAACTCCTTTTCCCCCTCACCCACTTTATATACTAAGTCCCGTAGCTAGAGAAAGTCCGTGGCGCTTCCGAGCAGCCTCTGAGGTATGTGTTCATCTAGGGTGCCGTCCGAAGGTGATGAGTAGGCTCGAGATACAAATGAATGAAGCCGAAGTTTCATTGCTTAAAGACATCGTGCCAAGTGCAGTTATGGAACAAGGTACTAACGTTTTAAATCTTGGTCGGGAAGACTATGGGATCGCATTCAACGAACATTTCCGACCCACTCTTTAAGAATTCTTTAACCATTATTGTGAAGTTCTGAATAGAAATCCTCAATCTCTTGCTCATACAAGTCAAGAGTCAATCTACGCTGCACCGTCCCCTTGCCTGCACGTTCCATAGGTTTGTCTAGACTTGCAAAGAAGATATGCGATTTGTCAACCCTTGCAAACATAGGGCACTTACTGTTGGCTTCTTCGATGATTGGCCATAACTTCTCAACCATGTCAACCCTTTCAGCCTTTGTCATGAGATTATTGTTCGTGAGTTCTACCAAGAGTACTGCCTTTGTGCGGCGATCTCCTATGAGCAACACAGATCTGACAAGAAGATGGCCTTGAATCAAATCTTCCATCTCGACGGGATTGAAGTTTCCACCAGTGTCGAAGACAACCGTGTCATCAGTTCTACCTCGATGTCTCCATTTGCCGGGCTTGGTCGGATGTTTCGAGAAGAGATCTCGTAGTGAGTACTCTTGCAGGTCTGGAAAGACCTTGAAGCAGGTCTGGTAGTCTTCAAGCTTTGAATCCCTCATAATGACGAGTTCGTACATGTCCTTGGTAAACGGACGAAAATCAGCTCCTATATTCGGATGTGGAGTGATATAAGACCAATCGTCGCGTTTCCAGTCCTCTATGTCCTCGTCTGAGATGATTTGTGGGAAATTACCTATCTCGGTAGCCCCGAACATTGTAAAGAACTTTGTCTTTGCACTGAAAATGTCACCAACATCATCGGCAATGTCTCCTCCAGCATAGAAGACGTGGCGGAGTTTACTTAACGCGTCGAGCAAAGTAGGATTCAGCGCAATGGCCTTTACAAGACCAGGAAGTAAGAAAGCAATGTCTGCTTTAGCATGTTCCGCCGCTGCAATGACCCCTTCTCCAGATAATGGAACGTCTGCCAACGGCATTATCATGATCGCTCTAGTGTACACAGCATTGAGGAGGGTTACAAGTACACCAGATGCCTGTGAAGGATTGAGTTACAGGCTTCTTAGGAAAGGGTTTGACGCCAACCGAACTCGAGATAATGAAACAGCATAATGGAGACATACATGGTATGGTGGCAAAACCTGAAGTACTCTATTCCCTTGAAAAAGTCCATTCGCGCTTTGAAAGCCGTTGGGCGGCGGAGATTTGATCAGGTTTACGTAGGTGCAGCCAAACTCATGAGTATAAATTAAAGGCTTGGGGAGTCCTAAAACGTTCAGCAATCAGAAGTGCATGCTTCATAAGAGTATGCGAGTAAATTCACCCGTGGATCCTGAAGTGTGGAGAGCAACGAGAGGCTCGTGCTTGGCTTCCTCGTAGATCATTACATAGGAGTAATGCGGATAGTTTCCAGCCAGTAGCTCGGCTAGTCCTGGGACATGTATTATTCGTAAGGGATGTGATGCTCGAATATTCTTGACAGATGCTGGCTCAGGAGACGTTGTGACCATAATCTTGCAATCAAGTAGCTTGAACAAGTTCGCCTGTGCAGCCAAGCTATTGAGCGGAGAAGTCCACAATATCTATGGCTATCAGTCTTGATTCATACGAGCACGGTATTTCGTATCAACAGACCTTGAATCCAGCCTTCACAGCGCCCATGGCCATTACCATATAACGAAGGTCGCTGGCGCCAATGTAGGCAACTGTCTCATGATTGCGTCCTTGCCCAAGCTCATTTACGAGAAGCCAGGCTACCCCGTTGATGGCATTCGCAAACTGGGCAAAAGTGACGGGAGTGAAACCTTCACCATAGCTGGTTGAAGAAGTCGGATACTCTGCGTACAGAGCTTCCGGCTCAAGTCTGGCAATCTCGTCGATGGCTATAGGAAGCAATCTTTGGTCGTTGCCAGAGGTCGCAATGTTGGGAGGCATGGTGATGTTTATCGCGGAGAGGACTGTGAAAGCTTCTCACCTACATATCGAGAGTACGAACATGGAATAAAGTTTTTCCTAAGAATTATACGGCAGTTAGTTATCCATCAAGGATGATACAAGTAGCAAATTGTGATTACGGAGGTACTAAAGTGCTAAATCGATCCCGGCAAGTTTTTAAGCTACAGTTGGTACGTTGTTTACTTCCGTAAAGTGTATAAATCCCCGAGCGGTGCAAGGATCGCGCCGAACCGTAGCCCACTAGAACTATGTCTGTCTGACAGCGGAGGTCGATCTTCGCCTCTTCTGCCACTACCTTACCATGTCACGGCGTGTGGGTGACATGCAGCCTGCATGATTGTGATTTAATATCGCGGCGTGTTGGTGGTACGGTTCGTACGGATGCAGCTCCTGCATAAATGTGATATTGGATGCAATTTGATGATTGGATACAGGACGCAGAGTGTGGGCCAGAATACCCCGAGTCTATGCAACCATGAAGAACCACTACTGCGAAGCCCTCTCATGGTCAAGGGCAGCGCTCGAAGAAGAATCAAGACCCTTGTGCCCCACTCTCCTCGTAAGGACGTGTATGCTGCTTCGAAGCTAATAACCCTCTCAATTGTGTATTCTGCTTTTGTCTTCCAGTTTTGTTATTATAATAATAGACGGCAATATGGAGGAAGCATTGCCATCTCCCGCCTTTCTATCCGCCTACACCGGTTACCAAGTCATAGCGGTAGCCGTCACCTTTGGAATCCTCGAGGTCGCATTGGTCATTCTGCGATTCATCGCAAGGAGAATCAACAAATCATCCAGAGGATGGGACGACTTCCTGATCATTCCAGGTCTGGTAGCAAATCTTGCACAGTGTTCTCTAGCAATCAGTCAGTGAACTCGGCTCCCTTTCATACGTACCACGAAGCTTTACTGATGAATTTTGCAGCGATGGTACGCATAGCAGGTGTCGGCTATCATGTAGCTGAAGTGGTTACCACCAACCCTGAAGAATTAGTTATCTGGGCGAAATGTCTGGTAGCAATGGAGTGGGTCTATGGCCTGGCAGTCATGCTTCCTAAGCTTGCCATTCTCGGATTCTATCTCCGAATATTCGTTCAGAAATCATTCCGAAGGACCGTCTATGTACTTATCGGAATCGTCATATCGACCTTCCTAGCAACTGGCCTGACCGCCATGTTCCAGTGCATCCCTCTACAATATGTATGGGACAAAGCTATCCCGGGTGGACGCTGCATCAACGTTCTAGCATTCTATCGATGGATCTCACTGCCAAATATCATTACAGACGCCTTAATGCTTGCTCTTCCCATTCCGATGGTGTGGAAACTGAACACCTCAACCGGGAAGAAATTCGGTCTTACGATCGGTTTCCTAACGGGTAGCATGTAAGCATCTCAATTCCTTCGAGATCGCGGCTTCTGTTGTAACCAGTATTACGCTCGTCGCTCTCGGCGCTTTCACGTTATAAAACCTATACCTCCCGTTCCACAGCGTGAAACACCCGATTTTCCCTGAATTTCCTGTCCTCATATAACCTTATCCGAACCCCAACATAGCCAAAACGTCAGCTCACCAACTAACAACCATTTCAACAGAGGCTTCATATCCTCCATAGTCCGCTTCGCCATCTTCTTCCGCACAAATGCCTTCGGCGACCCAACATGGGCCTCCGTCCCCCTCATAATATGGACCACCATCGAGCCCGGCATGTACCTAATCGCAGCCTGCCTCCCTTCTCTGCGCCCGCTCCTACGCCATATCGCCTCTAGCTCCTACGCACGCTCGCGCAACGCGCAGGGTACTCCTTCTTCCAACAATAAACCCAGAGGAGGTCAAGGGATACCGTATGCATTAAAGGCGTTTTCGAGAGGATTAAGCGATAGTGGGAGCGGGAGTAGTAAAGAGGGATTTACGAAGCTGGGGTTGGATAGTGTGGTTAATAAGGAAGGCGGTTTGGAGTTTAGGGACCACGGGGGAGCGGTGGTACCGGAGGGGAAGATTGGGGTTAGGAGCGACTTTCGAATTGAGACCAATGCTGCCTCAGGGCAGGTATAAGGGACGGGCGGAAGAATCTTTGCGTTTTCCTCTTGGTTTAATGACCGGAGGTCTGGAAGGAACGGGAATAACAGGACGCCTATGGTTTTTCTGCACAGTTGTCTTGTCTTCTGCCTTTCGCGTACAGTACTTACTTGGATTAGGGAGTCCTATATGCACGACATATTGAAGGACAGATTAGTGGCTGTTTTCTGTACGTTTAGTTTCGCAGAACGTTGAATTCTCAGAAAAGCTTTCTAGTGTAACGCTATCGAATCATGAGCTTTTATGAGATCGGCTATCCTGGTTCGTATGAGTATTGCCATTTGCCGGATTCCACAGCCGTCACCCTCAGCTAAACTCCACTTACCAACAACCTGCACGTCGTAGAAATGATTAAACATCTGAGATCCTTCTCTTACCCTCAAATCTCTTCCCTTCCGCCGGGGCTTCATCAAGGCGATCCAGACAAATTCCTACCCTGTTTCACATTTTCCCCACAGTACCCCAGCCACTACCTAACCTTACCAAGATACACAACCCTAACATTGAAACTTTTTTGTTTACGCCATCAATCGCGCATGTCCCCACCTATTCCAACAGTAACTCTGACGCCATTGCTTGATTCCTTGGGATTCCCTATAAACGCATCCCTGACAATGGCTACATCATCCCTCGTCGTTTCGAAAAGTTGGATGTCGACGCGCCGGAAAACCGTCGCTATTGTTAAGTAGAGCTCGGCGTAAGCGAGACTAGGTAAGTGTATGATAGTTAGTACCGATATGGGGATTTGATCCCAAGCTCCGGATCTATGATATAGGACGGATTTGAGCTAAACTTACTTGATACCTATGCAGGCGCGCGAGCCTCTGGTGAAAGGTACGAAGTACTTATCTATTTTGGAGCGTGTACCGGCGAGGTCGGCGCGTATCCAGCGGTCTGGATCGAATTTGAAGGGGTTCTCGTAGTAGAGCGAAGACATGTGGATGAAGTGGCTTGTCATACCTATGGGAGTCTGTTGTATAGTAGGTTAGCACTGGAACAACAAAGTGCAGCGATTTCACTCACGTTTGGAGGGATATCCCAGCCTTTGTAATGGAGGGTCTCGTAGGGTGCGGAACGGATTAGACGGGAGGTGCTGATTGCAGAGATGCGGAGACCTTCTGTGATTATCGATCTCTGCGATTTTGTGAGTTGAAAGATGAACAAATGTTTATTGACATGCTTACAAACAAAGGTAGTTGCTCGAGCACTCGCGATGGAATCGAAAGATTAAGGTCAGGCTGTGCTTGACAGAGTTCAGCTTTTACTCGCTTCAAGACCTCTGGGTTGTCCATGAGATGGTACGACAGCACTGTCAATGTCATTGAAGTTGCATCCGCTGCTGCTGCCGTAAGAACGAAACCTTCTTCTTTCAAACGGTCAATGGTTTTCTCCTCCTGCGGGAGGTCGCTGTCCCGCAACTCCTCGAAGATTGTCTTATGCGTTTTGTTCTCCGCGGCTGCATCACTCCCCTTCTGTAGTGTTTTGACAATTCTCTCACGGATGAGCTAAACTCATGATCAACCAGTCTTCAATATTATTTTAGAGAGCTGAAGTGGTATGGGAGCCTTTACAAGTTGAAAACGAAGCATGAGTGCAATGCTTTCACTGAATTTGGGAGCAACAGAGTACGGAATTTTGTCGAGGACGTCCATTAGCCATGGAAAATGCCTGACAAACGGCATGCATTCTAATGTCATCTTGATCATTTCTCTCCACATCGCCCCGAAGTCCGGAAGATCTAAGAGGCCTAATGGCTCGCCATAAGCGTAATGTGTTATGACATCCATAGTCAGGCTCATATATGCCGCCTCGAGGTTGAGCGGCTCGTTCTGACCAGCATAAGCGCCTAGCCTGCGGCACAACTTATCCACTTTCTCCTGAATTTGAGGCTCAATTCCTAGGATGGAACGTTTTGAAAAGAATGGATTGAGGGCGGAGCGGCGCAAGCGATGGTGTTCATGGGGTACCGTTCCGAAGATTGTGCCCCGACCAATCCGGCCCACGAAGAAGTACTCCTTGTTTCGGGGCCGGAGAGCACTGGTATAAAGCTCGTCGTGCCAGTCAGCGTCTCTGACATGTAGTTCTTTAGGGTTTATGCGAACGATAGGACCTGCAAGATCGTTTTAGTATGGTGGTCCCTACTGTTCTTTCCTGAGAATAGCAGACCATGTTTATCATGCATCCGCTGAATGTCCCACGAGAATCGTCCATGGCAAACACAGTCATAATAGAATTCATACCAGTAGGTCAAAGCTGCCAACTTTGGGCCAGGAAATTTTGCCAATGGGCTGAAATAGAGACGATGTATAGCTATATGAATACTCCAGCATAGAAAGAGGGCGGTAGCCAAGAAAACTACTTCTAGAAAGACCATCGTAGGAAAATGAGGGTAGAAACAATATTCTTCCGGCCGACTATGCGCAAACCGTCCTCCGCATACACATTGGCAGATAAGCCTAGACGCAATATGGTGGTAGCAAACTTTAGTAATGATAAAGCAAAAGGGAGATAGAGCCTGGGGTTCTGCTAGGGCTAAGTGATGTATTTCAATTTCAGGCGTAAAGAAAAGTGCAGTCACCAGATGCCCCTGGTTGATAGTATCAAAGGCTCTCGGGGAATAAAGACATAATAAGGCAATTACTGCAGTAAGCCAAGGAATCAGAGACTAATGCAGCAAATCACCATGACTCGGGACCATGTGTGTAACGGTCAGGGGCTTCTGGAAAGCTACTACTGTACATACTGTAGCTAGCCCAAGGCCCGAGTCGAGAGTCGACATGCCAGGGCTATGATGTCTGGCTTCTTGGCCGGGCGATCCCCGTAAGCCCCGGGGCGGCCCCCGGCAGCCCCGCAACGGGGGTTTTCCCTTTCCCGGCGGTAGCAATGCGCTGCTTATACATTATTGGTGGTCAATTGATCCGTTTGTCGAAAACCCCGTTGTGCTAAACTAGCGTTTGTTTAGCACTTATCATGTCATCCTTGGTACACTACCTTACCTTTATACTTGTAGTGGCCGTGCCTCACCTAATGGATCGGTGAGAGATTGTGACGGCTTGTGCCATGATGGTGCTTCCATATGTCCGTACTTCCGATAACCAGTGTTTTCAGCCGACGGTCATTCGATAGAAACCGGCACATGCAAGCAATGCGGTCGATTCCTTAAGATGCTCAATCAAGATCTGTTCCTAGTCTTTTTCGACGCTCCAAACTAATCCCGAAGACATTCATCCCTTATTGTTAACTATTCGTTGCAAGAGGGAATGACAACATTACCCTGCTGTTGGTATTTACCGCAGCTGTGCAGAAGAATGGAGGACTGGAAAGTCGTAAAGACTTTGAACAAAAGGCATACATCAACTAAAAAAGCGCCACCTGATCTCACGAGGTTGGCTGCTTCAAAAGACCAGGCCAGCATCTCACAGGTCAGATACGCTCACGATCCTGTCCCCAAGCTACCACAATACATCAGAGATCTTCCATTCGGCTTTCCCAGAACCCTTTTCGAGCAAAACACTGCATTACTGCAAAACGCCGTCAAACTCTTTCCTCGCGAAGCACACCTTCCGTTCCGATGTATAGATGCAGTATATGAAAATAGATATTGGAGAGCAAGCTTGGACGCGTCACTAAAGGTGCTCGAGCTGATTGCCAACGATCGTTCTTCTTCTGATATCGAGGTTGACAATGGCGTTACCTTGGCACGTCTTGCACAAAAAGAACTACGGCCAGGGACCGAAGATCGCTTCAACAGAGCCACGACTTACATGTATCCTTTTGGAACCAAGGAGCGAACTGAGCTTTTGGCCGCTATGATGGTCATGCAGTTTTTGTTCGATGGTAAGTTCCAAGAGCGGTCTTATCCTCCCATTCCGCCCGCAGAGTATCAGGTATACTGGCTTGCTAATCTGTTATGGTAGATAAATGTGAAAAGACGTCTAACCAAACTGTAAGCATCCTTCTCTGGAAATTAAGCATATGGCTGATAAAGTTTGCAGTTACCACCTTTCGTTAACGATTTCGTCGAGCGTTTGAATAAAGAATCCACACGGCCAGAAGACAGCGAGCTGCAGCAACATATTAGCCATATACTTCGCGGCTTTCGAGCTGCTGACCAGGCCACGGGGAGTGGAGGAGAAGAAGTAATCAACACCATGAGAAAGGCCTTCCAGCGCCAGCGACCTGATGGGGAATTTCCGACCGTAAGAGAATATCTGGATTTCCGAGTTGACAATGTTGGAGCTCAGTAGGTCACACAGGATAAGTCTTCTCTACGAGCGTTGCTAATAAGCCACAGATTTGTCCTTGCGTCCGTCAAATTCTCCATTTGCTCCGATGTTGATTTATATAACCCTCGGCTCGCGACATTCTTGAATCGGGCCAAGGACCACTTGTCCATCGTCAACGATCTCGCATCTTTCGATAAAGAGCAACGTGCGTTCAAGGGGGGATGGGACAAGGAAATTATCAATATGGTGGACGTCGTGCAGAAGCTGATGTCACTTCCCAATGATGATGACGCCAAAGTGATGACATATACCTACCAGCTCCAGACCGAATAACACATGCGTGATGAGTTGGAGAGGTTGGTGTCCCGAGATGAACTAAATGAATCCCAACGGCAGTACCTCCACGCCGTTTTTGTCTGCTGCGCCGGCAATGCCTTCTACTCGATGATCAGCTCAAGGTACGGAGGAGAAGCCGCCCGGATCGAGATGCCTGAAATGAAGAAGCACAAAGCAACATCTGAGCTTCTCAGCCCCCGAACGATCCCAAAGGATTCCGGTATTGCATGGATGAGAGGTAAGTCGCAAGTAACATAAGATTCGGAGAGATTGAGAGCCATTGAGCAGAGCATCGTGACGCTGGGGCTAATCTTCTGTCATTGCGTCCGAAGCAACTGCTCAACTTTCTTGACGGTAGCCTCAAAGTGAAGCCAGTTGCCTCCTTCAGATTCTCAGCTCGAGAAAACAAAAATAACTTTAAAAAAAGCCAATCCGTAAAAACTCTGATTGTTGTTTTACTAGGGGCGAATGTATTCGCTACCCTGCTGCAGGATCCAGTGCTTGTCAACTGCGTGAAGCGAGACGTCCATCAAGATCCTTCTGCCTTGTGAATATTTTGCTGAGCGTGCCCGATGCGCATTGACGAAAAATTTTACGGTCGACTTTGCTCTGTCGAGTTCAAATCCTTCGCACCGGACGCCCTTCACACACGAATGTCAAGACGAATGAACAGCTATTACAATATCGGAGAAGGCCCGAACAGCGAAAAGTGGAGAAATCTTCATGTTGGAGAGCTGATGCGTATGGAAATCTGCTCAAACTGATATAAGAACCACTACCTCCGTACTGTCGGGTTAAGAGATGCAGATGTTGCTTTGATAGATCAGTGAACAATTCTGAGTCAGTAAGAAATAGTACATGAGTCTGTGACAGTTCGCACTAATTAGACGATAGACTCTGAAGCCTCTACTCTAATTTTCGACAGGGTCGTGGAAGACCCGAATCGTCGTCCTTATGTAAGGTTGCGATATTGAGAAGAAATAAAACACGGCACTGCGCATATTAAGGGGCTAGCCGCACACCTTTGACTAATGTCTCACAATTTTGGAAACCTGAGCGCGGGTGAAACCATCATATGCAAACAACAGGCCAAAAGAAATATGACCTGATAGTGACCGTGTTCCATTGCTGTACTGGGAGATGGCGGTGGCGCGTACCCTAGGCATCAGTTGACATCCGTGGCATCCTTCCGCCTTTTAACCCCGAAGATGTCAGCATCAGATAAGGCTTCTACCAGTCCTTGCAATAAGTCAGGAACATAATGGGCGTCTTTTGACTCCTCGGTCAGATTTCATTCAAACCTCCGGTCCCCACCGCCGATCTTTCTTGTAAATGTGTCATCGTCACTGGCACCAACGTCCACGCTTACTGTTGTCGGCTCGGAAATTCTTAGCTGGGCGAAATACCCGGAACGCAAGGCTCCGAATTCGCTGCAAGCCCTCAGTGACCCTAAAACCACCACAATGAAGGAGCGGTATGTTCTCTCTTCGTGCACTTCCTGTCAACGTGTTCTCTCACTCTTCCATCGTTCTTGTTACACGGCAGCGGCTAATGTCTGGCTCTACACGCAGCGATCCAGTCTCCAAGCTTCTGCAGCTGTTCGCCGTTCGCGAGATTGCCGACCGCACTGCCAATAAGAAGCCCCTTGTCATAGTCAACTTAGTGTCTCCGGGGCTCTGTACCACAGACTTGACACGCTCAACCACGGGCACAGAGTCTGTAGTGATGAATATCATGCAAAAGCTGGTAGCCTAGACAGCGGAAGAGGGCAGCAGGACTCTGTTCCATGCCACGGTAGCAGGGCCGGAATCCCATGGCGTCCTTCTTGACGACTGTAAAATCAACAAGTAAGCTTTCTCGTAATCTCATGGGGCGGGTAAAGCGACAGGCTGATCCGAGATGCAGTGATGCGCTGGCAACGCGGATCAAGACTGAGGAAGGAAAGAAAGTGCAGAAGAAATTTTGGGATGAGCTTACCACTAAGCTTGAAGGCATTCAGCCGAGTATTACCAGTGATCTGTAGCTCAATAGAGCAGCTACGTACTCGTTCCACCAGCCACGACGTTCAAGATCACAGGGTCTGATTTTGCCAGCTTAGAAATTTCGCTTAATGTCCTTACCTCCCAGTATTCAGATAATGCCTACTTCAATGATCTTGGCTTTTTCCTATATAGAGAGCAAGGTCACGATTTGGCAAGTCAGAGCTGTTAGTGGAGTAAGACTCCAATATGTGCCTTAACACGACCCAAAGGACTGATATCCCTTAAACCGTCATAAAGACTGCGATATGGCCACCTTGGCTCCTTGTTCTAGAGATTGTCGTTGCATAGCTCCCTGGATCGTATGTATCTCGAAACCCAAGCTGAGTGAGTGTTGGTCTAGTAGAGTTGGAAATACCTGTAATGTAGAAATGTAATTATCGTCTACTATAATCCGCTGAGATGACAAGCCGTCACGTGATTTCGCGTTTCAAGCGTGGCCTGTACATTACGTCATTGTATAAACCACACACATAAGGTATTCTCGACAAGCCCGACCTTGATTACAGACTCATATTGGAATACTAAACACCAACGGCAAGCAAGCAATAAGCAGTAATAGCATGGACTCTTCTCACAACGCCGACGACATCACCTACAATAGTATCCACTGGACGTCCAAGCGCTACGAGGAAGTCGTCCCATCCAAGATATCAGGGCTTGATGGGCTTCGTCTTCGAGACATACCAGAGGTCCTGAATCAGCGAAAGATCGATGGAGAGGTCTTTCTAGAGAAGACTGAGGTAGTTAGTCTCGTGGAATGGAAGCTGTATGCCTTTTCCTATCGGTTTCGCATCGGGGCTATTACTAACACCATGGAAATTGTAGTAAGCATGGTATTTATCGACCAAACCTCGCAAAATTGGTTGCCGAAAACAGTGTTAAAGAAATTCGAGAAAAGACGAAGAAAGCTTTCGCCGAGTATGCGGCGGACAACTCCCACTACGCCAAGGCCATCACCACCTTGACCAAGCTCAGGGGTATAGGGCCAGCGACCGCCTCTTTACTTCTTTCCTGCTATGATCCGATACAAGTGCCTTTCTTCTCGGATGAGCTTTACCGCTATCTCCATTGGTCAGACGCGAAATCGAAAGGATGGGATCGGAAGATCAGCTACACGATGAAGGAATACAAAGATCTTTGGCAGAAGATGCAGGATCTGTGCAATCGTGTCGAGAAAGAGGGTGGGCAAGTGGTGGAGGCTATTGAGGTTGAGAAGGTGGCGTACGTCCTAGCGAAAGACGCAGTATCGAGAAAGCACACCATTGATGATGATGGCGATATCCAAGCACTCCGGCCTCCATCGCCAAAGAGGCCAAGGAAGCAGACCCCGCCTTTAAGCAAGAGCCCAACGGCAATATGCCTAAGGAAAGGCCCGATGGGATCACCAACGTTTGATGAGATGGGCTACGAACTTGACTATAAATATCTCTGCAAAGTCTCTCACAAACGATCCAGACCGTCATCCGAACATACAATGAAAATGATAGAGAAGGACAAGAAGGAGCTCAAGCGGAAATCAGAGATCATGGGACTTTCAGAGGAGAAGTGTCAACAGCAAGAAACCGCTTGGGATGACCGCGTTGCACGTGATCTGGGCATGGCGTATCATGAGGTCGGGATAGATGAATATGAAGAGTGGCACAAAAGAGGTTTTCATGCTGACCCTGGTGATTTCGAGAACTTGTCCGAGAAGGAAAAGAAGAGACTTGATAAGATCCAGGTCGGCAGCGCTCTAAGGAAGGGATCCAAGCACAGATGAGTCTGTGGTTATGCTTTGTGGCTATAATTTAGTCTTGCGTCGCACTGGAATATGCCTAAGCCGGCGGCTTCGGCAGGAGCTTGCGCGAAGCAGCTTCGCAAGCTTTTACATTCATTGTGCGCTGGCTTTAACGCGTCTCGACGTGTCGGCTACCCTTCACAGCAGTGGCTGGAGGAAAATCCGTGGAGTAATGTAAGATAATCTAACATCTCTATAGCTAGCCCTCTTTCATTTATTTTGAGGGTTGATTCCCTGTGCCAGTTATATATCCAACTTCCCAAGTTTCTTCCGACTCTTAAGACTGCCACCTCCTACAGGACAGGCTCGTCAATCCCTATACACCCATGATAGCGGTGTTCACGTTTTAGAGGGCTGCCACATCACGCAAGCCAGTAATATCAAGCACATACTCATTTTTGATGTTGCGAACAACCCAGCCATAGATCAATGGAAGAAGAGGAGTGACTCGGACAGATACGAAGCGCAAGTGAAACCGTTAATGGATAAGACGTCATACAGCTGTTGGACTGAGTGACCAGGCAAACGAATGCATTGCCGAAGCCCGTGGAGATGACACAACACCTTTTAGCTTGACCAGCAACTCGCTTGGTAGCAAAGTCGGTCCAGTATGAAGTCAGTGGATCTTTACTGAAAGACCGGAGCAAGACCAAGCTGGAGATTAGATTAACTCGGACCTTCAGAGAAGTTCAAAGAGCGGGCCAAATCCGTTGCTCCAAAGTTCCAAGTGTTGCCCAACAACACACCTGCTGTCGAAAGGAGGCAGTGAGGACGGATCTTAGAGTGTCCTAACCCCAGGCGTACGCACACACATCAACCCGCGGCCTTGAAGATCGAAGATGCCTGTATGAATAAGTAGTTCCTCGTCTTCACAATCCAGCCTTCTCTCTTTTATAAGCTTCAAAGTCAAAATCAAAGCCCTCTTTCTTGATCTCCTCAAAGAAAGCAACAGCTGCTTGGTAGTTCTCATTCTGTGTCCAGCCGTCTCTGTCAACGATATGGACTACTGAATCCCAAAAATCCTCAAATTCGTTGTGTCCTTTGGCATCCTCCAGGTGATTTACTATATCATCCTCCGTGAAATGGATTGGACATTTTTCATCCATGCCAAGGTCATTCCAGTACCTCAAAAACGTGAGTCAAACGAAAGATCGGTGTCATGGAAAAAACGCGTAACATACCGCTCTACTCTAATGAGGCATTGCCTCAATTTGAGAATATCCGCGTCTCAATTGTCTCCCGCGAAAGCAACCGTTTGTTTCCGTAACTCTCCATGACTTAAATTCAGTGCTTTCATTAGCCGTGGATTTTCTTTAGCTGTGCATAATCTGTAAAGGTGGAGCACAATTAACTTTGCCATTTGCCGTTTCACCCATACTATCTCGTCCCTGTTCAAGTCTTTGAAATTTCCTGGGTTCTTAAGAAGCATTTCGCCCTCGTACCTCACAAGTCGCCGCTCTCGAGCTTCCAGAAACAAGAGCCCTGCCTACATACCTTGCCAATCAATGACGCTGGTAATTCGATATGATTTAACGAATAAGTTGGCGGGATGAAGATCAGTATGACAAAGACAAGAAGACGTTATTTCGTCGTCTGCTGGCAGGAGATACGATATTATGCCGAGGTATTCCTGTACCATGAATATATGACTTTCTGGGGAGTTTTGTGTGCCAAAGGCTTCAGTAGAACTGCCAGATTTTCTTGGAACAGCGAATTGGCGTATCCAAGCCATCTCTCGCTGAGCAATGGCCGCCATGTAGTCCTCTAGGCGTCCTCCTATCAAAAAGGTGAGCCGGTCAACTTTTGCCAATAACTGAATACTAACATGGCCCGCGATTAATCTTCACTTTTGAACTTTCGCCCAGCCAAAATCCTGCCTCAGTCACTGGGCCAATCGTAAACCTTGAGTATACTTCTTCCTTAACCTCCCGCGATACTTCCCCAAGGATTTCAGCCGGCAAGGATTCCGAAATAGCGTCGCTCGCAAAGTATAAGCTACCATACCTTCACGTCTTTTGTTAGATGAGAATTCGTACACCAGCTCGTACAGAAGGTCTACCTCGTGAACGAAACAGATAGTAACTTCTTCTCGATAGATACTAGGTCTTCCATGATTGCGAGTCGACTTCTAATATCAAATGATTCCCAAGAGTTCGCAATCTGCGCATGCGAGTACTCTAGGCACAGGAATCTCCAGTACTGTGCGGACCTGCCGGTTCTATTAGACTTCGGCTCTTCGGACTATCCAGCATAGATCATGGTAAGGAGCATACAAATTCCATAGTCGCTACCTCGGAAGCAGTAGTGTGAAATTCTGGCCAGATATTCCGATACGGTATGCGCGCAATAGCTATGTATGGCACCGTTGGACATGACAAGTCGGAAAACTTTATTGAAAGAACCTTCAAGCATTTCAGTCATTGTTGAGCAGCTTCTAGCACCAAAGCTTTCGGCCGCAAGGCGCTGCAATACCGGCACATCGAATATTTTGTGTCTATCGCGCAGCTCCTTCTCCTCTCCCAATACCCAGCGCCCACCTGTGTAGCGGTAGAATTCCTCATACTGAGCCTCGGAATCCTTTGGTATTTGATTGCGAGGTGTACAGCTGATTGTGCGAGCCTGGTGCATTGATATTAGTCGGTTTACCGGAAAAGTTCTTCATTGATGCAAAGGTTTCCTGATAGATATCCAAGCTCTATGTAGTTCCAGAACGCTGCAATTGAGACGTGTATACCCACGTATCTGCTGTGTCCTACGCTTTGGTCCTTTTCACATGGATCGCCTATTCCCTTCGTCAGTTGTCAATTTTTCGATGTTGCTAACCATCAAGACTTCTAGAATCCTTAAGCGCTATTCAGTAGGCGCCAGGCAAAAAAACTAGGCGCCGACACAGTCAGGAGGTCCAACTATTTAAATAATCAGTCGATGCATTCAGCTGATTTAGGTAGAGATGACCTAGGTACGCTAGCGAAATTGCTGGATTATCGGCCGAAAAATAAGCCTCTTCAATGAGACGTTCAACGTAAATCTTTGTAGGCCTTTCTGCTAAGAAAATATCCATGATGATAGTTTGATAGATGATAAATGATCAGATCCCAGATGTGACAATTCAAATTGGAAACAGTACTGGTAGACAAAAAAACGTATAGAACATGATGGACGGCAAGATAACACAGCCTACATGTCATCGGAATTTGGATATATTCTTTATAGCACTTCTATGGTAGCAAACACTTCCCTCGACTAATGCCAGTACCTCCCTGTTAGAGGCTTGATCCTGTCCCACGCTTGATCAAGTGCCTTCACCACTTCTTCTGGCAGAGGGCTCTTTTCCAAGTCCTTCATATTTTGATCAACGTGCTTTGTACTACTCGCGTCGATGAGTATAGCATCCGAATATTATTTTCCAAAAGCGAGTGATGGGTCATCCATCGCAAAGCGACTTCAGCCATGGTCATGCCGTGCTTTTCGGCTACCGGCTTCACGATGTCTAAAGCCCTGAAGTATGCGTCGTTCCAATACCTTGCTCTATACATCTTCCCTTGCCATTTGTCAGGGTCGAAGCGCGAACCCTTCTTCACCACCTGCTCTTTTTGCATTTGCCCAACAAAGAAGTCATCATCGAGTTGTACGCATAGAAGCTCAGACCATAGTTTCGAAGACAGGAGAACAGTTCGGGCTCGACTGACCGATGAATGGAGTTGTAGATGCCCTGGTATACGGATGGCATGACCCAGTCATTGGCTTTGCATATTTCACATATCTGCGCGACCTCTCATCCCATGTAGTTTGATAATGCGAATTTCTCGAAAAGGCCTTCTTTGTGAAGGTTGTTTACTTTCTGAAGGGTAGCGGTGATTGGAGTCGTTCGGTCTGGGGCGTGTAGATACCACATGTGGATCTTGTTAACATTAAGCGCTTTGAGCGATTGCATCAGAACTTCACGAAGATGTTCAGGCCTCAGTGTCCAATTGTCCTTTTCCAGCCTTTTTCCCGCGCTGGGGAAATTCTTCGTGTCTATGACGAGACCCCGTTCCTCCCATTGAAGCTTGGCTGGATATTCTTCGGAAGAGCCGCTGCCGTAGAATCGAGATGTGTCAACCTCATCGTGGCCATACGACTGGAAGATGTCGATAGTTTTTCCAGCATCGGAGAGGTCAAAGACCCTAGATTGTTCTTGGCCAGTCCCAATGGGCATAGCCCCGAAGACGACCTTCACGGCCGACTTTGCTTGTGGCGCCATCTTTCTGCTAGAATCTACCACCATGCAGCAAGAGGAAAAGGAAGTGCTGGGTACAACATCATGGTGGATAAACCGATTAGGGCTTTATAAAGTATATTCACGTAGAGTGATGAATGGGAAACTCCGTTACAACTCCGCCGCAGCCAGCAGTGACGTCGGCTTGCCAGTGCTTAGTCATGTGTATCCTACTTTGGGTGCTTCGCGAGATGGGAAACCTCAAAAATGATATCTATACGCAGCACCGCACATGGTTCAGTCTTTCCATCACAGATACAACATACAGGTCGGGCTCACTACATTTATGTCCATTGATGCCACTGCGTCCAAGCAATGGTACTGACTAACATGTCCTACAAGAGTCAACCAAGTTCGTGTGACTATGGCGGCAGCGGAGGGGCAGAAGCGCCGTTGTGAAGTGCTTTTATTCATCCTTTGACGAGCAAAGACAGGTCATTTTGAATTCACCAGGTGTATATGTACTAACAAGCAGCAAACCCATCCCCCTTCACGAAAGCATCAAGAACCCTTTCTTGATCGCTCCATGTCCACCTATCCATCTTCTACAACCTTTTCAGGGTCATTATATGGCTTCAATTCCTCGCACGCAGCTGAGCGGTCTTAGCAATGAGATTCTCCTGCTGATCATTGAGGAGCTTGACGACCTCAATCCAGCCTCCTTATTCCAACTACGATTAGTTTCCCAGCGGTTCGATACCCTGGCCACTCCACAATTCTATCATAGTGTTATAATCGATCCTTTACTATTCCCATATCCGGATCGCGATGAACTTGATATTACATGCCGAGACCGCATTCTGACCAACATCCGCACTCACACTAGGCGGGTATCAATCCGCAGAAGTCTCAACTGGAAAGGGGTGCTTGACTTAATCTTGTCTATGAAACACTTTACAGCTTTGAGGTAATATACGCTGATATACCTTAGTCGAGATCTCATGCTTACTAGTCATTCGGCTAGTTGGTCCTACTGGGGCGAAGTATATCCTACGGTCGAGGGTATGACCATTCCGGCTTGGTTCGGTGCTGTACACAATCGCTGGCCGGATTTCAAGCTTGTGGTAGAAGGCGCGTCGAACAAAATGCTCCATCAGGCTACGCTTCTAACCAAAGTACTTTTGGAACGCATCCCTCAAGTGATGCTATCTACGCATCTCGTTTCTTTTGGAGCCAAAGATCTCTCTAGACATCTCAATTCCGACGACGGGAAGGAGAATCTAAAGAAAATTCTGGCCAAATCATCCAAGCTACGAGAAGTCCGTTTGGATGGTAAGGGTGCATATAGGTTCCATACTTATCGGCACACCTCTGAAAGGCTACCGCCGTTGGAGCGCCTTCATCTATGTGGCTATCTCTGGACACTACCAATGGGAAATGTTCCAGGAGATAATGCTAATTGGGACACATCTAGCTTAACTCACCTCGAGCTAAGGGAGTCGAACACTCGCTTTTTCTTTCACTCTGTGCCACCCTCTAACTTTTCTCATTTGCGATCTCTCAAGATGGATACCTGGCCAAAATTCGACGGTGCAGCCAGTCTAGATCTCATGGAAGACGAACGGCAACATGCTACAGAACTTCGTACTGCCATGAATCATATTAATGCGCTGGAGGAATTGTGCATCACTTGTTGGCTGTCTGCGCTACCGCTGTCCGCTATTACTCGACATGGAGCTACCTTGAAATCGCTCATGCTCTATGACCATGGATGGTATGAGTCGTCTCCTAGTATCTCGCTAGAATACCTTGAAACTATCCGCAGCTCATGTCCCCACCTCACGGCCTTGGGCCTCAACCAAAGAAACTGTAACTTCAAAGTATGATTATAAAGCTAGCCTGGATAAGGTATCTAAGAAATCTATCGTAGCTAACATTTTGTAGAGAAAGGCTCTATTAAACATGCTTACGAATTTCCGTAACCTTCGCAACGTAACATTGCGAGTTGAAAGTCTTGTGAACAAAGAGTACACAGCAGATAATGAAATAATTGACGTGGACCTCATCGCCGTCCATAAGGACTTCTCCGACTTACTGTTCAACAAAGAAGGCGCTCCACTCGAAAAGATGGTATTTGTAGTCGAAGTTTATTCTATATTGCTACCTCAAGAGGAGGATGAAGATGGCTTGCCACCTCTAAGAGAAGATCTACGGATATTCCATTGCGAAAACGGCGGCAATATTGGACCTGTTGTTCACGAAGAGACACTGCCGTCGGTGCTGGACGTCAATACGCGATTGTGGGAACTTGATGCAATCTAATACTTTCTTTTTCTAACTACACTGGACACTGGCATGCAGTCCTTCATAACGATATTGGACTTTTGAGAAATTTGTGGATTCAACTACTCCGTGCACTCCAAGACCTACGGGAAATATCATAATCAAGGCATTTTCACCCTAGCAATTTGGCTATACGCATTGAAATACCATCGTAAAAAATTCGACTTGATGGGCTTACCACCAAACTTGACTAGCTGTTTGCATCGTCAAAGCATTTCGCTGATTCTAGCTCGTAGTCCCTTCATAGTAATTCGATTTCATTTCTCGGGATTGATCTCTTTTAGCGTGTTCGATATATGCAGCTTATGCTGTCACGACTTCGTGCACTCATTGATGTATTAAGGGCATATCGATCGAAGGAGTTTGCTTCGAATAGAAGTTGAGATATGTACCGCTGAGCTGGCTTCGACCTATAGTTGCTCCTTCTCGTACTTCTTTTGTCTGCTTACCGTCGGTGGGTTCCAATCTAGCAGACTAATCGTCTTTTCATTTTTCTACTTCACACAGACTCTTCATGCTCTTCAATTTTCCCGCCCTCCCTTCCCGAGCTTTGAGCAATAAGTAGCAACACTATAGTCTACGCAGACACATGTGCTCTTTTTAAATTTTACCTCCAACTCTTCAGAAATTACAACGTTATCGATACCATCGGCCAGGGTCTTCAGTGCGGGCTGAAAGCAGAAGTTGTTGGACACCGTTGTTGACCCTCGTTCAAAATGCATATTAATGTCTGAACATAACACCAAGAACGAGAGAGCAACTTACAGCATCGTGAGTATTCTACATTTCATTTGAAGAATAAGCTACAATGAATCACGGTTCATCTGCATCAAATTTGAAGGGGTTTAGGTAGGAAGAACCGCTTTATATGGTGTTTTACAACGTTTGCTTTCAAATCTCGACTTCGTCTCTATGCGCTTCGTTTTACTCTTCCTCGTACTACTCTTCTCTCACTTCACCTTCTGTTCTCTTGCTCTTCGTCATTCTACCACTTCTTCTATCATTTTCTAACCCCACCATCGATCTAAACCAATCCATCTCTTCCTATCTCAAGAATGGTCTCCAACTAAGGGATGTTGCAAAAAGTCTAATTCCGGCCTTTTCTCGTATATCAAATGAAAACCCGTATCGTCACCATAGCATATGCTGAGGTGGAACTAAGACAGGTGTTCTACCTTATTCGATTAGGTAGTAGCAAGAACTACATGAGCAAGCCAAGTCAACAACTGAAATCAATACAATTCATAAAGAGCTCTGCTTACCATACCCTTCACCTTGCACACTCCAACTATCGCAACTTCAAGATGTCGGTTATTCACGCCACTATCATCAGGACTTTCGAAATGAATGTTAGGACCGTTCCATCACGAGCACAATTTCTTCCCACGATCCTGGTCCCTCGCCGAACCCATCATCTTATCAAGAAGACCCCAACCCTAGTCCAAATACCCGAACTGCTTGACCTCGATACCGTCATCAGTGTCATTATTCTTCCGTCGGCGACCAAAGCGACTGCGGAACATCGACGGGGCTATTCCCTCCTCCCATTCTCCGGCCCTGTTGAAAGCAGGACCAAACCGAACATTCTCTAGGAAGAGTCAAGGATTCAGCGAACACCAACTGATACCCCGATTCATGATGGATCAAGATCTCATGTAATGATTATTGAAATGTTTCTTGTCGCGCGTGCTTGGCATATGTACCTGAGCCGACGCTTATACTATCTCAAGCAATGGGGAGATTGGTCGTTCACTTAAGTGCTATGAACTGACAAATGTGATTATGCGCAACGGAATGATACGAAGAAGAGAAAACCACCTCGTGTTCCGCCAGCATATATTTACGTCCTTTAAGAAGTCACATTGGGTCTATTGGCTTGTAATACACTCGATTGATTCTCTATCGAGGCCCGGTCACAATTCTGGCTGCTAGAAAGGATACATTCTGAAATCCTATGAAGAAAAGAATGCTATTTATCTATGCGGCATATCTGGCCGCCCGTGAGGAAGGAGCTCTAATGATATTTCCGCTGGTAGCCTGGTGCATACGTAACGTTTCATGTTAAGACAGACGGGGATTTCCCCATAGGAGGAAACCAGGAACGCAAAATTCCCCTCTTCACCAACGAGCCCAAAACCCAACAACATCCTCACAGCTCCTTTCTCGCAACCACCCTCTCGCAATCCCAGCAGGACCGGCCCGTCCGCCAACATATCAAAACCCAAGAAAGAATAAAAAAGAATCAGGGGTTGAAGATAAGTGCCGTGGTCATCTACGGTGCCTTGATCAACGACGGCTGCAATGCTGGGGTAGAGTTAGGGGGGGCGGCAGTGCGTGGCGGTTAGTTGTGGGATGGAGGGAGCGCGAGGTGCACATTGCTTGAGTGGGTGAGAAGTAGCCTAGGACAGATTGGAATCGAGGGGTTTGGAACTGTTGCTTATATGCCTGGAGAAGGCGATTCATGGTGTTGGGACGACAAGCTGTCGAACGACTGCAAAAAAGGTTATTCGTTCATCCTTATGTTGCTATGGTCGAAAACAAACCGAAATATCGTGCTTGACCAAACAACCACCACATTGATATCCCTCCCAAACTGCGAAGAAATCCGGCACATCCCTACACCCTACACCCATTCTCCACGCTCCAAACCCAAGCCAAACCCACTCACCCCTCGACACCCCTTCCCCCAGCCTGCACAACCAGCACGCTCCCTTTAACATTCCCCACAATCATGGCCTCCGCCAAATCCCCCAACGCCCCCCTCGCCTCTGCTCCCGCCCCGCTTGGATGGCCCATGCCCTGCAACATACCGATCAACTCATTTCTCATGCCGCCAGATTTACCGCCATCCTTGCCTCTGCCGACCACAACTACATCCCCGGCGTTTGCGGGGTTTTGGCCGACTTCGGTGTGGGCGCGCTCGAGAGTGTCGCGGAGGGGGTTTGCGCTTTCGAGGGATTCGAAAAGGACGCGAGTGGCGAGGTCGCGGGGGAGGGAGTCGGCGATGGAGGTGTAGAATGCGGTGTCGGTGTTTGAAAATGCTTCTTGGGACCGCGATACAATTACCATTGCGGTGTCCTTTGCTGCGGGGGCATCGGAGGTTGAAAGGTTAGGGAGCTGGAACTGGCGGGTTGTGGGGGAGCGGGTTATGCCCAGAGAGTCGGTTGCCGGATCTTCTTGTGATACAACGGCGTTGTGTTCGGCGCCGTTGATGTGAAGGATTGTCGCTGTAACGTTGGAGTTGCGCGCTAAGCGGATAACAAAGCGGAGGGCTATATGGTCGTCGGCGCCACCGAAAAATGGGAAGAAGATGTGATGCCCTCGGTCCTTGATGGGTTCAGTTGGGTTTCCTGGGTTACTCCATATGCTCATGCCGGTGGTAGAACGCGCCATGGGTTTGGGATCTTCTCTCGGAAGCGCGCCAAATCCATTGTTAACAAAGATCGCGGCATTGCAAGGAGCAGTAGCCAGAAACTCTGTAACGAACTGATTATGAGGACCACTGCTGAAAGGGTTCTGAGCTGGATCCAAGTAGGTGGTCGGCTCAGATATGCTTCCGGTTTCACTCCATGGAAGCAGAACCCAATCAGATCCTTGATTAGAAGCGGTACCACTTAAAATCTGGGCGTATGATCCTTCAGGCGCTATCTGAACTTCGCCCGACACCGCAACATTATTCAATTGAGCAAAAGTGTGGAAGGTATTGACGACCGGATCTCTGCTCGAGTAATCATCCACCTCGGATTCCTTCATTACGGACGACATACGCTCAGTGAGCTCCACGATCCTGATACCATGCACTCGCAAGTGACTCTTGTGCTCTGTTGAAGCCCCAAGTGTGTCATGGCTCGAATGTTCTTCGGCCACCTTGGCCATTTTTTGGGGGTGGGTTTTGCTGATAGAAGTTTGGGTTTTGTCGCCGCCGAGCAAAGACACAAAAGTGAAAACACTTGGCAGACTGTCCAGTCTGAGGAAGACAAGTAGTTTCCGAATCTCACCCGTATCACTTTTCTCGAGAGAAGAGTCATCCTGATCGCTCTTGTCTTCTGTCAAGCGGTTTCCATCCCAGTCGATTTCACCACGCCTCCACGCGGCAAGCTTCTTTTGGTACCACGGCGGATAAAGAGCAGCTGTTATCGGCGTTGTAGCAAACGTTGTGACCAGAGCCATGACAACGAAAATGGTGAACGTTCGCTGACTGAGGATCTTGGCTTGGAGTCCAATATTCTATCAATGCATCAGTATGCCCGGAGACTGGCTGTGCTCGACGGTACTTACTAGTACAATCAACTCTACTAAACCTTTGCAGCTCATCAGAATTCCAACGGTGAGGCTTTCCCTCCACACAAGCTTGCACGCCCGAGCAGCAAGTGTACCTCCTACGACCTTTCCAACAAAAGCCACAGCTATGACACCAATAACATAAGCCCAAGTGATGCCACTGTTGAGCAAGCCGATGTTGGTGCTTAATCCAGATAAGGCGAAGTAGAGTGGTAGGAATAATACTGCAACCAAGTCTTCAATCTTTTCTGTAACCTTAATGGCAAATCCTCCCTCATGGGGACAGATCAGTCCGATCAAGAAGCCTCCGAAGATAGGGTGAACGCCGATGATGCCGGTAAAGAAAGCAGAGGCAAGAGCCATGAGCACAGTCAGGGCTACGATGGATTGACTAGGGCCGTTCTGAATGCTACCAGACTTTCTTAAAATCCAGAGAAAGGCGGGGCGAACACCATATGCAAGAAATAGAACGTACGCAACGCAGGTCAGCAAGACGTACAATGCCGTTAATCCTGCGCCGGCGTTGACGAGAGCGACGCAGAGAGCCAGCAATATCCAGCCTACGACATCATTACCAACGCCAGCAGATAGAACAACAACTCCGACTTGGGTTTGTAGAAGCTTGAGCTCAGTGAGAATTCGACATAATACTGGGAAGGCCTGCCATTCATCAGTTGGATGATCAAGAAGTGTAAGGACTCAAATGTACGGTGATCGCCATCGCAACACCAACGAAGAGCATGTACGTGCCGAAATGGATTGGTACAAGGCCCGAGTCCGTCCTAAACTGATGATAGAGACCGTAGGCTATGGCGCATCCCAATCCGAAGGGTAGAGCCATTCCTGCTGCCCCCACACTCAGAGCTATCCGCCAGTTTGACAGAAGAAGCCGCAAGTCTACTTCAAGGCCGACTAAGAATAGGAACAAAATCAGGCCGAGGTTGGCAGCAGTATTCAGGACGGGCATAGAGGCGGTTGGGAATATGGCAGCGGTAAAGCCTGGTATCCGTCCAAAGACCGAAGGACCCAGTAGGATTCCCCCAATAATCTCTGCAATGACTCGTGGCTGTTTGATTCTGGAGAGAGGGAAGTGTAGGACCCGACAGAAGATGATGATGATTCCAGCCTGTTGCAGCAAGAGTCAGTGACGGAATGAGACAACCAGGATCGAGTACACGTACCTGAATGATGAAGAGAGTGATGGGATTCGAGGCATTCCATTTGCTTGGGTTTGCGCCTTCTATAATGCCGCCCTGGGCAGGTACTTTAGTAGTAGCGGCTGAGGTCGACGAAGCGTTGGCGGTAACGGTGGAGGTCACCACATGGGTGATTATGCTCGCCATGGTGTGGACAGGTAATCAGTCGAAGCTCCGAGAGGAGGATGCTAGAGAGCTGGGAAGAACTCTGGATTACCCAAAGATTCAGATCAGGGCGCGGGCAGCAAGAGACCTTAAGCGGAGGAGGTGCGGGAACATGAGAGACAAAGGTTCAAGTCCGGGGCCGCTCCTTGTTGCTAATAGATAAGATAAGTGGGGGATGTCAAGTCCGCATCTCTCAAGCAGTCAGATGAGATACATGTCAGCCTTCTTTAGCAGGGTTTTGAGTGACGAATGAGAGAGAGGCCGGGGTGTAGGATTCGAGAAGAAAATGGATGTTCCAGTCATCCTTTAGATGGCCACACCCAAACAAAGAGTCGAGCCGCATGGTTACTGTACTGTGTTGCAGGCACGCCGAATGAACAATGAAATGATCAGAGTTTGCACATAAGACCTTAAACGGAATATGGAATCTTGTTCGATAGGGCTCGGAAAAATACAGTAAGTTGTAGAGCTTACGTGTATAATAGAATACATCACTTGATGCGTTGAACCCTGAAATAAACGTATTTAATTATCTAAGCCCTTAGTCAACCAACGAGCTTGAAAACATTACAGTAGAGATACTTATTTTACACTTAACTACCTTATAAGTAGGTATCTATCCTAAAACGACAGATGAATATGGGATAAGTATCTCATCTTGAGGGGAAAATTCATCCAGCACGGGCACGGTCGAGAACTTCAAGTCTCCCAATCTTAAGCGCCACCCAGTTTCGTGTGTGGCAGGTAGGTAGGTAGGCAGCTTTGATAAGCCAAGCAGAGAACCAGGGTGTATATAGACCGCATTTTCTTACCGTGCAGACGGTGCAGCATCGGAGTTGGCAGTAACCCGGAAAACTTGCCATGTACGGTTCCGTAGACATAGTCATATGCTCGTGACGCTATGAAATTCGCTGCCCACAGTATTCAAATATCGCACACTACCATGTCGTTTGCCCACCAGCCACCTTGAACAACCCATTCTTCTTCTTCTCCATCGCCCACTTCTCGCACCATCCTTTCATCTTCTCTCTCGACTTGGCCGACCCCACATTCACCGTGGGTATGATCTTGTCGATCCGGAGCGCACAGCAAAACATTGTCAGCTCTCGGAAGCTGCTGTGTTCACTGTATGGCACCCCGAAGCAGTTGGCTTCGCGTGTGCTTCCCCGTTGGGGAACGAGTTCTGCCATCGAATATCGTGACTTCCAATTATCTGAATGCAGGACTGTTTGGACCGCTGGAGAGTCAACGAAGCGGCTGTTTGGCGGCCGGTAATTCCACCCAGACGGTCGGAAGCCAACTATTCGTGAGAAGTGAGGCTTGTAACCGGTAAGGTAGTCTGCCAAAGTCTCCGCCCGAATTTCCATGAGCATCTGCATGTGGACTTGTGCTTCCAGCGGGTTACTCGTCAGTCGTGCCGTCAATTCAGGATCCTCGAGGGCTGCACAGATCTTTTGTTTATTCGGCGGAGCGTAAATCTTGCTGTTCAATGCTTTTGCAACCCCTAAACAAATCCTCTCTTTTCCAATGCTGTACGTACCAACGATAATCAAAAGACGACCTCTAGCTTTCTTCCCCTCCTTCTGGACAGCCTTCACCATATCTGTATCGTCCTCATTGATCTCTTCCTTGACTAAATCAGATTTATTTTGGACAAAGTGAACCATTCCACTGCCGGCCCTCTCTTTCTTAGTCTGTTCCCAGCTATCATGCTCGTCCACGCGATCCTTACTTAGACTAACACACATATCCGCGCAAGCTTTGATGACTTCCTCTTGGCTTGGAAAAGCGTACTTTGGTGTGAGATAAGTCGTGTCCAAGTAGCATACGTCGAGCTTTTGCTGACCAACGTTCTTTTTGGTAACGGCATCGACGATGTCGGGTCGGAGAAGAGGATGCTGCACATGTGCAGGACAAGCACGGAAATCACCGCAGTGTAGTACTCGTTGAATTTTGGGCGTCTTGCCCTTACCGATGGTTTTTTCGAAAAGATAAAGCGAGCTGCCAGGGCAATGATTTGCTGGAATCATGGTGACCTCGACACCCTTTGTTCCGGGTACTTCAATCTTTTGGTCGAAATCTAGGTCAATCACCCATTTTGGATCAACACGTAATTGTCGTCTCACAAGATTTGCCGTGACGTGGCTGCAGTAGATAGGGCCATGGCACCAAGAAGACGTCAAGCCTATGTAGTGGTCACTGTGAAAGTGGCTTAGAAAGTAAGCCAGGCAACCTTCGACAGCACCATATCGAAAAGCATCGACACAGATGAAGAAGCCTGGTAAGATTTTGTAGAATGGACAAGTCCGTTGGTAGGCCGGTTTGCCACGCGATGCGGTCTCTGTGGCTGCGGCAGTTGCCCACGCAGCGTCCTCAGCGTGCGAAGACATGAGCTTAGAGAAAGCAGATGACCCATTGGTCGTAGTCGGTATTAGAGCAAAAGGGTTTTCTTGCCCCGGCTTTGCAATGGCAGCTCGCTGGAAGCGTTTCGTAGCTGGAACTCCATGCGCTGGAGCTCCCTTTTCCGCTTTGATCGGGACACTTGATGGGTCTTTCTCGCTGGTCTGTTTTGCACTTGGAAGCGGTACAGCCTTGCCATCTAAACAATCGTTGACGTGTACTGAAGCCTCCTATGGTATAATTAGACACAATAAACTGAAAGGACGCTCTCTTCGTACCTGATCTGTCAAACCGGCAAAGCTTCCAGAGCATATTGGACAAGACGCTGCTCCTGGGTCCTGTATATCATCTTTTGCATTTTCCAAAGTATCTTTTTCTCCCCCAGGATCTTGTCCAATTTCTTCATCCTCGAAGCCCAACTCAAGCTCTTTTTGTTCTTCCATCCACTGTCGTTCCAGAAATTCTTCACCCTCTTCAGGAAACTCATCGTCGAAATCTTCGATTCCTTCAAAATCGTCGCTGTCGACCATGCTTGTATTTTCTCGTTGAAGTGACGGTACAGGTGGCGAATTTTTTGAATCGATGGCCGGGGGTTCCTCCTCGACGTCTAACTCCGACTTGGGTGTGGTAGATGCTTGATCGCCTTGGCCTTCAGATTCAGAAGCTATACTTCGAGATTCGTGCTTCACCACTTCATGGCCACTATCTGAGTCCTCTAGGAAAGGGCCAGTCCTGGGCCCAGCTTCAACCTTGATGTTGGGTGACGAAGATGAGCGCGATAGTGGCCTATCCACCCTTCGCCGCTTAACCGGCATAGAGTCCTCATTAAAACGTGAAGATTCCTCGTCAGCAGCTGTGTAATCAAGCATGCTCGTGGAAATCTCCGGGTGACTATATTCTCGTGGTGGCGTTGGTGTCTGGACGGGAACCTTGGTCTCGTGTTTGCTAGGGCTATCTTGTAGAAACAGACTATCCTCCTCTTCCGTAATAGACACATTGAATGGGAGGATAGAGTCGGCTTTCTTAAAGAAATTCAATATGCTGCCATTGGGCTTCCCCTTCGCCTTACCAGCAAAACTAGGGGTACGAGCATTGCTTTTCGGTAGCGCCTTACTCCTGCCGACTAGAGGTGTCGTTGAGTTCGCCATTGATCTCACCGAGCTAGTATTACCTTGCAGGTTTGGTTGGACTGTGGACAAGGGAGGTGTGGGAGGACGGCCAGTGGACGGTATGATGGGCGTCTCGATGGCTATTTGCGCAACGGCGTCTCGGGGCTTGCGAAACATGCTACACAATCTAGCATCTTAATGTATATTCGTATTAGCGTAGCGCTGTAGACAAGGAGATGGTACGTTGTTGAGTGTCCCAGACATGATGGACGGCTTCGCTCGCATCGCGTAGTCACGTGATCACACGACGCCAACGGGCCCTGCGCTGCTTAGAGATAGGGACGATTATAATAAATTTCAATTACGAATAATCTAGTCCGGATCATGAGCTACTACGATATATGAGTAGACATTACACCAACTCATCAAGGAGCAAGAGCAAAATCTAAATGAGGAAATATGATTTGCCTCGCCATGACCTGGCCTGTCCTTGCCAATCCATGGTCCAAGCTGGCAGAGGTTTGATTCCCCATTGCTATCGATCGCAGAGTACTTATGTTATCTCTCATGTCTGTCATCGAGGTTTTGATGCTTGCTGCGCTGCTTCTAAAGTGTGTAGAAGTAGTCAGGTAGATTGTTTTCAGGTGTCCCAGTCGTGGTCGCTCACCTCTCCTAGTAGCATCCTCCAAAAGCGCCGTATCTACCGCAGCCCCAGGCAAGTGAACATAGCGCACGACGCTCCCTCGAATGAAGACGTTCTTGACCGACGACTAGTTATTTGCCGATTAGCCCACGCCCTCCGCCACAGTATCATCCACTTCTCCCCATTTTTGCGAAAGCTTTTTTAGCATTTTCAGCTCACCAGATGCGGGTATTTCAGCTCTTCAATGACTTGTATATCATCTAGCTTGATGTTGAGGTATTGGTCCACAGATTTTAGAGTGCCCTTGATTGAAATGTCGTTCTTGAGCTCCACCGTGACTTCGTGATCCACCAGCGTTTTGAAGAAGCTGCAAGCATGTTAAAAAGCTACACATATGCACAGAGATCGGAGCGAAATTCGCACATACCTGAAGAACAGCATTGCTGGTAGATGTTCTGTTGCGGGACGTAAGCGATCGTTGGCCGCAAAGTACCCGGACTGCCCTTTCTAGCTTGTCGTTCACCGTAGTTTAGCCGAGCCCTAACCAGCAGGGATATGCCATTCATTGAGAAGGCCATGCAATCAAGCTTCTGAAGAGCGACCGCGCGACCATGAGAAAAAGCTTACGGAGCTTGTGATACATGTTCGAATAGGGGGACTAGTGAAGGTGAAAATGTTATTAGTCAATACCCCGGGCGATCTATAGCATTCATCCAGGAGGGTATCACCACCCACGGTTACAAGTACTGCATCCACCGAGAGCAACGTAGTTGAATCGTTTAAACACACTCATGATAAAACGTAATACATGACAGGAAATGATTCTAACTATTCAGTCCGCGACACTACTTCCTGCGTCTTCCCCACTGGCGGCAGGCTGGTCCTGTGTTTTCTTGCCGGGTAGATTCCCTACTTCGTCTGATGCGGCTGTCACATCTTTGGTCTTTCCAGCGTCTTCCTCGGCGTCTGGTTCAGTTTCCCTCTTTTCAGGCTCCAACGTCACAGTTTTTGGCTTGGCGCCCCCATGATTCCCTCTATTCAGGCCATCTTCCTCCGCCTCTTGGGCTTCAGCTTCGGGTTCCTTCGCTATTGCCGTCTTCTTTTCTAGATCTTCGTCTTCTCCTGTCCCGGCCAGTCCGTCAGTCAACCCAGCGGTTTGACTACTAGCTGCATTTGCTTCGGTCAAGCTCAGGTCTTGCATACTATCTGAGACTTTGTTGGAGCTTGAAGTAGTGGCTGGAACTCCATCTGCTTTAGACTCGACAGTACTACTTCCAGTCTCGGGCGCCATACGAGTAGCTGATCGAGCATCGGTGGCACCAGATGGAGGTGGCATCCCGGTCGGTGCAGAGTTATCGAGCTTCTGCAGCATCTCTGAGGAGGAACTAGACTGCTCAGAACCCTTGGCTTGAGCTATTATCTTTGCACTACTAGATTTCTTGGCATCACCAGCCTTTTTAGCTGCCTCAAAGCCTGCTTGGCGCATAGCTGTTGTTAAAGGACTGTCGATTGTAGAGGAGGGAGGAGGGCGGGGTGGAGTATCTGTCGATGTAGGCGCCTTCGATGGTGTCTTGGTCGGAGTGTAATTGATCGCAGGAGCTTTAGATGGAGTATTTGGTGCAGAGGGAGTGGGTGTTGATGGTGCCCCTGGTGTAGGTCCAATCTTCTCCTTGAGCTCGCCATACTCGTTCCACTCTTCAACTTCTTCGAGATCCTATTCATGCTGTTAGCATTGCTCGGGGACAGTGTAGTCTTAGTAAGTTTACTCCAACGACTAAGCCCATCTGTACGAGCCCTGGTAGCTTCCTTTTCCCCGCTCTTCGACCCCATAGCATACGAGCTCTCTCGTCCGTTGCGACATCGAGTGCTAAGAACGGGATCTTGTTGGCTTTTAGGATGGTCTCTAAACGAGATGTAGCGGTAATGATATGTGATGAGCCGGAAGTGAGGGACGTGTATAGGTAAAGATTTGGATCAGTCTGGTAGGATTTCGGAGTAGAATCAGCCATTGTAATGATGCGACCAAAGTGTAACGGATGGGAGGCGGGAGCCAAGATGCCCTACGATGGAAGCTTCTCTAGATGTCCTTTTGAGCGGTTTAATGCCCTATCGCTCTCAAAGTATTATTCTACGAAATATTGTCGACTTCATTCCTGTGCAACATCCTATTCATCGCCTTTTGAATACACATTCATCAAAGCGTTTTGTGAAACAAGCGTCGATTTCTTCGATCGAGCACCTCGACTTTCTTCATTCCCTCTTCTTGCCGGTTGAGAATAGGAAAAGCCAGTAGCATTTCATAGCATAGGATCCCCCATTGGCCACGTGGAGAAAACAGTTCCAGGCCTGTGGCTCCGCAACACTAAAGTACTATCCAATGTCCTCAATATTGTCACCCAATGGACCTTATCGGGTCCACCAATTGTAGAGTATACGTCTTTTTATTTGACTGTTAGTATCAGCGATGTGATTGCACATGATTGTACTCCGTAAACCCATTGAAGATGTATTATGTGCCACTAGAACCTCTAGAATGATAATGGCGGTCAGTTGTCCGACGTCCAGTTGCGCATGCCGCAGCTTGACGTGGCAGTTGATGCAGATAAAGGTCTTGAAGTGAACGCTTATTTGCTTTCGTGGCACATCTTCTGCCCGTGCATGATCGGGCTCGATTGCTGCTTATTTCCATGCTCTTTGCTTCGAATCAACAAGCTTGATAGACAGCTACAGATTTGACTGTCTCCTCTTCTCGACAGCCTCCCTCAACTTGGTGATTACAGCTGCAGGATCTTCGGCACCAAAAACAGCCGAACCTGCGACTATGACGTTGGCCCCTGCTTCGGCAGCTTGAGCAATAGTCCCCTCGCCCAGTCCGCCATCAACCTCGATGTTCAGGTTGGGATATCGATCGCGTAGTGCTTTCACTTTCGGTAATTCCGAAGCCATGAACTTCTGGCCTCCAAACCCAGGATGTACCGTCATCACTAAAACCATCTAGAACTGGTCAGAATCGTCTAGTACCTGGGAAGAAAGTCTGCAGACATCTGGAATTTCTTTCTCCTCCGTGTTTTCCAATATGTCCCACAAGACATCGACTGGTGTTTCGGGCTTGATGGCAACGCCTGCGAGCATACCATGATCATGTACAAAGCGGATCAGTTCTTTCGGGTTTGTTTTGGTATCAGAATGGTCCGCAGGGTTCTCAGCGGCTGTAGATGCCACGGCGGCTTCGTAGTGGAAGCAGTAAAGGTCGCAGCCGGCCCTTTGGAAATCTTTCACCCATTTCTTAGGCTAAACGCATTGATCGTACATTAGCAGGGTGCATGCAGTGACAAGACGAGAGCAAGCGTACACAATGCCTACCTCGGCTATCATCATATGGCAATCGAAGGTGCCTTTCCCAGAAGCTGCAGTAGGTCGTTGAACATGCTGGCGTATCTTGGTGACAACAGGGGCCCCAAAGGTCATGTTGGGCACAAAGTGCCCATCCATCACGTCCACATGAAGCCAGTCTGCTCCATGGTCGATAGTGTCGGAGCATGCGGCGCCTAAAGCACCAAAGTCTGCGGACAATATTGATGGCGCAATGATAGCTTGAGGAGACATGTCGCTGCCGCTAGATTGAGTATAGCTGGACAAGACTACACCAAGACAGTCCCTCGACAGGGCATACGTGTCAAGCCAGCAGAAGCGGACTGTTCAAAGGTGGAATGGATGGAGGTGTGGATAGCGAGGATCGAGTGTGCACCGGCAGGGCAGGCGTAGTAGTGGGGTGAAGCTCGGAGAGGGACCAGTATCGCTGACTAAGCGTCAATGGTCCCGCCAAGCCCCCAGTCGTGTTTTCCCTCGACTCGTCGACTCGTCCATCCTTTCTATCTTTACCCTTACCCCAGACCTACCGTTCATGTCGACTTCTCTTGCATTGTTGTTGTGGCCGCTGCATTGCCAGCGCTTCTCGCATCTCATGCACAAAACAATAATCGTTTCTTCCTGGGAAACGGTTCTCCACGTGTTTGCAGTCGAAGTCTCGACTTCGCACCACTGTTGTACGCGCCCAAGATAGAACTAGCAACGTCAGCGCGTAAAGTGCTGCATCTTGGCCCCAATCAGCTACACTACCATGGAGCTGTTCAATTCAACGGCGCCTTTACCATGGCCGTGGGTTCGCTGATTGGCGACCTCACAGTTCATGCTTCACTACTTCTGGAGTCTTCAATAGCGCTCCAATTTGGCTTGTCCTGCATGTACTCTATTTCCGTGGCTTGGTCTCTTAATCTAGCGTAGTCAATGATTCGCAACCGCTGGCTCTATCTCACTGGCGAGCATTATAAGTCCTACATGGCCCACAACCTTCTCTTCCTGATGAGTCAACTTGCTTCTTGATTGTTTCGCTCTGTCTTCCGTACTTTGTCTTTCTTTCTCCGCTGTTGCTCGTTGATCGACTACACCCAACTTTAGATCCCGTTGATCGGAATTGCATAACACCTTATAATAACCTTTGACTCAGTTATATCTCCCTGAGTACCAAGACAGACCGGCTCTGTTTTAGTCATGGATAACTATCTACTACCCGCCACTACATACGTGCCTCCAACCCGGCAGGCCCGGAAGCAAAAACTTAATACCATAATAGAGGATGAGCGGAGCGAGGATGGGGCGAATGGCAGCGAGGAGGAGATGGAAAGTCTAGGACGGGGGAGGCCTCGCCTACCCACCGCCCCTCGGTCCGCCCAGTCAACATCTCCAGTGCCCTCTTTAACGTCATCGATATCATCCTACTCCATGAACAACCGACTGTCACGAGATTTTGACGATCTCTACGACGTCTCCGATGCAGAGTCCATGCACGAGAATGACGTTGCTACAAGTAGTCGCTCTGTCTCACCAGAGAGCCTACCTGGCTCCAAAGAAGTACGAGTCCGATGCCCTTCGCTAATCATACCCTCCCCAGGCTACTGGCCGACAATACAAAAGATGCAGAACCTCAAGCCAGCCTTACCACCGAAGATTCCAATATCCCCTGCAGCGCTCTCATTGCTGGCACGCGACCTACCAAGCATGAGCCACCCTCCTTCATTGGACGGAAGTTGGACTTCAGACCCGCTTGCTCGATCGACTGCACCTCCTACTCCTAATCTAGAGGTTGATCCTAACAGCGAAGATATGTGGGGTGAAACAAATGTCAAGACGGAGTCGTCTGTGCACCGCGAGACAGTGTTCTTTGACGTTGACGGTTCCCCAGACCTCGCGATGCGGATGGATGATGTAGACCAGTGGTATAACGGCGCTGGACTCGACGTTGGAGAGACCACAATTGTGCGAGACTTTGCTTGCGATGCGAAGTATGCTATGCTCGATAGCCCCGTGCCTGATAGTCCAGTGCTAGGGACTGAGGACGGCTTTTCAGAAACAGGCGTCCAACTTCCTTCGGAGGCACTAGCAACTCTCCAGCACCTTTCACTCGAAATTCCGTTCAAAGCAGACCTCGCACCGGATAAGGCAACAGCCGAGGAAATGACAGAGGTCCTCTTTCAGCCTTCACGTCCACACAGCGTAGATATGACACCACTGTCCCAGATATCAGAATACAGTATCTCGCGACTCAGCATTCCTTCACCTGGTGGATTTTTTGCATCGCTCGATGTCAATGCTAGGTCTACATGGTGTGGAGGTGGATCAGCACCAGCCTCTGCAGCACCCCCCTCGTCCACTACAGCCGAACACTTTTATAACTGCCCGTGGAACAAAGAACCTGCCGCGACAATTGAGAGTATCATTGAAGTCGATGACACAGACACAGATGGACCACCAACAGCACGCCAGATGCCATTCCGAACAGAAACTCAAGAGCAACCCCAAACAGTTGCCGAAGAGCTGCAGCATACGCCGTTAATTAGACCTCAGCAGGATTTTGACGAGGATTACGAGCACGAAATTCAACAAGTTGCAGAGCAAAGCCTCGATAGAACAAGTGTCTGGCTTGCTGCTCAGACGTCGTACATGTCTGCGTTGAAAGAGACGAATCCCGTAAACGATGTTAGTATCAATGCTGTTGGTGTAGCCCGAAGAGCCAGCCAACACATTCGAAAGGACTCTTTGGGCACTCCTATGAAGAAAGCCGTTCGTTTTCTCGAGAGCGAGACAGCGCACAGAGATCTCAAAAGTACAGGGAAGCCTGGCGAGTCAGACTCGGTTTACTACCACGCTTTTCAACACATTGCCAACGATACTAAGCGTGCGGATGCCTTTCGACATCGCAACGAGCGATCCAACTCGATCCAATCTAGCCGCCTTTGTCTCCCAAATGAGCATCTCGATCGGCTTCAGGGCAATTACAACATGACCGAGACTGACCGCCCATCGCGCCCAAGGCCTATCTCGATGTTCCCAGGTAAGGAGACCGATACCAATGAGCAGACTGCAGAGCAAAAGGTCATCGCTCGGGTTGAAAGAGAACGCCAGGCATTGGAGCAAGTCAGCGCATCGATGTGGGTGGTCGAAGCCTCCAAAATGTTGAGTGGAGGAGGTCTACTAAACAGTCCTGCCGTCAATACCTTGAATCAAGCATCTACCTCCAAAACCGAAACTGCCGGTATCCCAAACTGCCTTCGTATTCTTGACTTAGGAGGACGACCTAATGGCGATTGGGCGTGGCATTGCGCGAGGGAATTTCCAAGCGCCAAAGTGTACACTGCCACGACCGAGGTGCACCTTGTTAACTCTAGCATCCGAGGTCCTCGAAACCATCGAAAGGCGGCCGTTTCCAAACTTTGGGAGCTTCCATTTCCGGACCATCACTTCGACGCAATCTCAGCGCGGACATTGTTCAGATACCTAAAGCACGAGAAGCCCCTAGGAGAGAGCATTGACGAGTACGATCTTTGCCTCCGCGAATGTCTCCGATGCCTCAAACCAGGCGGATACCTCGAGTTCTTCCTGCTCGACTCGGAAATCGTCAACTCGGGCTCTCGCGGCACAGCTGTCTCAGTCGAGTTTGGCTTCAACCTCAGAACTAGAGGCTACGACCCCCTCCCAACAAAGAGCTGGCTCGGCCGCGTGCGAAGAGCCGGCTTCGACGACATCAAACGCGCCTGGACCTTCCTCCCCATGGGCTCCCCCGTAAAAGAGAACTTTGTACTCCCAGAGACCCCGCCGCCCAACGTCTCAACCTACCAAGACAAGGCCGAAGCGGTGCAAGGCCCCGTCGGCTCGACCGCCGACGCGGCGAATGTGTCTGGGCTCGTGGGCAGCTGGGCGTGGGAGCAGTGGATGCTGAAGCTGCAGATGGAGATGGGGAAGGAGCGGTTGCTGGAGGGCGTGGGGGCGGTGTTGGAGGAGGGGAAAACGACGGGCGCCGGGTGGAGGTGTTTGAGCGGGTGGGCCAGGAAGCCCGTCGGGGGTGCTTGAGCGTGGGATGTAGTACACACTGGTCTTTGTAGGCAGATAGATTGTCATGTATGCTGTCGCTCACCGTAATTCCGTTCTTTCCTTCCAAAATCCACTTGGTTCTCTTCCGGTGCAATGAAACGGCTAGGAATGGGGGGTGGACATTATCTTGCCCCACACTTGCGAAGATATCTGTTGTTGCAATCCGGCTTTATCTGCTTGGCCGCTTGGCTGCTTGGCTGCTTGGCCGCTACTGCCAACCTCAAGACACTTGAATATCCCAATACTTGTTTCTGGGGAGGCCCGAGAGGCTTGTCTTCGGAATGTCTGAGGACCTTCACATCCTCCAACCACGAACACTTGGGAAATTTTGGGAAGCCGACACCAGCGTCTGAACGAGTCGGTCTTCAGAATTAGGTGATATAGCCACAACTGTTCTGTGGAGTTTGGCGATGCTCCAATTCCAGCTGGTCGTATACTTATACTATGCTATGCGCGGCACACATGATCAATCATTAAGGCATTATTTTGGATGTGGACAAGGTGGGGATGGATGTATGAAACTGATGTTTACTGAGTATTACTATTCCGCCTACGTCTTGGATAAAGCAAGCCTATATAAATCACCATCACAAAAGGTCTGCGCAAGTTGCCCTTTCGCGCCCATCCTCCACAGGACCACGGCGCAGCCTAGAACTCAAGCCACCACCTTATTCCCCCTCCTCAACCTTCCTCGCCTGCGGCGCCGTCACCCTAATCCCGCTCTCCAGCCTCTGCAAACCGAGCGGATAGCCCTTGCACAGACACCACGTGCGCACCGTCTTGATGGCGTTCTTAATCTCCCTGCCATTCAGCTCCCAGCGCGCGAGCTGCTGGACATCGGCCTCGGACAAATTCGCAAACGAGGTCGTCTGCGATGCGGAGGTTTCGGAAGCAGGGAGGCGGGAGAGGAATTTCTGCCAGAGTTTGAGGCGGGAGGGGAGGGTGAGGGGGGAGAAGAGGAGGTGGATGTTGACGCGGGAGCGGAAGGCGGGGTCGATGGTGGAGTAGAGGTTTGTGGTGAGGAAGATGATGCCTTGGAAGTATTCGAGTTCGCGAAGGAAGACTGTGAGAAGGGGGGATATTGGCGAGAGGGGACGTGGAAGGAGATGGCGAGGGGCGACTTACTCGATACCAGTTCGTTTCTTACGACGTCTTCTGGCGAACGTTTTGCCATGAAGACATCGGCCTCTGAGTTTGAAATTAGTTACGCCAGAATCAGATCTTAGCCTTGTCGGCTTACCATCTAATAGGATGACAGCGTTCCACTCTGTTGCCATCTCAAATACTTTCTTGACCTTTTCCCCAAGACTTTTCGCGTTTGTGCCGAGCTCCTCAGCCTGCAGGTAATACAACGGTCGCCTTGTCTTATCGGCCACTATAGACTGCCAGTAAGCACTCTCGGCCGATAGATGAGATGCGTGGAGACATACCAGCCTCTGCTAGTAGAGTCTTTCCAGTCCCTGGAGGGCCACTAAGAAGAGATATGAGGCCCTGGCCTAAGACTAATCAGCTATAGGACGGAAGAGGCTGCTTGCTTCTGTGAACCTTTGCCGATGATAACATCATCCAACCCAGCCTTCATCCGTTTGTGGTTCTCTACAAACGTCAATACGAGGTCTTTGTGCTCCTCAGGATACACCAGATGAGCGTATGCTTCGTCGTTCCACACTACCGGTTTTACATCATCAATGTAGAATTCAACTAGCATGATGGTCAGTGATTGATTCAGCACCTGGAAAATAATCTGGGATCGGTCTTACGCCATAGCTTTTCTCTTAGAGCAAACCCACAAAGCATCGGAGATACAAACACGAGGTCTCGGTTTCTTGCCAGCATTGCGGCCTTGTTTGTTTGTTGCTCCTTACTATCAAGGGGTCGAAGATACATGGAATCCTCTGACAGTGTATTCTCCTCGGATTTGTATGGGTTCAGATTGGGGGTAGGTTTTTGAATTCTTTCGAGACCTTTGTGATGCTTGGCATATCCATAAAAATCAACAAGAATACGCCCTGACACCTATGATCGCTTCAGTAAACGTGTCTTAAAATATCCCGAAAACTCAGACTCACATTGTGCCTCTCAGTCTTGGCGCCAACGAAATTGCCGGTTCCGGCATATTCGCAGTAATTGAGACCTTGATAGTCAAGCACTTTCTTACCTCGGGCTATCAACTTGCTTTTGAGTAGGCTCGCGTTAGCATGAAATGACAAGGGATAATTGGGAAGGCTTGATATAGGTAGGTTTCCTTCAAACTCTGGTATTTCCAGATTGGTAATCGTCCACTGAAACGTCGCTCCAGTAAAGACGATGTGACAGCATGATACTGATAAGGCGGGTGGAATTTGCTGATATTCAGTGTCAACCACCCGGAACAAACGCTCGCAATCCTCAGCGCCGCGATATATGATGGAGTCTCGAGGAAAGTAAGCCCATGCGAGCTTGAAAGAGATGAGCTTGCTGTCTCTTAGATGTCTCAACTGGATTAACATGTTCCCAAAAAGCTCGGCCATCAATTGGGTGAGTAGATGGAGGTGCTCTTTCAGGACACTTCCAGCGCTTGCCTCGCTATAAGCGGCGATGATGTTATCGTAAGAGAAGAACAATGGCTTGAATGGTGAAGTGAACGTGGCGGTCTCGTGGGCTTCCAAGAAGATACCTTCGTGCTCAACGATGTCTTTCAAAGAGGTTACAAGTACTGGACTTTGAACCTCGATTTTTTCTATCTTTAACGGAGTACGGCCGGCAATAGTAGGTTGTTCAGGATCTGCGACTTTATATACCTTGATCGCAACGCGGTCATAGGCTTTGGACACCTTTTGCTTCAATTGTTTTGGCGGAGTTTCCACCCAATTGACATTACTACCATTACTCTTTCCAGCATAGAATGTTTTAATGACGGGGTTAGTGCCGAAGGTTGTCTCCGTGCCTTGGATTGTAGGCTGTGGTAAGGGCGATTTCAATGGGTATTCATCAAAAGTCGTCGATGCGGAATCATTGACATTGATAGGAGTATCAGAAGCGACGACGCGCCTAAGCATGTTCTTGAAAGCCATTTCAACCTGCAGAGCTGACGGAAATATTCTTAGCTGGCTGGCTAGATTGGGAAGAATATAGCAATCTATAGCTTGACAAGTTGTTATCAATGAAGGGGCAGTACCATCGAAGTCTCCGTTCATGGAGGTGGCAATGTCTCTTTATCCTTCTTTGACCTATTCCTAAAGTCCTCCTTCCCACTAACACATGCGTACATTGCATTGTTGCCTAAAGCGAGAGCTTTATAAATAGCTTGGGTGTCCTAAGTGACGGGTTAACTGCGCCCCGTTGTAGAGGTTGAAGCTACTGATACTCCAATGGAAAAGAAATTACCAGGATCTCAATGAGAGTTTAGTCCTCCGGCAGCTATGATCGGCGGCTCTACTTGTGCACTTACTTTGCCTCGAAATGGTTCGCGACCCAACAACCTTAAGAAATCCTGGATCACTTTACTGTTGTCGTGTCCGAGAGTACGCATGTGGAGACTGGAAGATACCAACGCAATGCTGAATCTGCAACCTGTTGTCACGCGTTCAATACACACCTTGCAGAAATGGAACGCTAATTAGAGGTTTATTGGCCTTGTAACTTCAGGAAGATCTTGACAGCCCGCAGAAGTCCCAGGACTTGAGATCAACCAATCGGAGACAATCAGATTCTTGCTACTATGAGATCGCTTTACCATGGATTGCGGCATAGTTGGTGTGATATCCGAACGTAATGAAATTTTAGAGAGTAGGAAGAGAGTGTGAGCCCAGTGATAATCCAAGGTCTTCTAATCCAAGACATATGGGACACCTTGGTTCAAAAGTGTACAGTCAAAGGTAGGGCTTGTGAAGTATTGAATACTTCAGAGGATCCTGGGGATATATATGGTACGAAATGATGATAAGACGAACAAAGGTGAGGAGAGCAAAAAGGCTTCTATGACTTGCTATCAGTACGCACAAGAGCGAGAACTTTTGAAGCCATCTAGCATTATAAAATGCTACACATCATGAGGACTAGATACCCGAGTAGAGTCCATACTCTCGCGAGTCGCTGGGGGTTGCATGTCACGGAGCGTCTTATTCCGTACTCTTCGAAGGTAGAGGCTGGCAAGCTGAGGACGTTTAATGCAAAGCCATGCTTGATAGCAGAGGGAGTCGAGGTACTTGCTTCGCTCCTAGATGAGGTCCGCAAACGGATTCCTCGTGACCTGGATGAATAGCAATCAATTGAGCCTGCTGGCTCGCCCAAGTCCGTCACCAGTAAGAGGGTTCGAGAAAC
>JAABUH010000289.1_pt1 | contig 77503 bp, 62 predicted proteins | sample 5559121 | NCBI WGS metagenome assembly JAABUH01 (sample SAMN10711871, study PRJNA513364) | rock metagenome | isolation source: Antarctica rocks | place: Antarctica: Victoria Land, Battleship Promontory nord | collected 2015-12-28
ATCGCGCTCCATCATTCCCGTCAGCATGTCCGGCTCCGTGATACCGCTCACGCAGTGATTCGAACAAAGACCGATTCGGGATCCGTCAGAAACGCATGTCAGGGATTCCGTCCACACGCCCTAGCACGGCAACGACATACCGGAAGCAAGCAAGGCCAAGCTCTGCCCGGACCCCCAAAGGGCCGAGTCCTTTGGAAACCCTTTCTTGAAGAGGGGATTTCAAAGCCGAGTCTCTGACGGAGTTTGAGGCGGAGCCTCAACCCTGTCCTTCTATCGCTGCTCCTGCGTCTCCGGCACGCAGGTTTTCCGTGCCGCCTTGGTGCAGTAGGCCCTGGTCTGCTCCACCGTGCTGAACACGTTCTTCATCGTTTTCACGCAGCCCTCGACCTCGTCGGCCACGCAGGTCGGGCCGGGTGTCGCCGCCAGAGCCGTGCCATACGCCAGCCAGCCCGCCAGACCCACGATGCGCCACATGACCCGCTCCCCGGACTGCCCCGCCGGGCCACTTCATTGGCGGCCCGCTCCCTGCCGGTTTCCCGACGCCGCATCACCGCACGACCATCCTCGCGCTTCAACCGTGCCTCGCGGCAACGCCTGAGCCAGCAAGCGAGGCCGGGCTCCGCCCAGACCCGCCAAAAACCTCTCCTTCAGGCATGTGGCCTCTGAAAACCGTCTCCCAAACAAGTGGATTCCAAAGGCTCTGCCTTTGGCGGAGTTTGAGGCAGAGCCTCAACCTTGCCTACCTGTGCTGGCCCCCCGTCAGCGTCAGACCCACCCGCCCAGTTCGCGCAGCACCACGTGCTCCAGCACGTCGAGCCCTCGCGGCGAGGCGTTCAGGCACGGGATGTAGGCGTAGCGCTCGCCGCCGTTGTGCTCGAAGATCTCGCGGTTCTCCTCGCCCAGCTCCTCCAGCGTCTCCAGGCAGTCCGCCACGAACCCCGGCGCCAGGATCGCCATGCGCTTCACCCCGGACTTGGCCAGCGCCTCCACCGTCTTGTCGGTGTACGGCTGCAGCCACTCCTCGCGCCCGAACCGCGACTGGAACGTGGTGCGCATCCTCGTCTCGTCCCAGCCCAGCCGCTCGCGCAGCAGCCGCCCGGTCTTGGCAGCGAAGCAGTGGTAAGGGTCGCCCTCCATCAGGTAGCGCTTCGGCACCCCGTGGAACGACGCCAGCACCATTTCCGGCTCGAAATCCAGTTCGGCCAGTCCCTCGCGCACCGAGGCCGCCAGCGCGTCGATATACACCGGGTCCTCGTTCCACTGTGGCACCACCCGGATCGCCGGCTGCCAGCGCATGGTCATCAGGTGCTCGAACGCCTTATCGCACACCGTCGCCGTGCTGCTCGCCGCATACTGCGGATAGAGCGGCACCAGCAGGATGCGCTCGCAGCCCTGCGCCTTGAGCGCGTCGAGCCTGGAGGCGATCGACGGGCTGCCGTAGCGCATCGCGTACTCCACGACGAGCCGCCCGGACGGCTGCTCCAGGCGCCGTCGCAGCCCCGCCGTCTGCGCCCGGGTGATCACGGCCAGCGGCGAGGCGTTGTGCTCGCGGTCCCAGATCGAGGCGTATTTCGCCCCGCTCCGCGACGGCCGTATGGTGAGGATCACCAGGTTGAGCAGCGGCCACCACAGCGCGCGCGGCACGTCGATCACCCGGCGGTCCGACAGGAACTCCTTGAGGTAGCGCCGCATCGGCCAGTACGTGGTCGCGTCCGGCGTGCCGAGGTTGATCAGCAGCACGCCCACCCGCCCCGAGTTCACCGCGGGATGGTCGACCGGCGCCGGAGCGGGCCGCGTGTTCACCAGTAGGTCCGACATCTCTCTCTTCGCCTGGTTGCCTCGCGACCGGTGCGCGGCCGCATTCCCGGACTCGCCGGCCATCCGCAGATGTGGCCCGCAACCGCCACTCGCCCAGGTCGCCACAAGATACAGCGCCGCCATGGCATGCGACGCGTCACAGGACGGCCGATGATGGACTGGTCCCGACACCGCTGCCGCCGCCACCGCATCAGTGACCGCCCCTGGTGCGCAGGGCGGCCTCATGCCGGCGGATCAGGCGTGGCCGCGCGCCGGCCGTCGCGGCCAAGTCAGGGCGATGCTCCGGCTATGGGATCGGTGGCGACTCGCGGAAATACGGCTCCACCGTGCCCTGCAGCTTGATCGTCATCGGCGAGCCGTCGCGCTTCACGCCGGAGCCCACGGTCAGCCTCACCCAGCCCTCGCTCACGCAGTACTCGTCGACGTTGGTCTTCTCGACGCCGTTGAAGCGCACGCCGACGCTGCGTGACAACGCCGCCTCGTCGTAGAACGGGCTCCGGGGGTTGGACGCGAGATGGTCGGGAGGCGTGTCGGTCATCGGCTCAGCACTCGTGCAGGAAGGAAGGCCCATCGCCTTCGACCGGTGATAGCCATGCGGGCCGCCGATGCCTACCCCACGCGACGGCGCAGCATTGCGGTCGATGCCGCAGACCGGTGGACCCGGCCGGTCGGGCAAGCCCGAACACCCGCCCGGGCGCGGAATGCCATGCCCGCGAAACACCGGCAGCGTTGGCTTCATGACGGTAGCGGTCGGGGGCGACCGGCGAACAGGGTCGGAGGCTGATGGTGGCAGCCTGCCCCGGATCGCCGCACGGGTGCGGCAGGCACGGCAAGCAAGGTTGAGGCTCTGCCTCAAACTCCGCCAAAGGCGAGCCTTTGGAATCCTCTTTTTAAGGAAGTGGTTTCCAGAGGTCCCTTGTTCGGGAAAGGAAGCCTCTGGCGGGTCCGGGCAGAGTGCCGGCCCTGCTCCCTGACGGCGCGGCGTCCGACGCTGCCGGCATCACAGCCGCAGCGCGCTCTGCACCGGCCGGTCCGTCCCGGCGGAGGCCCCGTCGCGCCGCTGCCGCTCGGTGCGTGCGGTGAACGCCATGTCCACGTTGCTGCCCGCGCCGCCCGCGAGGATCTGCTCCAGCGCCGCCTCGTCCAGCTCGCTCCAGCGACGCCCCCGCCACGGCCCGAACGGCACCTTCACCAGCAGCGCCGGCTCCTCCGACCACGCCAGCAGCTGCGTCACGTCGGCCAGCGCCAGCATGTCGCGCACATGGTGCGCGGTGACATAGGCGTCCGGTCCCGCCCGGTGCGCCGGCAGCCCCCGTTCGCGGTCCAGCCCGTCCGGCCGACGCCAGTAGCGCAGACCCTGGTTGGAATGCGTCGGTGCCTCCGGCCACAGCCGCAGCGCGCACTTGTAGGTGCAGATCCAGCGCGCCTGGCGAGACAGCGCCGGCTTGCACCAGCGCTGCTCGAACGCCGCCCGGTGCGCCACCAGCGCCAGCGGTGCCGGACCAGGCGACGCCTGCAGCACCTCCGGCGCCGCGAACTGCCAGGCCGGCGCGTCGGCCATGTCCTCGTCGACGATGTGGTGGATCGCCGAGGTGGCCGGGCTGATCGGATGCTCCGGCCGGATCAGACGCGCGCCCATGTCTCCCCGCAGCGACCACACACCGCCGGCATCCCTCGCCACATCCTGCCAGCCGACCTCGACCACCCCACCATCGGCAAAGCCCTGCCCCGTGGTCTCCAGATCGATCACGCGCAGCCGGGCACCAGTCTCGGGTTCCGTCATCACCACGACATGGGAACGCTTCGCCCGCCGGCCAATGCGCGGCACGCGAACAACCTGACTCGACGTCGGCGGTAACCAGTCAGTTCGCCCCGGCGCTGTGGATCAGGCACGGGAATGCTGAGGCTCCGCCTCAAACTCCGTCAAGGGCAAGCCTTTGGAATCCATTGTCTCAGTAAGGAGTCCCGAAGGCCTCGGCCTTTGCCCACGCGTCATTTCGCCTCGTGGAGGTCCTCGACGCGGACCGGGCCGTCGTCGCTGCTGAATGCCAGGCTGCGCGAGCCGCCATCCTGCTGCGACACGCCGTTGATCCGATGGTCGCCGCTGTCGTACAGCGTGACCTTGCCCTCCGTTTCGATCGCCAGCCGGTGCGCGCTGGCGAAGAACGCGTAGCGCATGCCGTTCTGCGAGCCGCTCGACGATGGCGCGCCTAGACCATCCGGCCACCAGCCGCTGTCTGATACCGGTTCCATGGGCTTCATGGGCTCCATGCCCTTCATCGGCTCCATCGGCTTCATGGGTTCCATCGCCGCGTCCTGTGGTTTGTGGTCATTCGAAGGCCCGGCCGCCCCGCCGCGCGCCCGCGCGACGCAGCGGGGGCCCTAGGTCCGGGCACGCCGCGCGGTAAGCGCACCCTGCCGCGTGAAGTTGCCGGCCCGACGTCACGCTGCCCCGAACCGCACGCCGCACAGCCGCTCCGACTCCTCCCACAGCCGCGCCGCTGCCGCGGGATCGGCTGCGTTGGCGGACACCCGCGCCGGCGCGGGATCGCCCTTCATCTCGCGAAACCCGTCCGGACCGTAGTAGCCGCCCGGTTCCGCGTCCGGCGCCGTGGCCGCATACAGGATCGGCAGCGCCCCGCGCTCCGCCGACTGCGCGAACAGCGGCCCGGCCAGTCGCATCAGCGTCCCCTCCATCGAGCGTCCGCCGCGGCGACCCATGCCAGGTCCCGACTCGAACAGCTCGGTGCGCGCGATGCCCGGGTGCGCGGCCAGGCTGGCGACGCCCCAGCCCGCCGCGGCGCTGCGTCGCTGCAGCTCGCGCCCGAACATCAGCATCGCCAGCTTGCTCTGCTGGTAGGCCACCCAGGGCCAGTAGCCCCGCTCCGCCTGCAGGTCGGCAAAATTGATCCGCCCTCGCAGGTGCGCCAGGCTGGCGACGCTGACCACCCGCGGCCCCCTGCCACGCCGCAGCAGCGGCAGCAGCCGCGCTGTCAACGCGAAGTGCCCGAGGTAGTTGACGCCGAGCTGTCGCTCGAACCCGTCCGTCGTGGCATGGCGGGTCGGGATCGCCATCACCCCGGCGTTGTTGACCAGAAGGTCCAGCGTCGGATGCTGCGCCGACATCCCTGAAGCAAAGGAGGCGATATCCGCCAGGCTGCCCAGATCGAGCACCAAGAAGCTTGTTGCCGCCCCGTCCCGCCCCACCCCCGTATGGCGCGCGCGGATCGCCGCCGCCGCCGCCTCGCCCGCCACGCGGTCGCGCCCGGCCAGCACCACCCGCATCCCGCTGCGCGCCAGCGCCTCGGCCACGTGCAGCCCGAGGCCCCGCGTAGCACCGGTGACCAATGCCGTACGCACGCCGCCATCGAGTCCGACGCCGCCGGGAATGTCCGCCACCGTCCACGCCATCGCCCGTCTCCCTGCAAGGCCGCCGTTTGCATCTTGCCCGTATCCCCGCGCCGCGACCCTCCGGCATGACCCGGCACCCGGTTGCCTCCACGGCTGCCTGCGGGCAGCGGTCCATTCCGTTGTCGGCCGCCACGCTGGCCGAAACCGCGCTTCACCGGGCGGTCAGGACCTGCCTCGCCGCTTGGCTACGCCGTGAAAAGCGCGATCCGTGGCTGCGACGTGGTGACGGTGCGCACAGGCGCTCGCATTCTGCCGGTGTGCGCCGAACTGAATCTCGAATTCTCGCCGGAGCGACTGCTCCAGGACTTCGACCGGACAGCAACGACGGGCGAGGTCCGGCTTGCGACACGTCCCGTGCGGCAGGGCCGGCGCCGACAATCCAGGGTCATCAAACTGTGCCAGCTGCTCGATTTCGGCCCGCTGACGGTGGGTTTCGGAGAGGGTGCGATGACGATCCTTGCCGCGCCCACCACCTTGTCGCCCCTGCGCCGATTCGGAGGCGCCGCACCCTGGTCGCTGCGCGAGCGCCTATGGCGTCGCAGCATCCCTTCATCGACGGCTTTGGCGCGCCCGCTGGTGACAACCGAGTTCCGGCAGGGCGCGCCGCAACACGTCGCCGCTCCTGCCATCGGTGACCCACGCTTGATGAACTGCGCGCCGGCGGCCTGAACCCCGACGTCGGGCTGACCTGCACCGTCCATGGCTGGTTCAGCCGCAGGGCACAAAATCGAGGTAAGGCTTGACGGAGCTGGATGTGTCTGATCGGGCATGCTGGAAGTCGAGCGCTGCCGGGCCCGGCACCGACTGACCTGCCCCTCCGGAACACCACGGGTCGGCCTGGGCGTTGAACCGACCCGATAGAACACCTCGCAGGGCGGTCCGTCCGTGAACCGCCCTGGCGGCTACTCCGGCTGCACCTGCTCGGGCTGCTCGGAAATGGCCTCCGGCTCGTCCGTCGCGGGGGACACCCCACCGGCCGCCGCCTGGGCCTCGCGTTCGCGGAGCTTGGACTCCTTCTTGGCCTGCTTCGCCCGGGTTCGCTCTGCCTTCTGCAATCCGTAGTTCACCTTGAACGCCATCGAACACTCCTTCTGCGCCGCGCCCAAGCCCGGCCTTGATCCGCCCGCATGCCCGGCGACCGGCAGACTAATCAACGGGCGATCAATTCACTTTCCACCACGACGCGCTCATGTCCATCCCGGCTGTTGCGCAGCCGATATTCCCGGTCCGGCGAGTCGTTGGGCATTAGCCGCACCACGGTATAGACACTGACCAGCACCGACTTGTCATACGGCCTGCGACGCAGCTCGACGTTGTCGCCGACAGCGTATCTGTGTTCAACCATGTCCGCTCCCCTCTCGGGCTACCGTGGCTGGCGGCGCCGGGACAATCCCTGCGTCGCCAGCCACGCCGGCATCAAGCCGCCTGCAGGTTCACCGCCGACGTCTTGCCCTGCTGGCCCCGCTCGAGATCATAGCTGAGCTTCTGTCCCTCGTTGAGCCCGCCCAGACCGGAACGCTCCACCGCACTGATGTGTACGAACACGTCCTGCGAGCCGTCCTCGGGCTGGATGAACCCGTAGCCCTTCTGGCCATTGAACCACTTAACCGTACCCGTCGCCATGATCGCGTTCCCTGCTTCCGTCCCGGCCCGCACTGCGCGAACCTGGCTGCCCAGTGCCGAAAGAGCACCGGAAGGGACGCGCACAGCACAACGCCACGGTAACCTCGGCACAAAGACGATCATCATATAGGGGCATGGGCGCGCGCAATACAGGGGACCGCCGGCGGCCGGGCGACATTTCTCTCGCCCGGCCGGCCCCCTCGCCGGCTCCGCCACGCCGGTTCAGCCGAACACCGCACCGATGCCCTGGTGCAGCCCCTGCAACAGCACGCTCCCGCCCCCGCCCAGAGGCAGCACCAGGCCTGCCGCCCCGTCATGCGCGCCGGCGCGCGCAAGGTCGCGCTGCGACGCCGACAGCACCAGCCTGTCCATGCCGGGACGGAAACCCGAGATGACGTCGTGCACGCTGCCGGCGACCGCCTCGCCGAACACGTAGCTGTCCGCGGAGCCGCCGCTGACCACCGTGGCGCTGCCGGACCCGAAGCCCACCGTGTCGGCCACGGCGGAGGCTGCGGACAGCATCACCAGCGTCGACCCGGAGCCGGTCTCGATCACACCGCCCCCGGTGCCGCCGAACACCGTGTCGCCGCCCGTGCCCGCCGACACCGTGGCGGCACCCGCCTGCAGCAGCACCAGCGCCGGCACGGCCCCGCCCACCACCGTGGTGGCGCTTCCGGCCGGACCCGCGAACACCGTGTCCGCCCCGCTGCCCGCGAACACCAGCGTGCCGCCGGCGCCCCCCACCAGCAGCTGCGCCCCGGCGCCGCCGGCCAGGGTCGCCTGGCCGGCGCCGCCGTACAGCGTGTCCGCGCCCAGCCCGCCCGCGACCAGGGCCAGGCCGGAGCCCGCCACCACCACGGTCTGCGCCCCGGTGGACGGGCTGCCCCACACCGTGTCGCTGCCGGAGCCGGTGAAGATCACCGCTTGTCCCGGGCCTGCCATGAGGAGGTCGTCCCCGCGGCCGGACACCAGCATCGCCGTGCCGCCACCGCCGAACACCGTGCTGCGCCCATCGCCCGCAAATATCATCGTGCTGCCGCTGCCCGCCATCAGCAGGTCGCCCGCACCTCCGGCGGCGCCCACCAGCGTGGCGTTGCCGGAACCGCCCGCCAGGAGGTTGCCGCCCGCGCTGCCGCCCACCAGCGTGGCCGAGCCCGAGCCCGCGAACGCCGTGAGCCGCCCGGTGCCGCCGCTGGCGTCGAGCGCCCCGGTGCCGCCCTGCAGCGTGGCGCTGCCGTCCGCGCCCAGGAAGGTCAGCGCGCCCGCCCCGCCCTGCACGGCGTAGCTGGTGCCGGCGGAGGCCACGATCGTCTCCGCGCCGTCGCCGCCGGCGAGGCTCGTCACCGGGCCGGCCGCCGGCGCGCCCTGGTCCGCGGCCGCTCCGGACACCGATGCCACCGAGGCCGTCACCGTCAGGGCGGACGCCGAAGCTGCGCCCCCTGTCGCCGCAGCGCCGGACGAGGCGGCGCCGGCATGGCCCACCGAGGATGGGATCAGGGCGCCCGCACTGCCGTCCGACGCTGCCGCGACCTGGGCCGCCGCGACCTGCGCTGCCGTCAGCGGCGCCGCCTCCTCCGACAGCGTCAGCCCGCTCACCGAGTAGCTAAAGCTGTTCGCCTGGCCGAAATACTCGACCTCCGCATCCACCGACACGTTGGTCAGGATGTAGCGCGACAGGTCGGTCGAGAACGGCGCGGCCGACCCGGAATTGTTGTTGAACGCCGTGATCGCCGCGCGCAGGTTCGCCGGCGTGACCTCCAGCGCGAAGTGCCGCCGCCCGGAATACGCGTCGCCCTGGAACGAGGCGGCCCCCGGCACCGCCACGTCGTAGCGCGACGCGGCGCCTGCCGCCTGCGCCACGATCGCCGCCCCGGTGCCGCCCACGCCGTTGTCCGCGCCGAAGAACGGCGACGGCGTGCCGCGGCTGTCGAACAGGATCGACCCGTAGGCGATCTGTCGCCCGCTCACCGTGTCGGTCAGCCCGAGGTACAGCACCACCTGGTTCGACGAGGTCTGCGCCCCCGGCCCGCCGGGAAGCTCCGAGTATGGCACCGCGAGGTCGAGCTGCGCCAGGAACGCCCCGTTGGCCGGGTCGGCGAACGGCGCCACCGTCTCCGGCGCCTGCCACTGCGTCAGCAGCGCCATCGGTCCGAACGGCACCGTCCCCCCGGCGAGCAGGTCCTGGGTGTTGATCACCGCGCCGACCTGCGACCCGCCCGCCGAGGTCTCGATCGCCGTGCCGCCCGGATTGTCCGCGGCCAGCCCCAGCACCGTGGCGCCCCCCCCGTCGGTGATGCCCATCTCCGCCGACGGGTCGTACGACAGCGCATGCAGCGGATAGGCGACGCCCGTGTGGCTGAACAGCGCCATGTTCAGCCCCGGCCGCTCGCCCGGCCCGCTGCCGCTGGCGATCGACTCGACCGGCACCCCGGCATGTCCCTGCTGGAACAGCACCTTGCTCGTGGGCGTGAGCACCGCGCCGGTCACGACGCGGCCCTCTGGCCGAGGGAGAGACGAAGGGTTGAGGTTGCTGGGATATGTCTCATGACGCGAGACAATGCGACGGAGAGGTTAATTGATCACTGAGGCGTGATGATCCTCGCAGGAAACTTCTCGCGTCTCCCTTCGGCCATTGCGGCCGCCCTCCGTTGCGACGTCCCGCCTGCCGTAGCGCCCCGCTATTAACCCCCTGGCTGCGCCCGGCCCGTTCAGCTTGTCCTGCGAAATTTTAGCACGAAGTTGTCCGCCTCGCCGACGGCCTGGTACTTCGCACGATCCTGGTCGCCGAGCGCCAGCGAGGGCGGCAGCGTCCACACCCCCTTCGGCCAGTCCGCGGTGTCCCTCGGGTTCGCGCCGACCTCGGAGGACGCCACCAGCTCGAAGCCCGCCTTCTCCGCGAGCGCCACCGCGTAGTCCTGCCTGACGTAGCCTCTGGCCGCCTCCGGGTCCTGCGGTCGCGCCGCGTTGCCGCGATGGTCCTCGATGCCCAGCACGCCGCCCGGCTTCAAGGCCCGGCGGATCGCCGCCAGCATCTCCGCGGCGTCGCCCTGCCCCAGCCAGTTGTGCAGGTTGCGGAACGTCAGCACCACGTCCGCGCTGCCAGGCGGCGCCAGCTCGTCATGCCCCTGCCCCAGCTCGGTCAGCATCACCCGGCCGTAGGTCGCCGGATCGGCCGCCAGCTTCTCGCGCATCGGCGCCGACGCCTTGGCGAAGTGCGCGTCCATCGGCCTGCCATCCGCCGGCGCCAGGGCCAGACGGTATGTTCCCGCGTCGTGCAGCAGCGGCGCCAGGATCTCCGTCCAGTAGCCGCCCGCCGGCCAGATCTCCACCACGCTCGACGTCGGCCCCACGCCGAAGAACGCCAGCTCCTCCATCGGATGCCGCGCCCCGTCGCGCGCCATGAACTTCGCGCTGCGTCCCGGAGCCCGCACCGCCTGGGCCAGCGCGGCCTCCGCGGCACGCCCCGGGCCTGGACAGGCGGCCAGCGCGGCAGCGGACAGCAACAGGGTGCGGCGGTGCATGGTCGATCCCCTCGATGGATGGCGGCACAACGTCGCCACACGGAATTGGTTGACGGTCGCGCGGCAGGCGGGCGCCGCCCGGCCTCGGCCACGGCGCAGCCGGGGAAGCAAGCAAGGCCGGGCTCTGCCCAGACCCGCCAAAGGCCGAGGCCTTTGGAAACCGCTTATTTAAGGAGTGGATTCCAAAGGCTTGCCTTTGGCGGAGTTTGAGGCGGAGCCTCAACCTTGCCTGCCTAGCCCCGCCCCTCGCGCCACCGCAGCAGCCCGAACGTTCCCGCGATCAGCACCATGGTCAGCACCGCGCCCAGGCGCAGCACCTTGAGCACCTCCAGGCTGTAGCGTCCCGTAACCGCGTCGTAGTGGAAGCACAGCAGCAGCACCGGCTGGATCGCCTGCTCCAGCCCGCCGTCGCGCGCCTCGACCACCGCCGCGCGCAGGTCGCCCGCCTGGTAGCCCACGCCCATCAGCGCCCCCGACACCACGCCCGCCGGCGTCGCCACCACCACGCCCGCGGGGTGCAGGAACTGCTTCAGCCCCGCGTCGAAGCGGCTGCGGTAGCCGATCGACGCCTCGATCGCCGCGGCGTCGCCGGTCAGGAAGTGCCACCCCTCCGCCGCACCCGGCAGCGGGTAGCGCGCCAGGTCGTCGCGCAGGGCCTTCTGCGCGTCGGCGGGCCCTTCCGCAGGGTCGATGCTGACGAACAGCAGCGTGTAGTCCCGTCCCGCCACCAGCCCGCTCCCGGCCAGCGCCGCGAACAGGTCGTCGCGCACCACCCCGCACAGCGCCGGACACGAGAAGTACCCCAGCGCCAGCAGCACCGGCCGCACCCCGACGAGCTGGCGCAGGACGACATCGCGGCCATCCGCCTCCCGCAGCACCGCCGCGAGTGGCAGCGACGTCCCGGGCTGCGGCGAGAAGCCCAGCCCGCTGGTGTCGGGCGGCGCCGCCCTGGCCGCGCCAGCCATCCCCAGCAGGAACGCGGTGAGCACCGTCCGGGCGGCACGTCGCCAGCCGGTCAGACGCAGGCGGCAATGAAAGGAGGTCGGCACGCCGACGCTATGGGCCCGCATCGGGCGAAGGGAAAGTCACGATGCAGGCAAGCCGCCCTGCAGGGCGGCGCCCGCAGCCCCGCCCGGCCACCGCTCACTCCACGAGCGGCAGCGGGCCTGACTGCAGCCCCGCTGGCGGCGCATACGGCACGCCAGCCCCGGACGAACCCATCCCTGGCAACGCGTAGGAGCCTTGCCCGTAGGGTTGCTGGCCATACGACGGCTGCCCGTACGAGGGCGGCTGATAGGAGGATCGCGGCGGTATCTGCTGCGGATAGGCAGGCGGATAAGCCGGGGAATAGGGCGATGCGGCCGGCAGCGGCATACCCGCCGGGACACCGGCTCCCGGGTCCTGCGCGCCGGGCGGCGGAACATCGGGCGGCGTCGCATAGCCCGGCGGCAGCGACAGGCTGCCTGGCGGTGGCGACATCGCCCGCCCGGGCAAGCCCTCCCCGTCCGGCAGCCGCCCCGGGCCGCCCGCGACGCCGGACGGCGTGCCGTAGGCTGGCACCCCGACCGATGTCACGCCACCCGACACTCCGCCACCGGTCGCCGCTCCGGCCGCAGCGGCGCCCGCCGCCCCGCCTGAGCCGGACAGCGGCTGCACCGACACCGCGGCGGGCACATCCCCCTTCGGCTGCAGCCAGGGCTTCAGCGCGCGCCGCGACTGGAACTCGAACTCCACGTTCATGTCGTCCATCATCTGCTTCGTCAGCGCGTACAGCCGCGTCCGCAGGTCACCGGTGTCGGTGGTCGAGCTGCGCGCCACCCTGGCCTCGGCGAACGCGGCCGGCTGCCCGCCCGCGCCCACGATGTCGAGCCGCACCGCCAGGCTGCCGGCCAGCGTGTCGCCATGCCTGCGGATGGAGGCGTCCTGGATCACGAACACCGCCCGCCCGGAGGAGCCGCCCGGGAACACCCGGTCGTGCGCCATCTGCGTCAGCGCCTGCGCGGGCGGCGCCGGCGACAGCGCCGCCACGTCGTCGCCGCGCGAGGTCGCATGGTCCTCGATGTCGAGCGTCGCCACGTTCAGCCGCAGCGGCCGGAGATAGTCGTAGCCCAGCGGCGCGAACACCGCCGGCGGCGCCTCGCCGCCGCACGCCGCGAGCGCTATCGACAGCAGCAGCGCCAGGGACATCGGCACGACACGGCGCAGCGACATGCAAGGCTCCTGGCAGGCGAGGGCGCAGGGTGACAACGACCTGACACGCTGGCAAGCGGCAGGGCAGCAAGCAGGGCCGGGCTCTGTCCATGCTTGAAAGCGGGGGACCCGCCAAAGCCCCTCCTTCGAGAATGGGCCCTTCGGAAACCATTCATCTCAAAAAAGGACTCCAAAGACTCGGCCTTTGGCGGAGCTTGAGGCGGAGCCTCAACCTTGCCTGCTTCCCCGTGCTCCGCGCCCCTACTCCGCCGTCTCGCTCCCCCTGACCCCGTCGCGCGCGAACCGGAAGTCGTAGTTGCAGAACTCGCAGGTCATGACGATGTCGCTGCCGACCGCCATGTGGTCCAGGTCGTCCGCGGGAAACCCCTCCAGGATGCCCGCGAGCCGCGAGCGCGAGCACCGGCACCCGTAGGCCAGCGCGCGCGGCAGGTCGCCGGCGACGCCCTCCGCCCCGAACAGCCGGTACAGCAGCACCTCCGGGTCCAGCGCGTCGTCCAGCAGCTCGCGCTCCGTCAGCGTCGCCGCCAGCGTGGTCGCCGTGCGCCACGCCTCCTCCTGCGCCGCCTCGCTGAGCTGCGGGTCAATGCCGCCCTCGCCCGCGACCTGCTCCAGCACCAGCGCGGCCGCCCGCCATCCGTCCAGGGTCTTCGCGCAGGCCAGCCGAACCATGCACTTCATCTGCTCGCTGGTCTCGAAGTAGTGCAGCGCCATGTCCGACAGCGCCTCGCCCTCGATCGACACGATCCCCTGGTGGCGCTCCAGGTCCGCCCCCTGGTCCACGGTGAACGCCAGGTAGCCCCCGCCCAGCAGCTGCGCGGCGCTCGGCGCCGGCTCTTCCGCCAGCAGCGCCGTCAGCCGCTCGTCGTCGGCGCGCGCGTAGCCGCGCAGCGCCCCGGCCTCGGTGCAGTCCGCGAGCAGCATCGGCACCGGGCCGTCGCCCTTGGCCTGCAGGCTGAACGAGCCGCGGAACTTCAGCGCCGAGGCCAGCCCCGCCGCCAGCGCCAGCGCCTGCCCCGCCAGCGCGGTGACGGCCGGGTGGTTGTCGTGACGCGTCAGCAGCGCGTCGGCGAGTGCGCCCAGCCGGATCAGCCGGCCGCGCACCGGCCGGCTCGGCAGGAAGAACGGGAAGATGCCGCGCGGCACGACGATGTCGGGCACGTCGGGGCGGGCGCTGTCCAGGAAAGCGGGGGTGTCTGTCATCGCGAGGAGATAGGGAGACGCCGCTTCCTTCGCCAGCATGACACGGACAGGTCCGCCGCGCCGCGCACCACCGCCTCGCCAGCCGGCCAGGAAGCGTGCCTCGCCGGGACAAGCGGCCTGCCGTCATTCCAAGTATAAACAAAGCATAAAGATGGCGCGGCTTTCTTGTCGATCCAGTCCCGGCTGCAATTGACGTTTTGGGTATTTGACGCCATCTCTGTCCTGCCGCCCGGGAGGGCTGCGGGCCGTCGATGTCAGCGGACCGCACGTGGCACTGCACAGGTCCTCACGATGTCCTACACCAACGACCCCGGCCAGGACCCTGGCCCGTGGCGCCCCCAGCTCGTCCTGCCGCGCGGCCGCGGGCCCCGGCGCTTCAAGCCTTCCATCGCCGGCGCCGTCGTGGTCGCCCTTGCCGCGGCCGGCACGCTGCTCGGCAGCTTCTACACCGTGCAGCCCACGGAGATGGCCGGCGTGCGCCGCTTCGGCACTGTGCTCACCACGGAGCCGGTCGGACCCGGCCTGCACATGAAGCTGCCCTGGGTCGACACCGTCGACACCATCCAGACCAGCCTCGACACCTACCAGCTCGACGACCTGGTCGTGTACACCATCGACAACCAGGCGGTGCGCGTCGGCATCGGCATGTCCTACCACATCCCGCGCGAGGCGGTGCTCAAGCTGCTCTACGGCGTGGGCCGCACCGGCAATCTCGACATCGCCGCCAGCATCCGCCCCGTCCTCGCCGACCGCGTCCTGCAGGTGTTCTCCAAGCAGAACACCGTCAACATCTCCGCCAACCGTGAGCAGATCGCCACCGCGATCCGCAAGGGCGTGGCCGACGGCCTGGGCAGCATCTTCGGCCTGGAGATCACCGACCTCCAGCTCAGCTCCATTACCTACAGCCCGAGCTTCCAGGCCTCGGTCGAGGCCGCCGTCGCCGCCAAGAACGACGCCATCCGTGCCGAGAACACGGTGGTCAAGGTGCGCTACGAAGGCGAGCAGGCCAAGGTCCAGGCAGAGGCGCAGGCCGCCGCCCGCATCGCCTCGGCCAATGGCGAGTCAGAGGCCGCCATCGCCCAGGCCCGCGGCGAGCGCGAGGCCTCGATCCTGCGCGCCCAGGGCGCCAGCCAGGCCGCCGTGCTGCTCGGCGACGCCGACTCCCGCGTCATCGCCCAGGTCGGCGCCGCCGTCGCCGCCAACCCCGGCGTCGTCGCCTACGAGCAGGCCCACCGCTGGAACGGCCAGATGCCCTCCACCGTGCTCGGCAACGCCAGCCCGGTCACGATGCTCAACGTTCCGACCGGCCCACGCGGCGCTACGTCCGCGCCGTAAGCTCCGCCTCCAGCGCCTCCAGACGCTCGCGCAGCCCTTCGCGCACGGCCTCCTCCACGCCGTCCATGTCCAGCTGCTCCAGCAGCCGCACCCGGCAGCGATCGTGCGACGCCTCGACGTCGCCGACCCGGCTGCCGGCCAGGCAGCGCGCATACTCCGCCTGATGCCCGGCGGTCACGCCCGAAAGGCCCGCGAAGATCTCGTCCAGCTCCTGGTCCACCCAACCCGGCGCAACCGGGCCCTCCTCGGTGTTGGACACCTTCATCTCGACCATCGGCCCCGTCCCTTCGCGACAGAAAGCAAGCAAGGTTGAGGCTCTGCCTCAAACTCCGCCAAAGGCAAGCTTTTGGAATCTATTGCTTAAGCAAGGCCAGTCCAGGGCGGCTCGCCCTGGCAGGTCTGGGCAGAGCCCAGCCTTGCTTTCTTACCTCGCCGCCCCCAGCGCCCACGCCAGCACGCCCTTCTGCGCGTGCAGCCGGTTCTCCGCCTCGTCGAACACCACCGAGCGCGGCCCGTCGATCACCTCGGCCGCGACCTCCTCGCCCCGATGCGCCGGCAGGCAATGCATGAAGATCGCGTCCTCCGCCGCCAGCCCCATCAGCCGCTCCGTCACCTGGTACGGCGCCAGCAGATTGTGCCGGCTCTCCGCGGGGTCGTCCGACATGCTGACCCAGGTGTCCGCGACCACCGCCCGCGCCCCGCGCACCGCCGCCGCCGCGTCCGACATGACCTCGACCCGCGCACCTTGCGCCCGCGCCCAGTCCAGCACCTCGGCCGGCGGCGCCAGCTCCTCCGGGCACGCGAGGCGCAGGGTGAAGTCGAACCGCGCCGCCGCCTCGATCCAGGACCGCGCCACGTTGTTGCCGCAGCCCACCCACGCCACCACCTGGCCCGCGATCGGCCCGCGATGCTCCTCGAACGTCATCACGTCGGCCATGATCTGGCACGGGTGCGAGTCCGCGGTCAGCCCGTTGATCACCGGCACCGTGGCGTGCGCCGCCAGCTCGTGCAGCTTGGCCGGGCTGTCGGTGCGCAGCATGATCGCGTCCACGTAGCGCGACATCACCCGCGCCGTGTCCGCGATACTCTCGCCGCGCCCGAGCTGCATCTGCGCCCCCGACAGCACGATCACGTCGCCGCCGAGCTGGCGCATCGCCACCTCGAACGACACCCGCGTCCGCGTCGACGGCTTCTCGAAGATCAGCGCCAGCGTCCGACCCGCCAGCGGCCGACCCGCCGTCGCAAGCCGGGCCGCCGGCAGGTTCGCCAGCGCTCCCGATCGCGCCCCCGTCCGCGCCTGCTTCAGCGACACCGCCACGTCGAGCATGTGGCGCAGCGTCGCCGTGTCGAAGTCGCACAGGTCGAGGAAATGGCGCGGCGCCTCCGCTTCCGCGTCCACCCGCCGCAGGGCGCCGCTCACGATGCCTTGTCCAGCGCCGGCCGCCCGGCCGCGACGTCGCCTGCCACGACATGACCCCGGCCGAAATGATCCTGGCTCATCGGAGCCGGCTCGGTGACCCCTCGCCCGACCGCGTCCACCCCGCCGGCGCGCGGGTCCGCGAACCCCGCCCCCTCGCCGCCCGCCAACGCCACGCACCGCACCGCCGCGCGGCGGATCATCGCCACCGCCTCCGCCGCGTCGGCATCGGTCAGCACCAGCGGCGGCACCAGGCGCAGCACGTTGTCGCCTGCCGCCACCGCCAGCAGCCCCTCCGCCGTGCAGGCCTGCTGCACCGCGGTGTTCGGCACCCGGCACTTCAGCCCGAGCATCAGCCCCGCGCCGCGCACCTCCTCGAACACCTCGGGACGGTCGCGGACCACCTCGCCCAGCGCGTCCCATAGCCACGCGCCCTTGCGCGCCACCTCATCCAGGAACCCCAGCGCCAGCACCACGTCGAGCACCGCGTTGCCGGCCGCGCACGCCAGCGGATTGCCGCCGAACGTCGTCCCGTGGCTTCCTGGCGTAAGGTGCTTCGCAACCGCCTCCCTGGCCAGGATCGCCCCCATCGGGAACCCCCCCGCGATCCCCTTGGCCGTCGTCAGCACGTCCGGCTCGATCCCCGCCCACTCGTGCGCGAACAGCCGGCCGGTGCGCCCCATCCCACACTGCACCTCGTCCAGCGCGAGCAGGATTCCGAACTCGTCGCACGCCGCCCGCAGCTCGCGCAGGAACCGCAGCGACGCCGCGCGGATGCCGCCCTCGCCCTGGATCGGCTCGATCAGCACGCCCGCCGTCGCGGGGCCGATCGCGTCGCGCAGCGCGTTGAGGTTGCCGAACGGCACGTGGTCGAACCCCTCGACCGCCGGCCCGAACCCGGCCAGGTACTTCTCGTTGCCCGTCGCCGACAGCATCGCCAGCGTGCGCCCGTGGAACGCCCCGTTGAAGCAGATCACCCGCACCCGCTCCGGCTGGCCCGTCGCCGCCATCGCGCGCCGCATCATCTTGACCGCGCCCTCGTTGGCCTCGGCGCCCGAGTTGCAGAAGAACACGCTGTCCGCGAACGAGGCTTCCACGAACCGCGCCGCCAGCCGCTCCGCGCCGGGCACCCGGTACAGGTTCGAGACGTGCATCACCCGCCCCGCCTGCTCGGCGATCGCCGCCACCAGCCCCGCGTGGTTGTGCCCGAGCGAGCTGGTCGCGATCCCCGAGCCGAAATCGAGGAATCGTCGCCCGTCCGAAGCATACAGCCACGCGCCTTCTCCCCGCTCGAACACGAGGTCGGCACGGTTGTAGGTCGGCATCAGGGCGGAAATCGTCACGATCGCATCGCCAGTCCACGCAGCACCCCGGCCGTCACCCCGGCAGCGGGAAAGCCGCGGCCGGTCGCGGGGGCAAGCGACGATCTTGCGGCGCCGATTCGCGCGGAGTCAACGCGAACGGCGATTGTGCGCTTGGACATCGCACGAAGGAGAAGAACGCAAGCAAGGCCGGGCTCTGCCCGGACCCGCCAAAGGCCAGGGGCCTTTGGAAACCCATCTCTTAAGCAAAGGATTCCAAAGGCGAGCCTTTGGCGGAGTTTGAGGCGGAGCCTCAACCTTGCTCGCTTCCGCCCTCCGCCCGGCTCGTGGCACACTCCCTCCATGGCGCGCTCCCCATCCGCCCGGCGCCCCGCCGGCTCCGCCCCCACCGCCGCCCGGCTGCACGACGCCGCCCTGCTGCACCTCTCCCGCTACGCCGCCACCGAGAGCGGCCTGTTGCGCGTGCTCGCCCGCCGCGTCGACCGTTGGGCCCGCGCGAGCGCCGACGAGGGCGCCGATCCCGACGCCACCCGCGCCGCCGCCGCCCGCGCCCGCAGCGACGCCGCCGAGGTCGTCGCGAAGCTCGCGAAGTCGGGCACGGTCAACGATACTGCCTACGCGGAGAGCCGCGCCCGCAGCCTCGGCCGCACCGGCCACTCCCGCCGCGCGATCGGCGCCCACCTCGCCGCCAAGGGCGTGCCCGCCGAGGTCGCCCGCGCCGCAATCCCTGAGGGCGCCGACGCCGAGCTGGCCGCCGCCGTCGCCCACGCCAAGCGCCGCCGCCTCGGCCCGTTCGCCACGCCCGACGGGCCGCACGACCCCGACCCTGACGCAGCCGGACACGGCGACCCGGAGCCCGCGGACCCCGACTGCGACGCACCCAACGACGATGCGCCCGATGCCGACCCTCGCAGCGCCGCGGCGCTGCGCCAGGCCCGCCACCGCCGCATCCTGGCCGGCTTCGCCCGCGCCGGCTTCAGCCAGGACGTCGCCGCCCGCGTGCTGCGCCTGGACCGCGACACCGCCGAACGCCTGCTGCACGACCTGCGAAGGACGTGACCATGCCCGCTTTCTCTCCGGCCCAGGCTTGGTCCGCCCCGGGCTATGCCATCAACGCCCGCTTCGTCACCGACCTGGGCACGCCGCTGCTTGACCTGCTCGACGCCAAGCTTGGTGAGCGCATTCTCGACCTCGGCTGCGGCGACGGCGCGCTTACCACCCGCATCGCGGCCACCGGCGCCACGGTGGTCGGCCTCGACTCTTCGCCTGGTCTGGTCAACGCCGCCCGCCGGCTCGGCCTCGACGCCCGCCTTGGTGACGGCCAGCGCCTCGCCGAGGTCCTCGCCGACGAGCCTGCCTTTGATGCCATCCTCACCAACGCCGCCCTGCACTGGATGCCCGACGCCGACGCCGTGATCCGCGGCATGCACCATGCCCTACGTTCCGGCGGCCGCGTCGTCGGCGAGTTCGGCGGCCACGGCAACGTCGCCGCCATCGTCGCCGCCCTGCACGCCGGCCTGCGCGCCCGCGCCCTCCTGCGCCCTACCACCTTCCGCTGGTTCTTTCCCACCGCCGACGCCTACGCCATCCGCCTCGCCACCCAGGGCCTCGTCCCGCAGGCCGTGTCCCTGATCCCCCGTCCGACCCCGCTGCCCACGGGCCTCGCCGGCTGGCTCGCCACCTTTGCCGCCCCGTTCCTGCGCGACGTTGCCGACCCTGACATCCTGCTTGCCGAAGCCGAGACCCTGCTCGCCCCGATCCTGCGTGACGAGGCCGGCCAATGGACCGCCGACTACGTCCGCCTCCGCTTCACCGCCACCCGGCCCTGAGGTACGCCGGAAGAGATGGACTGCAGCGGCAACACGTCCGACAGCGACCCCTGCGGCGCACCGCCTTGCGTCACCGCCGCGTGCTGGCCGGCTTTGCCCGCGCCGGCTTTAGCCAGGACGTCGCCGCCCGCATGCTGCGCCTCAACCGCGGTATAGCCGAACGCCTCCTGCACGACTTACGAAGAGCCTAATTGCCCGTTGCTCAAGATAATCAACGCGAACCGATGTAGATCTGCAAGCAATTCGCGTTTAGGTATATTTGATATCATATTACAGTTCATGGACGGCATGTTGGACAAGGCAGCATTCGCTCGCGACGGTTTCGACATAGTACGCAGGGCGGTCCCGCAGACGCTCGTCGCAGCCTTGGGCGAGGCCTTCCAGCGGGTGCAGGCATCCGTGTCCGACCTGCCGCCGCATCTGCTCGAACGCCTGACGTTCGAACGGGACCTGACCGCCGACAGGCGCGGCGGCGTCGCGGCATCCGAGGTCGGGGACGCGATCTTCATGCTGGGCGATCCCGTGGCTTTCGACGCGGTGTTCTGGAGCCTGCTCGACCAGCCGACGATCGTCGCCACCGTGCGTGGGGCCCTCGGCGTGCATGACGTCGCCGCCCACTTCATGAACGTCACGACGAAGCACCCCGGATTCGGACGCGGCATCGGCTGGCACCGGGACTTCCCGAACCGGTACGCTTGCCCCGAGGCGTCGTGCTTCGTGCGCTTGATGGTGTGCCTTGATGGCATGTCCGACTCCATGGGAGCCACGGCGTTCGTGCCCGGCTCCCATCTCCTGGACGATACGGCGGCGCGCACGTTGTTTCGTTCAGGCGGTCAGCGGCCCTCGCATCTCGACGCGGTCGTGCTGGCCCGCTGCGACCCTGGCGACCTGATCGTCATCCACCCGAAGGTGCTGCATGGCGGTGGCATGAACACGTCCTCCCAGGCACGCCGGAACATCGTCCTCCAAGCCGGCGACGCGGAGGCGCTCATGCTGGCAGCGCCTGATCAGGAAAGCGTCGGGGGACGGAGGCTGGGATTGCCGCTGAATGAGCGAACAGGGCGGCACGCCCAGCTCTGACCGGACCATCATGACAAACGACAGGCGAGTGGCCCAGGCTGCCGATCTTTTGCCGACCGCTTCGTATGCCGCCTTGGACACAGGCCCTTGACTCCCACAACCATGAGGAGGCGGTTGCGGACACGATCGCGACAGCGCGGACCCGCTTCGCACCGCCTTCACCGCAGGTAGTACCGCCCCACCACCGCCCACATCACCCCGCCCAGCACCACGGCGCTCATCGCCGGCAGCACCAGCGCCACCCCCCGCGGCAGCACCGCCCGCCCCGGCAGCGCGGCCCCCAGCAGCAGCGCCACAGGCAGGAAGTAACGCCCCTGCACCCCCATCACCAATCCCAGGGCCACCGGCGTCCATGTCAGGTATTGCACAGCAAACACCGCCGCGCCCGACGCCAACCCCACCGCAAGCGCCACCGCCCGTCCAGCCGCCCCGCCGCCCCGCCGCCCCCGCCTCGCCACCGGTGCCGCCGACGCCAGTGCCCCCACCAGCAGCGACGCCCACGCCACCCTGCGCACCCACGCCGGCAGCGCCAGGTCGAGCCACCCCAGCCGCCCGACAAACCCCTCCGCCAGCGCGTACCCGTGCACCGACAGCGTGCGCACCGCCACCTGCCACACCCGCCACGGGTCCGCCCACAGCCACGCCACCTGCGCCGCCGGATCGGCCAGCCCTCCCTCGCTGCCGTTGACCAGCGCCCAGTGCGCCGCCGCCGCCGCCCATGCGAGCACGCACCCCGCCACCAGCGCAGCGCCCGCCAGCCGCGCCCGCCGCCCCACCGCCCTCGCCAGCAGCGGCAGCGCCGCCGCCGGCAGGTAGACCGGCCGCGCCATCCCCACCAGCGCCAGGCAGACGCACATCGCCGCGAACGCCGCCGCGTCCATCCTCGACGCGCCCCCGTCCGCAACGACGCCGCCCGGCCCGTCGCCCGCCGGCGCCCCGCGCAGCCGCACCAGCAGCGCCGCCGCCAGCCCCGCCACCGGCAGCAGCAGCGTGTCCTGCGACACCGCCGCCATCAGCGACAGCACCATCGGCAGCGACAGCACCGCGAACAGCACCGGCGCCGCCCCGCCCGCCAGCGCCACCGCCGCACTCCCCACCGCCACCGCGGCGACCCCCCCGCACAGCCGCGCCAGGTGCAGCGTGCGCACCACCGGCATCCCGCCCACCCGCCCCGCCGCCAGCCCCGCCGCCGCCGGAAGGTACAGGAACGGCGGATACACCGCGGTGTTGTCGAATTCCTGCCACCAGCGCTTGCCGCCCCAGCGCACCGTGTCGGCCCGCTCGAACATCTCCGCCGTCGCGCGCACCCCCGGCTGGAACACCAGCGGCTCGAACACCGCGTACACCGACAGCGCCCCGCCATCGAGGAACCCGCCCGCCGACGGCCGCACCGGCCCGGCGAAGCGGCGTCCCAGCAGCCCGCCCTGCTCCACCTGCTCGGCCCGCAGCACGTGCGACAGCTCGTCCGGGTTCTGGAACGGCGGCGTCAGCCGCGCCAGCACCAGCACCGCCACCAGGCCCAGCACCGCATAGGCCGCCGCCAGCACCCCGGGCAGCCGGGAAACCGCCGCAGACCCACGCCGCCGCCCTGCATCCGGACCATTCATCGCCACGCCTCATACCAGGAGCCTTTGAGTGTGACCGACGAGACAAGCAAGGTTGAGGCTCTGCCTCAAACTCCGCCAAAGGCTGGGCCTTTGGAATGCCTTCCTGAAGGGATGGGTTTCCAAGGGCCCTGTGCCTGAAGGAGGCGGGCCTTTGGCGGGTCTGGGCGGAGCTGCCCAAAGGTTCCGGCGGCCCGCTTGGGCCGTTGGAAGGGGCAGCGGAGGGAGAGCCCAGCCATGCTTCCCGACAGGTCGATGTCAGGGTCCGGCGGCATCGGCCGTGCCTGCGCGTGCCGGGTCCACCATCGGCAGCACCCATACGCGCCGCCGCTCGCCGCTAGGCCCCCGCGTAGGACGACGGCATGTGGCGGCTTCGCAGGCGCGCCGCGAACACCAGCAGAACGATGCCGAACGCCAGCGCGTAGGCCCCGAGCCACCATCCCAGCACCAGCGCCCCCGCCACCGGCGAGACGGAGAGCAGCAGCCCCCAGACGATCGACACCACTCCCGACAGCGCCAGCAGCCAGCGTCCGTGGCTGCCGTGGAGCCGGAACGCCGCGACCAGCATCAGCACGCCGGAGACCACCGCCCACGCGCCCAGCAGCGTGACGAGCAGCAGCAGCGTCAGGCCCGGCATCAGGAACGCCGCCACGCCCGCGAGCAGGGTCACGACGCCCTCCAGGATCGGCAGGCCCCACGGCCGATGGTGGGTGGCCGCGCGCACGCCGGACACGATGGCCAGCACCCCGTCGACGAGCAGGTAGAACGACACCACCAGCACCAGCGACGCCAGCGTCGTGAACGGCAGCAGGAACGCCGCCATGGCGAACAGCACGGCGAACACGCCGCGCAGCGCCACCGCCCACCAGTTGCGCGCCAGCAGGGCGCTCCTCGCGTCGAATCCGCGGCGCATCGCGCCGTCGTGGAGCGGGGAGGACGCTGCGGGCTGGTCCATGCGGAACCTCCATGGCGCGTGCGACGCAGCCGGTGTGTCGCGCCGCGTGAGCACGGCTCACGCATGACGGTACGGATGGTTCCCTGCCCCGGAGCCTGGGCGGAGACGCAGGGGAAAAGCAAGCAAGTTTGAGGCTCTGCCTCAAACTCCGCCAAAGGCTCTCCTTTGGAATCCAATACTTAAGTAAAGCCGGTCCAGGGCGGCTCGCCCTGGCGGGTCCGGGCAGAGCCCGGCCTTGCTTGCTTCAGTGCGCCTCCGCCCAGCTCGCGCCCTGCCCCGTCTCCACCACCAGCGGCACCGACAGCACCACCGCCGCCTCCATCACCCGCTTCGCCACCGCCGCCATCTCCGCCGCCTCGTGCTCCGGCGCCTCGAACAGCAGCTCGTCATGCACCTGCAGCAGCATCCGCGAGGCCAGCCCGGCGTCGGCCATCGCCCCCGGCAGCCGCACCATCGCCCGCTTGATCACGTCCGCCGCCCCGCCCTGCAGCGGCGCGTTGATCGCCTGCCGCTCCGCCCCCGCGCGCCGCTGCATGTTGCGGTCCGCGATGCCCTGCACCCAGCACCGCCGCCCGAACGGCGTGAGCACGTATCCCCGCCGCCGCGCCTCCTCCTTGGTCCGCTCCATGAAGTCGCGGATGCCCGGGTAGCGCTCGAAATACGCCGCGATGTACGTCCGCGCCTCGCCCGGGTCGATGCCGAGCTGGCGCCCCAGCCCGAACGCGCTGATGCCATAGATGATGCCGAAGTTGATCGCCTTGGCGCGCCGGCGCGTCTGCGCGTCCATCTGCGCCATCGGCACCCCGAACACCTCGCTGGCCGTGCGAGCATGGATGTCCTGCCCGGTCGCGAACGCGTCGCGCAACGCTGGAATGTCCGCCACGTGCGCCAGCAGCCTCAGCTCGATCTGGGAATAGTCGGCACTCACCAGCACGTGCCCCGGCGCGGCGACGAACGCGCGCCGAATGCGCCCGCCCTCCTCGGTGCGGATCGGGATGTTCTGCAGGTTCGGGTCGTTCGACGACAGCCGCCCGGTGCTGGTCGCCGTCATCGCGAAGCTGGTGTGAACCCGCCCGGTCCCCGCATCCATCTCTGCCACCAGCGCGTCCGCATACGTCGACTTCAGCTTGGCGATTTGGCGCCACTCCAGCAGCCGCGTCGGCAGCTCCAGCCCCTGCTCCGCCAGCGTCTGCAGCGCCACCGCATCCGTACCCCACGCGCCCGCCGCGGTGCGCTTGCCGCCGGGCAGCTTCATCTCGTCGAACAGGATCTCCCCGAGCTGCTTCGGGCTGCCGAGGCTGAACGCCCGCCCCGCCAGCGCGTGCACCTGCTGCTCCAGCGCCGCCATCCGCTCGCCGAAATCCACCGACATCCGCCGCAGCTCGTCGCCATCGACGCGGATGCCCGCTGCCTCCATGCGCGCCAGCACCGGCACCATGCGCCGCTCGACCTGCTCGTACAGCGCCGCCGCCCGATGCACCCGCAGCGCCGGCCGCAGCACGTTCCACAGCCGCAGCGTCGCATCCGCCGCCTCGCCCGCATACGCCACGACCTTGTCGGCCGGCGACTGCGCCAGCCGCAGCCGCGCCCGCCCCGTGCCTGTAACCTCGTCCAGCGGGATCGTCGCATGCCCGAGATGCAGCCGCGCCAGCTCCTCCAGCGCGTGCCCGTGCCGCCCCGCATCCTGCGCGTAGGAGAGCAGCGCCACGTCATCCACCGGCGCAACCTCGCTCGCGCCCTCGCGCGCCAGCAGCAGCAGCGCCGCCTTCGCGTTGTGCATCACCTTGAGCACGTACGGATCGCCCAGCAGCATCCCGAGTGCGGCGAACACCTCCGCCGCGTCGAGCTGTCCGGCCTCGATCCGCTCCACCTCGGGCAAAGCCGCCCCGGGCAACGCCACGTCGGGCAAAGCCGCCTGGGGCAACGCCCGGTTGCCGGCCGCGTCATCCCCGACCGGCAGCACGCCATCCTCCGCCATCCCGGCTTCGGTCGCGTCCAAAGCCGGCGGCGCGTCGTCGGCTCCGGCAGGCACCGGCGCGTCCGCATCCTCTCCCGCCTCGTGCGCAGCCTCCGCTGCCAGCATCTCGGCCAGCACCGGATCGGCCGCAGCCAGCCCCGCCGCCTTGCCCCGTCCCCGCTTCGGCTCGGCTGCCGGCTTGACCGCCAGCACGGGCGCCGCCTCGTGGCGCAGCGGCACGTAGCAGGCCCGACCCGGCGCCACCGCCAGCGACACTCCCAGCAGCCGCGCCCGCAGCGGCGGCAGCCCATCGGTCTCCAGCCCCACCGCCACGATCCCGGCCGCCCGCGCCGCCGCGATCCAACCCGCCAGCGCCGCCGCCGTGTCCACCCGCGCATACCCGGCAAACGCGACCGCGGGCAGCGCCACTCCGCGCTCCCCCGCCGGCGCGTCGTCCCCCGTGACGCTGTCGCGGTCCGGCCCCGGCTGCGGCGTGCGCGACGGCGCCGCCAGCCCGCCGAACGCCCCGCCCACCGGCCCGCCGCTGTCCAGCCCGAGGCGCTGCGAGATCGTGCGGAACCCCATCGCATCGAGGTACGTCGCCAGCCTCGCCCGGTCGAACGCCTGGCACCGCAGCGCGTCGAGTGGCAGCGGCAGCGGCACCGTGTCGCACAGCAGCACCAGCTTCCTCGACAGCCGCGCCGCCTCCGCGTGCTCGATCAGGGCGTCCCTGCGCTTGGACGGCTTCATCGCGGGCGCCGCCGCCAGCACCCCCTCCAGGTCGCCGTGCTCGGCCACGAGCTGCCCGGCCGTCTTCGGCCCGATCCCCGGCACGCCCGGCACGTTGTCGACGCTGTCGCCCATCAGCGCCTGCACCTCGACCACCTTGGACGGCGGCACCCCGAAGCGCTCCATCACCTCCGCCGCCCCGATCGGCTTCTGCTTGATCGGGTCGAGCATCTCCACGCCCGGCCCTACCAGCTGCATCAGGTCCTTGTCCGAGCTGACGATGGTGATCCGCCCGCCCGCCTCGACCGTCGCCCGCGCATACGAGGCGATCAGGTCGTCCGCCTCCCAGTCCTCCAGCTCGACCGCCGGCACCCCGAACGCCGCCGTCGCCTCGCGCACCAGGGCGAACTGCGGCCGCAGCTCGTCGGGCGGCTCCGGCCGCTGCGCCTTGTAGCGGTCGTACAGCCGGTTGCGGAACGTCAGCCGCCCCGCGTCGAAGATCACCGCCAGATGCGTGCCGACATGGTCGCGCATCAGCCGCGCCAGCATGTTGCTGAACCCGTACACCGCGTTGACCGGCACCCCGTCCGACCGCGTCATCGGCGGCAGCGCGTGGAATGCCCGGAAGATGAACCCCGACCCGTCCACCACCACCAGGTGGAACGCCGCCCCGCCCGCCGCGTCCGCCACAACCTCGGCCGCGACGTCTGCACCCGCCACGCCCGCCTCCGCCGCGTCCCTGCCCGCCACGCCCGGGCCGGTGCCGTCGGACTCCGCCCCGCTCCCCGCGCCGCCATCTGCCGCACGTCCGCTCGCCGCATCTCCGCCTGCTGCATCTCCGGGCGCCGCATCTTCGGCTGCCGCAACCCCGGACATCGTCGCGGCAGCGGTCCGCGGCGCGAACAGGTCGCCGTTGCGCGCCACCTCAGTGCCCGCCGCCCACCGCCCCCTCCTGCAGCACGAACACGCGCGAGCAGTACGGGCAGAACGTCTGCTCGTGCACGATGCGCAGCCACACGCGCGGGTGCCCCAGCGGGCCGACGCCCCCGTCGCAGGCCACGACGCGGCTGTCCACGACGAACCGCTCGATGGTGCCGACGTCAGGGGTGGGACTGGGGTCGCCGAACGCCATGGGCCGTTCTTTCTCGGTCTGGGGGACTCTGGTCGGGAGGGCCGCGTGATGATACGCCTGGACGCCGTGCTGACAACTCCGCCCCGGACGCTGCCGCTGTGCTTCGCCGCCGCGTTCGCGCTCGCCGGCTGCGCGGGCGGCCCCGGCAGACCAGGCCCCGCTGCCGCGGCGCTCCCCGCAGCCATCCTGGCCGTGCCCGACGCCGCGCCGACCGGCCGCGCGGATTTCCCGCGGCCCGACCTCGTCCTGGCCATGGTCGACGGCGCCGCGTTGCCCGCCCGCGTCTGGCTGCCGCCGCCCGGCACCGCCACTCGCCGGGTGATCCTGGCGCTGCACGGCTTCAACGACAGCCGCGACGCCTGGGCGCTGCCGGCGCCGGCGTTCGCCGCGGCGGGCTTCGCTGTGGTCGCCCCGGACCAGCGCGGCTTCGGCGCCACCGCCAGCCGCGGCCGCTGGCCCGGCGCCGCGGCGCTGGTGGCCGACGCCCGCGTCGCCGTGCGCGCCCTGCACGCCCGGTTCCCCGCGCTGCCGGTGACGGTGATAGGCGAGAGCATGGGCGGCGCCGTGGCGCTTCTGCTCGCCGCCACCCCCGCGCCGGCCTTCGCTTCGACCCCCGCCTCAGCCAACGCCGGTCCCGGTATTCCCGGGGCCGCCGCGCCCGGCGGCCCTGCGTCCGGCAGCGTCCTGCCCGATGACGCGGTGGACAGTACCGTGCTCCTGGCCCCCGCCGTGTGGGACCGTGCCCAGATCGGCCCCATGCTCACCGCGAGCCTCTGGGTCGCCGCCACCCTCGCTCCCGCGCACGAGATCACCGGCCGCGAGCTGCCGCTGCGCGTCGCCGCCAGCGACAACCGCGACGCACTGCTCGCCCTGATCCGCGACCCGCTCACCATCCGTGCCACCCGCCTCGACGTGCTGGCCGGCCTCGTCGACATCATGGACCGCGCCGCCACGGCAGCACCCCGCGTGCGGGGCCCCGTGCTGATCCTCGACGGCGGCCGCGACCAGCTCGTACCGCCCGCCGCCACCGCCGCGACCTGGGCCGCGCTGCCCGCCTCCGCCCGGCGCGGCTTCTATCTCGGCGGCTACCACCTGCTGCTGCGCGACCGCGACCGCGCGCTGCCCACCGCCGACATCGTCGCCTGGCTCGACCATCCTCAGGCTTGGCTGCCCTCCGGCGCCGACGCGGCCGCCGGCGCCTGGCTCGCGACGCACGCCTGGGCGGACGAACCTTCGCCCCTGCTGCCGGCCGGACTCGACGCCCTGGCGGGCGACGATCCACGGTCCTGAACGCAGGAGGCTGGCAAGGTCGAGGCCCATCGCTTGAAGGAGAGGCCTCAAGGTTCCCCGCAGGCAGGCGCGCCGCCTCGGCCGCGGGACTGGCGCAGCCCGGCGGATCGCGGTAGAGCGTAGTGCCACGGACCCGTAGCTCAGCTGGATAGAGCGCTGCCCTCCGAAGGCAGAGGTCGCACGTTCGAATCGTGTCGGGTCCGCCACCCTCTTAGCCAGCGTCGCCCTGGTGTTCCCTCCCGGATGCTCACGGGACCGGAACCATCCAGCTGCGGACGCTGTCCGCCAACCCATCCGGGCCGCCCCATTGGCTGGGCGCTCCGTCCCCTCAAACCCGCCGCACTGTCCGTGGAGCGACCATGCAGTTCCGCCCCGCCGCCCTGCTGCTCGCCGCGGCGCTCGCTCCCGTCGCCTGCGCCGCCCACCGCCCCGGCGCCGACGAGGCCCAGGCCACCTGCCGCGCCCGGGCGATCAGCGACACCTCCGAGCTGCCCGGCGCCGTCGCCGACACCGACCGCGACCGCATGATCCGCCGCTGCATCGCAGCCCGCGGCTTCTGAGCCGGCCCCTCCCTGCGCAGACACGCACCCCAGCCTTGCGCTCCCATAGGTCCATGCCAAATCCGTACGCGCAGGAAACGGCCTCCCGACCCAGCCCAGCGAAGGTGCGGCAGACATATGACCCGGTTCGAGCAGCTCGCCCTCGATGAAGCGCTGGGCATCGCCATGGCCAGCCAGATCATGACCGCCTCGCTCCTGCTCTACGTGGCCGAACGCGACCCGTCCGGCATCCCGGCGTTGCGAGAGACCCTGGACGCGCATGCCAGGATCCTCGACGGCCCGCACGCCGCAAGCTGCTACAGCCGCGCTGCCCTCGGCCTCGCGCGAAGCCTGCTTGCCTCGCGCGTGCAGTCCCTCGCCGCGATTGAGCAGGAAGCCGGATAGCGCCGGGCCGACGTCGCCCGGCTCCGTCCAGAACCTCCGCCTGATCCGTCCCGCCGCGGCATGACGGCCATTCCATGTGCCACACGCATCCGCGATTTGCGGAACCATGCCATCCTGCCATCGTGCCGGCGCCACGGGCGCCCGCACGCGTCCGGCCCGCCGGAACGCCCTCGCGTGAGCCTGGGCGCCCGACGATGTCCGCCGCAGGGCCGAGCAGACGCCACCGGGCGTCTTGAACAGGACGACGTGATCCTCCGCACCACCGCACCGGACCCGCGCCGCGCCGCGGCGCGCCCCTCCTCGCCGGCGCGGCCGCGCCGCCCGGGGTGCCTGTGCCATGTCTGAGCGCCTGCACGCCGGCACGGCGATCGTGCGCCTGCTGCGGCCGGCGGCGTCGCTGGCCGGGCTGAGCCTGTTGTTGCTGGCATCGGGCCTTGGCGCCGGCGTGTGGAACGGCATCGCCGCCCGCGCGGACGCCCGCATCGTGGCCCGCAGCGCCGCCCTGTCCGACGGCACCGAGCGCCTGCTGGCCGCGCTGCGCGACCTGGAGCGCGGCCAGCGTGGCTACGTCCTCACCGGGCAGGACGAGTACCTCGTGCCCTACCGCCTCGGCCTGGGCCGCCTCGATCCGCTGGTGGCAGGTCTGCGCCGCCTGGGCTTCGACCTTGGCGCCCTGCCGGAGACGGTGGCGGCCAAGCGCGACGTGACCACCCGCGGCGTGGACAGCTTCCGCGCCGCGGGCTTCGCAGCCGCGCTGGCTTCGGTGCGCTCCGGCGAGGGCCTCGCCAGCATGGACGCGGTGCGCGCGCAGGTCGACCGCCTGCAGGCCGACGCCACGCGGCGCATCGACAAGGTCAGGCGCCGCGACTCGCGCCGCGACATCGCCCTGACCACGCTCGCCGTCCTGTCGATCCTGCTCGCCTTCGGGGGCATGGCGCTGATCGTGCTGCGCCGCCGCCGCGAGGAGCAGGCCGGCCGGGTCCTGCTCGATGCGGTGCTGGAGAACGCGCCGCTCGGCCTGGGCATCCTCGACGCCCGGCTGCGCATCCGCCACATCAACCGCGCGCTGGCCGCGATGAGCGACCGCGCCCTGGGCGCCTCGGTCGGCGGCTCGATCTGGGACGTGCTGCCGGACCTGCGCCACACCCTGGAGCCGCGCCTGCTGCAGGTGGTCGAGGGCGGCCGCGCGGTGCCGAACATGGAGGTGCGCGCGGACAGCAACACCCGCCCCGACCAGGTGCGCGAGTTCCAGATCAGCTTCTACCCCCTGGCCCGCCAGCGGAGCGCGGCGGGTGGCGCGGTCGGGGCCGCCGACGGCGCCGGCATGGTGGTCACCGACGTCACCACCCGCAAGCGCGTCGAGCGCCGCCTGCGCGAGAGCGAGGAACGGTTCCGCACCATGACCGAGGCCACCGCCTCGATCGTGTGGACCACCGACGCCGCCGGCGAGTTCGCCGAGCCGCAGCCCGAGTGGTCCGCGTTTACCGGCTGGGACTGGGAGGCCCTGCGCGGCTGGGGCTGGCTCGCCACCATCCACCCCGACGACCGTACCGCCACCGCCGAGGGCTGGAGCGCGTCGCTGGCCTCGCACGCCCGGTTCGACACGGAGAACCGGATCCTGCGCGCCGACGGCGAGTGGCGCGACATGCTGGTGCGCGCGATCCCGGTGCTGGAGGAGGACGGCACGGTGCGCGAATGGGTCGGCACCCACACCGACATCACCGAAAGGAAGCGCGGCGAGGCGGAGCTGGCCGCCGCGCGCACCGCCGCGGAGACCGCCAACCGGGCCAAGAGCCAGTTCATCGCCAACATGAGCCACGAGCTGCGCACGCCGCTCTCGGCGGTGATCGGCTACTCCGAGATGCTGGAGGAGGAGGTCGAGGACCTGGGCCAGGTGCAGCTGCTCGGCGACCTGAAGAAGATCAACTCCAACGCGCGGCACCTGCTGAGCCTGATCAACGATGTGCTCGACCTGTCCAAGATCGAGGCCAACCGGATGACCTCGTTCGCCGAGGAGTTCGACGTCGCCACGCTGGTGCACGACGTGGCGTCGACCGTGGACTCCCTGATCCGCCAGAAGGGCAACGCCCTCGCCCTCGACCTGGGCGGCGCGGACGACGGCGAGGCCGTGGGCCTCGGCTCCATGCGCACCGACGCCGTGAAGCTGCGTCAGTGCCTGCTCAACCTCCTGGGCAACGCCGCGAAGTTCACCGAGGGCGGCACGATCACCCTCACGGTGCGGCGCGAGCCTCCGCCCGAGGTCGAGGCGCCGCACGGCGTGGCCGGCGGCTCGCCCAGTCCTGAGGCACAAGGTCCTGAGGCACAAGGTCCCGAAGCACAGGACCCCGGGGCGCCCGAGCGCGCCGGCGAGGGCGACTGGATGATGCTGCGCGTCGCCGACACCGGCATCGGCATGACCCCCGAGCAGCTGGCAAGGCTGTTCGAGCGCTTCACCCAGGCCGACAGCTCCACCACCCGCAGGTTCGGCGGCACCGGGCTCGGCCTGGCCATCACCCGCGCCTTCTGCCGGCTGCTCGGCGGCGACGTCACCGTGGAAAGCGCCGCCGGCCGCGGCACGAGCTTCACCATGCGCCTGCCCGTCGCGATGCCCGAGCACGTGCAGCCCGACGACGACGAGGCCGCCGCCGCGCCCGCGCCCCAGCCCGACCGCGACCTGGTGCTGGTGATCGACGACGACCCGGCGCAGCGCGACCTGCTCACCCGCTTCCTCCAGCGCCAGGGCTTCGCCGTGCAGACCGCGCCCGACGGCCGCGCCGGCCTGGAGCTGGCCCGCGTGCTGCGCCCCCGCGTGATCCTGCTCGACGTGATGATGCCGGAGATGGACGGCTGGTCGGTGCTCAGGGCGCTCAAGGCCGACCCCGCGCTGGAGGCCATCCCGGTGGTGCTGTCCACCTTCGTCCACGAGCCGGCGCGCGGCGAGGCGCTCGGCGCCGCCGACCTGGTGCCCAAGCCGGTGGAGTGGGACCATCTGCGCAGCGTGATGGACCGCTTCCGCGAGACCGAGGGCGCGGTGCTGGTAGTGGACGACGACGCGGACGCCCGCACCCGGCTGCGCACCCTGCTGTCGCGCAACGGCTGGACGGTCGCCGAGGCCGCCAACGGCCAGGAGGCGCTCGACCACGTCCGCCGCGCGCGCCCGCGCCTCGTCCTGCTCGACCTCACCATGCCGGTGATGGACGGCTTCACCTTCCTGCACGACCTGCGCGCGCTCGACGGCTGCGCCGACATCCCGGTCGTGGTGCTCAGCGCCCGCGACCTTACCCGCGCCGACCGGGACCGCCTGCAGAGCGCCGAGCGGGTGCTGAGCAAGGGCGCCACCAGCCTGGCCGAGCTGGCCGGCGAGCTGCGCACGATCGCGCCGCCCGGCGCCGAACCGGCCGCGGGTCCGGACGAGAGATGAACCCTTCCGCCCGCCGACGGTTGAGGCCGTGCCCGTTTGAAGGACCGACCCGATGCGACTGCTGCTTGTCGAGGACCACGAGGAGATCTGGGACTTCCTGTCCCGCCGCCTGACCCGACGCGGCTACGAGGTCAGCGTCGCCACCGACGGCGAGGCCGGCCTGCTCAAGGCCCGGACCGAGCACCCCGACGTGATGCTGCTCGACATGAACCTGCCGCTGATGGACGGCTGGACCGTGGCCCGCACCCTCAAGGCGTCCGAGGACACCCGCGCCATCCCGATCATCGCGCTCACCGCCCACGCCATGTCGGGCGACAAGGAAAAAGCGATCGAGGCCGGCTGCGACGACTACCACGCCAAGCCGGTCGACTTCTCCCGCCTGCTCACCCAGATCGACGCCCTCGCCGCCACCCCTTGAGGGTAGAAAGCAGGCAAGGTTGAGGCTCCGCCTCATCCGCCAAAGGCTCGCCTTTGGAAACCTCGCTTCAGTCAAGGGTTTCCAGGGACCTCCGGGCCTTTGGCGGGTCCGGGCAGAGCCCTGCCCACCTCTCCTGCTGCCCGCCCCTACAGCATTCCCATCCCCACCAGCAGCGCGTACAGCCCCCCCGCCCCGCCCAGCGCCACCCCCAGACCCAGCAGCCACCCGAGCCGCGTCACCAGGAACAGCCCCGCCAGCACGATCGCGATCTGCAGCCCCCGCACCCCGCGCTCGAACCCCTCGTACAGCGCGAACTCATGCTCGCGCCCCCGCTCCCGCTCGTGCGCCCGCTCCGCAAGCTGCTCCATCCCGTCATGCCCCGGCTCCGACTGCATCCGCGCCGCCTCCGACCGCGCCCGCGCCGCCCGCTCGCCCCCGGCCTCCCCGGCCCCAGCCCCGGCCGCCCCCTGCCCGTCCAGCACGTCCGCGCTCTGCAGCAGCACCGTGCGCCGCACCGACTTCGCCTGGTACTGGGTCCACAGGTCGCTCGCCGCCACGTGGTCCGCGAGATAGGCGGTCTGCGCGTCGTTGGCGCTCATCTCCACGATCACCGCAACCGCCGCCAGCACCGCCACCAGCACCGCCGCCCGCTTCGCCATCGCCGCACCCTCGCCCGCGGCGGCGTGCGCGTGCCCATGCGCCTTCTCCAGGCTCTCCTGCGCCATCTCGACATTGTCCACGCGAGCACCCTCCCCGGCCGACAGGCCCTTGCGACTGGTAGCACCGCGCGGCCGCGACGCCGCCCCTCGCGCCCGCCCGCCACACGGGCCGCAGCCCGCGCCGCCCACACCCCGCCCCGGCATTGCCGAAACCCGCCCCGCCGGAGCATCGTCGCGGCGTGACCACCACACCCGAAGCCAGGGCCCGGACCGTGATCGACGCCCAGCTCGCCGCCGCGGGATGGGCCGTGCAGGACCGCGGCGCCGTGAACCGCAACGCCGGCCTCGGCGTGGCCGTCCGCGAATACCCCCTGGCGTCCGGCCCCTGCGACTACCTGCTGCTCGTCGCCGGCCGCGCGTGCGGCGTCGTCGAGGCCAAGGCCGCCGGCGCCACCCTCTCCGGCGTCGCCGAGCAGGCGCGCGGCTACCAGGCCGCCCTGCCCGCCGCCCTCGCCCGCTGGAGCGATCCGCTGCGCTTCGACTACGAGGCCTCCTCGACCGAGATCCTGTTCTCCGACCGCCTGGACCCGGAGCAGCGCTCGCGCCGCGTGTTCGCCTTCCACCGCCCCGAAACCCTGCACGCCTGGCTGAAGGCCGCCGCCTCCCTGCGCGCCCGCCTGCAGACCATGCCCGCCCTGACGCGCGACGGCCTGCGCGACTGCCAGATCGAGGCCATCGAGGCGCTCGAAGCCTCCCTGCGCGGCGACCACCCCCGCGCCTTCGTGCAGATGGCCACCGGCGCCGGCAAGACCTTCACCGCCGCGACCCTGTCCTACCGCCTGCTCGCCCACGCCGGCGCGACCCGCATCCTGTTCCTCGTCGACCGCAACAACCTCGGCCGCCAGACGCTCAAGGAGTTCCAGGCCTACCGCCCCCCGGGCACCGGCCGCCCGTTCACCGAGCTGTACAACGTCCAGCGCCTCGGCCCCGCCGGCCTCGACCCGCCGGCCAAGGTCGTGATCTCCACCATCCAGCGCGTCTTCGCCCAGCTCACCGGCGCCGAGCTGTCCGAGGAGGACGAGGAGGCCGGCGACTTCGCCCAAGCCCCAGACCCGGCGCCGAAGCAGGTCGCCTACAGCGCGGCACTCCCCCCCGAGACCTTCGACATCGTCATCGTCGACGAGTGCCACCGCTCGATCTACGGCACCTGGCGCCAGCTCCTCGACTACTTCGACGCCCACACCATCGGCCTGACCGCCACCCCCACCGTCCAGGCCATGGCGTTCTTCGCCGAGAACCTGGTCGCCGAGTACCCCTACGAGCGGTCCGTCGCCGACGGCGTCAACGTCGCCTTCGAGATCTTCCGCATCCGCACCCGGATCGGCGAGCACGGCGCCCGCGTCGAGTCCGGCTACACCCTGCCGGTGCGCGACCGCCACACCCGCGCCCAGCGCCTCCGCCTGCTCGACGACGACCTCGTCTACGCCCCCCAGGACCTCGACCGCAGCGTCGTCGCCCGCAACCAGATCCGCACCGTCCTGGAAACCTACCGCGACACCCTGCCCACCGAGCTGTTCCCCGGCCGCGCCGAGGTGCCCAAGACCCTGGTCTTCGCCAAGGACGACCACCACGCCGAGGAGATCGTCACCATCGCCCGCGAGGTCTTCGGCCGCGGCAACGATTTTGCAACCAAGATCACCTACCGCGTCGGCGCCAAGCAAGCCGAGGACCTGATCGGCCGCTTCCGCAACAGCTACAACCCGCGCATCGCCGCCACCGTCGACATGATCGCCACCGGCACCGACGTGAAGGCGATCGAGGTGCTGCTGTTCCTGCGTGACGTCCGCTCCTCGGTCTACTTCGAGCAGATGCGCGGCCGCGGCGTGCGCACCATCGACCCCGCGGCGCTCGCCGCCGTCACCCCCGGCGCCACCGCCAAGGACCGCTTCGTGCTGATCGACGCGGTCGGCGTCACCGACAGCCTCAAGACCCAGGCCACCCCCCTCGAACGCCAGCGCCACGTGCCCTTGCGCAAGCTCCTCGAACAGATCGCCAGCGGCCGCAGCGACGAGGACGCCGTCGCCACCCTTGCAGGCCGCCTCGCCCGCCTCGCCCGCACCCTCGACCCCGCCGCCGCCGCCCGCGTCGAGGCCCTGGCCGGCCGCCCGCTCGCCAGCCTCGCCGGCGAGCTGGTCGACGCCATCGACACGGGCAGAACCCTCGACGCCGCCCAGGCGCTGCACGGCCCGCACCCCACCGACGCCGAGATCGACGCCGCCGCCGCCGCCCGCCGCGAGGCCGCCCTCGCCGCCTTCGACGACCCCGCCCTGCGCCGCCTCTTGGTCGAGCTGCACGCCGCCTCCGAGGTCGTCATCGACGACCTCAGCCGCGACGTCGTGATCTCCTCCGCGTTCTCGCCGCAGCAGGCCGCCGCCATGACCGCCGATTTTACCCGATTCCTCACCGAGCACCGCGACACCCTGGCAGCGCTCCGCCTGCTCTATGGCATGCCCGCCGCCACGCGGCGCCTGACCTACGCCAGCCTGGAGGAGCTGCGCGACGCCATGCTGCGCCCGCCCTGGCTGCTGCAGCCGCTTTCCCTGTGGAGCGCCTACCGCCGCCTGCAGGGCGAGCGCGTGCGCGCCAACCCGGCCAAGACCCTGACCGACATCGTCGCCCTCGTCCGCTTCGCCCTCGGCAGCGCCGACACGCTCGCGCCGCTCTCCTCCGACATGGCCGGCCGCTTCAACCTGTGGCTCGGCCGCGAGGGCCGCGCCGGCCGCAGCTACGACCAGGCCCAGCTCGGCTGGCTGGAGGCGATCCGCGACCACCTCGCCGCCAACATCGAGGTCACCCAAGCCGACCTGCAGGAAAGTTTTGCCGGTCGCGGCGGCGTGCTCGGCGCACGGCGCGCGTTCGGCCCCAGGCTGGACACCCTGCTCGAAGACCTGCAGGACGCCCTGGTGGCGTGAAGGGACTCCGGGTGGCGCGAGGAAAGACGAGGCCGGCGGCGAGCGGGCCGGTCGAGGGGCCGTGGGCGCTACCGGAGGGATGGCGGTGGGTGTCGCTCGGTTCATTGGGTGACTTCTGGAACGGCGCGGCCTTCAAGCCTTCGGATTGGGGCGACGTCGGAACTCCAATCATTCGAATCCAGAACCTGAACGATCCATCCAAGCACATGCATCGGACCAAGCGTGTTGTCGATGCGAGGCTATTGGTGACGGCAGGGGATTTGCTTGTCAGTTGGTCAGCGACATTGGATGCGTTTACTTGGATTCGAGAGGATGCATGGCTTAATCAGCACATTTCTAAGATAGTTCCCGACAGTAACGTGGTTGATCATAAATACATGCTATTCTTGTTAAAGAATGAAATCGAGAATCTGAAGAAGACGGAGCATCTTCACGGTTCCACTATGATGCACATAAATCGTGGTCCGTTTCTGGCCCATTTGGTTCCCGTTCCGCCTATCACGACGCAAAAGTGCGTGGCGCAGACCATCGACGAACTCTTCGCCGAGATCGACGACGGCGAGGCCGCCCTCGCGCGGGCGCGCAGCGATCTGGCGACATGGCGCAAGGCGCTGCTGAAGGCCGCCGTCACAGGCGAGTTGACCGCCGACTGGCGCGCCGCCAACCCGCCGACCGAGACCGGCGCCGCCCTCCTCGCCCGCATCCTCGCCGACCGCCGCACCCGCTGGCTCGCCGACCCCCGCAACAAGGCTAAGGTGTATGTCGAGCCGGCAGGACCGGACACGAGCAATTTCAGGGTGCTGCCCGAAGGCTGGACATGGGCAAGTCTTGGTCAGCTATGCTCCGTCATCACAAGCGGCTCACGTGCTTGGTCGTCTTACTATGGACGCGGCCAAGGCACCTTCATCATGGCGCAAAACGTCCGGCCAGGGCGATATGATGGCCGTTTCCACCAACCCGTTGACCCGCCCGAAGGCGATGTCGAGCGCATACGAACCGCTGTGGCTCGTGACGATCTTCTTTTGACAATTGTTGGCGCGAACACAGGTGACTTGTGTCGCTTCGACAGAAACCCTGACAATCATTACGTTTGTCAGAGTGTGGCGCTGCTACGGCTCCAGGATTGTTCTCTCGCCAGCATTGTCGAAGCTTTTTTCGCCAATGATTTCGGAAAAAAGCTGCAAATGGAAGAGATGATCTATGGCGCAGGGCGTCCGCATCTAAGTTTCGATCAAATCAAGCTCCTTGCGGTTCCCGTGCCACCTTCGGCTGAACGCGAACAGATCACCCAAGCTCTGCAAGCTATTATGTCCGAGGTTGATGCCGTGCTTACAGACGTACCGGAACCCGAAACTTTATCGGCCACCCTCCGACAGTCCATCCTTGCCGCCGCCTTCCGCGGGGACCTCGTCGCGTGAACGAGCAGGCCCTCGTGGCAAAGGTCTGGAACTACGCCCACGTCCTGCGCGACGACGGCGTCTCCTTCGGCGACTACCTCGGCCAGATCAGTTTTTTGCTCTTTCTCAAGATGGACCGCGAGCGCACCGACGCCCTCGGCGAGCCCTCCGCCCTCCCCGACGACTGCCAGTGGGACGCCCTCGTCGCACTCTCCGGCGAGGCCCTGGAGCGCCGATACCGCGCCATCCTGGAGCAGCTCAGCCGCCGCACCGACATCGTCGGCACCCTCTTCCTCAAGGCCGAGAGCAAGATCGCCGACCCCGCCCGCCTGCAGCGCCTCGTCGCCCTGATCGGCGCCGAGACCTGGATGGGCATGAACGTCGACGTCAAGGGCACGATCTACGAGGGCCTGCTCGAACGCAACGCCGGCGAGGTCAAGTCCGGCGCCGGCCAGTACTTCACCCCCCGCCCCCTGATCGACGCCATCACCGAGGTCGTCGACCCCGACCCCGCCGAGACCGTCCACGACCCCGCGGCCGGCACCGGCGGCTTCCTGCTCTCCGCCTACGAGCACATGCGCCGCAAGCCCGCCGCCCAGGACCGCCGCGTCGCCCGCGCCCTGCGGGAGCAAAAACTCTCCGGCACCGACATCGTCGCCGAGGTCGTCCGCCTCTGCGCCATGAACCTCTACCTGCACAGCATCGGCGGCGCCGCCTCGCCCGTCACCCAGAAGGACGCCCTGCTCGACCGGGGCGCGGCCAGCTACGACGTGATCCTGACCAACCCGCCCTTCGGCAAGCGTCAGTCCTTCCGCATCGTCCGCGACGACGGCGGCATCGACAGCGAGCGCCAGGACTACGTCCGCGACGACTTCACCGTCACCACCGGCAACAAGCAGCTCAACTTCCTCCAGCACATCATGTCGATCCTCAAGGTCGGCGGCACCGCCGCCGTCGTCATGCCCGACAACGTCCTGTTCGAGGGCGGCGCGGGCGAATCCCTGCGCCGCCGCCTGCTGCACGAGTTCGACTTCCACACCCTGCTGCGCCTGCCGACCGGCATCTTCTACAGCCAGGGCGTCAAGGCCAACGTGCTGTTCTTCGACCGCGCCCAGCCCGGCTCGGGTGTCGCGACCGACGACCTCTGGGTCTACGACCTGCGCACCAACCAGCGCTTCACCCTGCGCGAACGCCCCCTGCGCCGCGCCGACCTCGACGGCTTCGTGGCCAGCTACCGCACCAAGTCCACCCTGCACGAACGCACCGAATCCGAACGATTCCGCCGCTTCGCCTACGCCGACCTCGCGAAGCGCGACAAGCTCAACCTCGACATCTTCTGGCTCAAGGACGCCAGCGCCACCGACCCGGACAGCCTCCCGCCCCCCTCCGAGATCGCCGCCGAGATCGTCGACAGCCTGGAGCTGGCCCTGGAGAAGTTCCGCCTCGTCGCCGCCAGGCTCAGGCCCGACCGGGCCGGCTGACACCACGCCGGCAAGCAAGGCTGGGCTCTGCCCAGACCCGCCAGGGGCGAGCCGCCCCTGGACCGGCCTCCTTCAAGAAAGGCATTCCAAAGGCCCAGCCTTTGGCGGAGTTTGAGGCAGAGCCTCAACCTTGCTTCCCGCTCCAGGAGACCGCCATGAAAGCCGCCAGCGTCCTCGACACCATCGGCCACACCCCGCACATCCGGCTCAGTCGGATGTTCCCCGACGCCGAGGTCTGGGTGAAGTCCGAGCGTTCCAACCCCGGCGGCTCGATCAAGGACCGCATCGGCATCGCCATGATCGAGGCAGCCGAGCGCACCGGCGACCTCAGGCCCGGCGGCACCATCATCGAGCCCACCTCCGGCAACACCGGCGTCGGCCTCGCCATGGCCGCCGCGGTGAAGGGCTACCGGCTCGTCCTGGTGATCCCGGAATCCATGTCCGTCGAGCGCCGCCTGCTCGTCCAGGCCTACGGCGCCAGCTTCGACCTCACGCCCAAGGAGGGCGGCATGAAGGCCGCCATCGCCCGCGCCGAGGAGCTGCGCGCCCAGACCCCCGGCGCCTGGATCCCCAACCAGTTCGAGAACCCCGCCAACCCCGACATCCACGAGCGCACCACCGCGCTGGAGATTCTCGCCGACTTTCCCGACGGCCTCGACGTGATGATCACCGGGGTCGGCACCGGCGGCCACATCACCGGCTGCGCCCGCGTGCTCAAGGAGAAGTGGCCGCGGTTCAAGGTGTTCGGCGTCGAGCCCGACGTCTCCGCCGTGATCTCCGGCGGCAAGCCCGGTCCCCACCCGATCCAGGGCATCGGCACCGGCTTCCTGCCCAGGAACCTCGACATGGAGCTGCTCGACGGCGCCATCCCCGTCTCCGGCGCCGACGCCAAGGAGTACGCCCGCCGTTCCGCCCGCCTCGAGGGGCTGCTCGTCGGCATCTCGTCCGGCGCCACCTTAGCCGCGATCGCCGCCAAGCTGCCTGAGCTGCCCGCGGGCTCGCGCATCCTCGGCTTCAACTACGACACCGGCGAGCGCTACCTCTCGGTCCCCGACTTCCTTCAGGTGTGATACCAACGGCCCTTGAGTGTGGCCGGCCCGGCAAGCAAGGCCAGAGGCTCTGCCTCTGGACTCCGCCAGGGGCAGCGCCCCTGGACCTGCCTCCATCAGGGTCGATGGCGACCGCCACCCGCCAGCGGCCATGTGCCCGTTGCGCAGAACCCGGCCCTGCGACCTCAGCCCAGTCCCGGCGCCTCCCGCCTGAATCCAGCCCACGCCCTGCGCCGTTCCCCTGGCGGCGGCCTGCGACACGACACCAGGTACATCCCCGCGACGAACGCCAGATTCGACAGCGCCGTCAGCCCATACGACAGCGCCCCCGCCGCATCCGACGTGGCGCTGCTGAACACGCTCCACGCCGTGAACGCCAGCCCGAGCAGCCGCAGCACCTGGAACATCGGCCGCAACGGGTTGAGCCGCCCCGGCGCCACCATGGTGCGCAGCCGCGCCACGTACACGTAGAACCACATCCCGCACGCCGCGCTGAACCCGTCGTACACCCCGTCCGCGACGTCCAGCATCCCCGCCGCATACAGCGCCGCATCCGACGCCAGCTCCAGCACCACCGCCCCGAGCTGCAGGCTGAGCCCGACGTCGAACGACGAGGGCGACCCGTCCAGCCGGTCGCTGAGCGGCTGGAACATCCGGTCCAGCAGCCAGGAGTCGGCGGCGGCAAATCGCGTGGCGATCGTCATGGGCAGGCGCTCCGTGCCCGCGCTGTCTACCGCCACACCGGCCGGCAGGAAAGCAAGCAGGGCCGGGCTCTGCCCGGACCCGCCAGAGGCACCAGGCCTCTGGAAACCGTTTGCTCAAGTATCGGCCTCCAAAGGCTCGGCCAGCGGCTGCGTCCAGAAGCGGAACCTCTGGCCCTGCCTAGCCCTGGCCCGCCGCCCGCCCCTGCCGGTCCAGCTCCGCCATCTCGTCCTCGCCCAGCGCGATCGCCGCCGCCGCCACGTTCTCCTCCAGGTGCGCGACGCTCCCCGTCCCCGGGATCGGCAGCATCACCGGCGAGCGCCGCAGCACCCACGCCAGCGCCACCTGCCCCGGCGACACCCCGAGCCGCCCCGCGATCTCGCCCAGAGCCGAGCCCGGCCGCGCCAGCGACCCCGCCGCCAGCGGCGCCCACGGGATGAACCCGATCCCCGCGGCCTCGCAATGCTCCAGCACCGCCTCGCTCGCCCGGTCCACCAGGTTGTAGCGGTTCTGCACCGTCGTCACCGCGAAGTGCCGCCCCGCCGCCTCGATCTCCTCCACGCCGACCTCGCTGAGCCCCACGTGGCGGATCAGCCCCTCCTTCTGCATCTGCGCGATCACGCCGAACTGCTCCTCGCGCGGCACCTTCGGGTCGACACGGTGCAGTTGCCACAGGTCGATCCGCTCCACCCCAAGCCTGCGCAGGCTCATCAGCACGCACTGCCGCAGGTATTCCGGCCGCCCCACCGGCCGCCACACGTTCGGCCCGAGCCGCGTCAGCCCGCCCTTCGTCGCCACCACCATCCCGTCATACGGGTGCAGCATCGAGCGGATCAGGTCCTCGCTGACATACGGCCCGTAGCTGTCCGCCGTGTCGACCAGCGTGATCCCCAGCGCCGGCACCCGCCGCAGCGTCGCACGCGCGGCGTCCAGGCTGTCGGGAAGCCCCCATACCCCATCCCCGGTGATCCGCATCGCCCCGAATCCCAGGCGGCACACCACCATGTCGCCGCCGATGGTGAACGTGCCGGACAGCGCGGCATCCTGATCGGCCATGGAATCTCTCCTGTGCGAATGCCGCAGCCTAGAGCAAGGCAGGACAGCAAAGGAAGCAAGGTTGAGGCTCTGCCTCAAACTCCGCCAAAGGCAAGCCTTTGGAATCCATTACCTAAATACAGGGTTTCCAAAGCGCTCGACCCTTTGGCGGGTCCGGGCGTAGCTGCCAAAGGTTCCGACGACCCGCTTGGGTCGTTGGAATGGCAACGGAGGGAGAGCCCAGCCTTGCTGGCTGCTTTGTGCCATACCAACCCGCTGCGAACTGACAAGCGGTCCAGTGGGCAAGCCCCCTACTGGGCCGGACGTCCTGCCACCCTGATCGTGCCGCAGGTCCGAACCGGCAACCTTGCACATCAATGCCTGGTATGCGCATCGTCATGCGCATACCGAAGGAGGGGTCGGGATGGCCAGCACCGTGACGCCGAAGCAGGTGGTTAACATGACCCTGAGCACCGAGATCGTCCGCCGCGCCAAGGCGCTGGTCGGCAACCGCAACCTGAGCAGCACGGTGGACGGACTCCTCGCCGCCTTCGTGACGCAGAGCGAGGCCGGGCGCATCGGTCACCAGGAAAAAATCGCACGCTGGGTTGCCGCGTCTAACGCGGTGATCGCCAAGCACGGCTCTCCCGCCGACGAGTACGACCTTTCCTGACCCCCGGCTCTCCTGATGCCTCAGTTCGACGTGCATGAGAATCGCGGGAAGACGCGAACCGGCTTCCCCTTCCTCGTCGTCGTCCAGTCCGACGAGTTCCCCGGAACCATCAACACCCTGGTCGTGCCCGTGACGCACCTGACCGGCGCCTACCCCGACTACGCGCCAGGCTTTGACTTCCAGGGCGCGCGATACATCGCCGACGCGCTGGGCCTGTTCCCGATCCCGACCAGCCGCCTCGGCCCGGTCATCGGCTCCCTGGCCGAGGATGCCTCCTCCTCCGCCATCATCACCGCCATCGACCGCGTCGTCAGCACCGCCTGCGCCTGACGCCGGCGGCTGGAGGCGTGACCGGCACAGCAAGCAAGGCTTGGCTCTGCCCAGACCCGCCAAGGGCTTTTGGAAACCCTCCCCGTAAGTAGTGGTTTCCAAAGGCGAGCCTTTGGCGGAGTTTGAGGCAGAGCCTCAACCTTGCTTCCTTCCTGCCCCCTCACGCATTCAGCCTGAACAGCACCATCGACAGCTCCGCGACCTCGTACACCTCCCCGATCCCGAGCATCGCCGCGACATCCGCCAGCGCCGTGTCGAACAGCAGCCGCCACCGCGCGCCGCCCGCGACCGGCGGCAGCACGAACGGCACCGCCGCCTTGCCGGCGTTGAGCACCATGAGCAGCGTGACGTCGGTGGCCGGCCTGCGGATGCCGGTCGCCTGCGCGCGCCCGTCCATCAGCATCCCGAAGCAGCGCAGCGCCCCGTCGTCCCAGTCCATGCCCGTCATCTCCGTGCCGGTCGGATGCACCCAGGTGACGTCGCGCCCGCCCAGCGCCAGGTCGTAGGCGCCCGTCATGAACCGCCCGCGCCGCAGGATCGGGTACTCCGCCCGCAGCGCCGTGAGCCGTCGCACGAACGCCGCCAGCGCGCGGTCCTCGGCGCTCTGCTCCCAGTCCACCCAGGAGATCGGCCCGTCCTGGCAGTACGCGTTGTTGTTGCCGGCCTGCGTGCGTCCGAACTCGTCGCCGGCGAGCAGCATCGGCGTGCCCTGGCTCAGCAGCAGCGTCGCCAGCATGGTCCGCACCAGTCGCCGGCGCACCGCGAGCACCGCCGGGTCGTCGGTCGGACCCTCGACCCCGCCGTTGGTGCTGCTGTTGTTGTCGGTGCCGTCGCGCCCGCCCTCGCCGTTCGCCTCGTTGTGCTTGGCGGCGTAGCTCACCAGGTCGGCGAGGGTGAAGCCGTCGTGCGCGGTGACGAAGTTCACGCTCGACCACGGCCTGCGCCCCCGCGTGGCGAAGGTGTCGGCCGAGGCGCACAGCCGGGGCGCGATCTGCGCCGGCCGCATCTCGCCCTTCCACCAGCGACGGATGTCGTCGCGGAACCGGTCGTTCCACTCCGCCCAGCCCGGCGGGAATTTTCCCAACTGGTAGCCGCCCGGCCCCACGTCCCACGGCTCGGCGATCAGCTTGACGCCCGAGAGCACCGGGTCCTGCCCGCACGCGGCGAGGAACCCGCTCTGCTCGTCGAAGCCGTACGGCTCGCGCGCCAGGGTGACGGCCAGGTCGAAGCGGAACCCGTCGACGTGCATCTCCTCGACCCAGTAGCGCAGGCTGTCGGTGACCATCTGGTTCACCCGGCGGTGGTTGAGGTTGACGGTGTTGCCGCATCCCGTGTCGTTGACGCAGTGCCGCGGGCAGCCCTCCTCCAGCCGGTAGTACGAGGCGTTGTCGATGCCGCGGAACGACAGCGTCGGCCCCAGCTCGGAGCCTTCCGCAGTGTGGTTGTACACCACGTCCAGGATCACCTCGATCCCGGCCGAGTGCAGCCGCGCCACCATCTCCTTGAACTCGGAGAACGCGAAGTCCGGCACCCGCGCGTAGGTCCGCTCCGGGGCGAAGAAGCCGATGGTGTTGTAGCCCCAGTAGTTGTTCAGCCCCAGCTCCGCCAGCCGCGGCTCGCTGGTGAAGGTCTGCACCGGCAGCAGCTCCACCGCGGTCACCCCGAGGCTGCTGAGGTACTCCACCACCTCGCGCTGCGCGAGGCCCGCGAAGGTGCCGCGGCTCGGCCCCGGCACAGCGGGGTGCAGCTTGGTGAAGCCGCGCACGTGCGTCTCGTAGACGATGGTGCGCTCCCACGGCACTCGCGGCGGCCGGTCCGCGCCCCAGGTGAACGCCGGGTCGACCACGCGGCACTTCGGCACGAACGGCGCGCTGTCGCGCACGTCGAAGCTCAGGTCGCCGTCCGGGTGGCCGCGCCGGTAGCCGTACAGCTCGTCGCCCCAGCGCAGCGTGCCGACATGGGCGCGCGCGTACGGGTCGAGCAGCAGCTTGTTGGCGTTGAACCGGTGCCCGAGCTGCGGCGCGTACGGCCCGTGCACCCGGTAGCCGTAGATCGTGCCCGGCCGCGCGTCGCGCACGTAGCCGTGCCAGATCTCGTCGGTGTACTCCGGCAGCTCGATGCGCTCGACCTCGCGGGTGCCGGACTCGTCGAACAGGCACAGCTCCACCCGGGTGGCGTTGGCCGAGAACAGCGCGAAGTTCACCCCGAGCCCGTCCCAGGTCGCCCCCAACGGGTGCGGCAGACCCTCCGACAGGACACCGGTCATGGCATGCTCCCCGTCGGGCGCTCACCGGGGGCGGCCCCGTGCGCCGCGCCCGCCGCTGCTCCCACATTTCCGTCGGGCGCTGGACCCGCCCCCCCGACCGACGGCTGATCCTGCCGCATCGCGACAGCACCCGGCCCGGCATTGCCCGACCCGGAAGCACCCGGCCCGGCAGACCCCGGCGCGACATCCTGCCAGGCACCACCGACATCGAACGCGGCACCGCCGGCGGCGAGCGCGCCCTCGGCTGCCCGCGCCGAACCCGCCAGCCCGGGCAGCAGCGGCAGCAGCTCGTCGAGGTCGCGTCCCGCCACGCAGTACAGCGAACGCCCCGACCAGGTCCCGGCGCGCGCCGCCTGCGCCCCGTCGCACGGCAGCCCGTCCTCGCCCAGCGGCAGCGGCGCCAGTCCGAGTCCGCCATAGACCGCCAGCAGCGCCGGGCCCGCATCCCACACCGCCAGGTCGCGCCCCTCCTGCTGCGCCAGGTCGCGCAGCCGCCACACCGCGCTGACCCGGTCGCTGTCGGCGCCGGCCGGATCGCCCAGCGCCAGCAGCACGTGCCCGGTGCGCCGGAACGCCACCGCCGAACGCCCCGCCTCGCCCAGCACCACGCCATCGGCGTCTCCCGGCGGCACCGCACCCAGCGCCCGCAGCCGTGCCCGGGCCGTCTCGTCCCACGCGAGGAACCCGACGTCGCCCGGCCGCAGCAGCGCCCACGCCGCCAGCAGCGCGCACCCCACCGCGGCGCCCACGGCCAGGCGCAGCCGTCCCGGCAGCTCGGGCGAGGCCACGATCTCCCACCACGCGTTCTGCGCCACGAAGCGCACCTGCGGCTCAAGCAGCGCCAGCGCCGCCACGCCCGCCGCCAGCACCAGCCCCGGCGCCACCACCGCAGCCAGTGAGGCCGCGCCGGCCCGGGTGCCGCGCACCTCCGCCTCCTCGCTGCGCCCGCCTGCGTCATGCCCGCCTGCGTCATGCCCGCCTGCGTCACCCCCGCCTGCACTGCGTTCGCCTGCGCTGCGTCCGCCTGAACCGCGCCCGCCCGGACCGCGTCCATCCGCGCCGTCCTCGCGCCATCCGCCGCCCAGCAGCCGCGCGTGGCGGTAGTAGGCATCGCGGAACGGCGCCACCAGCAGCACCGCCAGCACCAGCACGCCCGGCACCCAGAGCGGCTCACCTTGCGACGCGGTGAATCCCGCCGCCGCCAGCAGCAGCGCGATCGCGCCCCCCCAGGCCAGCGTCACCCTGCGCGACAGGGCCAGCGACAGCACCAGCAGCGCCGCGCCGAGCAGCGAGGGCACGTACTGGCCCGCACTCGACGCCAGCCCGGCGAAATCCGGGTCGATCCAGGTGAAGTCCGGCCGGCTGTCGATCACCCCGAGCCCCAGCAGCAGCGCCCCGCACAGCGCCACCACCCCCGTCGCGGCGGCGGCGGCGAAGTCCGGCTCGCTCCAGCGCATCGCCGCCTCGACGCGCGGGGCCGCCGGCGCGCCCGCGTCCCCGCCAGCGATCCCAGCCCCCGCTCCGGCCACGCTCCTCGCCACGGGCACGCCGCGCGTCACCACGATCGCCCGCCCGCGCAGCAGCAGCTCGTTACCGGCGAACATCGACCCGGCCAGGAACAGCGGGATCACGTAGTAGTACAGCCGGAACACCACGATCGCCCCCAGCGCCACCGAGGCCGGCATGTACGGCGCGAGCCCGAGCAGGATCGCGGTGTCGAACACCCCGATGCCGCCCGGCAGGTTCGCGACCAGCCCGGCGGTGTACGACGACACGTAGATCGCCAGGAACGCCAGATAATCCGGACGCCCGCCCTCGGGCAGCAGCGCGTAGAAGATCGCCGCCGTGACCGCCACGTCCACCGTGGCCAGCAGCACCTGCACCAGCGCCATGCGCGCGCCCGGCAGCACCACCTCGTGCCCGCGCAGCCGCACCGTGCCCAGCACCTTTGCCAGCGCGATGTAGCCGCCGACCACGCCCCACATCAGGCACCCCGCGCCCCACATCGCCCAGTGCGGCAGCATCCGGCCCAGCAGCGGCACCACGCCCGGCTCGCAGAACAGGATGGCGCCGCCGAGCACCAGCCCGCCCAGCCCGAAGGTCAGCGAGCAGAACGCCACCACCTTGGCGATCTGCACCGGGCTCAGCCCCCAGTGCGCGTACAGCCGGTAGCGCACCGCCGCCCCCGACAGCGCCGCGAAGCCCAGGTTGTGCGCCAGCGCGTAGGCGCAGAACGATGCGAACGCCGTGCGCCGGAACGCCACCCGGTGCCCGGCATAGATCGTCGCCAGCCGGTCGTAGAACGTCAGCACCCCGTACGACAGCACGGTCCACATCGCCGCCAGCCACAGCGCGCGCTGCGGGATCGCCGCCAGGGCGAGCCGGATGTCGGCCACGCGCAGGTGGCGGAACTCGCTCTGCACCACATAGACGGCGCCTGCGAGCAGCAGCACGCCGAGCAGCGCCGGCAGCCGCCGCAGCCAGCGCCGCCATGCTCCGGGCGGCCCCGGATCATGCCCCGAACCGGACGGCACGATCGCTCCTGGCGGCATCGCGACCCCTGCCCGGGGCAGCGCCGCGGCCGGCGTCAAGCCCGCCCCGCCCTGCGCACCATCCTCATCGGCCGCCAGGCGGTCCTGCGCACGCGCCTCGCCGGCCCGGGGCACCATCGGCTCAGCCCCTTGCTCCCGGACTGCCCGCCCCGCCCTGCGCCACCTCGCCAACGCCCGCCGGGTCGGGCCGGATCAGCGCCGATTCGATCAGCGCCACCGTTTCCTCGATGCCGTACAGTGCCGCGAACACCCCGAAGCGCGGCCCTTCCTGCTGCCCCAGCAGCACCTGGTACAGGCACCCGAACCACGCCCGCAGCTCGGGAAACTCGTGCCGCTTGCCCACCGCGAACACCACATTTTGGATCGCCTCTGCGTCCGCGCCCGGCTCCAGCCCGTGCCCCGCCTGTAGCCCGCGCCCCGCCTGTAGCCTATGCAGGGTCTCCGCCAGGTCCGCCAGCGCCGCCCGCTCGTTGGCATCCGGCGCGCGGTACCGTTTCGTCGGCCGCACGAAGTCACGGTGGTACGCGACCGCGTGCTCCACCAGACGCGCCAGGAACGGGTTCTGCTCCGCGCCGCCCGCCACGCCGTAGCGCCCGAGGAACCCCCACAGCAGCTCCGGCGCGTCCGCGTTCACCACGCTCGCCAGGTTGAGCAGCATGGCGAAGCCCACCGGCGCCTCCGCCCCCTGCTCCACCCTGCCGCCGAGGATGTGCCAGGCCGGGTTCGCCAGCAGCGCGTCGCGCGCCAGTGCGTCGTTCGCCCGCCCCTCGGACAGCGCGCGCGCCTTGGCGACGTTGGCCACGTAATCGTCCACCGCGCGGGGGATGACGTCGAAGTACAGCCGCTTCGCCCGCTGCGGCGTGTTGAACATGAACTGCGCGAGGCTCTCCGCCGGCGCGTAGCGCAGCCACTCCTCGACCGACAGCCCGTTGCCCTTGCTCTTGCTGATCTTCTGCGCGTGCTCGTCGAGGAACAGCTCGTAGGTGTAGCCCACCGGCGGCTCGGCCCCGAGGATGCGGCAGATCCGCCCCGACAGCTTGACGCTGTCGATCAGGTCCTTGCCCGACATCTCGTAGTCCACGCCGAGCGCGAACCAGCGCATCGCCCAGTCCGCCTTCCACTGCATCTTCGCCCCGCCGCCGAGCACCGAGGTCTCGAATCGCCGACCCTCGTGCGACCACACCACGGTGGCCGCGTCCGCATCGACGGACTCGATCGTGACCTGCATCACCTGCCCGGTGTCGGGATGGATCGGCAGCACCGGCGAGTACGTCGCCCGCCGCTCCGCCCCCAGCGTCGGCGCCACCGCGGCCACGATCTCGCCGTGGCACTCCAGCACCCGGCGCAGGCCCGCGTCGAACCGCCCCGACGCGTAGTACTCGCTGGCCGAGGCGAACTCGTACTCGAACCCGAACGCGTCGAGGAACGCCCGCAGCCGCGCGTTGTTGTGGTGGCCGAAGCTCCCATGGGTGCCGAACGGGTCGGGCACCCGGGTCAGCGGCTTGCCCAGATGCTCCAGCAGCATCTCGCGGTTCGGCACGTTGTCCGGCACCTTGCGCAACCCGTCCATGTCGTCGCTGAACGCCAGCAGCCGCGACGGCCGTCCGGTCAGCTCGGTGTATGCCCGCCGCACCCACGACGTGCGCGCCACCTCTCCGAACGTGCCGATGTGCGGCAGCCCCGACGGCCCGTACCCCGTCTCGAACAGCGCCGTCCGCCCGCCGCCCGCATCCGCCCCGCCCGCGCCTGTCCCGCCAGCGTCCAGGCGCTCGACCACGCGGGCTGCCTCCTCGAACGGCCACGCCCGGGGCACCGCGTTCGGCCGCACGGGCGGGGCGTCCCGGCGGGTCGCTGGGACGGGGGCAGGCTGGGTCTCGGACATCACCGCACGCTAGGTAGGGGGGGTGGCTTGGTCAATCACGCTGCGCCCATATAGTGCGGATGATGCCGCCACCGCCCTCACCCAGCCTGGGCCCCGCCCCCGTCTCCTCCGCCTGGGCACCGGCGCGCGCGCCGGCACGCATCGCCCGGCTCCCGCTTCGGCTCCTGCTCCCCCGGTTGCCGCGGCTTCCCCGACCGCCGCGGCTGCGGGCATGACCACCGCCGCGCCGGCCGAGGACGCCGCCGCCGTGGTGGCGGGACACCGCCGCGCCGCAATCCTGACCGCCGACGGCGAGCTGCTGGCGCTCACCTGCGAGCAGGCCGCCGCCACCCTGCGCGGCCCCACCCGCTCCAGGGCCGCGCCGCTGCTGGTGCACGCGCCCGCCACGCTGCGCCGCCTCGGCCTGCGCCCTCAGCCCTGTCTCGACCTGCTGGAGCTGTGGGCGTTCGTGCTGCCCGCCCGCCCGGTGACGCCCACGCCCCGCGGCCTCGCGCTCGCGCTCGACCTCGACCCGCCCGCCGACCTGGAGGCCGCCGCCGCCATGCTGCCCCGCATCGCCTCGGCGCTGCTCGGCCGCCTCGCCGCCGGCCGCGCCCTGCCGATCAACGAGGAGGCCGCCGGCCTCGCGCGCCGCATGGGCGAGCACGGCTGGCCCTGGGCGCAGACGGTGGCCGAGGCGCTGGGCAGCGCCTCCCCCGCCTCCCCCGACGCGCTGCGCGTCTGGAAGCGCCTGCCCGAGTGGGAGGACACCGCCCCCCGGCCGGCCCCCGGCTCCAGCCCGGTGCCGCCCGCCGACAGCCGCGCCCGCCTGGCCCGCATGCTCGGCCCCCACGCCGAGCAGCGACCGGGGCAGGCCGACTACGCCGCCGCCGCCGCCGCCGCCTTCGCCCCGCGCGAGGTCCGCGGCGACCCGCACGTCGTGCTCGCCGAGGCCGGCACCGGCACCGGCAAGACGCTCGGCTACGTGGCACCCGCGTCGCTGTGGGCAGAGCGCAACGGCGGCGCGGTGTGGATCAGCACCTACACCCGCCACCTGCAGCGCCAGATCGACGCCGAGCTGGCCCGCCTGCATCCCGACGCCGCGGAGCGCCGCCGCCGCGTCGTGGTGCGCAAGGGCCGCGAGAACTACCTGTGCCTGCTCAACATGGAGGACGCCGTCAACGCCAGCCTCGCCGGCAGCGGCATCCCCGGCCCGTTCGCCCATGCCGGCGCCGGCACGATCCCGCTGGCCCTGCTGGCGCGCTGGGCCCTGGCCACCAACGACGGCGACCTGAACGGCGGCGACCTGCCCGGCTGGTTCGCGGAGCTGTTCGGCCCCGGTGCCGCGACCGGTCTCGCCGACCGACGCGGCGAGTGCATCCACGGCGCCTGCCCACACTACAAGACCTGCTTCGTCGAGCACACCATCCGCCGCGCCCGCACCGCCGACCTCGTGGTCGCCAACCACGCCCTCGTCATGGCGCAGGCCGCCTGGGCGTATGCCGCCTCGATCCAGGCCGCCCCCGCTCATGCGACATCGGGCAGCCAGGGCGGCGACGCGGGCGACGAGACCCTGCCCACCCGCTACGTGTTCGACGAGGGCCACCACGTCTTCGCCGCCGCAGACGGCGCGTTCTCCGCGGAGCTGAGCGGCCTGGAGGCCGCAGAGCTGCGCCGCTGGCTGCTCGGCGCGGAGGGCGGCCGCTCCCGCGCCCGCGGCCTGCGCCGCCGCCTCGACGACCTGGTCAGCGGCCGCCCCGCGCTGGAGGCCCCGCTCGACGCCGCCCTGCTCGCCGCGAAAGCCCTGCCCGCCCCCGGCTGGTCGCTCCGCCTCGCCGAGGACGATCCCGCCCTGGACGCACCCGCCGCTGCGGACACGGCCGCAGGCGCACGGCCCGGCACGCCCGGCGCAGGCCCCGCGTCCCCCGCCCCGACACTTGCGAGCGCCGCCCCGCCCGCCATCGAGCCCGCTGCGCTGTCCGGCGCCCCGGCCGACAACCCCGCCGAGGCGTTCCTCCGCCTGCTGCGCCGCCAGATCCTCGCCCGCATCGCCGGCGGCCCCGACGCCGACCGCGCCGGCTTCGCCCCCGCCTTGTTCGCCCCCGAGTGCGACCTGCACCCCGTCTCCGAGCCCCTCGCCCGCGCCGCCGAGCGCCTGGAGCGCGCCCTGGGCCGCATCGCCGAGCCGCTGCGCACCCTGCAGCAGCGCCTCGTCGCCCGCCTGGAGGACGAGGCGGAGGAATTGGACCCCACCACCCGCGGCCGCATCGAGGCGATGAGCCGCACCCTGCGCCGCCGCGCCGCTGGCCGCCTCGACGCCTGGCGCGCCATGCTCCGCGCCACCGTCGAGGCCCCGCCCGCGCCCGGCGCCCGCCCCGAGCACGTCCATCTGCTGCGCCTCGACCGCCGCCGCCCCGCCGGCACCCGGGGCAGCGACGGCGCGTCCCTTCCTGGCCTCGCCGCACCGAGCCGCGGCCCGCCCGACCGCTCCCTGCTCGACAGGGACGTCGGTCTGCACCGCCACTGGCTCGACCCGACGATCCCGTTCGCCGCCACGCTCGCCGCACCCGCGCACGGGCTGCTGATCACGTCGGCCACCCTACGCGACGCCCCGGAGCAGGCGGCCGCCGAGACGGTCTGGGCCGCCGCCGAGGCGCGAGTCGGCGCCACCCACCTGCCCTCGCCGCCGCTGCGCGCCACCGTCGCCTCGCCGTTCGACTACGCCGCCCAGACCCGCTGCTTCGTGGTCAACGACCTGATGCCGGGCGACCTCGGCGCGCTCGCCGGCGCCTACCGCGCGCTGTTCCTCGCCTCGGGCGGCGGCGGGCTCGGCCTGTTCACCGCGATCTCGCGCCTGCGCGCCGTGCACGAACGCATCGCCCCCGCGCTGGAGGAGTCCGGCGTCACCCTGCTCGCCCAGCACGTCGACGCCATGGACAATGCCACCCTGATCGACGTCTTCCGCTCCGAGGAGCACTCCTGCCTGCTCGGCACCGACGCCATGCGCGACGGCGTCGACGTCCCCGGCAGGGCACTCCGCCTGGTGGTGTTCGAGCGCGTGCCCTGGCCGCGCCCCGACATCCTGCACCGCGAGCGCCGCACGCACCTCTCCGGCGGCGACACCACCGGCTACGACGACCGCGAGGCCCGGCTGCGCCTGCGCCAGGCCTTCGGCCGCCTGATCCGCGTGGCCGGCGACCGCGGCGTCTTCGTGCTGCTCGACCGCCGCACGCCGACCCGCCTGCTCTCCGCCTTTCCCCCCGGCGTGGCCGTGCAGCGCGCCGGCCTCGCCGAGACGGTCGCCGGGGTCAAGGCGTTCCTCGACCCCGGCTGAGCATGGGCCTGAGCACGGGCCGCCTCGCGTCGGCCACGCCGCGGCACAGCCGAGGCGCCTTCCACCGCCGGTCCTTCGACTGCGGGCGCCCAACCGCGGTCCACCGGATTGTCCTGCCGCGCGTGACATCACGCTGTCACGCCGTGCAGGACGACGACCCGCTGGAAGGCCCTTTTGTCCTGCGGCGCGTGACGCCCGGAGCAGGATTTGTCATGTCCCGCAGGACAGGGCCTGATGCTTGAACAGCCAAGCAAGGCCGGGCTCTGCCCGGACCCGCCGAAGGCCTGAGGCCTTTGGAAACCCATCTTTTAAGGAAGGGACTCCAGAGGCTTGCCTTTGGCGGAGTCCGGAGGCAGAGCCTCTGGCCTTGCTTGCCTCGACCGGTCACGCCCGGAGGCCGGTGGCACAAGATGCCCCACTGCCGACGACCCCCCTCTCCCATGCCACGCTGGCGTGGCGATCCACACGGAGCCGACGATGTTGCCGCCCGGAGCCACGACGATCCTGCTGTCCGCCGCCCTCGCCACCCTGCTGCCCGCCGCGGTCCGTGCGAACCCGGCGACCCCGCCCACGCCGCCGGGCGACATCCCCGCGGAGTTCGCCAGGCCGGACGCGCAGAACGACTACGTCAAGCGCGTCGAGATGATCCCGATGCGCGACGGCGTGAAGCTCTACACGGTGATCGTCATCCCCAGGATCGCGCACGACGCGCCGATCGTCCTGACCCGCACGCCCTACAACGCCAAGAAGCGGGCGGAGCGCACGAACTCGCCCGCCATGCTCTCGCTGCTGCCCGAGGCCGACGCGGGCTTCGTCCGGGCGGGCTTCATCCGCGTCTACCAGGACGTGCGGGGCAAGTACGGCTCCGAGGGCGCCTACGAGATGACCCGTCCCGTCCGCGGCCCGCTCAACCCGAGCGGGACCGACAACGTCACCGACGCCTGGGACACGATCGACTGGCTCGTCAAGTCGGTCGCGCAGTCGAACGGCAGGGTCGGCATGATCGGCTCCTCCTACGAGGGGTTCACGGTGGCGATGGCGCTGCTGGACCCGCATCCCGCGCTGAAGGCGGCGGTGCCGGAAAGCCCGATGGTGGACGGCTGGATGGGCGACGACTGGTACCACTACGGCGCGTTCCGCGAGCCCAACCTCGACTACATCGCGGGCCAGACCGAGCAGAAGGGCGAGGGCGAGGACGTGCCGCGCGCCGCCTACGACGACTACGAGACCTTCCTGCAGGCCGGCACCCCCGGCGCCTATGCCGAGGCGAACGGCTTCGCCCAGCTCGGCTGGTGGCGCAAGATGGCGGCGCACCCGGCCTACGACGCGTTCTGGCAGGGCCAGGCCGTGGACAGGCTCGTCGCCGCGCACCCGTCGAACGTGCCGACCCTGTGGGAGCAGGGCCTGTGGGACCAGGAGGACATGTGGGGCGCCAACCACGCCTGGAGCGCGCTGAAGGCGGCCGGCCACGCGGCGAACAACTGGCTGGTGATCGGCCCGTGGTACCACAGCCAGGTCAACCGCTCCGGCTGGAGCCTCGGCCCCTTCCGGTGGGACGGCGACACCGCCCGGCAGTTCCGCGACGACATGGTGCTGCCGTTCCTCAGCCAGTACCTGAAGGATGGCCCGCCCGCGGACCTGCCCCGCGTGAGCGTCTACAACCCCGCCGAGAACCGGTGGCAGCACTTCGGCGACTGGCCCGTCTCCTGCCCGACCGGCTGCACCCAGGCGATGAAGCCCCTCTACCTGCAGGCCGGCTTCGGCCTGTCGTTCGACAAACCCCTGGGCGACAAGCCCCTGGGCGACAAGCGCCCGGGCGACAAGCCAGCAGACGGGAGTCCCGCGGGTTCGGGCGAGGGCGACTCCTACGTCTCCGACCCGGCCAAGCCGGTGCCGTTCGAGCCGCGGCCGGTGCGGTTCTCGGACCACGAGGCCTGGCGCACCTGGCTGGTGCACGACCAGCGCTTCGTCGACGGCCGGCCCGACGTCCTGACCTACGAGACGCCGGTGCTCGCCTCGCCGGTAAGGATACAGGGCGCGCCGGTCGCCGACATCGTCGCCGCCACCACCGGCACCGACGGTGACACCGTGATCAAGCTGATCGACGTCTATCCTGCGGACACCCCCGACCAGCCGGAGCTGGGCGGCTACGAGCTGCCGATCGGCATCGACATCTTCCGTGGCCGCTATCGCGACAGCGTCTCGTCGCCGTCGCCGATCCCGGCGAACACGCCGCAGCGCTACCGGTTCACCCTGCCGAACGCCAACCACGTGTTCCTGCCCGGCCACCGGATCATGGTGCAGGTCCAGTCCACCCTGTTCCCGCTGTACGACCGCAATCCGCAGACCTACGTGGACAGCATCCTGTTCGCCAAGCCGTCCGACTACCGCAAGGCGACCGTGACCGTGATGCGGTCGGGCGAGGAGGCCAGCGCCATCTGGCTGCCCGTGGTGCCGTGACGGTCCCGTCGGGTACAGGCGCGCCCCGCTGACCAAACCCCCGCAAAAGACAGGATCTTGCATACCGATCATGCCAAAGGGGTTCCAGAGGCCCTATGCCTGCAGGAGGAGGCCCTTGGCAGGTCCAGGCAGAGCAGCCCCGCCTGCTTCCCGCAGGCCTTGCCATCTGCCTGCTTCCCGCAGGCCTTGCCATCCGCCCTCCCCGAAGGCACGGTCCGCCGCGTCACCAGCAGGAAGGCCAGGTCATGCTCGCTCGCGTCGGGTTCGATGCCCAGGAAGCCCTGATCTGCACGATGGTGCTGGTCGCCGCCGCCGAAGGCGGCATCTCCGACCGCGAGATCGGCGTCATGGCCGGCTTGGTGCAGACTCTGCCGGTGTTCCGCACCTTCTCCACCCGCCAGCTCGAGGCGGCCACCGAGGCCACGATCAAGCTGCTCGGCGAGGACGACGGCCTGGCCCATGCCGGCAGCCTGATCCGCGACGCGTTGGAGCCTCGTCTGCGCGAGACCGCCTACGTGCTGGCCTGCGAGGTCGTCGCCGCCGACGAGGTCCATGGCCAGCGCATCCTGCAGATGCTGGAGTTCGTGATGACCGAGCTGAACCTGGACCCGCTGGTCGCCGCCGCGATCGAGCGCGGCGTCCGGGCGCGCTACCAGCGCGTCGATCGCAACGCCTGAAGCAGGCAAGGCCAGAGGCTCTGCCTCTGGACTCCGCCAAAGACTCGCCTTTGGAAACCTCGATTAGGCCGACGGCACTCCTCGCACTGCCTTATGTGTGCGGGTCTGGGGGCGCTCGCCCCCAGCGGGTCCAGGGCGGAGCCCTGGCCTTCCTTGCTCGGGGCACAGCTCTGGCCTTGCCTCACTCCGGACGCAACGGACCTCTCGCTCCGACGTTTTCCCGTCGAACCAGGAGCGACCCCATGCCGTCCGACACCAACGCGTCCCCCGAGCTTGGCGACACCATCGACGAGGTGCAGGGCATCTTCCCAAGCGACGACACGCTGCAGGCCGCGATGAAGCGACTTCTGGGCAACGGCTTCGACCGTGCCGAATTGTCGCTGCCGCACACCAGCCCAAGCAGTGCCACCGCAACCCCGAACCAAGGCGCGGAGAACCCCACCACCGAGGAGGACCAGCGCCAGATTCGCACCCTCGGCGCCAGCACGTTGGGCGTGGGCGCGGCGATGGCGGCAGCCGGCGTGGTGATCGCGACCGGTGGCGTCGCACTCGCAGCGGTTGGCGCGGCAGCGGCAGCCGGCGTGGCGGCGGGCGGTGCCGTGGAGGGCGCCAGCGGCGTCGCCAAATCCGCCGAGCACAACAACCGACAGGAAGCCGCGCAAGTCGGCCAGCTTGTCCTCTCAGCCCATGTCGCCGACGTGGAGAAGCTTCGACGCGCCGAGACGGTCATGCGCGAATGCGGCGCAACCCGTGTCGAGGCCGTCCGCCGCATCGGCGCCGCGGTGGCCGGCGTGGACTCCGGCGGCTGGACCGGCTGAGGTCCTAAACGAGAAAGGCCGCCGGCATGCAGCCGACGGCCCTCGTCGCGTCACGCCGGGAGACTATCAGGCCAGACGGAGGTTCGTCGCCGCAGCCTTGCCGCGTTCCATCTCGACCTCGTAGCTCACCTTCTGGCCATCATTGAGGCCTTGGAGGCCCGCTGCCTGCACCGCGGTGATGTGCACGAACACATCCTTGCCGCCATCCTGCGGCATGATGAAGCCGAAACCCTTCGTGGCATTGAACCACTTAACCGTACCAGTCGCCATTCTCGAAATCCCTTGTCGTGCGCGGATCACCCGCGCCATCGGCTATTGTCGTGAACATTGCCCAAACGCCACTTGGAACAATGTATTCAGCCCGGCCTGGCCGCCGCGAGGCAGCACGCCGACCGGGAAGATCCTTGGCGGAGCGTTCGCCGAACGGTCAGGCCAGCTTGAGGTTGGTCGCGGCGGCCTTGCCACGCTCCATCTCGACCTCGTAGCTCACCTTCTGGCCATCATTGAGGCCCTGGAGCCCCGCCGCCTGCACCGCGGTGATGTGCACAAACACATCCTTGCCGCCATCCTGCGGCATGATGAAACCAAAGCCCTTGGTGGCATTGAACCACTTGACCGTGCCAGTCGCCATAACCTTAGCTCCTTCTCGTGCGCGGCAGAACCGCGTCATAGGCGGTTTCAGCCGCGCCACCGCCCGATCCTGTGGGCGGCAACCTATCTACGTCGATCGCCCGGCTGCGTGACAGCGCGGTGATCTCGTATATCCTAATTGTGACCTAGTCTTTCCCAGACCTCAAAGCGGCTTGAGGTTGGTGGCGGCAGCCTTGCCGCGTTCCATCTGAACCTCGTAGCTCACCTTCTGGTTCTCGTCGAGGCCACGCAGCCCCGCTGCCTGCACGGCGGTGATGTGGACGAACACATCCTTGCCGCCATCCTCGGGCATGATGAAGCCGAATCCCTTGGTGGTGTTGAACCACTTGACAGTACCGGTCGCCATTCTCAGTCACTCTCCGTCCTTGGTGCCGTACCGCATCGCGCGGCACGTCAGACAACCTGGCCGCTGGACGACTTGAGGCACCCGAGTGACGGAAGCGCAGCAAGGCAAGCCAAAACGTCGATTGCCGGGGTATGGGGCCAGAAATAATCGAAGGTGTCAATCGCCGTCATGTCGGAACCGGTCCGGCGGCAACCGACCGACCTCGCGCCACCACGGACGCCGGAGACAAGCCCGGGAGGACGCATGGAAAAGGGGCAGGCCAAGCCGCCCGCCCCCTCCCGCAGCGTCAGTGGATCAGAAATCCATGTCGCCCATGCCGCCCATGCCGCCACCGCCGCCCGGCATGCCGCCGGCCGACTTCTTCTCCGGCTTCTCGGCGATCATCGCCTCAGTGGTCACCAGCAGGCCGGCGACCGAGCCGGCGTTCTGCAGCGCCGAGCGCACGATTTTGGTCGGGTCGATGATGCCCGCCGCGACCATGTCCTTGTACTCTCCGGTCTGCGCGTCGAAGCCGAAGTTGTATTCGCCGTTCTCCAGCACCTTGCCGGCGATGACGGCGCCGTCCTCGCCGGCGTTCTCGGCGATCTGGCGCAGCGGCTGCTGGATCGCCTTGCGCACGATGTCGATGCCGAACTTCTGGTCCTCGTTGGCGTACTTCAGGCCCGCGAGCGTCAGGCTGGCCCGCGCCAGCGCCACGCCGCCGCCCGGGACGATGCCCTCCTCGACCGCCGCACGCGTCGCGTGCAACGCATCGTCCACGCGGTCCTTGCGCTCCTTCACCTCGACCTCGGTGCTGCCGCCGACGCGGATCACCGCCACGCCGCCGGCGAGCTTCGCCAGACGCTCCTGCAGCTTCTCGCGGTCGTAGTCCGAGGTGGTCTCCTCGATCTGCGCGCGGATCTGGCTGCAACGGCCCTGGATCTCGGTCTTCTCGCCGACACCCTCGATGATCGTCGTGTTCTCCTTCTCGATCAGGACCTTCTTGGCCTTGCCGAGCATCTGGAGCGTCACGTTCTCGAGCTTAATGCCAAGGTCCTCGCTGATGACCTGGCCGCCGGTGAGAACGGCGATGTCCTCAAGCATCGCCTTGCGGCGATCGCCGAAGCCCGGCGCCTTGACAGCGGCGATCTTCAGCCCGCCGCGCAACTTGTTCACCACGAGGGTGGCAAGGGCCTCGCCCTCGATGTCCTCGGCGATGATCAGCAACGGACGGCCCGACTGCACCACGCTCTCGAGCAGCGGCAGCAACGGCTGCAGGCCCGACAGCTTCTTCTCGTGGATCAGGATGTAGGGCTGGTCGAGATCGGCGACCATCTTCTCGGCGTTGGTGATGAAGTAGGGCGAGATGTAGCCGCGGTCGAACTGCATGCCCTCGACCACATCAAGCTCGGTTTGGATGCCCTTGGCCTCCTCGACGGTGATGACACCCTCGTTGCCGACCTTCTGCATCGCCTGGGCGATCATCTCGCCGATCTCGGTCTCGCCGTTGGCGGAGATCGTGCCGACCTGGGCGGTCTCGGCGGGCGTCGTGATCTTGCGGGTCTGGCTCTTCAGCTGCTCGACCACGGCGTTCACCGCCGCATCGATACCACGCTTCAGGTCCATCGGGTTCAGCCCAGCGGCCACGCCCTTGGCTCCCTCGCGGACGATCGCCTGCGCCAGCACGGTCGCGGTGGTCGTGCCGTCGCCGGCCAAATCGTTGGTCTTGGAGGCGACCTCGCGCACCATCTGCGCGCCCATGTTCTCGAACTTGTCGGAGAGCTCGATCTCCTTGGCGACGGTGACGCCGTCCTTGGTGATCCGCGGCGCGCCGAAGCTCTTGTCGATCACCACGTTGCGGCCCTTGGGACCCAGCGTGACCTTCACCGCGTCGGCGAGGATGTCCACGCCACGCAGCATGCGGCCGCGAGCGTCGCCGCCGAACCGTACTTCCTTGGCTGCCATGAATAAGGCCTTTCTTTCTGTGTGCGCCGTGCGGCCCGGGGACGAATGCCGCCCCAAACCAGCGCCGCATCAGCCCGCTCCGGATCGGAGGACGGGCCGGGACGCATCGCTGCGTCCCCTCTCAGCAACGCCCGGAGCGAACTCCGGGCGATATCAGCCCCGCGACGAACGTGCGGGGCGAGCGGACCCGAGGATCAGGCTGCAGCCTTCTGCGCCGCGCCGCCCTCGATCACGCCCATGATGTCGGTCTCCTTCATGATGAGGAGATCCTCACCATCCAGCTTGACCTCGGTGCCCGACCACTTGCCGAACAGCACGCGGTCGCCGGCCTTCACGTCCGGCGGCACCAGGGCGCCGGCATCGTTGCGCGCACCGGCGCCGACGGCGACAACCTCGCCCTCCATCGGCTTCTCCTTGACGGTGTCGGGAATGATAATCCCGCCCGACGTCTTCTCCTCGGCGGTGAGGCGACGAACCACGATGCGGTCGTGAAGGGGACGGAAATTCGCCATGCGGGGATATCCTCAGCGACATCGGGCCCGCAGCTCGCGCCGCGGGGATCCGGACAGTGGACCTTGGCCGGCAAGCGAACCCGCCGGCGGTTTGGCACTCGCGCACCCAGAGTGCCAGGCCGCGAGTGACAGGACACCTAGGGTGGCACAGGCAGCGAGTCAAGCACGCGGCAGCACTCCCGGATGGAGAGTGCCAAGTGATTGAGGACACTCGGTTTTCATTGCGGCGGCTTCCGCCGATGCGTCAGGATAACGCCGTCCGACTGCGCTGGTCGGGCCGCTCGCCACACCAGATCGGGACGCCGCACACGGAGAATCGCCCATGAGCCTGTCGCTGCAGCTGCAGGACTACCGGCTGACCACCGCCGAGATCCTCTACCGCCTGCCAGACCATCCTGCCGTGCTCCAGACCTATGTCTGGCAGGACCTGGACATCGCCCCGCGCTTCCCGGTGCTCGGGCGGTTCCTGGCGTTCTGGCACCGCGAGATCGAGGGCAAGCTGCATTCCGTGCGCGTCGCCAGCACCAGCCTGGTCGGCCCCGCGCGCTGGCACACCGTCACCGACCGGTTCCAGCTGCACTAACCGGCGGGCGCGGGCTCAGGCGTCCGCACCGCCCTCCAGGTCCGCGATCGGCCCTGTGCTCTCCAATTGGGTGCTATCCTGCAGTCGAGCGCCATCCAGTCGGGCGCCGTCCAGCAGCGCCGCGCGCCGCAGCGTCGCCTGCTCCAGCGTCAGGCGCTCCGCCCTGGGCTGCCCGTGCACCACACGGTTCTGCGCAGCCGTGCGCGCCTCGGCCTGGCGGGTCCGTCGCTTGCGCTCGCGGTTCAGGTTCACGATCTCGGCCATGCAGGCACCCTGCCACGCCGCCCGGGGCATCAACAATCCCGGCGAAGCAAGCCTGGGCTCTGCCCAGACCCGCCAGGGGCGAGCCGCCCGTGGACCGGCCCATGAAAGGTGCCACGACGCGACAGGGTGCATCTCGATCCGCCCAATGCATCCGCCACCGGCCGGGTTCGGTCGGCATGTCTGGCGTCAACGCGACGAACCGTCGACTTCCAGGACAATGGTCGGTCGATGTTCGACCGGGAAGTTTACGGATCGCGCGATGAAGCACATCCGGTGTGCCGTCCGATGCAGCGCTTTGGCCCTTGCCTCGTCGGAACCGGCGGCAACGGTGACGCGCGGCCGTAGCACGACGGATACGAACTGGCCGGCGCCGTTCGGCTCCTCGACCATGCAGCCTTCGGCGGCGTCTTCATAGGACGTCACCGCAATCCCCGAATCGGCACAGAGCCCCAGATACCAGAGCTTGTGGCACGCGGAGAGGGATGCCAGCAGCAGCTCCTCAGGATTCCAGCGCGTCGGGTCGCCCCGGAAGTTGGGATCGGACGAGCCCTCTATGGCGGACTTGCCCCATGCGGTGATCTGGTGAGCGCGGCTGTAGCCATGGGTGGCCGTGCCGGAGCCTTCGTTCCCCGTCCAGATCACTCGAACGCGGTAGTCGTGTCGCCTCGACGCCATTCCCCAGCTCCTCCCGAAGATAAGGGACGCTCAGCATGAGCCATACGCTGACACCTGGGAGCGCCCGGGCGTCACGTCTGCCGCCGAACCTTTCGTGTGCCAGTCCAGGGGCGCTGCCCCTGGCGGGTTCCCGCCTTCAAGCAACGGGCAGAGCCCAGCCTCGCCTACTTTCTGATCCCTGTTTGTTCCACGCGCGCCAACTCGCTATCCTCGACCGCCCATGCCCTCCTACGTAGAACTTCAGGTCACCACGAACTACTCGTTCCTGCGCGGCGCCTCCCGGGTGGAGGAGTTGTTCGCGCAGGCCGCGCTGTCCGGCCACACGGCGCTCGGCGTCACCGACCGCAACTCGGTGGCCGGTATCGCCCGTGCCCACGGCCGCGCGGCCGAGGCCGGGGTGCGGCTGGTGGCCGGCGCCAGGCTCGGCTTCTCGGACGGCACCGACCTGCTGCTCTACCCCACCGACCGTGCGGCCTGGTCGCGCCTGTGCCGGCTGATCTCGCTCGGGCGCACCCGGCGCGACGCGGACGGCACCGCGATCCCGCGCGAGGACGGGACCCGCGGCGGCGAGCGCGTCTGGCACTTGCCGCGCGACGCCCTGGCCGGGCACGCGGCGGGGCTGCTCGCCGTGCTGGTGCCGCCCGACACCACCTGGAACACCACCCGTGACGCCGGCGAGTGGGACGACGCCGCTCCCGCGGCGCGGACGGCCGAGCTGTCCGCGCGGCTCGACCGGCTGCGCGCGGAGTTCGGCGAGCGCGCCTCGCTGGCGCTGACGCTGCGCCGGCGGCCCGACGACGCCGTCCGCCTGCACGACCTGGCGACGCTGGCGGCGCGGGCCGGGGTGGCGGGCGTGGCCACCGGCGACGTGCTGTACCACATGCCGGAGCGCCGCATCCTGCAGGACGTGCTGACCTGCATCCGCGAGGGCTGCACCATCGAAGACGCCGGCTTCCGGCGCGAACGCTCCTTCGACCGCCACCTGCGCCCGCCCGGGGAAACGCTGCGGCTGTTCGAGCGCCACCCCGCGGCGCTGGCCCGCAGCGTGGAGCTGGCCGAGCGCGCCCGCTTCTCGCTCGACGACCTGCGCTACCAGTACCCCGACGAGACCGCCCCGCCAGACGAGATTGCCCCGCCCGACGTGACCGCTCAGGCCGTGCTGGAGCGCGCTACGATGGCAGGCGCGGCCGGGCGCTACCCGGGCGGCGTGCCCACGGCGGTCGCCCGCCAGCTTCGCCACGAGCTAGAGCTGATCGCGCGGCTCGACTACGCACCGTATTTCCTCACCGTGCACGCGATCGTCTGCCATGCCCGCGCGCAGGGCATCCTGTGCCAGGGCCGCGGCTCCGCGGCGAACTCGGCGGTGTGCTACGTGCTGTGCATCACCGCGATCGACCCGGTGCGCTCCGGCCTGCTGTTCGAACGGTTCATCTCCGCGGAGCGCCGCGAGCCGCCCGACATCGACGTCGATTTCGAGCACGGGCGCCGCGAGGAGGTGATCCAGTGGATCTATCGCCGCTACGGCCGAGAGCGCGCCGCCCTGTGCGCCACCGTGATGCGCTACCGGGCCCGCGGCGCGGTGCGCGACGTGGGCCGAGTCCTGGGCCTGCCCGAGGACGTCACCGGCGCCCTGGCCGGCCAGGTCTGGGGCCAGTCCGAGGAGGGCGTGGACGCGGGGCACGCCGCAGCCCTCGGCTTCGACGTCGCCGACCGCCGCCTGCGCCTGACCCTGGACCTCGCGCGCACCCTGATCGGCTTCCCGCGGCAGCTCGGCACCCATCCCGGCGGCTTCGTGCTGACCCGCGACCGCCTCGACGAGCTGGTGCCGGTCGCCCCCGCCGCGATGGCCGGGCGCACGGTGATCGAGTGGGACAAGGACGACATCGACGCCCTGCGCTGGATGAAGGTCGACGTGCTCGGATTGGGCATGCTCGGCTGCCTGCGCCGCGTGTTCGCCCTGCTCCTGCGGCACCGGGGCAAGGCCATGACCCTGGCCGACATCCCCGCCGAGGACCCGGCCACGTACCGCATGATCCAGAAGGCCGACACCGTCGGCACCTTCCAGATCGAGAGCCGGGCGCAGATGGCGATGCTGCCGCGCCATCGCCCTGCCACCTTCTACGACCTGGTCGTCCAGGTCGCCGTGGTGCGCCCCGGCCCGATCCAGGGCGACATGGTCCACCCCTACCTGCGCCGCCGCGCCGGCCTGGAGAAGCCCAAGTACCCCCACCCCGACCTGGAGCGCGTGCTGGGAAAGACCTACGGCGTGCCGCTGTTCCAGGAGCAGGCGATGCAGGTCGCCATCATGTGCGCCGGCTTCACCCCCGGCGAGGCCGACCAGCTCCGCCGCTCCATGGCCACCTTCAAGGTCACCGGCGGCGTCAGCCATTTCCGGACCAAGATGATCGAGGGCATGGTCGAGCGCGGCTACCCCCGCGACTTCGCCGAGCAGACCTTCCGCCAGATCGAGGGTTTTGGTTCGTATGGTTTCCCCGAGAGCCACGCCGCCTCGTTCGCGCTGATCGCCTACGCGTCGGCGTGGGTCAAGTGCCACCACCCCGACATCTTCTGCGCCGCCCTGCTCAACGCCCAGCCGATGGGCTTCTACGCCCCGGCCCAGCTCGTCCAGGACGCGCGCGACCACGGCGTCGCCGTCCGCCCGGTCTGCGTCAACGAGTCGCACTGGGACTGCACGCTGGAGCCGGACGCGCCGGACGTCGACGAGACCGGAGCCCCCAGCGCGGACACGGAAAGGGGGCCCGCCCGGAAGAGAGGCGCGGCTGCGGGACCTCGGCTCGCGGTTCGCCTCGGCCTGCGCATGGTCAAGGGGCTGGCGGAGGCCGACGCGCTTCGCCTCGTCGCCCGACGCAACCGGTCGTATCGCTCAATCGACGATCTGTCCCGCCGCGCGTCGCTGCCGGCATCCACCCTGGAGCGCCTGGCCGAAGCGGACGGGTTCGCGGCACTCGGCCTGGACCGCCGAAGGGCACTCTGGGCGGTGCGCGGCCTGGGCGGTGCCACGCTGCCGCTGTTCGACTCCGCCCCCGACGCCGGCGCTCCGGACCCCGACGAACCGGGCCGGGCCGGGCCGACCCTGGCCGGAGCGGAACCGGACGCCGCGGCGCCCGGGATCGCCGCCTCGGCGCGAGCGCCGGGCGGCGCGGACGAGCGAGCACCTGGCCCGCCGCCCGGCCCGGGGATCGAGCCCGCCGTAGCACTGCCCGCCATGGGCGAGGGCCGCACCGTGGTCGAGGACTACCGCAGCGTCGGCCTGTCGCTGCGCCGCCACCCCGTCGCGCTGCTGCGCCCCCGACTCGTGCGGCGCGGCGCCATCGCCTGCGCCGCGCTGGGCGCCGCGCGCGACGGCGGGCGCGTCGCCGTGGCCGGGCTGGTGCTGGTGCGCCAGCGCCCGGGCTCGGCGAGGGGCGTGATGTTCGTCACCCTGGAGGACGAGACCGGGCTGGCCAACCTCGTCCTGTGGCCCTCGGTGTTCGAGGCGAACCGCAGCCTGGTGCTGTCGGCGCGCATGATCGCCTGCCGCGGCCAGGTGCAGCGCGACGAGGGCGGCGTCACCCACCTCGTCGCCGAGCGGCTGACCGACCTGTCCGGCCTGCTGCGATCGCTCGGCCAGGAGGAGGCCGGCGACGAGGCGACGCGCGAGCTGCCGGTGCCGCACGGCCGCGGCGACGGCGCGACCCATCCGGGCGCGCCAGACCCGCGTGGCATACGCGTCCCGACCCGCGACTTCCGCTAGGGCGGCGGCGGGAACAGGAAGCAAGGTTGAGGCTCCGCCTCAAACTCCGCCAAAGGCAAGCCTTTGGAATCCGTTACTTGGATCGCATCCCAACAATCGGCGGGACTGGTTGGGCAGGCATGGTCCCTTCAGGAAAATACCTCCCGAGCCATCCAGCAGATCGCCGTTGGGACACGATCTCAAGGAGATGGTTTCCGAAGGCCTCGGGCCTTTGGCGGGTCCGGGCAGAGCCCGGACTTGCTTCCTGCGCCCGCCCCGCGTTGACCCCGCACCGCCCCGGTGATAGCACCCGGCACCGAAGCGCAATTGCGACGCGGTCGCATTAATGTCGCGCATGGAGCCTCCATGACCCAGTCCTCCCGGCGTGCCCGCAGCACAGCCCTCGCCCTCGGCCTCGCCATGCTGGCGCCCTTGCCGGCCCCCGCTGCGCCCACGGCCGCAGCGCCCGCGCCGCTGACGATCTACGCCGCCCAGCACCACCAGCTCGTCGACATGGTGGCGCAGCGCTTCACGCAGGAGACCGGCATCCCCGTGCGCTCGCGCTTCGGCGAGGCTCCGGAGCTGGCCAGCCAGATCGCCCGCGAGGGCGCCCGCTCGCCCGCCGACGTGTACTTCACCGAGAATTCTCCCGAGCTGACCCTGCTCGACGAGAAGGCGCTGCTGGCTCCGGTGCCGCCCACCACGCTGGCGCTGGTGCCGCAGCAGTTCAGCGCCGCCGACGGGCGCTGGCTCGGCGTGCTGGCGCGCGAGAACGTCCTGGCCTTCGACCCGACGAAGCTGAAGGAGGCCGACCTGCCCGCCTCGCTGCTCGACCTCGCCAGGCCCGAGTGGAAGGGCCGCGTCGCCGTCGCCCCGTCCGACGCCGACTTCCTGCCGCTGGTGCAGGCCGTGGTGGTGCTCAAGGGCCGCGACGCCGCCCTGACTTGGCTGCGCGGGCTCAAGGCCAACGCCCAGGTGTTCGACGACGACGAGGGCGTGGTCTCCGCCGTGGAGCGCGGCACCGCCGAGGCCGGCGTGATCAACAGCTACTACTACTACCGCGCCCGCGTGGAGCAGGGCGCCGACAAGACCCGCTCCGAGGTCCACCACTTCTCCGGCGCCGACGTGGGCGCGCTGCTCAACGTGTCCGGCGCGGCGGTGTTGAAATCGTCGAAGAACCAGGACGCGGCCCAGCGCTTCCTCGCCTTCCTGGTCAGCCCGCCGGTGCAGGAAATGCTGGCGAAGAGCGAGATCGACTTCGAGTATCCTCTGGCGCCCGGCGTCGCGCCCAACCCAGCGCTGAGGCCGATGGACCAGCTCCAGCCGCCCACCCTGACCCTCAAGCAGCTCGGTGACGACCAGGACTCCGCGAAGCTCCTGCGCCAGTCGGGGCTGCTCTGATAGGGTCATGACGATCGCTCTCGCCTGCGACCCGGGCTCCAGGCCACCGGCGGTCGGAGCGGCGCATCCGGCCCTGCTCCCCACGCCGCCTTGGCCCGATGCAGCGTCCGCCGACGACGCAGGCACGACGGCCGACGTTCCCGCTCCTCCAGGGGGCGCACGCCGGGACAGCGCACGACCCGGCTCCTGGCGGCCCGGCGCCTGGTCCGCACGGGCACACGGCCGGCGTCGCCCGCCGCTCGCGCTGCTGCTCGCCGGTGCCTGCGGGTCGCTGCTGGTGCTGCTGCCGCTGGTCTGGACCGTGGTGCAGGCCTGCGGCGCCGACGCCGCGGACGCCCGCGACATGCTGGTCCGCCCGATGGTCGGCGAGTTGCTGCTCAACACGGTGGGCCTGGTGCTCGCCGCCACCGCCTGCGCCGGGCTGATCGGCACCGCCTGCGCCTGGTGTATCGAGCGCACCCGCCTGCCCGGCCGCGCCGCCTGGGCGGTGCTCGCCGCGGTGCCGCTGGCGATCCCGCCGTTCATCACCTCGTACGCCTGGCTGTCGCTCGCCCCGTCGCTGCAGGGTTTCGGGGGTGCGCTGCTGGTGGTGACCTGCGCCTACACCCCGTTCGTCACCCTGCCGGTCGCCGCCGCCCTGCGCGGCATGGACCCTGCCCTGGAGGAGAGCGCGCGCTCCCTCGGCCACGGCCCCTGGCGCAGCTTTACCCGCGTGGTGCTGCCGCAGCTGCGCCCCGCCCTGCTCGGCGGCATGCTCCTGGTCGCGCTCAACACGCTGGTCGAGTTCGGCGCCTTCACCCTGCTGCGCTTCCGCACCTTCACCACCGAGCTGTACGCCGAGTACCGCACTGGCCTGGACGGCCCGGATTCCGCTCTGCTCGCCGTGGTGCTGATCGCGCTCTGCGTCGCCTGCCTCGCCGTCGAGTCCAGGGTCCGCGGCCGGGCCCGCTACGCCCGCATCGCCCGCTTCACCGGCCGCCGCGCCAGCCCGGTCCGGCTCGGCTGGCGCGCCGCCCCGGTGCTGGCCGGCTTCACGCTCCTGGCCGCGGTCACCATCGCGGTGCCGCTGTGCACCATCCTGTACTGGCTGACCCGGCACAACTCGGCGGCGGTGTCCACCGTGGCGGCGTCCGGCCCGCTGCTGCTCGACGCCACGCTGTCCTCGGTCTTGCTCGGCCTCGCCGGCGCGGCGCTGACCATGGTGCTGGCCGTCCCGCTCGGCGTGCTCACCGTGCGCTACGACGGCCGGCTGATCGCGCTGCTGGAGCGCGCCGCGTGGCTGGCGCAGGGCGTGCCCGGCATCGTGGTGGCGCTGGCCCTGGTGTCGCTGACCATCCAGGCCGCCCAGCCGCTCTACCAAACCTCGGCGCTGCTGGTGGTCTCCTACGCCATCCTGTTCCTCCCCCTCGCCCTGGTCAGCGTCCGCGCCGCCTTGGCCCAGGCGCAGCGCGGCCTGGAGGAGGCCGGCCGCTCGCTCGGCCTCGGCTGGGCCGCGACGGCGTGGCGCGTGATGCTGCCGGTGGCGGGGCCAGGGCTCGGCGCCGCCGCGGCGCTGGTGTTCGTCTCGGTGATGACCGAGCTAACCGCGACGCTGCTGCTCTCGCCGATCGGCACCGAGACGCTGGCGACGCGGGTGTGGGCCGACACCTCTACCCTCGCGTTCGCCGCCGCCGCCCCCTACGCCGCGCTGATGGCAGGGCTGTCACTCGTCTCCACCTGGGTGCTGGCCCGCCGCTTCGGCGCGACGGCGCTCGCGAGGGGTTAGGACGTGAAGCAGGCAAAGCCGGGCTCTCCCTCCGCTGCCCCTTCCAACCGCCCATGCGAGCCGTCGGAATTTTTGGGCAGCTCCGCCCGGACCTGCCAAAGGCCTGAGGCCTTTGGCAGCCGATCTTCTAAGTCCAGGTTTCTAAAGGCTTGCCTTTGGCAGAGTTCAGAGGCCCCGCTTTCAAGTCATGGGCCTCTGGCCTTCCTTCCTTCCTGATGTCCGACCTCCAGGTCCAGGCCCTGTGCAAGTCCTTCGGCGCCGCTCCCGTCCTGTCCGGCATCGACCTGTCAGTGCGCTCCGGCAGCCTAGTCGCGATCCTCGGCGCGTCCGGCAGCGGCAAGACCACGCTGCTGCGCCTGCTCGCTGGCTTCGAGCGCGCGGACTCCGGCCGCATCGTCGTCGCCGGGCAGCCGGTCTGCGACGCCGGCCTGCACCTGGCCCCGGAGCGCCGCCGCATCGGCTACGTCGCGCAGGAGGGCGCGCTGTTTCCCCACCTGAGCGTTCAGGACAACGTGCTGTTCGGCCTGCCACGCCGCGATCGCCGCGACGCCGGCCGCGCCGCGGCGCTGCTGGAGCTGGTGGGCCTGCCCGCCGGCTACGCCACGCGCGGCCCGCACCAGCTCTCCGGCGGCGAGCAGCAGCGCGTGGCTTTGGCCCGCGCGCTGGCGCCGGGTCCGCGCTTGGTGCTGCTGGACGAGCCGTTCTCCGCGCTCGACGCCGCGCTGCGCACCGAGACCCGACGCGCCGTGGCCGCCGCGCTGTCCCACGCCGGCGCGACCGCGCTGCTCGTCACCCACGACCAGTCCGAGGCGCTGTCGATGGGCGAGGCGGTCGCGGTGCTGCGCCGGGGCCGGCTGGTGCAGATGGCCTCTCCCGAGACCCTGTACCGCAGCCCGGTCGATGCCGAGCTGGCCCGCTTCGTCGGCGAGGCGGTGCTGCTGCCCGGCCGCTCCGAGGGCGGCACGGTATCGTGCAGCCTCGGCCGCCTCGCCCTCGCGCCGCCGCAGGACACCGGGGGCGCGCCGCCGGAGGGTGAGGTGGAGGTGCTGCTGCGGCCGGAGCAGCTCCGCCTGGACGGCCCCGCAGGCGGCGTTGCCGCGGTGGTGCGCGCGGTGACCTTCTACGGGCACGACGCCAGCGTCGGCCTCGTGCTGGAGGGCGACGTGGCGGTGACCGCCCGGGTGTCCGGGCACGGCGTGCCCGCGGTGGGCGACACCGTCCGCGTGGCCGTCGCCGGCGCCGTCACCGCGTTCAGGAAAGCAAGGCCAGAGGCTCTGCCTCTGGACTCCGCCAAAGGCAAGCCTCTGGAGTCCCTTACTTAGAAAGTGGACTCCGAAGGCTTGCCTTTGGCGGGTCTGGGCGTGGCTGCCAAAGGGTCCGACGACCCGCTTGGGTGGTTCGAAGTGCAGCGGAGGGAGAGCCCGGCCTTGCTTCCTTGCCGGCTTCCTCCCTCACTCCTGCCCGAGCGTCACCAGGCGCGCAGCGATGCTGCGCACCGGCAGGATCTCCGCGCCTTCATTGGCCAGGGCAGACAGCGGCATGCGGGGTGCCGCGGCTTCCGTAGGGTCCTGCACGATCCTGGCCCCGCCCGCCCGGCCGATCGCCGCGAGGCCGGCCGCGCCGTCGCCGTCCCACCCGGTGAGGACAACGCCCACTACCCTGGCGCCATAGGCCAGCGCCGCGGACTCGAACAGCCGATCCAGCGGTTTCCCGCTCCCGGTGCGCGGCGCGTCGGCCAGCAACACCCTGCCGCCTTCGAGCAGCATCTGCCGGCCCGGTGGCACCACGAGGATGCGCCCGCCCCGGATCTCGTCGCCGTGGGCGGGGTGCGACGCGGCGAGCGGGCCGGCGCGGCTCAGAATGTCGGGAAGGTAGCGGACCGGGTCGGTGCCGAGGCTGACGCTGACGAACACGGCGCCTTCGAAGCCGGCCGGCAGCGCGGCGACCAGCGCGCTCACCGCCTCCACCCCGCCGATCGAGGCACCGATCACGACGATGTCCCGCCTGGCCATGGCCGTTCTCCCGGGTGGCGGCTGGCGAACGCGCGGCGAGTGCCGGCCTCGTCCTGCCCCTGCAGGTTGCGCCGCCCCTTCTTGCGAGGACATCACGCAGCCGCCGCGAGCGCCACACCTGTTTCCGCCAACGAGCGGTTTTATCGCCCAGGATAATGCTTCTTTCGCTGTCCGCGACGACGTCACAGCGCCTTGCCGCCTCCGGAAGCCTCGGACTGCCCCTGGATCGCGCAGGGTTCTCCGACGTTGCCCGGCGCGGCGGCGAAGCCGGTCCGGCCCGCGCGATCGCCGGCCACATTGCTATGGACCGGCGCCGCAGGGCGTCCATAAGCTTCGCTCCAGACGCTTGGGGGACCACAGCCGCATGACCGTTCGCCACCGGACCGCAGACCGCCTCGCCGCCGCCCTGCTGGCGGCCGCCCTGGCGGGCACGCTGTCCTCCGCGCCGGCGCGCGCCGCCGACCGGGTGATCCGCCTCGGCATCGACCTGTCGCTGACCGGCGCCGACGCCGACAGCGGCAACAAGGTCAAGGACGGCATCCTGCTGGCGATCGACGAGGCCAACTCTGGCCACCTGATTCCCGGCGTGACGATCGAGGCGGTGGTGCTCGACGACGCCACCGCCACCGCCGGCCAGTACGACCCCGCGCAGGCAGCCACCAACGCCCGCAAGATGGTGTCCGATAGGTCGGTGGTGGCAGCCCTCGGCCCGCAGATGAGCGGCGCCGCCAAGGCGATGTCGCCGATCCTGAGCATGGGCGGCCTGGCGATGATCACCCCCGAGGCCACCAACCCCGACCTGACCGATCCGAAATTCGCCGGCCAGTACCGCCCCTCCGGCAAGGTCACCTTCTTTCGAACCGTGACCACCGACGCCTACCAGGGCCCGAACATGGCCAACTTCTTCGCCGACACCCTGCACGCGAAGAAGATCTACATCCTCGACGACAGCGGCGCGTTCGGCGTCGGCCTCGCCGACCGGTTCGCCGTCCAGGCGAAGGCGAAAGGCGTCGAGGTGCTCGGCCGCGACCGCCTCGACCCCAAGGCCGCCGACTACAGCTCGGTGCTGACCAAGATCAAGTCGCTCGGCGCCGACAGCTTGTACTACGGCGGCGTGTCCGAGGCCGGCGTGAAGGTCATCAAGCAGTCCTACGACATCATCCCCGCCGCGATGAAGGGCGGCGGCGACGGCCTGCTCGACGGCGCCGTACTCACCGGCGCCGGCTTCCCTGCCGCCCAGGGCTGGTACGTCACCATCGCGGCACCGCACATGCTGGAGGACACCAAGCTCGCCACCTGGACCCGAACCTTCAAGGACAAGTACGGCGTCTCCGCCGGCGACTACTCGATCACCGGCTACGACGGCGCCCAGGTGATCCTGAGCGCGATCAAGGGCCTCGTCGCCGCCAGCCAGGACCCCACCCGCGAGGCCGTGCGCGCCGCCATCGCCGCCAGCTCCACCGACACCCTGCAGGGCCCCGTCGCCTTCGATGCCAACGGCGACGTCAACAGCAAGGTCGTCAGCGTGTTCCAGGTCCGCCAGGACAACGCCGCCCCGCTCGACGACGTCGCCACGCAGTTCAAGTACGTGGGCGTGGCGCCGGCGCGTTGAGGACCGGCGGCGTGAACAGCAAGCAGGCAAGGCCGGGCTCCGCCCGGACCCGCCAGGGGCGAGCCGCCCCTGGACCGGCACCCGTAAGGCATGACGCCCGGCAGTGTGCTACGCGGGTTCACGGCATCGCGCCTCTGGCCCTCCTTCCTTCAGCGGTCCGATGACCGCCACCGACCTCCTGCTGCAGCAGGTGATCAACGGCCTCAGCCTGGGCGCGATGTACGCCCTGCTCGCACTGGGCTTTACCCTGGTCTACGGCATCCTCGAACTCATCAACTTCGCCCACTTCAACATCTTCATGGTCGGCTCGTTTATCGGCCTGTGGACGCTCCAGGCATTCGGCCTGTCCGGGCAGGGCGTGCTGATGACCGGCCTGCCCCTGGCCGGCGTGCTGCTCGCGGCACTGGCCGCCAGCATGGTCGGGGCCGGCGCGCTCGGCGTGCTGGTCGAGCGCGTATGCCTGCGCCCGCTGCGCGGCGTGCGCGGCCCGGCGGCGATGATCACCACGATCGGCGTGTCCTACATCCTGTTCAACTTGGTGCTGCTGTTCGCCGGCGCCGAGGCGAAGAATTACCCCAACCCGCTGCCGCCGATGCAGGTCGCGGTCGGCGGCGCGGTGCTGCGGCTGCGCGAGGTGCTGATCTGGGCCGTCTCGCTCGCCCTGATGGCGGCGCTGTGGCTGTTCGTGCAACGCTCCCGCCTGGGCCGCGCGATGCGCGCCACCGCCCAGGACCCCGAGGCCGCGCGCATGATGGGCGTCGAGGTCGACCAGGTGGTGATCGCCGCGTTCTTCCTCGGCTCGGCGCTGGCGGGCGCCGCAGGCCTCGTGTTCGGCCTGTACTACAACTTTACCAGCTTCCTAATCGGCTACACCGCCGGGCTGCGCGCCTTCACCGCGGCGGTGCTCGGTGGCATCGGCAACGTCCCCGGCGCGATGCTCGGCGGGATCATCATCGGGCTGGTGGAGACGCTGAGCGGGCAGTACATCGCCACCGCCTGGGCCGACGTGGTGATCTTCTCGATCCTGGTGCTGGTGCTGGTGTTCCGCCCCGCCGGCCTGTTCGGCCGCATGGCCCCGAACCGCTCGTGACCGCGCCGCCGGACGAGCCGGACGGGACACCGGGTCCGCTGCTCGGCGAGCCGCCCGTTCGCCCCCGACCCACCGCCCCCGCGCTGTTCCGCCCCTGGCTCGCCAGCACGCCCGGCCGCCGCGCCGCCGTCGCGCTGCTGGCGCTTGCCGCCTTGCTGTTCCCGCTGCTGCACGCCAACGACGCGGACATCGACTCCGCCGCCAACGCCGGCTCCTACGCCGCCCTCGCCCTCGGGCTGAACATCGTGGTCGGCATGGCCGGCCTGCTCGACCTCGGCTACGCGGCGTTCTTCGCCATCGGCGCCTACGCCTACGGCATCCTGTCCTCCTACCAGCTCGCCCCCGAATGGACCGCCTTCTGGCAGCCCGTAGCCGACCTCGGCCTCGTCGAGCACCTCGCCGGCGACGCCGACACCCCGGGCAGCGTGCACTTCACCGTCTCGTTCTGGATCATGCTGCCGGCCTCCGCCGTGATCTCGGCGCTGTGCGGCATGGCGTTCGGTGCGCCCACGCTGCGGCTGCGCGGCGACTACCTGGCGATTGTCACCCTCGGCTTCGGCGAGATCGTGCCGATCGTGGTGCGCAACACGCCCTGGCTGACCAACGGCGCCGCCGGCCTGAACGGCATCGCGCCGCCCTCCCTGCTCGGCCGCAGCTTCGGCGTCAACGCCCTGCCGTACTACTACGTCATGCTCGTCCTGGTCGGCCTGCTGATCTTCGCCAGCCTCAGGCTGCGCGACAGCCGGGTCGGCCGCGCCTGGATGGCGATCCGCGAGGACGAGACCGCCGCCTCCGCCATGGGCATCGACACCGTGCGCACCAAGCTCCTCGCGTTCGCGATCGGCGCGGGCTTCGCCGGCGCCACCGGGACCTTCTTCGTCGCCAAGCTGCAGACCGCCACGCCCGAGATGTTCGGCTACCCCGTCTCGGTGATGGTCCTGGTCATGGTCGTGCTCGGCGGCATGGGCAGCGTCTGGGGCGTCGTCCTCGGCGCGGTCTCGCTGCAGCTCCTGCAGTCCTGGCTGCTGCCCGACCTCACCGGCTGGCTGCACGACGCCGGCCGCGCGCTCGGCAATGCGCCCATGCAGCGCGCCGACCTCGCGCAGGCCACCGAGCTGATCTTCGGCGTCGTGCTGGTCGCGATGATGCTGTTCCGCCGCGACGGCCTGATCCCGGCGCAACGCTCCGCCGCCGCCCTCACCTTCGCCCAGCAGCACGCCGACGTGTCGCGGCCGGGCGCGGCGCAGGACGGCTTCGCGGCGCTCGGCGGCTTCGGCGCGAAGCCCGACCACGCGACGCCGCCCCGCAATCTGCTGGAGGTGCGCGGCCTGACCGTGCGCTACGGCGGCCTGGTGGCGCTCGACGCGGTCGACCTCGTGGTGCCCGAGGGCGGCGTGGTCGCGGTGATCGGCCCCAACGGCTCGGGCAAGTCCACCCTGTTCAACGCCATCACCGGCCTCACGCGCGCCCAGGGCGGCTCGATCCTGTTCGACGGGCGCGAGATACGCGGCCTCAGGCCCGACCGCATCCTGCGCCGCGGCCTCGCCCGCACCTTCCAGAACATCCGGCTGTTCCCCATGCTCAGCGTGCTCGACAACGTGCTCGTGGGCGCGCACTCGCGCCTGCGCGCCGGCCCGCTGCGCGCGGTCCTGCGCCTGCCCGCCACCCGGGGCGAGGAGGCCGCCGCGCGAGAGCGCGCCACGCGGATCGTCGCCTGCTTCGGCAACCGGCTCCTGCCGCGCCTTGCGCAGAACGTCGGCGCGCTCTCCTACGCCAACCGCCGCCGCGTCGAGATCGCCAGGGCACTCGCCTCCGGCCCCAGGCTGCTGCTGCTCGACGAGCCCACCGCAGGGATGAACCCCGCCGAGACCCTGGAGCTGGCCGAGCAGATCCGCGCACTGCACCTCTCCGGCCTGACCATCCTGGTAATCGAGCACAAGCTCGACGTCGTGGTCCGCCTCGCCGACGCCGTGGTCGTGCTCGACCACGGCGTGAAGCTCACCGAGGGCCCGCCCGCCGTGGTGCGCCGCGACGAGCGGGTGCTGAGCGCCTACTTCGGACGCGGGGCGCGGGAGGAGGTGCAGGAAGCAAGGCCAGAGGCTCTGCCTCTGGACTCCGCTCAAGGCTGAGCCTTGAGAATCTATTTGTTTAGCAAGGCTGGTTCGCCCGGCCCTCGTGACCCAGGTTGCGCCGGTCCAGGGGCGCTGCCCCTGGCGGGTCCGGGTAGAGCCCGGCCCTTTCCTTTCCTGAGGACGCCCGCCATGCCCCTGCTAGAGTTCCGCGACGTCGACACCCACTACGGCGACCTGCACGTCCTCAAATCCGTGAACTACAGCATCGAGGCGGGCGAGATCGTCTGCCTGCTCGGCGGCAACGCCTGCGGCAAGTCCACCACGATGAAGACCATCATGGGCGTGGTGCGCCCCACCCACGGACAGGTCCTGTTCGACGGCCAGCCGATTGAGCGCCTGTCCACCGCCGAGCGCGTGCGTCGCGGCATCGCCCCGGTGCTGGAGGCGCGGCGTCTGTTCCCGCGCATGAGCGTGCTGGAGAACCTCGAGATGGGCGCCTACGTGCGCAAGCGCGGCCCCGACGTGGCGCACGACCTGGAGCGGGTGTTCGCGCTGTTCCCCCGCCTGCGCGAGCGCACCGGCCAGGTCGCCGGCACGATGTCGGGCGGCGAGCAGCAGATGGTGGCGCTGGGCCGCGCGCTGATGGCCCACCCCCGCCTGATCTGCATGGACGAGCCGTCGATGGGCCTCTCGCCGCTGTTCGTCGAGCAGACCTTCGACATCATCGGGCAGATCAACCGCCAGGGCACCACGATCTTCATGGTCGAGCAGAACGCGTCGATGGCGCTCAGCATCGCCCACCGCGCCTACGTGCTGCAGACCGGGCGCGTCGTGCTGTCCGGCATGGCGGCCGAGCTGCGCGCCAACCCGGTGATCCGCGAGGCCTACCTGGGGGAGATGCAGGTGGCCTAAAGGCAGGGCAAGGCCGGATGCTCCGCCTGCGGCCTCCGCCAAGGAGGGGTCACGTCACGGTGCATGCAAAGTTGCACGCTCAGCCGAGAACCTTGTGACGTCAGGATCTTGCACAAACCCTTGTTTGCGGAAGATTCGGCCTTGGATGATCGGACGTGAGCGCATCTCTTCTGTAATCCGCTTGCACAACCCTGTTTGAAAGCAAGGCCGGTAGCATGCGATTTGAGCAAACCGCGAGATCACTTCCAACAATGGCGGAGGTGTGCCGTCCCCCTGCATTTGTCAGTCGCCAGCAAAGCCTCCTCGTGGAAATTGATGCTGATACCAACGGCTGATTGCTTTGACTCAAACGTGAGGCGGTGCGGCTCGGCGGGGTGTGGTTTGGTTTGCCTTTCTGATTGTGGAGGCGGACATGACGGTTGCACTCACGCGCAGGGAGCACACGGCG
>JAABUH010000290.1_pt1 | contig 77242 bp, 82 predicted proteins | sample 5559121 | NCBI WGS metagenome assembly JAABUH01 (sample SAMN10711871, study PRJNA513364) | rock metagenome | isolation source: Antarctica rocks | place: Antarctica: Victoria Land, Battleship Promontory nord | collected 2015-12-28
GATAAGATGCTAGAACTCTTCAAGATTCTGATCGAGATTGAACATGCATATTGACTGAAACTGTCATCGACAATGAAGATTCATTCGAAGTTTGCATCAAATCTGCTGCAACTGAATTCAAAGAACTTTCTGAAAGAACAATGAAATGAGTCGTCTGATTCTATAGTGATTGAAGACGAAGATGAATGAAAAGTGAAGAACATATTGAACTTCAGACATTACGAACGAGATAAACGACTACAATATTGTGTCAATTGAAAAGAGTACGATGTTGATTTACATTGATACAACGTCGATGAAAGTGAATTCAAAGAATGCTCGAAGATCATAAATGACTTTCATGAACGTTATTTAAACAAGTCAAGATAGAAATCAACTCAAGAAAGATCAACTGAACTGCAGCAATGAGAACATTGCTAGATAAAGAGAAGAGATAATGTTGCGAGCGTGTCTCGTTACTCTGAATTAGTCTAACATAGTTCGTGTTAGACTATCATAGACTAGTACAGAGCTGATGTTGACACGCTAGTGATCTAGCGCGTCTTCATGAATATAAGACTCTTGACGTGTTTCATCTTCTTTCTTCTTTAGCTTTGAACTTTTAGTTAGAATACACTCATATGATTCGCTCTATGCAGACTCATAACAGATTCAACTCAAATTGAGTTGAAAATGTGAGCAATTCAAAATATCAACTCAAAACTCAACTTAATGATCATTTTACTGTTTACATTTAGTAAACTTGATCATTACAAATTGCATTTCTGTTATCATGCTTAAATATTAAATCATCATTTTTAAATAAAATTTAAAATAATTAAAACTGTTAAAACTTAATTTACTAAATGAATAAATAAAGTTTATAAAAGTAATATGATAATATGATATTTTAAGTAATTACTTAATTTGTCAAACATTATTAAGTTAAACATGATACATTTCATGATATATTAAGTTGAAAACATGATGCAGTTTAAACAATGTCTTGACAGAGTTACAAAGTTAATTTAGTATTTAAATCTGATTTTCAATTTAACTTTTAATAATAATCTTTGAAATAATCACAACGCATGCATCACAAATTTTGAAAAAGAGCATTACAAACAAGATAAAGTGAATTTAGAAGATAATTGAATGACAATGAATTGCATGAATTGCAGTAATGCTGATTCAAAGATGATTGCAAGCGACGTTGATTCATCACAAGAAAACAGAGATGTAAGATCGAAACACTTATGCAATGATGAAAAGAATGTTGCTAACATTATTAATTGTTACGAGCGTATCAAGACTGAACAAGACTGAAGCTTTAATCAATTTGCAGTGAACGCTAGCGAGTTCTCTGCGTAATGATTAGAGCTAATCAGCAAGCTAGTCAGGTTTGACTCAGATATGACTCAGATATGACTCAGATATGACTCAGATATGACTCAGATATGACTCAACACTCTTTTTCTTTCTCAACACTCTTTTCTTTCATCAACATCTTGTTCATCTACATCACATTCTTTTCGTGTCACAAACACATTTCTTTCAAGTCTAGCACAGTCTTTGAACATTACATAAATAAAAGCTTTTGTATCAATCTTCTTCTGTATTCTTAATATTCAGTTATAGCTATCTTTAAAGATCAAGCACTATCAACTTTGATCTTCATTGATTGTATCATCTAGACACGATTCTGACATTATATTAAGAATTCGTTAATCACACGATACTGATCTCATTACTCATTCAACATACTCATCTAGACAGAATGAGTCTAAAGAAATTCGTTTATCTGATGATTGATGATAATCAAAAGATAGAACAATATTAAAGAGTTGAATAAAATCAACGACAAGACTGTTTGAATTGCTAGACTACTTATCACTCATTAAGTACGCAAAGTTCACTCGATTACGAGAATCATGATAAAGAATCTTCGTGAATTGCTCAAGAATCAAATCGATTGATAGATTCAATGATAAAGAATCTTCGTTGTTTGTTAAAGAATCAATCAAATCAACAAACAAATCTCATCTTCTTTGTTGAAGATTAAACATCATTCTATACGTCTTTCTTCTTCAATCGTCGAGCATTGTCATTCATTTGATCTTCTTTCAAATAAATCTCATCATGTCTAGTCGTTCGTCTATTGAAAGACATTTCGAAGAATTTCGAAGTCGTTTCTCTCAAATCTCTGATGCTGATTCATTGAAATCACGAACGAAATCATCAAGTGCTGCATCATTCATTCATGAAGATGACGAATCATTTGCTGAAACGATAATATTCTTCATGTTCTACGAAATCTGAAAGACTTAAAGTCTAGCTCTTGATGAAGAAACAGATCGACTCTACAAGTTAGATAAACAACAAGAAGACGAAATCAAAGAGTTGAAGACTAAACTTCAAGCTAAAGAAAATACTTCTTCTGATTTCATCTACTCTGAGCGTTCTAGATTTCAAAAAATACCTGATTCTTCGCTGTTTACTGATGAAAAGAATTCTACTTGAAAGAACTGATACGGAAAAATTCAGAATAAACTAGAGATCAATGTTGATCTCTTTTCTAATGAACGAGTCAAATTGAGCTATATACATTCTAGATTATTTGATGACGCAGCTGAGATCACTCAAGCTAGATGCGAACGTGACTGTGTCAATCTCTATAAAATCGTCGATGATCTTTTGAAAGAGCTAACTCAGTTGTTCAATGATTCAAATAAGAAAGTCAACTTTCGTAGAAAATACTACAACTTGATTCAGAAATTCAAGAAATTCAGTGAATTCTATACTCAGTTTCAACGTCTATCTTTCTATTTAGACTATCATGAGAAGCAACTGATCGCTGATCTGAAAGATAAGATACATTCTCATCTTCAATTTGTTTGAGTAGATCAACTAGTTCAGTCTGATTCTCTAAAAGAAATTCATTTCTATCTGATTCATTTGAATAATGATCAGCGAGTCATTCAAGAGATCAAGAACAAGATCAAACGCGTCAATGATCTTTCTAAGACTATCTTTCATAGAGCGACTGTTGTCACTCAGTCAGTCGATCACTCAAAGTCTAATCAGCTAAAGTCGCGTGACGCGATTTTAACTAGCGTCAAAGAAGTAGATATTCTAGTCGAAAGCTGTTTCATATGTCATAAATCAGATCATAACTCTAAAGAGTGTCTCAATCGATCTACTAGAATTAATGCAGTGAACAATGAATATGATCGCTTTGATTTCAATTTGAATTTCGATTCAAAAAACTAGTCATCTCTTCAAAAGTCATTAAAGAGATAGAGATTATATCTTTGTGCAAACTAGATGAAATTCTATTGAAAGAAAATTACTTTGAAAAGTTGTTTCTAATTAACGCTCATCTCATCTCTCAGAATCGATCTTTCAGTCTTTGTTCTCTAATAGACAGTGATTTCGTCATCTACATGATCATACATTCTAATTTAGTCGATAAAGTATGTAAGAAACTGAGAATTCAATCTATACTTCTGACAAAAGAGAAGTTAATAAGAAATTATGATGAAAAGATATCTAAGAAGATCATCACTCATAAAATTCTATTCAATCTCATCATCGAAAGTCATAAGAAATTGACTGTATCAATGTTGATAGCTGATATCAATCATCATGAAGTCATATTGAGTAAGCTCTGAATAAACAAAAACGAAATATTACTGAATATGCAAAACGACGTCATTGTTTTTTCGAATCAATTGAATACTTTTATTTCGATTTTTTCGATTTCTCTCAATTCAAAGCACTCAAGTTGATCGCGATCATCTTTGTTCTCTTCAATCATTCAAACTAAGATCTCTATGATGCTCAAATGACTCGTTCAAGAAGAGTCATTCCTGATTCGAAGCATAGACGCAGCTTCGTTCAAAACACTGTTGAATCATTCAAAGAAAGACAAGATCGAAGTCTTTGCTTTATTCATGACGAACATCAATAGAGAAATCACGTACAATATTCAGTGCAATTTGAACGTTCTAAACGTCTCTTCAATCAATGAAATGACTCAGAATTTGAAAGATATTAAAGCAAAGCTGTCATTAAAATATCATGAGTTTCTAGATGTTTTTGATCGAGCTCAATTGAATAAACTGTCTTTTCATCGCTTCTATGATCATAAAATTGAGCTCATCGATGATTCAACGCTCTTTCGCTGTCGAGTTTATCAAATGTTCTCTGTCAAACTTCTGAAAGTAAAGAAGTACTTAAACGAGAATCTTTCGAAGATATTCATCACTTCTAGTCAGACTCTCTATTTCTTTCTCGTTCTATTCATTCTCAAAGCAAATGAAGATCTTCGATTCTGCGTGAACTATTAAAAGCTAAATGTCATTTTCAAAAGAAATAGATATTCTTTATCGCTGATAAACGAAATCATTGATAAAATAGTGAGTTGCAAGCATTTGACTAGATTGAACATCATATCAGCGTTCAACAAACTTCAAATGCATCTCGATAGCAAGAATTACATCACTTTTATCACTGCTTTAGAAGCATATAAATACAAGATGCTATCATTCAAACTGACTAATGAATCAATCTTCTTTCAGCAATATATGAATGACGTTCTATGAAACTTTCTGAACGACTTTTGCCAAGTCTATCTAGATGACATTCTCATCTATAGCAAAATGAGAAAGAAACATAGAGATCACATCAAACTAGTATTGAATCGACTACGTGAAGCTGAACTGTAGATGAATATTCGAAAGTGCAAATTCGATGTAGAAGAGACTGTCTTTCTAGAAGTCATTGTATCAAAACTAGATCTTCGTATGAATCTCAGCAAAGTGACAGTCATAGTCAGCTGAATCACTTCGATCAATCTAAAAGAAATTCAGAGCTTCGTGAGATTTGTTAACTTCTATCATCGTTTCATTAAAAACTTCTCGAAGCTAGTCAAATCATTCACTCAGCTGACTAGAAAGAACACGTCTTTTGTTTGAAACGAGATCTGTGTTCAAGTCTTTGACAATCTAAAGAAACAAGTCAGCTCAATCTCAGTACTTCGTCACTTCGATTTCAAACGACAAGCTATTCTGAATATTGATGCTTCGAACTATGTAAAAGATGAAATACTATCTCAGTACAATGATGAGAAAGTTCTTCATTCGATGATCTTCTACAGTAAAAGCATGATTCTCGCTGAAATCAATTATCACATCTATGACAAGAAATTGCTAGTCATTATTCAATGCTTCGAACACTGACGACTCGAGCTGAAGTGCACTGAACTACTCATTCAGATGTTCATTGATCATCAGACTTTGAAAATCTTCATGAAAAACAAACAGTTGAGTCGATGACAAGTCAACTATCTGAACATTCTATCAAAGTTCAACTTTCAAATCATCTTTAGATCAGATAAAATGAACACTAAAGTCAATGCTCTAATCAGAATGCTTCTAGCGAACGTCTTTGAATCAGCTCAGTGTCTTGAAAATCGTTTTCAAACTATTCTGATCTTTGATAGAGTCGATGTTCTATCTATTGAATTGAAAGCAAATCTCTATCAACAAGTATGAATGATCAATCAAATAGATGAGCTCTGCAGCGAATATAGACAAGCTATGAACGAAAACAAGCTCAAATTTCATATCATTAAACTGAAGAACTGCGAAATCATTGACGACGTTCTATTTAGAAAAGATCTACTGTGAGTCTTTGAGAACATGCACACAAAATTACTACAAGAAGTGCATGATCAATCTTCAATCTTTCACTTCGACAATAAACGAATCATCGATCTAGTTCAGCGTTTCTACTATTGATCAGATCATCGAGCTACTATTCAATGATACATTTGAAACTGTCATGCTTGTCAGCAAAGCAAAGCTTCTAGAGATAACATCAATAAACTTCATCATTCTCTTTCAATTTCACAGAAACGCTGAAAAGATATAGTTATGAACTTCATCACTGAACTATCTCTGTCAGAAGACTATAACGTCATTTGCACAATCATATGTCATCTCATCAAAGAACATCACTATGTTCTCTGTCATTGAGAAGACGATGACATCTCAGTCGAAGAAACGGTTTGAATCATGCTATGAAACGTCTATCGACTGCATGATCTACTCAGTTCTATTGTTTCGAACAGAGACTCTCAATTCATATCGACTATGTGAAAAAGTCTTTGCAAGCGACTGAGAATCACAGCTAGTCTATTCACAGTCTATCATTCTAAAATTGATGATCAATCGAAACGAGTCAATCAAGATGTTAAACGCGAACTTAGAATCTACTGCAATTACATGCAGAACGACTGAGTCAAATGAATATCTATGATGAAATTCAGTGACAATTTCAATATCTTCTCGATCACTTCAATGATTTTCTTCTACTTCAATAAAGAATTTCACTCTCAAATGAGTTTCGATTCAGATACGACTGACTACGAAACAACTTGTGAACGACTTGAAGCTAGAAAAGCAAATGATATTGTCATTTGAATGAAAGAGCTACTGAACTTCAATCATCAACAATTGAAAAAGACGAAGCTGATCATCAAAGTTCAGATCAATAAACATAGATGAAACGTCATCTATGAAGTAGATGACTGAGTTTAACTATCTTTCAGAAACGTCAAGACAACGAGACTCTGCAAAGATTTGAAAGATAAACAGCTAGATCTTTATCAAATTACTGTCAAAGTGAGTATCTTCTATCATCTTCGTCTATCAGTCAGCATGAAGCATCTGCATTCGATGTTCAGCTCAAAGCTACTGCGATCGTATTCAGAAGACTCTCTATCAGAACAGCATTCAGAATCATTCAGATCAATCATTATTGAAGACGATGAACATTGAAAGATAGATGATATATTGAACTTCAGACGCTATCGAGATCGAATACAGTACAAAGTCAAATGAATAAACCTAGATAGAAACGACGAATAATACTATGTTGATAAAGAAAAATTCAATGACTCAGAGAAAGTTTTGAACGAATTTCATAAGCTATATTCAAACAAATCGCGCTAAATATCGAAATAACTATCAACAAAAGTGAGCAAATGAACTACATTCATGCAAACATGAATTTTCGAAGAAGAAGATAATGTTACGAGCGTATCAAGACTGAACAAGGCTGAAGCTTTAATCAATTCGCAGTGAACGCTAGCGAGTTCTCTGTGTAATGATTAGAGCTAATCAGCGAGCTAGTCAGGTTTGACTCAGATATGACTCAGATATGACTCAGATATGACTCAACACTCTTTTTCTTTCCCAACATTCTTTTCTTTCATTAACATCTTGTTCATTTACATCACATTCTTTTCATGTCACAAACATATTTCTTTCGAGTCTAACGCAGTCTCTGAACATTACATAAATAGAAGCTTTTGTATCAATCTTCTTCTGTATTCTTAATATTCAGTTATAGCTGTTTCTAAAGATCAAGCACTATCAATTCTGATCTTTATTGATTGTATCATTTAGACACGATTCTGACATTAATCTACTAATAAAGATATCAACGTTAGAAAAAGAGAAGAGCAAAGATCATTCATGAAAAGAGATAACATTGAAGCTGATTCAATGTTTTCAACTCAACTCAGAAGAAAAACATCATTTGAATCAGAACGCATTCATCACGAAGAATGTACAGAAACTGAAAACATCAGTTCAACTGCTTAACAAGCAGTTGCATACATAAGAAAGCATACGTCTTTCAACGAAAATTACGTCATGAGCGAACGTGACAAGAGAAGAAATAGCGACGAAGAAGCAATGTCTCAAAGATGATTCATCATCGCTTTGCAAAAAACGAGAAATCATAATTAAAATAATGAACAGAAAAGAAATAAAAGAGATATAGAAGAAGTTGATTGAACAGATTTTACAGAGAATTGCAGACGTGTCAACAGATCAAAGAAATTTAATCATGTTACTTCGCAAGCTGAGTAGCGATGACATTTTTCTTCATGCAGTTAGCTCAGATGCTCAAGCAAATCTGAAAAAGACTCAGATATGAGCAAAAGAAATCGCGAGTTTGACATGTGTAACACATTGAATCTTTGCAATGCTGACACATAAAGTACACACTACAATAAACATGAATAATTAGAAAAAGATTATTGAAAGATTGATAAAAGATAACGCAAGACTTCATGAGAATCTGAAAGTTCTAAGAATAGTCTGACTCAAGAAGATAGCAGAGAGCGAAAAGACTCATTCATTGCTCATCATAGAGATCATGATTGAAGCGATGATAAATCAATTAATGAACGTGAGCATGCTGAATTCATATCAAGAATGTGCATGCAAGCTATTTGAAAAGAACTGTCACATTACACAGTGCTTCAGATGTCATGAATTTAATCACATGACTAAGTTCTGCAGAAAGAATCAGCGCTGTGAAAAGTGCGCAGACAAGCATCACATCAAGAAGTGTGTGATGTTTTCAAACAGAAGACATTGTGTCAACTGCAATGAAAATCACGAACTCTGAAGATGCATCTGTTTCAAGTGACAACAGCAGATGAAACAAGCATTTGAAATTTATAGAAACAGATCATTCAGATACTCTGAAATGTTTAAATACAATCACGCATTCTTCTCGCTGTCTCTGAACTCTTTAAATTCAACGAACTCTTTAGATTCAATGAACTCTTCAGATTCAATGAACTCTTCAGATTCAATGAACTCTTTTGATTCAATGAATCTCTTAAACTCAGCAACAGTTATGTTGAAAACATGCAGTTGAATCGCTGATGAATCAGCTTAACAAATAGTAGAGATCAAGAAAAGATGAGTTGATCTTTTCTCTTGCGTGAATAGCAACTCAGACAAGACAACATCTGAGCAGATTCAGAAATGTTCAATCAGAAAGTGAGAAAGACTCTTAATGATCAAAAGCATACAAAGAGTCTTCTCATTGCAGAATCAACAACAGCTATAAATAACTTTATGATGAAACAATCTTCTTTACAAATTCTACAGTACAACATCAGAAAGTCATTAAGAATTCAAGAATCATTCTTAATTGACAAAGAAGTTCACGAATTCAACATAGTAATTATACAGAAGTAAGATCACAACAATAATGATTCACAATCATTTAACTCAGCACACAACTTCTTTCATCTAGTGAAAAACTCGTCATCTCAATTAAAAACATGCATATACATTAACAAATATTTAAGATTCAATCAATAAATAATAGAAACAGCTGAGTTAAACATTTGCTCAATCAGAATATTAATTCGTAATGCAGACAGCGAAACGCAGACGTTAAGACTTCTAAACGTCTACAATTCATGCTCATTGTTTATTACATTCACAGAGAAATCTTCAATCATTTCTCATTTGAATGAACTACTCAAGAATGATTGCAAATAATTGATCATAAAAGATTTCAATTTACATCATTCTCACTGAGAGAGATGAAGATGCTTCACTCATCATATGATGATTGATACTCTGCTAAACATCATTACAAACGCAAGACTGAAATTATTACTGAAATCAGACACTATTACTTGCGAAGCTCACAATCAATTTACGATGATTGATCTAGTCTTTAACAACGAGAAAATACAGTTCATGATACATAAGTGCAAGATACAAATCAATCTGCATCAGAGATTGAATCATCTTTCAATCATCACAAAGCTATGTTTACAAATAATCTCAGTGCAGCTCTTGACTTGATGACTTTGAAAAAAAATGAATACAGAAGCATTAAGTGCTTATCTGCAAATACATCTATCTTTGAAACGCTTTCTAGACAACAAGACTATGATGAATGACAAAGTGTGTAAGATTATCAGAGTGCTACAGAAGATCATCAAGAAATTTATTCTTTTGACAAAATCATTAAATTGAATAAAAGACTTTTGAAATCAAAGCTGCTTCAAAGTAGTAATGAAATCAAGATGACTGCAAATCATATGAAAAACACAAGACATATTAGAAGCATGAAATGAATATCTGAAGCACAACGATCATAAAAACAAGATCATTCAACAAACAAAATGCGCATACTTCAGATCACAAATGCATAAGCTGAGCGAAGCACTCAAATTAATATGATGCTTTGCAAAATGAGCTAAAATCGAAAGTTAGCTATCTAAAAAGCTTTCTCAGTTTTCATTACTGAAGTGAAGCAATATTGATCATATGACAATGATGTTCGAGAAAAAAATCAAGATACTGCAAGAAAAGTTCTTTCTCTCATCTTTTCAAGCGAATGTTAATGACATTGCAGAGTCATTCATATCTTTGACAGTCTCATTCAATTCACGCATTACAGAAGATGAAGTGAAGCAAACAATCAGATGAGTAAAAGTAAACAAAGCATCAGATGCTTCAGATATTTCAAACAAAGTGCTTCAAGTGAATCTTGCAGAACTGATCTCAGTATTGATGAGTTTATTCAACGCATGCATAATACACAAATATCATTTGAAGCAGTTCAAAAAGACTCAAACAATAGTATTATACAAATTAAAGAAAAGTAATTATATTGATTTAAAGACATATTGATTCATTGCTTTGCTTGATATCATGAGCAAAGCTCTGAAGTCAATCATGATCAAAAGACTGAGTGATATAGCTGAGACTCATCACATGCTATTTAATGCTCAAATGAGAGCAAGACGTAAGCAATTCATGATCTCAACGTTAGATTTACTGATAAATCAAGTTCACACAGTATGAGATTGCAAAATTAAATATATAGCGTTCATGCTAAGTTTAGACGTTGTTGAAGCATTTAATTAAGTCTCATACATCAGACTTTTGCATATGCTGAAGATGAAAAGAATGTCAAGCTACATAATTGAATGAACACGCAGCTTTCTAAAAGATCAAGAGACATCGCTAATATTTGATGAATAAATGAGCGACATACGCAAGATAAATGTAAACATATCACAAAGATTTTTCATTTCATCGATTTTCTTTCTATTCTTCAATGCAAATTTAATTGAAAAATGCAAAGCATTGAAAATTAAAATCAAAGTGCTTAACTTCATAAATGATATTAACATTCTAGTTTACAACAGATTCACTGAAGAAATCTGTAAAACACTGAGCAAAGTACATGATGTCTGTGCAAAATGAGCTTGCACTTATGACGTAATGTTTGCATCAGAAAAGTATGAGCTTACACATTTCACTAGAAAATCGAAGAGATTCAACATGATGATTAGCATACAAATAGAAAGTTCAGTTATTAAATCAAAATCAGACGTATGAGTTCTAGAAGTGCAACTGAACATAAAACTGTGATGAGATGCGCATCTTCAACAAATAGAGATGAATCACGTCAAAAGAATGCTGACACGTAGTCATTTTGAAGTCTTTACATGAGAAACTATCTTTACAAAAGCGAGACAAGTATACTCAGCAGTAGTAAAATCAGAAATTGCATTTGAAGCATCAGTTTGACATCAGCGCGACAAGAAAAATGAACTGTCAAACAAAGAATGCAAACTAGAAACACTTCAGAATCAGATTCTGCATCACGTAGCAGAAGTGTTCAAAAGAGTAAACATCAAAACTTTAAAGACAAAAACATACACAAGCTCACTATATGTTCATCTGAACATGTTACAGAACAAGATCATGCTACACAATTGTGTTGATAATTGAATGCAAGAGATCAGACAAGCATGCAAACTAATATGCGCTCGTTTGATGAGCGTTATTTGCATCATTTCTTAATTACTCGTCATCAAGAAAATAATACTTCTGAATGTTTTTATTTGAGAAGATGCAAAGATACAGTTAAGATGCAGATGATGCATTCTCTTCTTCACAATGATTTCAACAAGTGATAGCATCGCAATAACATAATATCACAAAGATCAATGAAATCAATGATGAAAAAAGTACAGAGAATGTGTCACAAACATCAATGCAATTTTAGCACAAAGATCACATCTGAGCAATAAGATGATAAAGATGCGTGATGATTTTCAGAAAGTAGAAAGCATTCTTGCAATGCATATCAGAATTGAATGCATAGATCTGAATGCTTATCTGCACTCTAGAAATGTTTCAGACATGAATAGTTCACGATGCAACTGCAAATGAAGTCATTAGATGACGAAGCATGTACTCATGCATTGCTTGAACTGATTGCATTTGCAATCAAGAATGTTACAAAATGTCGATTTCTTGAACTATTGAATAATCATCATTATCACGAAAAGTTTCAAAGCAGTAGCGAAGATAATGATGAAAACAAAGCTCTTGAAGCAATTTAAAGTGACTAGAACATTCGTTCTTTAACATGCAATCAACGTGAACAAATTTGATACATAGTCTCAAAACTCATTGTTTCAACTGCGTGAAGCAGTTGTATAAACTGCGAGTGATTTTCTATTTCAGAGAGTTTTGTTCACTCAATACAAATAGCATAAAGTTTCTCATGAGTTGATCTAATTGATGTCACAAAAGTGTATGAATTTATTATTATTATTATTATTATAATAATCTTTGATTTAATCTTTATATATCAATTTATCATGATAAGTTTTTTAACTCAACTTAAGTTTTCAAATTTAACTTTTCAACTTAACTTGACTTGAATTCAAAAATCTTTCAACTTAACTTAATATTTTTTAAGTCAAGTACTCAACTTAATGTAATCAGTTTAAATATATTACTCATAAACTGAGTAGTTATTTAAAGAGTTTTTAACTTAAAAACACTTAAAGAAAAAGATTAACTTAAAGAATAAAGAAGTTTAGTTACAAAAATACGTCTGAAATTTTGAAATAACTCAAATGTAATAATTAAAACTTACATAGTAAGCAAGATAATTAACTTAAAAAAGCTTAGTTAATGTTAAACTGATCATTAAGTCGAGTTTTGAGTTGACATTTTGAATTCAAATCAAGATTGAGTTGAATTGCTCACATTTTCGACTTAACTTGAGTCAAATTGCTCATATTTTCAATTTGATGCAATTCAACTCAACTGAGAATTGAATCAATTTAACTCGATTCGTCAAGAACTTAAGCTTGACGTCAAGAGAGCTAAATATAGAAAATTTTCCGATTTTTGACTTTTGCATTATCTTTTGATACAAAGTCATAAAGAAGAACATGAAGATCGTTTGATAAAGAGTCATGATGAGAAACATGAAGAGAAACATGAAGAGAAACATGACGAGAAACATGAAGAAAAACATGAAGAGAAACATGAAGAGAAACATGAAGAAAAAACATGAAGATTGTTTGACTTTGATAGAGAGTCATGACGAGAAAACATGGTAGAAAGTCATGAAGAGAATTATGAAGACTGTTTGATGAAGTTATTTACATCTATTTAATATTTTGTTGAATCAAGTCGAGTTTTCAAATTGAATTATTGAATCAAGCTTCTCAACTCGATTTGAGTTCTTGAGTTCAACTTCTCAACTCGACTCGACACTTTTTCAAAAAAATTTCAATTCAACTCGACACTTTTTAAGTTGAATACTCGACTCGAACTCAAGTACTCAATTCGACGCGATCAGTCTAGTTAATGTTGCTTACTTGAAAAAATGTAATGCATTTAGCTTTGAAAAAGCTAGATTTCATTTACTACATTCAAGATTTTAAAACAATAAAGTTATAAGAATTATCAATCTCATTTTAAATACTTTGATGATTATTATTGTAGTAGTTGTGATCATTGCAATGTAACTATCTTTAAATTGTGAGTTGTCAGAAACTAGGCTAGAAACTATCAATATAGAAGAATGATATTATTATTACTACTCAAGATAATCACAGTCAACTTGAGTGACTTGATAGAATCTAGATACAAGACAATACATCAAATAATGTACAAGATGAAAGACAAAGAGCGAAAGAAAAAAACGAGAACTCGACTTCTATATACATGAATCGAGCAGAATCAAGGCTAGACAGTAGTTCTATTGACTTAAGATTGCAGAAGTTCATGCACACGACTGAGATGATTGAAACAGAATTGCTGAGGCTAGATTAAGATAACGATGACTAAATTGATGACTTGATTCATTGAACTGCGAAACAGGTTCAATGAATCGAGATTATTTAAGATATCAACAATCTAGTTCTAAATCGAGTTGATGATCTGACATCATGACATGAGTAAATATTTAATACAGTAAACAATTTTCATTATAATGTCACTATGTTCATTTATTTGTCGTAAATAACGTAATAAATAAGATGACAGCAGAATTTGATATTATTTCAGATTTAAGAAATATCTGACTGTAATTCAAGTTCATGCTCTCAGATGTGTAAATGAAACCTACGTATGTAAGCAAGACAGCTAACTCAAAGGGACTTAGTTGCATTTACACGTCTGAGGTTCTGAGGCAAGCGATTTGCAACTAAGACCCTTCGAGCCTAGTTGCTACACCCTTTCGGGTAAGCGGCGGCAGGTTGAAAGGTCATCGTAAGGTAGGTAGTAACGGTCACTTTAATCGTCTATCAAAGGCTGATAGACCTACAGAATTTCACGACTGGCACGTTATTCTCTACCATCAGATTTGAGCAACTATTTGCAGTCTTATGAGCTTCAACTCAAGTTCTTGGAAGTGGATCTAGAAGAGTGCTATTGTCAAAGGGGATGTTGAAGAGCTTTCTACTGCCTGTCAGAACCTGGAACCCTTAGTCCAAGAATTCCTGGAAAGGTTTCAAATAATTGGCATGGCGGGGAGAAGAGATGGAGAAAGCGAAGACGAGTGTTACTGCTCTTGATCATGCGAGCAAGGACAGGATCATTTGAATGATGGTGTGACAGAGTTGCAGACTGCTTGATAGCATTCTGCAGAAAGATGGCAAAAGACAACACCCTTCATTCGACACTAGTAGTCAGATTGACAACTCAAAGCTTCACGGAAGCTTTCAGTCTTCAACCAGAACAACAATGAACAGTGTGAGCGAAATCAGCACCAAGATTGCCCACACGGCCAACATGTCCAGACCAGCGCAGATGGCCTTTCCCTTGTTCATGTGTTCTTGCTGTCTGAAGAATCGAAAACATCCAACCATAGCCACAATTATTCCTCCACCAGACAGTGTGGCTCCGAGAACAACTCCTGTGGTTTTGCTTACATTCTTTAGGATAAAGAGCTGGACAATGACGACTCCAAGCGAGACAATAGCGCTGGATGTGCGGATGTAAGCCAGATAGGTACGCTCAAGGGCCAGGTAGTCCCGAGGGTTGCCGTTACCGGAAGGATACTTGATCGTGAGGCGGACGCTATGTGACCACCACATCTTTGCTTTCGGGAATCTTGATTTCAAGTTCAGCGTATAGCTAACAATTCATAGGATTAGTAAAGACCGTACAGATAGCGTATGCTCAGATTCGATGGTCTACGTGTGATGTTTGGCGCAGGACCTGCCTGCAAAGAAGTTTCCTGGTGCGAATCTCTTGGAAGGCTTTGCTGAACACACGTTCTCGATCGGCTTTGAAGCTCTATGCTTGACTCTGCTTCAGCCCCGCCACAATCTTCAGTGACATCCATGCCGGGGAGCTGTGTGGAGCTACTCTGTAGAGTTGAAAGTTGCTGCTGGTCGCAATCCGGGGTAGAACCGTCCTGACGACGAGGACGTGCCTCCTACGAGACAAGTCATTTATATGAGCAGTATGTGTAGCGTTCTTGGTCATAGCTGTTGTTGATTCATTCTAGGATTCTAGGAGAGAGTGACAACCCCCGAGGGGGCCGGCGGTTGCCGGGTCGCCGACCTCGGTAATGCCGGCACGCGCTACAGTAACAAACACCCTTACACCTACTACCTAAACAACCTTACAGTAAACACGTTTTCCGAAATTGAGATACTAAGTCTGGACACATCTGACGGCGCAGAGATGAAGAAAGGTTTTCGGGTGGCTCTAGGAGAGGTTGTCAGGCCCAGCAGCTTCTTTCGCATTCATGTTCGCGCATGCCGCAGATTTCAATCACCTTTCACTCCCGCAAAGCATGCATTGTTTGCGTATTCAACAGTCTCAAAATCCCGGCATTCTGCCTCTGTGGCGAGCAGGCTTCTAGGTGCCACTCTAGTGGTAGCATGCGGCATTACGACTTTAGTCCTCTACCCTCCTGTAGTCCACGCCGATGCACCCATCCAAAGTGAAGGGTCACTAGGTCGAAAGATTCGCCTTCATGAAGTTAAGAAACATGGCCAGAGTGCCGAGACGAAATGGATCACAAAAGGGACCCGGGTCTATGATATAACAGAGTGGATCCCTGGCCATCCTGGTGGCGAGGTGATTCTGCGAGGTGTTGGCGGTGCAGTGGATCAATATTGGAACATCTTTACGATTCATAAGAAGCAAGAGGTATATGACATTCTTGAATCGTATTATATTGGGGACATAGATCTTCGAGATCTGGTGAATGGCCAGGTGCCCGCAGAAAACGTTGACGATCCGTTCAAAAGCGATCCGAAAAGACACGGTGACTTGACAGTACACAGTGAACGTCCTTTCAATGCGGAGACCTCAACTGAGGAACTAAATAAATTTTTGACTTCTCTTGACGCTTTCTACGTGCGGAATCATTTGTGGGTACCTCGATTGGATGAATTCAAGCACAGCTTGATCGTAGAAATGCCTAATGGAGAGGAGAAAGTGTATATGCTCAAAGACCTCAAGGAGAAATTCGAAGCTTTGAAAATTACTGCTACGTTGCAATGCTCAGGCAACAGGAGAAGGCATATGACCAGCGAAGCGCGGTCGACCAATGGCCTTCCATGGAACGTTGGGGGTATATCGACCGCAACATGGACCGGAGTCCGCCTTCGAGACGTCCTGGCTGATGCTGGGTTCCCTGTAGATGATTGGCCGGATGATGTTAAACATGCTCAATTCATGGGGGCTGAAGCGTACGGTGCTTCAATTCCCATCGACAAAGCCACGGACAAGCGTGGCGACGTTATTCTAGCCTACGAGATGAACGGAAAGCCGCTACCGCCAGACCATGGATATCCCATTCGAGTACTGGTTCCTGGTAACGTGGCAGCGCGAAGCGTCAAATGGATTAACAAAATCGTTCTGTCGGACGAAGAATCGAATTCCCAATGGCAGCGCCGAGATTACAAATGCTTTGGTCCTAATGTGGGTGGAAATCCAGATTGGGATTCTGCGCCTGCCATCCAGGAAATGCCCGTTCAAAGCGCCATTACCTCCCTTCGCGACATCTCCCCAAACTCGCAACAAGACAACAAGCTTCTTCAAGTCTATGGGCTTGAAGAGGATTCCATCGTTGTCGAAGGGTACGCCTATTCTGGGGGTGGTCGGAGAATTGTGCGAGTGGATGTCAGCTCAGATGGTGGACGATCCTGGCAGCAAGCCGAGCTTCTACCAAATGAAGCCAAGGGAGCAAAGTCTTGGGCTTGGGAGAGGTGGAGATGGGTGTTGCCCAGACAGTCAGCGGGTCGATGCTTTGTTGTCAAGGCAGTTGACGAGGCTTACAATTCGCAGCCTGATAACTATGAGCCGACGTACAATGTTCGAGGAAACCTGACCAGTGCGTGGCATCGTGTGGGATACAGACCTGAATGAACACAAATGCTTTGCATGTTCATTTCAGTCGTGGTGTATATATAGCTCTTTGCTATGGCGTTTTCTTCTGGTGTTTTTGCTTACGTTGTATGAGATTGCAATTGACCTTACAACGATGGAGCTAAAATCTTAAACGGCACTGGTGAGTGACAAGGGACCTACTGAATGTTGAAACAGCGATAGATGTAAGTATGTAGATTCTATGAAGGTAAAGGTTCAGCTAACTAAACCAACAGATACCCATGACTACCCCGATTAGGATAGGCCCTGAGCATCACGTGCATCAACACTGAACAGTATTTACCGCATTAGAGAGAAGGACCAGCACTTCAAGGAAAGTCGCTGCTAAGTAGGTAGAGATCAAAATACTACCTACCTTACCGTGCAACACTGTTGCTTAGTTATTCCTGCTATGAGTCTTCCATCGCCGATTCCAGCCCAGATTTTCGAAGCAACAGCATGTTGACTGACACCTGCAAGGCATGTCAAGACTATCTGAATTCGGGATACTGGTAACGACTGAATTTCATGGTTAAGCTCATGAAAAGTCGATTCTTGCGGCTTTATTGAGGAAGATCTCGGATGTGTTGATTATCGATTTAATAGACTCCGTATACATTATAGAGGTACTGTGACGGCAAAATAGTATTTCAGATCTTTTCCACTGGGATATAAGACTTTATATGCTTATAATTATTACTGAATCAACAGATAAGCGAACGCTTTCTGAGATGGCTCCCTCTCAGGAAATGCCAAGGGAGATCAGGATTTCATTAGCAAGCTAGTGCAGCCAGATCCAGAATATCAATGTCGTTGCCTGCCTGCAGTGAGCTAGACTTTTGATCCTATAGCGCTCGAAAATGAATATAGCCGCGCTATTTTCAAACGTGAAGGAATAGAGCTTTGACACGAATTAGGCTAAACCCTTTGTGTTGTAACTAAGGTACGGCCTGCACATTGAAACCCTCAGACGAAAGGTAGTTTTTATAATGTTAAATCAAATAAAATCAAATAAAGTAAGAAATGTTCAATAATTTTAAAAAGTAAATATTATTGTAACATATGTGACTTACACTTAGTTTTAGCACTACCTCGTAGCGCATCTTACGTGATTAGATAATCATTTATTCAAGCTTACTAATTTATTCTCAGTTGAAGAGTATTGAAGTTACTGTGAGTTTGAATCAGTTAGAATATCTACTCTGTTCTACTCTTGTGCGAATATCAGATTGAGCGTTCGCTTCTTTTGATTAGGTTGAGAAGCTTTCTCACTCTACGAACACTTCTTTCCCGCCACAATCGGTCCTTGCCTTGTGCCGAATACAACCGGCTTTTCCTTGAACTCATACGACTGAGCAGATCAAAGTGCTCGAGCTTTAGATATCGAGAAGGACTACTATTGACTGGCTTGGTCCGGTTGCCTCGAGATGCAGCCAACTCTAGCACCACATCCAATGCGGTCAGCTCCGGTAAGCTGCGATCATAGCAAATGCTGGTGCGCGCCCGCTGACTCTCAGGTACAGGAGAATGCCGCAGACCAATGTGAGTAATCAATCCGGAGTCGTATCACCAAGTACGGTACGGCGCTGACACTTGTCTTTTGTCAGCTCTCCGCGAACATCTACTTGCCCAAGTGCAAAATCCTCATGCCACTCATAAAATCGAGAACCTCCATGCGCCAGGTCCCACGAGCCCACACGGCCCACACGATCACAACATCGATCCTGCCATTGCAGGAACTGGGATAATGAGTGCAAGTGCTGGCGAGAGTGGAGGTGACGACAATAGTGACGGGAAGAAAGGTGGTGGCAAGCGCGAGCTGTCGACCTCGAAACGCGCTGCACAAAATCGAGCTGCTCAGGTATGTTGCTTGATCCGTTTCGATTTCGATGCGATGAAGTGGTTCTTGAGGTTCAAAGAAGAATCAACCTTTGCGGTTTGGCGAATTTGGGTGACAAATGCATTACTAACGCCACCTATAGCGGGCTTTCAGACAAAGAAAGGAAGGACACATCAAGCAATTAGAGGCACAAGTCAAAGACTACAACCAGCTTGACCAAAGCTTCAAGGCGCTTCAGGCGGAGAATTACCAGTTACGGGACTATATCATCAGCCTGCAGTCTCGCCTCATTGAATCGCAAGGCGATTATCCTCAACCACCATCGAACATTGAGCTCCCTAATCCACGATCATCAGGTCCTCCCCCTCAGCACATCCCGGCACCTACGGCTCCAATGGGATCATCAACTGTTAGCCAGCTACAGGCCTCTGCTGCCCAAGCTGTCGCTGATTTGGGTGGTAATAAACACCAACACGAGGAAGGCCCCTACATGACCGGTAATCCCTCAATGAAGCGACCCAGGATGAACGAGCCTGCAGATATGCGTTCCAACATTGGTTCCCAGCTTCGGGGACCTAATACTGATCCTGCTAATCGATCCATTGCAACCTAAAGGTGTGCGTTTCCAATGGCCAATTGGCCTTAGCCCTCGTGGTCAGTTTGCATATTTGTGTTATTCAGGACCAGCACCCTGGATAGCTAGAACGGTTCCTTTGTTGCTGGGAACCTGACTGGCCCATAATACTCAATTGCGGGTCACTAAGGTTGGGTAAGACATGGCAGTACTCGAAGAAACTCCTGCTTGCAACCTGCTGCTGCTTCTGAGCTTGTATTATTTCTTGATTCTTGACGATAATGGCATGGCGTTGAGAGAGCGATGGGTCTGCATTTAATTCGTTTGGGCTTGCTTCGAGAATTGCTAGCCATACCCTCCCTGCGCTAGGGTATCAGTCCCGTCAGATACGTAGGAGCTGATAGCATGTGTAAAAATCTCAGAAAACCTTGTGTCAGTAGACAGGTTTCCTGCTGCTTGAGGCCTGTCAGTGATCAAAGTGAGGTTATGACTTATGCTAATTTCATGTAAGATGCTACCGGCTGCCCGTCGGTATCTCTTTACAACCCGGGCAAGCCATTGCGGCCTCGTACCTAAAACCTGAGTTTTGTGTGTCTTGCCACTGCCACCGTCTGGGTCGTATAAAGGCCATGTTTGTAGATTATGTCAGGGATGGAAATTTATGCGCTGTTCCAATACACTCAGTGTAGCTTCGTCGCCCAACACCTTCTCCGTTGTAAACTATCGAAAGCACTACTACTTCGGCTGACATCGATGATTTGCTGTCCTGCGGACATGGTTCGAGGTCGATATGAGTTTTAGCTCAGGTTTGTCACGTTACCGAGATTGTGTTCCTGCCGTGTAAGGTCAACTATACTGGACATATGAATCTATCCAGCCATATAGCGGACGACGACGTACCTTGATATAGTCCACGCCCTTCTCGTAATACTCATCCCTCGTCACAACATTGTTCTTGAAGTCAGGTTCCCTGGACCACTGAGCCGCACCCTTCCAAGCATCCAGCAAAGGATCTTTAGCCCGACGGACGCAAATCTCGGCCTCAACAGGAAGTGACGCGCGCAATTCTTTGCGTAGGCGTTCATCAAATCCAGCAAACAAAGTATTGCCTCCAGTAAGGAATACATCCTTTAAGATTTCGTCACGATTCCCCACTTTCGTCAGACCATGATTCATTATATCAGCCACGATTTCAACGATACCCGCCTGATCCAAACCCGCAATAGCGGGCTGAAACACAACCTCGGGCACGCGAATCCTCTCCACATTTAGATGGATCTGATGGGTCTCCTGCTGACTCTCAGCGTCAAAAGGTCGAGGACCACGCAAGAAAGCATGAACGAGGCTCTTTGTCCAATCCGACTGAGCATCCATGGTGCTGGCCTCGGTGAAGGCAGGATCGTATCTCAAAAGCTGTGCTTCTATACCTTTGAGCCCTGCACCGAAATCTTCCTCCTCGTCGTCATCGCTTTGTTCACCCATTGCGACGGTTCTGTAGACTCCCCAATCGTCGTCATTGGCGCCGAAGTTATCATCATCGCCGCCTCGGCGCCGTTTTCTCCCTGGTGCGTCTGAAGCTAGGGTCGCTAGTGTTTTCATCCGGATCTGACTGGCGAGAGATTTACGGTTCCCAAGGTCGGCCTTTAGTCGATCTCGGTCTTTTATTTTCTGAAGTAAAGCCTATCGGATGAACAGTTTGTCAAGTGGCCTAATAATCGCATGAGATGCAATGGACTTACTGTTCTGGCCGCTCTTCGATCATCTAGCCAGCCCTCGAGGTCGGTCTCACGCCGCTCGTCATCGCGTCGTTCTTCATCCGCAATGCGAGCTTTTTCTTGTACTTTCTCAATCTTCGCTCTTGCCCGAGCATCGACGTTGGATTTCATTAACCGCTGGTGCCTTTTCTGCCTCAAACCTGCTTCATCGAGCTCCTCATCAGGCAGATCCAGTAGTGGGAAACTTTGCGGTTCATCCTCCTCAGGGTTCTCAGGGCCACCTACATCTTTGTTCCTCGCTTTGCGTACGGACTTTTCAAGCTCTTTGATGGTCTTATCCAATTGAGCTTCATCCTTGAGTTCATCCTCATCTAGCAGGCGCTTCTGTTCCTTTTTGGTTTGATATTGCAAGCGCTGCTGAAGGTCTTTGAAGTATTCGAGCTCTTGCTCTTTTCGTACCAATTTTTCCAACCTCATTTTTGCGGCTTGCTCTTGTAATCGCCGACCACCTTCCCGCTTCCTCTCGGCAATACGAGCTAACTCTTCTCCAGTCTTTTCAATGACGGTTTGCTCAGTGAAGGGATACTGTATTACATGATCTCTATCTTCTAGACCAGACCAGTCCAGATAATTTGTGAGCTCTGTTCCATACTGCCTGGAGACGTAGCAATGTTCGCGGACCATTGTCTCGGCTTGATAGTCCATAAGCTTTCCAGGAAAGTTGGGATACTTCAGCTTTAGTAGCTTGAGCAAATACTCTGCACCCTGAAAACCTCCCCAATTCAGTCGAGTGGTATTAGACATGATAGCCTTGGAATTCACGATAGGTATAAGGTGAGTAGAAGTGTGAGATGATGATATGATGAGTCCGTCGCTTCCTTTATTGTACTTGTAAGAGAATAACGAGTCGATGCCATAAGCCAGCGAAGGCGCAGAGTAGCACTCAAACAGTAGTTCCGTCATAGCTGTTCGTCGTCAGCAGCGTTTATTCAACATTCCAGCTGGGAGACTAACTCTTCCGTGAATATCCTAGATTTGCAATGGGCTCGGTCATGAGGACGGTCCTGCCTGTTCCTCCATCTCTACCGTCGATACCAAGGCTAACGAAGGTGTGATCCAGAATACCTTCCATGACGTCCCAATTTCCTACAACGCTGCTTCCTGGCTCGAAAGCATTCCTTATCTGGCCTCGTGTGGTAGCGTCGGCATAGGCATCATATCCGACATACGAGCATGTTCTGTTAAGCTTGCGGTCCCTATAACGGGCCACGTTGGCTGGAAACGACAATCGAGGGGCTTTATCGAATGACCAGCCAGCTCGGACAAGACTGGCGCCTGGATGATAGGTAAGCTAGAATTTACCCCAACTGGGTTTGATTGTGGGTTCAAAGCTACCATTGTCGATTACTATAGCACTTTCGCTTGAGCTTTGGTAATAGCCTTCCATAGGAGGCGGTTGGTATCCCTTGAACGGAGGCTCGACAGCGTGCCAGATTTGTGCAGGCGGCTTTGGCTCATGTTTGTCAATCCCGGTATTGGATGAGTTGGCCGGGTCCAAGTATCGTACAGAATTGATGGTCATCCCGTGGCCGTTGCCTAAACTCTGCAAAGCGTAGGGTTGAATGATTTTAAGTGACGGAAATGGTGGTCCTAACGGACTGTGCAGAAAATGCTCGGATTCTGATTGTCGCAGATTCATGCGGCATCACTCCCCGGATCATAACCTTCCCTCTAGGACCACTTAGACTCAAAAAGACCTTGGAAGACATCGTCACATATCGCAACAAGTCAGGAAATACTAGCGCCTCTATCACAAGGCTCCATCTACCTACTGCTCGTACTATGTGGAAAGAACTCATAGCCCATCTTAGTCATCACACATGACTGGTAAGCTAGTATTAATCTGCCATTATGATATCATACCACGCATACCAACCCTTCTCTACTCGTAAGCTACACCAAAAGCCACGTCCCTCTTTGGCTCCATTCAAGACGGATCTTGCAGGCTGTTGGTTGCTAGAAGAATTACAGCCAGCCGTCAGTGCCAAAGCAACCTCCAATTTTGTCAACATAAGTAGCTGACCTTCGAGGTGGAAGAGAATATTGGATCGATAGTTTTTGAACATTTGAGCGACAAGCTCAACATTCATATTCCGGATGTTAATTTCCTAGCCAATAGTACCTGCATTAGTTGCAGGTTTGGTTGTTAAACTCTAAGACGTACCTGAAGATTCTTGTTGAGTACCATTACTGCTTCATTCAGCTTCTCCTATGGAATTATCAACCAACGAAGCACGCGCCCAATGCTAGCTATGATAACTCACGACATTGGTGACAACACGCGACAGGAGCAGGCTTTGCTGTTGCTCATGAGGGCTTTCCTGTAGACGGCCTAATCAACGTAATCCAAATACCTTCGGAGACAGGTCAACTCACCATCGTCCTTAAATTGTGTGCCTGATAAGGTAATGTTCTCGAAAATTCGGCTCGTATACAAAGTACCCGATGCAGCCTAGCTTATCGATGGTTAAACTTACTCTGACAGCCTTACTACAAGTTTTCCTGCCAGATTGCCATGTAGAAGTACTTATTCGAATTTCTGGTAGATCCACTCAAGGTTACGCTCATCTCTCACCTTCTTCGAGCGATTTGGAACACAGTGTGACTGGCTACAAGGTACAATGGCTCCTACAACGCCTTCGGCGGATGATTCGCATCAGATACTGCTTGATTCCCTCGATCTAACTCTGAAATCTCGACCTTTCCGAAATCCTACTTGGAAGCCATCACAGCGTCGGAATAAAAACATCAAGCAGATTATAGCAGAAGCGTCCCGTAAAGAGGCTTCTGTGCTTGCAACACAAGATAATAGTGGCTCTTCAACTCCACGAGTGCAAAGCTCCGCCATGGACACTGGTGCCGTCACACCGCTGCCGGTTAACGGGACGATCGTACACACAAACATCACACAAGCAGCTCAGAATCTGTCCACGCTCGTCCTCGAGAAAAACCTACAAGCCTCCATATCATCCGGTCCGATAGCCACATACACTAATATCGAGTCGGCGCCATCACTCCATCCGGGGCACCAGAAATATTACTGTGATATCACCGGCCTGCCCGCCCCCTACACAGATCCGAAGACCAGACTCAGATATCACAACAAGGAAGTCTTTGAGGTGGTCCGGACCCTACCGCAAGGAGTGGCTGAGAAGTACTTAGAAGCTCGGGGAGCTCACGTTGTCCTCAAATGAGTTGCGTTCGGAGAGACTGCTCTTTGAAACTGTTCGACAATCCGACATGACATATTCCTGTGTGGGGTAATCAAAGATACTAAAATATCGGACAGCGAATGCGTTGTACGGCCATCAAAGTCAAGCCCATTCCATCCGGCTTGCCCTTTCGGTGCAAGTCTCAGGAAGGCGCTCCGGCTTAATCGTGACATCGATCAATCTTCGCCTGTTGACATTTTACCGATGAACCCATTGGGAAGCGATGGGAATCAGTTACAACGTCTTTCGATCGCTGTTGTCATGGCGCTCATGAATCAGGGACCGTAAACCGCTCGTGCTTCAGCTTTCCTGCAAACCTTGAGATCAGTCATAGCTTAGCAATAGCGCTATCGCTGGACCGTGGAGTACGGATTCCTCCGATGACTGGGGTAATTGCAACAGTTCAAGTACATTGCCTAGCATGTTCTATAGTTCAAGGAGAGTAGTCACTCAATTTCTAGAGTAGAAAGATTAGGGAACTTCATACGTCATTGGCTTCAATAGAGAATGCCAGTGAAAGGAAATATTGATATATCTTTTCTGATGTGTGAGTCCACATTTGTGAGACCTCTGTTGCGAGACTTAACAGATTAAGTCAAAGTAGGTGAGTAAGGTAGGTTTCATAGATTTAGGATACCGCGATAGGCGGCCATTGTTACCGCGCTACTGCAAGCGTGACAATCTTCTGTAACGGAATACGTACACATGTCTAGGTACTCTCTAGATACTAGAAGAATTACATTAAAACTTTCGAATTTTTCTCCTACATCTAGCTCGCTGAGAGCGTTGGCCTTGGCTTTCTTAGACATACGTTGTACCAAGATGCCGAGCATGTGGCTCTCGGATACGCAGAGTAAGCTCTATGAACAAGCTCATTAAACAGCGAGGGATTGCTAATCTTTGCTACGATTCTAGAAATTGGAGTGGCTTTTTGTTCAGGCGGTGGGTACGATCATCATCTATGCCACGGTCCTGCGCACCGAGTAACACTGGGATAGGGGGTTTGTTCTTGTCCGGGGGAGTGATCTTGTTTTTTGACAGGGCCATGTATACCCCTGGATTTCCTTCAATGGTGCACACACATGCTGAAAAATTCTTAGGCTAGCTATGGGCAATGTATGATAGCCCCATAGAGCCTCCTCCACGAGCATCCGCTGACGTACCGCGACTGTATAGATCCTGTTTCTTCTAGGTCTCACCCTTGTCATCGGCCCTCAAAAGACCGTTTTATTCTTCACCAGACGACAGAAGCTTAAGGGAACTGCAGCATTCGTTGCTGGGATAGTCCTTATACTGGCACGCTGGCCTCTGATAGGCTTCCTGGTAGAGCTTTATGGGATCTTCGTATTATTTGGCGACTTTTTTTCGACCATTGGCGGATTCGCAGGGAATATACCCCTTGTGGGGCCTTACATACAGCAAGCGTTAGACAGGGCGGGAGGAGGGCGGAGGAATGCAGAGCTACCTGTATGAGTAGAGAAAGAGATGGAGCTACAGAGCTAGGAGAACGTGCCACTACCATCGTTGGGCTGTTGCTACTCGCTACTGGAGAGTAGCGAGAAGATCTCCCTAGGAACCGCAGGCCATACGCGTTATGGCCCACCGTGGCTCGAAGCCTACCACTGAGTGCAAGGGAGCTGAGTTCGGGCTTAGGGGAACAAGATGGAAACATTGTCTGGTATTGACCCCATCTATTTGCCGAACCGTCCTCAGGGAAGTATGCAGGTAGAGTACAGCATCATAATCGCATTAAAAACAACCGTGAAAACGCTCAGTAACCCACACTGATCAGATAGTCGCCAAGTTGCTCGACGGTGTTGGCCGCAGCGCCTGACTGGACATTTTCCGGATGATGAGCGACCAGGATCGCTAACGTGGTCTTGACAATGACAATGCCATGTTTCCCCTAGAGTACAAAATGAATCAGCATTTCTAGTTTTGGCTTTCGGCTCAACTATGAGAGTGAGATACCTTCTTTCCATACAGACTTCTACCGTCAGCTTTTATGCATACGTAGCGCTCGCCTGCAATGTGGAAGCCGCTTTCCTGGACCTTTTTCACCTCCCCTGTATCCGCATAGGCAGCAATAACTTCTTTTATTTCGGCGGGAGCAACCTATATGGTTCATGTCAATGGCAGATACTGATTACGCTTCGGCCAGTATCTTCCGAATAATCGACCAAGGCTGTTAGAGCAGCGAGATCGAGCTATCTCTGACTCCTGACTTCTCTGTGAAGAATTGGAACGCTTACTGTGAAGCCGGTGGTGTTTGCCCAAACGCTTGTGCCTTCTACATTGAAGATAGCAGCTTTGTCGATGTTGCCGCTTCCCACCAAACTGTATATTGTGGTTAGCCCTCAGCCCAAAGATGTGCTCCATGAGTTCCAGCGTACCTAGTGTCAACATATGCTTTGGTTTCCGGTCAGCGGGAGGCACAAAAGCAGGTGATCATGAGCCGCTTACCTTGCCACGACATGGCGGAATAGCGGAAAAAGGTAGTGGCACAGAGGGACGTGTATACAGTGATATTCGATACTAGGGATACAATTTTGTGGGTATGAATGTGGGAACGAACCCGTAGTTGCGTTTGTTTTCTGTTCTGGATTCCCAGATAACTCAGCAGGGTATGACGAGGGCTGTCGGGACCCCTCAGGCATGCCCACTAGGAACGATACCGAGCAAGTATTGGTAAATAACAGGCCCTAGTATCGAATACAGTACTTGTACGTTCATTATCACAACGACCTTACAACACAACTCGGTGATAATCAGGACTTCTTGCAAGTTCGTCACCAGTCCCATTGAATGGAAAGCGCCAACGAAATGGACAGGACGTCGGCAATGGAGACGATTGTACCATCGATATTCGATTGGAAAATAAGATATCAACCAATCACCAAGTAGAATATTGCTGCTATTTCACCGCACTTTCTTAATTTCATCTCTCCTGCCGCCACTACTCACCCGAATGCGCAATCAAATGCGCCTCATCCTCGCCTTGGAGTAATATTAACATCTAACAACCATTCATCGTGGAGATTTCGATCTTTTGTCGCTTTTGATCCATCACCCGATAACCGCTTGTCCTGGTGGCTGGTGCAATCTCCTCTCGCTCATCTCAGGGACAAGCCCGGCAAATGTCGTTTCAAGCACAACCCCAGCCCAGGCAAGACTTCACCATTCACGCATCCACCCCCCCCTCTTACAGATCATCCCGCCGTGTTTGAACTACAGTAGCTACAACATGCCCAAACAGCCAATCGTATTGTCATCCGGTTCGACTAGAAGAATATCAGTTAATATTACTTGTGTACTCTTTATTACCGATCAAGTGACTTGCGACCTGACCGTCACCATGTCTCAACCTTTTCCATCTTTCATCGCCGTCTATTGACTAGACCACTATTTCCTTCACGTCTATCCATTTTCTCACCCCTCCCAGTCCTTGGAACTTCTGGATCCGATACCTACCATGTCCTGACTTGCGAGAAATACCCCCATTCTTTCCACCACTTTACGTATGGTAGAAGCTCGAGTGACAAAGCTTCGGTTGTTGCTGGGCTACACTGACCGTTTAGCATTAGCTGTCCTCAGAGTGACTGAGTGAATGATCTCTGAAGCTTGTTTCTACGACTTAAACAGCTTGCAAAACCGGGGGATTTGCAGGTTCCAAGGTCAGAAGACAAAACTGGCCTAGTCTTTCGTCACCATTGGTCAAGGGCACGGACGAGTCGCTGACGACTGTATCTAGCAAGCCTCTGTTCTCTGGGAGACGTTACAGCAGGTACAATCCGTGACATTACGGCAACGACCAGATTCCTTTTCGCAATCGGTTCTCTGAAGAGTCTATATGCCGAACCATATAGGCCGTGGGCAATCAGCGCTGGATCTACGAGAGTCTCGGCGGAGCCCTGTTGATATAAGCAACACACCTTCCAGTCGTGGCGTGTTTCCTGGGGAAGCGTTGATCGGGATCGCCCTAGGCAGCCCCCGTGATTGTCCTCTACCGTTTTTGCCTCCAGGGGACTCTGAAAGATATGTTCCTCAAAAGCCGAAGGTCAGCAAGTGGAAGGCGTTTGGTGGTTTATTCGGGAGGAAAGGGTTGACGAGATCGGCTTCAACTTTACCCGACTCGCAGTATTCCCCCTTTCGAGAAATGACGCCCAGCCTCACCTGCGAAGAGCGAAATATGGAGCCTAGCGGCGTCACCCATTGTTATGCATCTCGCGTGGAGTCACCACAAGATTCTTGGCGACCGACACTTTCACCGTCACCCAAGAGGACGCCTACCGTAGGGAGCAAGAATTTACGAAGGAAGATGAGTTTCAAAAGGAGCAAGTCTCAAGGAAAAGGCATTCAGTGTGGAAGCCAGCCCAACAGGAAACGTTCACATACTGCCCCAATGCCGCGGCCTGAAGAAGATGGTCCGAATTTCCGGCTCAATGGCGAATCACTGCTGCAGGTCGAAATTCCCAACGTGGAAATGGAGCGGTATAGCGTAATGTTTAGCAATCTTCTTGAACCTCCAACAACTTCCTCCCTATTGGCTCGAAGGCAGGCGCATCTGGACGAGCTGTATACTGGGGCTCCTGCCAAAGAAGTTGTTGGTACGGTAAGTAATTCAATTTCCTATGCTTGGGGCTTTTCTATGGAAGAACATCTAGCAGACACTGCCGACAGTAGCTATTTCGGAGTCAAAATTGGTTACGTCTAGCTTATCTTGAACGGGCCAACCATAGTGAATGACGTTCGTTGGCTTTTGTCATCCTAATTCCGGGATAGAAATATCCGTGTTCATCTTGAAGTTGAAGTTGTAGAGTATGATTGTTTACTTACACATTGAAAAGTCCCAGCAAGATCTCGAGCGTCCCAAATTCGAACGACGGACCCCCTCAACCTCTTCAACCAAATCCTCGACGTTCTCTCTCTTTCCTACCACGCAAAACGCCTCAAACCGCAGTTCGGCGAGAAAGGTCACACTCGAGCGAAGTCCTTTATCCCGCTCCGTGACCGGCCTCGGCGCAATATCCCCGGGACGTGCTAAGAAGGAGCTCTCTGAGCCACAGGAGCAAAACCACGTCATCGTGATTCTCCACAGTCCTGCTCGGACGTCATCGACAGCCCCTTTGAAAAGCTCTCATCGTGGGAACCCATCTTCCGATACTTCCCACCGCTCTCAGTCATCGACAGATGCTAGTTTCGTGGAAGCGCCCGAATCGCCTATCTTAAGATCACCCATGAAGAAGGAAGACTTGCCGTTAAGAAAGTCCAGCATGAGGGCCCCGCAAAAGCCTCCAAACACTGCAGAGCCAGCGCCACTTCTTTCAGTGCCTACGAACACACCCGCGAGTACACCCACCGAGCCAGATGCCCCAGATCAAAAGTTAAGAGCTGCCGCTGAAATATCCATTGCACGGCAGATATCAGTATCAAGGCGGCAACGCCATTTACTGGTTCCTATTGTGCCAAAGACGGCAAGGCAACCGATGCAGCCTATGGTCGTGGATATGAGAGAGCCTTCACCGTGCAGGAAGTCCCATCATTTGGTGTTGGAAAGTTCTTAGGACGGTGAAAGCATGTATCAGGGCACAGCAGTCTCTACAGCATTAAGCCGGCTTAGATTGGGCGAAAAGCCTAGAGGCTTGGAGATTCTTTCTCGTTCTTGCTCTCAAGGATGATTCAAGAGGGGTGTTGGACAATTCTTGCGCGGACATCAGACATGGTTATTTGTGTTTAGCGGCTAGGTGACGGCTCAGATGGAGCTTCCGGGCCAACGGCTCACCTCGACGGGTGATTCGGGATTCTTGGTCCTTGCTTTGTATTTTCCTGGATGAAGATTTTCGGAGCCAATTTTCACGACGAGACTTTGATAGTTATAACGTTCGTTGTACAGGTTTACGACCTGGGAACATTAGACCATAGAACAACTTCTGGACCCGGCGTCTGAGCTGGACCCAGCGTTTCCATTTAGGTAGTCACTGTTCTTAGCGACGAACCTTTCATTTAGGGCTATGGATCTCTTGCTCCATATCGAGCCTCAGCTCCATTTACTCAAACGCAAGGCATGCACCGAGAACTGATCAATGCTATAAATGATATTCTTCAATCGTGTTTCCAAAATATCTTTATAATCTACTCTATCCTTGGTGCCAAGCGTTTCCATCTGGCCTCAGAATGCTATATTAGCATGAACTTGGGAGAATTACCGTTTCATCCTACCCTTAAACATGATGTGTCTTACGATAATAGATAGATCTGATTTAAGACGCCGTCGGCCATGCTTCTAAAATCCCCACTGATGCTCTATGAATCCAAAAGACCTTTCACTATCCACTATATGCTCGTTCTTTCTTGCCCCCATCGTCCTCGACCACCGGCACCCCGGGTACTTCCACCCCTTCCAATTTCCACACCATCCCCACATACGCATCACTGATGGCCAACACATCCACCCTTCTCTCCATCGCCTCTGGCATCAACTTAACCGACGTCCTCGAAATTACTTTCCCGCACCTAGCACCGTTCTCACGCTGGGGCCAGCTAACCCTCTTTAACGCCAAAACCTCGTCCTTAGCTGGGTCGGCAACGACAAGAAAATAGCTTTCTGACTGCGGCTTTGGGAATTTTGGGGCGTAGATGCGGTAGTCGGGTTGGGTAGATGGGTTGAGGCGGGAGATCGTAGCGGTAAGGCCGAGCGCGTTGATGTCTGTAACGTTGAGACTGAGATTGGGGAGGATAGCAGCAGCTTTGCGGGCTTGTTCTTGGAAGCTACGGGGAACGGATAGGGTGTTGAGAAGCGAGGTCAAAGCGGTTTTGGGGAGCATAGGGAGCTCGGACATGGCGTGCGGGTGTGACTTCCCAACTGTGATACGCTGGCGTTCTTTATCTACATCCACGCCTGGGAGAATGGACAGTGGTCCATCGTCAGGCCAACGGGCGGATTTGATGCATTGGAGTAGCGTCATCATCACGGTGCAGCTTGATAAGTAGCCAAGCTCTGTTAGAACATCGATGGAAGCCTGGATAATACGGATGCTCTGATCAAGTACCGAGTTCTGGTCGCCCACGTAATCAGAAATTGGAAGGTCGATGCGGGACATGTATGCCTGAAGAAGCAAGAAAGCCTTGACGTGAGGGTCCCACATGGGTAGACCCAGAGCGTCGGCAGACAATGGGAGGTTCTTGGAAAGTTCGGCATTAATGAGGTCTTCGTTGTGGCGGACTGGGAGTTCATCGAATTCAGTAGCTGAGCACATCCAGGAAAGGACGTCTTGGAAGGTTGCGTTGCGCTTTGCGTGCAAAGTAAGCTGGCGGATGGTTTTGTGGGAGAGGTAATAGTAGGACATGATCTTTCCGAGGGGTGTGGAGTCGACGTCACCGTTTGGATGGAGCTCGATACAGCGAGACTCTGCGAGTTCGCCGAGGGCTTTGTCGACTATTTCAATCATGTAGTGGTTGGCGAGCTGTTGCGAGGCCATTGTGTTGTGCTCTTCAGCGGAAATCTCAAGACCATAGTAGGATGGGTTTTTGTGCAATCGCCGGAAAAAGAATGTCCACGTCAAGTAATCTAGGGCATCTTGTTTGGTACCGATTGTACCACCCGAAACTTCGGCGCCAAGATGGTTACCAAGTACATGGTGCAAAGAGGACTCGACTGGGAAGCCAGTGTGCAAAAAATGCTTATAGAAGGCCTTCTTGGCGTCCTGTGTGAAGATTCGGGCAATACCAGAAGTGTCGAATTGAGGACGTCCGGCTCTACCAAGCATTTGCAGCACATCCGTCAAGTCCATGTCTTTATAGCCTTCAATCTTGGCATCGAAATACTGAGTACCTTTGACCACCACTAGATGGGCAGGCAGGTTCACACCCCATGCAAGCGTACTTGTGGCGACAAGGATCTGGATTTGATTGTTGGCGAACAACTCTTCTGCTAGCTGCCGGTCAGCCTCTACTAGACCAGCGTGATGTAAGCCGATTCCAAAGCTCAACGCCTCCCGCAGAGCCTCGTCTTTGACTCGAGATAGGTGCAGCTGAAGGTCATCTTCTGACATGCGTACAAATCTACGAGGATTATCTTCCATCCCGCAGAGGTTGATTAGGTCCCTAGCAGTCAAGCGGGTTTGCCTCCGTGAAGCAACAAAGACGATTACAGGCTTATCTGGCGAATGTGTCTTGATAGCTAAGAAAGTTGGTCGGTTCATTGATTGCATGAGTGGACAGAACCCTCGCTGTTCCGGGAAACCATCGATAAAGATCTCCAAAGGTACAGGACGAACGGAATGCCGGAAATTAAAAAGCCCTTCCTTTACGCGTAGCCAATTGCCAAGGTCCATTGCATTTGCACATGCAGTAGACATTCCGACTAACCGCACAGAGCCTTGCGACTGAGAGGCTATGTAATTCATTCTAGAGACAATTATCTCCAGAATAGGGCCTCGATCACCTCCAAGAAGATGGATTTCGTCTATGATCACCAGGCTGACCTGGCGCACATACCCTCGGGTCTGCCAGCTACGACTGATGCCGTCCCACTTCTCCGGAGTAGTAATGATGATATCGGCGTTTCTGATAGTACGAGTGTCCGGCGTATTATCACCAGTCAGCTCTACTAGCTTGAGTCCCATTTGCTGAGTGAGGCGCTTCCTCCAGTCTTGGACTCGCTCTCGTACAAGCGCTTTCATTGGAGCGATGTAAACGACTTTCGAGCCAGGTTTTTCTCGGAAAGCCCACCACATTGCTAGTTCCGCTGCTACCGTCTTACCACTACCAGTCGGTGAACCGAGCAAGACGTTGGCTGAAGTGTGGTACAGAGTATGGAAGATTTGAGTCTGCATGGGGTTGAAGAAAGGGAATCTTTTTCCATAGATCTCCTCGAGTAAAGGGTTTTTCAAGGCAGCTATTGGAAGAGGTTGGAGGTCAAGCAGATCAGTATAGACACTCTCAGTGTCTGGCCTAATCAGGTGCTGGAACGAGACTGGTGTCACAGTCTCAGCACCCAGCCATCGGTCTGAAATCGCTCTTACGTAGATCTGCGTTGGCAGAGGATCAGATAATGGGATCGTGAAGTTAAGCTCATGATCATTGTAAAGCTTCTTTCTTGTAAGGATGAAATACTCATGATGATAGATCTCGGAGGTTTCAGAATTCTCCACCCAGATCCAATATGATTCCGAGGTCCCGTTATGTCTATCATTCCAGCGGAAGTCAGCAGTAAGATATAGATGAATCCGGAGGACGTCGCGGTTTAGCGGAGCAATTTCAGCCTCAATTGTCAAAGTAGGGAAGTTGTCGACTAGCTTCGAGATCGTGCGTCCCATGCCGTTGTTATGGACCAGCTGACCGATTTCTGCAGGCTCCATATCTCTTAGTGATTCCATGGAAGAGACGGCTGCTTTTCCGTCAAGGTTCCTCAAGATAGGCTGAGGAAGATCAAATTGGTGGAAAGGATGCTGGAAGGGCCAGATCTGCTTCTCGATTGATTTGCAAAGAGAGAGCAACACTAGGCACTGGTGCCCCCATCTCCGATTCAGAGCTATCATGAAAAGCGCACGACAGATCCTCACTGCAATTTGTGCCACATAAGCAGAGTCAGACACTAGTGCAAAGTCCTCCAGGCGAGCTCGAGAAATGTATGACTGAAGGAGGATATTCGTCTTAGCATAAGCGACATCGTTGCCCCCTTCTACTTCGCATTTCACAGCCTCTTCTCTGAGCCTTGAAAGTTCCTTGGATTCATTCTCGCGAGATTGTATATTGTCAAACTCCCCACTCATACTGATCATCTTCAGCACATCAGCTTCGGTAGCCATTGGTTGCATCATAGTGTTGAATATCTCAATGCTGGTCTGCAAGACATAGTACTGACTGGCAATACGGCCGACATCTTTCGCTCTCAATTCTTCTGTGGACTCGTTGAAGATGATCATCTGGCTCTGTTGCAGAACGCGGGCGGCCTCAATAGTTAGCTTTCGTCGCCTTTGGACCAGTTGAGGGTCATCACGGATCTCTGCCCAGCCAATCCCATAAGTCAGTGGGTTTCGTTGCATACGCACAAACAGATAGGAATAGCCAAGCCATTGCACAGCTTCGGGAATGGACGTAACAGTGCCTAGAGCGATCTCTGCATTTAGATTATCAACCAATTTTCTTGAGAACTTTGATTCAATGGGTTGCTGTTGAGTGACAGCGGATAGATAGTGATCAAGCTTGTCATGTGTGGTGCATATGAAACCGATGCCAGTAGCCTGGAATTGAGGTCGACCTGCACGTCCAAATATCTGCAGAACGTCTAATATGCCTAGATCGACAAACTTCCCTTCCTGTGAGCTATAAAGCTGTGTACCCTTGATGATGACTGCTGCGGCTGGAAGGTTGACGCCCCAAGCAAGTGTTGCTGTACAGCAAAGTATATTGATATGCCCCTGGGCGAAAAGCGCCTCGATTCTATTCCGATCTGACCGTGGCATTCCGGCATGATGAGTCCCAAAACCTTTCGGTACCAGTTCTCTCAGCTCCCTCCCTCTTGTATTTTTTAGGTCACGTATTGCGTTGGCATAGCCCTCGGTCTCATGGCGATCGAACAGATCGAGGCATCCTTGATCCGCGGCCATTTCAATAAAAGTACGCGCAGTATTAACGGTGTCTTTCCGGGAATGGACAAAGACCATAACCTGATGTCCTTGCTCTAACATTTCTTTTACCTTCTCAAATGCCGTTTGGTCGATACTATCACGGGATGCTTTAGTTCCCGCTTTCCCCTTTACACCAATGAAGTGCTGCTCGAGGGGGACAGGACGGAAGGAAGCATCAAAGTAGAACAGCCCTGCCATACGATTTACTTTAAGGAAATCGGCGACGTCAACGTAATTTGGCAGAGTCGCAGAGAGTCCGACTATCCTGATCAAAGACTGGGTACTCTCAACTTGTCTCTCCGTTCGAGCGACAAGAGACTCTATGACAGCACCGCGCTCATCATGCAGCATGTGGACTTCATCGATAATGAGCAAGCGGACCTTTTGCACAAGTTCAGTGTCCCCAGTACTTTTGCGAGTGACAACATCCCACTTTTCTGGCGTTGTTACAATAATCTGGGTTTGGACAATCTCCTTCTTCGTTAAGTGCATATCGCCAGTGAACTCGCGGACTTGGATACCCAGCCATGCAAGGCGTTTTCCAAGCTTTTCAGTGATTTCAGCAGCCAAAGCTTTCATCGGGGCAACATAGATGATCTTGAAGTCCTCCGAATTAACAGTAAACTGATTGGCATCTGGCTTATCTGTCGGATTAGGCGTGAGGTTGTGGCCAATTGCGTTCAAAATGGCCAGCATAGCAGCGTCAGTTTTACCAGCACCTGTGGGAGCGCAGATCAACATATTCTCATTTGTTTTGTACGCAACTGGGTATACAAGGCTTTGCATTCGGTTCATATATGTGTAGCCCTTGAAGGTTCTCTTGCAAAGTCCGTCCATTTCAGAAATTTCGATAAGTTTTCTTCCCGCGCCCAAAGTTCCAACCTTTGTTGCCGGAATGGAGTATTCTTCGTATTTCTCGTGTTCAATCCTTTGGCTGCCCATTGGCAAACCATACTTTCGGCCTTTCACGTCAAGAGTATTTCCAGTAGAATGAGCCTTGTACACATGTGGATATTGAGGGCCGTCACGGTCAAGTGCTGATCCCAGAGCTGCAGTCTTGTGCTCGAAGTCTTGCCGTCGGATAGCTGCCTCTCGCTCCTCCTTTGTCTGAAGTCGACCTAAAATGCCAGTTGCGTGTGCTAAATCTTCTGGCCCTCGTGCTAGTATCTCCTTGCGGTGCTCTATAAGCTCTATGACTAGGTCCAGATCATCGTACCCTATAATATTAGCAAGGGACATTTGCAGCTCATCGTCTGGCAGAACAGTCAGTCTGTGTACGCTAGACCATCAAGGTAAGCATACCTTGCATGTCCGATACTAGCAGAGCTAACAGCTGCTCATGTAGCTCACTTGCATCAAACCCTGACTTTCCGCTCGTGAATGCCACACACTTGTTCCTAAGCCAGTCCTGGCCATTTTTGTCACCAAATGTTTCTTCCTCGAGCAAAGTTCCATCCTCTTCATCTAATAGGTCACTGCTGTATTCGCAACCTTCATCTTCGCTGAATACATCCCAGATATCGTCATTGCCACTGTCGCCAGTGAGATCTTCATCCTCAACTAATAGATCATGGCCATATTCTTGCACATTGCCATTAGACTGATTTAATTTGAGACCTGCGATTGCTTCTCGCATAGCCGCAAGCTGAGCAAGCCATTGAGACTCGGTAGACTCTGCTGCAGGAGACATGTTCCAATCGAAACCAGATTACATGTTTGAGGAAAGAAATGTAAAAAAGCAGATAGGTTACGCAGGAATCTACCTACTGGGTTAGCAAGTCAGGTCTTCTGTACGGTGAAAGTGGTGATAGGTTTTAATGTTGAAGGCATTTCCATTATGATGACTCTTCGGAGTTAACGATGAAGTCTTGGCATGCCGACGGCTAATTTCCATAACCTTAAATTTACTGCCTGTTTCAATACCGTAATTTACGCCTGGAGATAAGGTAGGGAGCCTAAGCTACTCTCTAGTGTATTATCAAGTTATTTGACATTACAGTCACAAAGATTACCTACACTCATTGTTCTTGCACCGTTGCACGTTACATGACCTAGTATACCTAAGACACCTTCGTCTTCGATACTTGATTCTGTCTTTATCTTTTGGTCTCCAATATGAAGCTGTACTATATAGGAGTGAGCACCATCAGCCCCGGTTCTTCACTAGCGGAAGCGCTCGTGCTGATGCCTGAGATAGATTTTGAAGAACGAGGAGAAGCCAGCACACGAGCTATGCGTGGAGAAAGATCTTAGCAGCTACTCCAGATTTACGAGAGACAAGTACGCCCTCAGATACAAAGCAATACACCCCCTGCCTGCAATTAACATTTGCACTCTAGCTATGGCCAATTCATGAGCCTCTTCAGCAAAACCGTTGCCGAAAGAACAAAACCTGGCCAACGACAAGATGTCGAAGAGAAATGTACCCTCCATCTCTCATCTCCAACCACGTCCACACTAATCTGCTGATCAAGCGTACACATTCCATGCCTATGGTCGCACCGAAGGCGTCGCCGGCATCATCATCTCCGACCCCGATTACCCAGCCCTCGTCGCGCATCAACTCCTCTCCAAAGTCATGGATGAATTCCTCAACAAGTACCCACGGACTGCCTTTGCCAACAGCACTCCCACCCTTTCTTTTCCGCAATTAAAGGAGTATATAGTCAAGTACCAAGATCCGCAGCAGGCGGATAGTATCATGAAGATTCAGAAAGAGTTGGATGAAACAAAGATTGTGTTGCATAAGACTATTGAGAGCGTGTTAGAGAGAGGCGAGAAGATTGATAGTTTGGTGGAGAAGAGTGATGGGTTGAGTGCCCAGAGTAAGATGTTTTATAAACAGGTGAGGCGCTTTTCTACTCTGTCGCTTGCGCCCCATTAACTGATTGAGATTTCCCATTACAGGCAAAGCAGCAAAATTCGTGCTGTATCATCATGTGATTTTGTACAGGTACTTGGTGTTATGGAGTTTGCCGCCATATCTTTCGGTAGTCACAATATGCGATGCATCAAGATTGGAATTCCTATGATGCATCGACTTATGGTTGGTTCATTGCTAAATATCCGTAGTACCTTCATATACGTCACAGATTCCCTAATTGCGAAAGGGGATAATAAAACGCCTGAACTCCCTTAACGTTAGACAAAACGAGACGCAGCCAACTGCGCCGTCGACCGTCTCGGCGGCCGAAAGGTATGCTAGAAACCCTATGTTCACGACGTGGAATCGAACAGTCACATATTTTTCTTGGCGGTAGCTTCGGTTCACTCTTGCTCCGGATTTCGGTGGTGTCCAAAGCCTTCATTTTGACTGGAAGCTTGTTCCAAGTTTGCAGGCGCAATGTCCCCAATACCTACGCTGCAGGTTGGCTCTGTGGAAGGAGGGATCAACCTCGAGAGGACTCAGAGATGCGCTGCGGCCCACGTCCGCGTTCTCCTATGATTCTGTTTCTTGATTTGGAGTCGGAGCTGGGAGTGATTCCTGTCAACGATGCAAACCGCTCAGAAATCTTCAACGATCCTGGTCATCAAGTTGATGTCAAAGTCCTCGTTGAGCTCCGCCCGCCGTCCGATTATGCAGTTCATCCTATAAAGGACCTCTCCGCCTGGTTGCCGATCTCGGTGCTCTTGAAGGTGATTCATGAAAGTCTGGACGCCACCGAAAGTCGGCGTACCTCTACCTTCAGCACAGCAGAATACGCAGCCGAAGTTGGCTTGTGATGGATCAGGCGAAAGATCCTTTGTTTCCATGTGACTTTTGAAGAGGAATTGCCAGCGGAATTGAATGCCCTCACTGAAGACCAAGACTCTTCTGTCGTAACCTTTCTTCTTATTTTCATCGATAACCATGCGGCCCTGGAAAGTACACTTCTTGCATTGCCAATAACCATTGGCGCTGTACATGCCACCAGGCCGCTGTCGTTCTTCCAAGGCCTTTTTGAAGTCGCCAATTTGAAGTCGCCATGCACCTTTGCAAAAGCCGGCGAACTTATTGCCCTCCCCAGGTAGAAGATCCTTTGGATTCATTGCCATATTCGCCATGACGACCTCCAAATTGCTCGTAGGTACTCGCCGTTGTGAGCTGAATGACTTCGAGTTACGGTGAATACTAATAGGACTCTGTGTTAGGGGTGGTGCAAAGGGACTTCGTGTAGAGGACTGTCGCGTTGGCAAAGATTTCGTTGGTGAAGAACCCCAAGGGTTGTATTGTGGATCGTCAGGCTCAATGATCGAGCTTTTCCCCGTGCCGATCGATCCAACTGTAGATACCGTATCTGAGAACTCTTTATCCGGAAAGTCTCTTAAGGTCGCCCCACTCTGCTCATGATGGTCTGCCGGCGCCGGTTGTAGATATCTTGCGACGACGGAAGTGTCCGGGGCTTTCGCAACAGGTTCAATCCTTGAGCGCCTCCGGAATATGGCTCCGAAGCGGCCTGGCTCCTTCTCCGGAATTGAACTCACTGACACTGGGCTTGATTTGATAGCTGTCGGTGATGGAGGAAGTGTTGACCATGTTTTGTAAGCCGGCGGTGGAGGAGGCGAACCATTCGATGTAGTAGGGGAGGCTGGGGGTGAATTGGTTATTTGGTGTACCGGAAGAGGTTGAGGGTAGCCATTGGAAGATTCTGGGTAAGAAAAGAGAGGGGAAGGCTTCAAGTTTTCGATAGGCCCAGCGGTGATTATTCGCTGTTGAAGTTGCATCAAAATTAAGATAGCCTGATTTTGACTTTCGTCTGATACATCTTGCAAAGTAGAGATATCCAGAAAGGTGTCTTGCTGCCATTGGACCTTGAGATTTGATATTAGTTGACCTTGGAGATATATAATGATATCTTTCAAGCCATCCCTCGCGATTTCTGGAACGTAGTTAGCGTCCATCACCCATGAGCCAGATGTCGCAGGCACTCACGGTCGCCTTTTTCGAAAGCGGGCCCAAACCGCCGAAATTGGAAGTCGTACTGATCCTGAACTACACCTTGCCCACGTTGCAGAGATCTCTCGAGCTCTAGTGTATGTGCATCTTGTAACGACGTATCTTGTTCGTATTGAACGGCTCCGAGGGCTTTTCTGGCCTTCCTCTTGGCCTTGATCTGCTGGACAAGCGCGCTGCCTTGCTGGTAAGCCGAGCAAATGGACGAAATGCAAGAAACGACAGCAAGTAATTCTACTCCTGACATGTCGTTGTCATCCAAGCAATGGTCTTGCGATATTTTCCTACTTTGTCTGATATTGTAAGAGAAGATTGAGATGTTCGGCGAGGGTGGCCCTGGATCCAACATCGTGTGATTCATGCAGCCTCAGCCAACGAGGCACAGCCCGCCAAAAGCCCAGTTGTTGATGAGTGTGTTGCCTCAAGTATTCTAAACGTGTGAGGTGAGTAGGGCTTTCGGGCGGATCCCGGTATCTGAAGTTCAAGACTTTCTATATCTAGTATTTCATTTTTGGGGCCAAGCACGTTGCTTATAGTTTACAATTCAGTCCGTGTATGTTTCGGAGTACAGTCCATATCATCTGATGAACGCGACCTTCAAGCAACCTCGGATCACGAGCGAATAATCGTCCTGCTCAATCTGGCAGCTACTCGGAGGTGACAGCTTGTCTTCGGCTAGAACCTAGCTTCTGCGACAGTTTGTCCGTAAGGCTGCAGTACGAATGCCATATTGGTGTGGCTTCGGCCGAGTGGCCCTGCTAGACGGCTGGAGCTTAGAATCCCCAAATCTTCACCACTCTATTCGATAAGATGGCCGATAAGGATAAGCAAGGTCTTGATGTCAAAGGGTTATCGGTTTAGAACTATGTATTCCGGCCTTCAGCTCTAAATGCAGTCAAAGTACGTCAGACCTAGACGGACATGCAAGATATCCGCCTCCCTCAGTCACATGCAAAAGTACAGGAGAATACATCGTCAGCAGCATTTCCCTCGTTTTCCTTTGACGCCGCTCTCGTCATCAGCAGGTCCCTCATCTCCAATGCCAAAGCTCGGTGTAGGAAGACCAAGCCAGCTTCTCCGTTTGTCGCCGTGTCCCAATCTGAAGCTCCCTTGACCATCCAAGCCAGGGCCATCAAAATACTGACCTCTCTCAGTAGCAGGTGTGCCCCCGGCTTCCAGGGCTTGTTCTTGCTCCAACCTCTTGCTCTTCTGTTCGACGAGGCTTCTTGTTAGAACAAGGAAAACTTCGTCAATCCCCTCTCCGTCCTTGGCACTGATCTCGTGGCAGCAGTCCCAGCCTATGTCTTGTCCCCAGAAACCGCTACTGCGTTTGCTGTCAAGACTGTGTACCATGCTCGCAGCGCCAGCCGCGATAGGCGGAGTAGTAACTTGTTCCGGGTAAAAGTGCTTTGCTACATAATGTATACACCTCTCAAAGGGCACTTCTCTTAGACTTGGATCCTGCGCAACCACATCGCTCTTGGTACCGACAACGTGTACTACGACGTCGTCGCCCAGATTGTCCTTTAGTTCCGTCAACCACCGGCCCATCTCGGTAAAGCTCTGTTCATCAATAATACTGTAGACGAGCAAGACAGCCGATGCGCCTCGATAGTAGAGCTTCGAAATACCGCGGAATCGTTCTTGTCCTGCTGTATCCCACAATTGAAGGCGTACTGTTGTCCCGCTGTCGGTGTCAAGGACTCGCTTTGTGAGGAACGAGGCGCCAATGGTGGACGTTGTGGTCGGAGGGCTGAAAGTGCCTTTTACGTATCGATTGACTAAGGAAGTTTTCCCGACGCCTTGCGCAAGTCAGCCGCTCCAGCACTTGGATGACGATGCAGCAGTTTATTCCTCACCTTGAGCGCCCAGGACACATATCTTGGCTTCTAGGCTGTTCGACATTGCTATCGGCTTGAGAAAGCGACATACAATACGTGTTCCATTATGAGCGACTTTCGCTTGTGGAGGCTGGGAAAGCTGTAAAGGCTGAAGATTATATTTCTTGATGAAGAAGATTTTAGGTTCACTCGAAAGCCTTGAAGTAGGTATCTTACCTCCACCTAAGTCCCTGTAACCGAAAAGAAGCCTTTGGAAAACCTCGAAACGAGCTTTGCGTTCTTATGATTGATAGATGGAAACAATGTTGACGCGAAGAGAAATGAGGGCGTTCGGTTCCAACGCTGCCCCGCCGTTGTGATCTTCGAATGCGGCTGAAACGCTATCAGATAGATTCCACACGGCCATTCCAATTTCACATTTCATTCAAATCGAGGTTTCGAAGTAGACGAATAGATTCTGTGAGTTTCAAGTCAATTACGGAGTAGAGAAACAAGCCGCAAGAACAGCAGGCCGAATGGTGTTTTTGTACGCTATGGACCGAAGTGTAATCCATATCCGACATCTTGGAACAAAGTTGAGGGCATTCCAAGTCTCAAACTCTTCCAATCTCTTTAGCAACCCGCCCACTCGTTCTTCGTTAACGAGCTCGGCTGCCTTTGTGAAGCAGTGCACCTTGTAGAAAAAGATTAACACTGCCAGAGATCTGGAGCAAATCTAGAACCCCCACGCGGCCCACGATCTTCTCCGCGCTGCCCCGCAATCTGGTACTCGTACTAATGCCCCACGGCAGCCATTTCGGTCAACTTTGATTTCCTTTTTCTAGTCATGATGGTCCAGCTATTGATTCTCTGCTGAAGGCAATCTACTTTACTCTCGCTTCAATTCCTCTGTCCACTCTCTTAAAGTCTTTGTCCTGCTTGTGGCGCCTTCCTGCAAGTCTCCCGCTCTCTTCTAGTCCCAAGTAGCTTGACGTCTACATTACTACCATCCATCGAAACAGTATGAATCAAGAGCCTCAGCGGGCGCCGAAGGAGCAAAAGCTCCACGGCGATGAAGTTGCAAAACATAACAATGACAAAGATTGCTGGGTCATTATACATGGAAGGGCGTACGATGTCACTGATTTCAAGGAAGAACATCCTGGTGGCAAGCAGATTATCCTCAAGTGGGCTGGTAAAGATGCGACAGAAACATACGAACCCATACATCCGCCAGACACCCTCGACAAGTACCTCGACCAGTCAATGCATATGGGTGAGGTTGACATGAGCACACTTGAGCAGGAGCAAGTAGAGGAAGACCCTGACGAGAAGGAGAGGCAAGAAAGAATAAAGCGGATGCCAATATTGGAGCAATGCTACAATCTCATGGATTTCGAAGCCGTTGCAAGGCGAGTAATGAAAAAGACTGCCTGGGCATACTATTCAAGTGGCGCAGACGACGAGATTGTTGGTTGCCCTAGGTTAATCCCTCAAGGGCTTGACTGACCTTGTATTACTAGACAATGCGTGAGAACCACTCTGCATATCACAAGATCTGGTTCCGACCGAGGATACTGGTAGACGTGGAGAACATTGACCTCTCCACAACAATGCTAGGTACTAAAGTCGACATTCCTTTCTACGTAACCGCAACGGCACTGGGAAAATTAGGAAACCCTGAAGGCGAGGTCATCCTGACGAGAGGCGCAAAGAAGCACAATGTTGTCCAAATGATCCCGACTCTTGCCAGCTGCTCCTTCGATGAGATAATAGACGCAAAGCAGGGCGATCAAACCCAATGGCTCCAGCTTTACGTCAACAAAGACCGAGCAATTACCAAGCGCATCGTCGAGCACGCAGAGAAACGTGGATGTAAGGGGCTCTTCATTACCGTCGATGCGCCTCAACTCGGCCGCCGCGAGAAGGACATGCGCAGTAAATTCTCCGATGTCGGCTCAAACGTACAAGACACTGGCGGCGACAACGTGGACCGCTCTCAAGGTGCTGCCCGCGCAATCTCCTCCTTTATCGACCCCGGTCTTAGCTGGAAAGATATTCCATGGTTCCTTAGTATCACGAAAATGCCCATAATTCTCAAGGGTGTCCAGAGGGTCGAAGACGTCATCCGAGCCATCGAAGCCGGCGTTCAAGGTGTCGTCCTTTCCAACCACGGAGGCCGCCAGCTTGACTTCGCCCGTTCCGGCATTGAGGTCCTGTCGGAGGTAATGCCTGTCCTGCGCGAGCGCGGCTGGGAAAACCGAATCGAAATTTACGTAGATGGTGGCATCCGGCGCGCCACGGATATCATCAAAGCCCTCTGTCTCGGTGCCAAGGGCGTGGGTATCGGTAGGCCGTTCTTGTATGCTATGAGTGCTTATGGATTGCCCGGGGTGGATCGAGCCATGCAATTGCTGAAGGATGAGATGGAGATGAACATGAGGCTGATTGGGTGTTCGAATGTGGATCAATTGAATCCGACGTTGGTAGATACAAGAGGGTTGAGTTTGCATTCGACCACGGTGCCAGCGGATACGCTGGGGATGGGCGTGTATGACCCGCTTGTGACGCCGGCAGAGAAGGCGAGGTTGTAAAGGAATCTTATCGTCACTGTATATGCATTAAGTTAAAGCTTTTCCTTGGTTGTCATGTACTTATTTTGGCTAGATCACGTACATATCGCTATTCTCACATCTCGACTACTTGTGGCTTGTTCCCAAGTCTTCCCGTATCCCTGTACATCAATGATGCATTGACCATCAATCCTCCTGTTCCGTCGCCGCGCCAGAGTCTACTCCATAGAATTCCTAAAATCCCATACCATATGACTCTGGCGAAATCTACCCATGCCGCGAGATCTATCATGTCATTGACGATTCCGGTATCCGGCCTCGCGCATACCCTTTCATAAGCATTCTGGCCCTCGTCCCAAAACACGTTCTCTCGTCCATATCCAGCATGGACGTGCCCGAAAATGTGGACTTTGGGACGGACTCGCCAGACTTCTTTAAGGAGGTGCGCGCAGCCAAGGCCGGTGGGAAGGTCAAGGTGGTGTCGTGGGGGTGTGTGGGTGATTAGGATATCAGTGGATTGGGGGATGGCAGAGAACCAGATATCCTCATGCCGCTCATACTGGAACGCAAAGTCATCTCCGCCGCAAGCGGGAATCTGCGGTGCGCCATAGAATTCCAATTGCCGATTTCCATGTTTGGGAAATCTAAGGGTGATGCTTGAGTGCTGTAGATAGTGTAAATTGCCCCAATTCACCTCCTTCCCATCGTCTTCCTTCCGTCTTGACCTTGGATCGCACCAACTGTCATGATTTCCCGCAATCACTATCTTCTCTTCATGTTCGAAGGAGTTCAGCCAGTCCACGTGTTCCTGTATTTCATCTACAGTGCCCAGATTTGTGAGGTCGCCAGCATGAACAAGAACATCACCAGGAGGGATGGAGAAAGGTTTGTGGTTGTGAGTGTCAGCGATGCAGACAAGGCGGATGCGCTGAGGGCGAGGTGAAAGTTGGAACGAAGGGCCACGGAGGAGGAGGACAAGGTGGTAGATATGAGAAACAGTGAACTTCAGAGGAGAAGAGAGAATGGAATAGATAATGGTGGGTGGATCAAAAGGGGAGGAGGGGGAAAAGGGGGAGAGGAAGGAGAGCATGGAGGAACGGAAAAGTAGAAATGCGACAGTTGAGAGTAGCCTAGGGCAGTGAAATAGTCATAGGGTTAGCTGTCTCTTGAGTGTCTCGAAGTAGGGCCTGGACGTTCTCAATGAAATAGGTATCTGGTGTTTACGGAGTCGGTTTGGTGAAAAGATCTGTAGCTTGAACCCTGCTCCCCAACCATGCACAGTGACGTCCCGCTTTTGCGTGTGTGCCTGCTACAAGGTTGCCGACTCCCACCGCCAGTTTCGTCGAGATAGGTAGTCCTCTCTTGTTCTTTGGACACTGTATCGTTCGTGGAAGGACACGTATCTGTACACTGCAGCTGCTACTTGATGGGCCATGGCTCCTCACGATGACCGCCTTGCGAACCTCGACGTCGACTACGTAATTAGTTACAGGTTTGCAGACACAAGTATGCATAGCTCCACATTTTAGCTTAAAAGCAATGCTGATGTCAAGGACCATTGCAGATAAAGCAGAAGCGCAAGATGCTTTTGAAAAGCTTTTACAAGCATTGGCATGTGTCGGGTTGGCAATCGAGATCAGAAATGGCGACAATTGCTCTCTACTGGTTTTCGTCAAGGTTGCTTCAGACAAGCAGTTGAGCCGAGTGGTCTACAAATCAAGGTGATTGCTAAGACCGTCAATAGTTGAGAGCACGATGCTGACTCCCAATGGCAGAGTCAAGGACTGGCTATATGGCGTCCGCGCAGCCCAGCCCGATAAAGAGGCCCAAAATTCCATGACAAGCCAACCATTGACTGAAGCCGAACGGTACCGTATTATCTATCATATGATAACGGATCCGACAGAGGAGGGTGGTGCGGGTATCACTCCAAAGCAAGGGCAATGGAAAAATGTCGAGTCGATTTTCCCCCTCCATGACCAGCAGTTCAATAAAGAATGGATCAGGAAATGGAGCACCTTGACCATTTTGAAAGCTGAAGATTTGGATGCTATCAGGGATCATCTGGGCGAGAAGGTGCGTCACAATTCCATTTCCCATGAAATGCTACTAATAGGCATTGAAGGTCGCCTTTTACTTTGCGTTTACCCAGTCGTATTTCGCTTTCTTGATGCTCCCAGCTGGCTTCGGACTTGCTGCGTGGGCTCTGTTAGGTAACTTCTCACCAATTTACGCCGTTTTCAACGGTCTTTGGTGCGTAACGTTTATCGAGTACTGGAAACGCCAGGAATTAGACCTAGGCGTGCGTTGGGGCGTAAGGGGTGTTTCCGCTATACAGAAGAAACGACGAGATTTCACTCACGAGAAAGAGGTCAAAGACCCAGTGACTGGCGAGACAGTGCAGGTTTTCCCGGCAACCAAAAGGCTAAGTAGACAACTGCTGTCTATACCGTTTGCCCTTTTAGCGATCTTAGCTTTGGGGACTCTGATTGCTACTTGCTTCGGAATTGAAATTTTCTTGTCTGAGGTGTATAATGGTCCTTTCAAGAGCGTCTTGGTTAGTCACGTAACGTCTGCTCACAAGGATTTGACTGAAATGTTGTTCAGGTATATCTGCCTACAGGACTGCTGACCACACTCGTGCCTACTTTATCAACTTTGTTGACCAGCGTCGCCACTCGCCTCAACGAATACGAGAATTGGGAGACCCAAGAGAGCTACGAGTCTGCCATGATTCAGAAAATTTTCATCCTGAATTTCATAACTTCCTACCTTGCCATCTTCCTCACCGCCTTCGTCTACGTTCCCTTTGGAAGCCTCGTCGTCCCTTACCTCGATATTTTCAGCCTTACCGCCCGACCATTCGCCGAAAACGAAAAACAGCTTACAGCCCTCAAAACCCCTTTCGTCATTAACCCAGCCCGTCTACGCCAACAAGTCATTTACTTTACCTTGACGGCCCAAATCATAAACTTCGCCATGGAAACCATTGTTCCTTACATGAAGCGCCAAGGCTTCCACAAATACCAAGAGATCAAGTCCGAGCGTGCCGCTAAAAAGGGGGGCGCGGGCCCAGGAGCCGCTATTAACGATTTACCAGAGGAAGCTGAGTTCCTGCGCCGTGTCCGCCATGAAGCTGAGTTAGACGTCTACGACGTAGCCGTCGATCTGAGAGAGATGGTCGTGCAATACGGCTACCTGTCGCTCTTCTCCGTCGTCTGGCCTCTTACCCCCGTTTCTTTCTTTGTCAATAACTGGATTGAACTGCGCTCTGATGCCGTAAAGATCTGCATCGGCATGCAACGGCCTACGCCTTTCCGTGCCGACAGTATCGGCCCTTGGCTTGACAGTCTGGGATTCTTAACTTGGTTGGGAAGTATCACAAGTGCGGCACTTGTCTACCTTTTCAGTAACGATGGCTTGGGCCCTGATGGCACGCCAGCTATGATCAAGGGGTGGGCGCTGCTGCTCACAATTTTCTTCTCGGAGCATATCTACCTCCTCGTTGGGCAAGCTATCCGCATCGCGATCTCGAAGATGGATTCGCCTGGGATGCAGAAGGAGAGGGCGGAGCGGTTCATGGTGCGGAAGCGATATTTGCAAGAAACCCTCGGTGAGGACGTCATGGAGCTTCCGCCGAGGAATGCGGAGGAGAACATTATGAGAGCGTCGCTGGAAGAGGACGCAAGACTGTCTAGTCTGAGGAGCACGGGCCCGCAGGATGCGTTTTGGGCAAGGCAGAGGAGTTGGGAGGAGTCGTTCAAGGTTGGAGCGGCTCTGATCGAGAGGATGGCGCCGGGAGAGAGCAAGAAGGTGCAGTGATGGGAACCTCTGTCGGAAGGGGCCCTTCGAGACGTGGGAAAGGAGGGATGAAGCGTTTGGGGAGGAGATGACCACTATGTTATATTCTGCACGAGGAATATTGTTTAAGCGGAAGCTTAGAAAGTCTGGGGTAGTTCTGAAGCGTATATATTTGTGCGGAGACCATACCCGAGAAAGTGCGTATAGACTTTGAACGTTAATATTGATATGCACGAAGTACCATGGTCAATCATTCCCGGTAAAGCATCATAATACCTTCATTGATAAGGAACTTGGTCCGAACTTAAGGCTTCGGATGATATTTCTCCTCAAATCCTTTCGTGAGTCAGTGCTGTCTTCGTCGATGCCGTCCCTCTGACGCACACTATTCGTTCCTTCAGCTGTATGTTTTCTCCAAACATTCAACCGTCTCCTTAAAAGCTATCACTTCCCATGGTCTATAGCAGTTAGGCACTACGGCTCTTCTATTCGGGCCACGAAGACGGTACCCAAGGCGAGTGTTTGTAAGAGCAGCCACTATGGCTGCTTCTTCAAATTCAGAATGTGGCACGCGATTAGATAGAGGTTTACTGAAATAGGTTCTGAACGTTGTAGTGCACAGCAAGGTTCCATGTATAGGAGAGGTACCTTTGTTCAGTCCCCGTGCGTATAGACTTTGAACGTTAATATTGATATGCACGAAGTATCATGGTCAATCATTCCCGGTAAAGCATCATAATACCTCCATTGATAAGGAACTTGGTCCGAACTTAAGGCTTCGGGTGATATTTCTCCTCAAACCCTTTCGTGAGTCAGTGCTGTCTTCGTCGATGCCGTCCCTCTGACGCACACTATTCGTTCCTCCAGCTGTATGTTTTCTCCAAACATTCAACCGTCTCCTTAAAAGCTATCACTTCTCATGATCTATAGCAGTTAGGCACTACGGCTCTTCTATTCGGGCCACGAAGACGGTACCCAAGGCGAGTGTTTGTAAGAGCAGCCACTATGGCTGCTTCTCCAAATTCAGAATGTGGCACGCGGTTAGATAGAGGTTTACTGGAATAGGTTCTGAACGTTGTAGTGCACAGCAAGGTTCCATGTATAGGAGAGGTACCTTTGTTCAGTCCCCGTGCGCAGTGAGTCCCAGCCCACTACTTATCGATCTGCGTTGCGTAGTCCGGCCCCTTAAGATTTGGTAGGTAGGTGGCAGGATTGTGTTTTCCAAGACCGTGGTGGCACAGTACCCGTAGCAGGTAAAAGCGATGACTTTTTGCAGCCCGTCCCATTGCCGCGTGCTCACCTGTAGAAGTCCAATCACTCATCCATTTGCCACGCATAATCCAACTCCTTCAACCTGCCCACCCGATTCTTCGCCGCAAACCATTCCTTCTCGAACCCATTGCCCCTATCCACCCCATCCCACCTGTACCCCGGCCTAATGCCATACCGATTCGGCATGGCGGGACCTTGATATAGCGGTTTCCCACTAACACTCTTCCCTTCCTTTTTCTTACTCAGGAACTGCGCCGCAGGATCGTTCCATCTTTCCTTCTCTTTGAGTTCTTCATTGAGCTCGGTATCATCCGCGTAGCGAGAAACGGGCATGAACTTTGCTTCTTTGAGTTGTTCTTTTCGATTTTGGGCTTGGGCGCGTTGAACGTCACCTTTTTGGGCTTCGAGTCCCGCGGCCGCTTTTAAGGCTTCTTCTTCGGCCATTTTGCGGGCTTCGGCGCGCTTCATTGCAACGTTGATGATCCGCCCGCTCGCATCTCTATATATTGTTTCTTTTCCCTCTCCACTCTTTTCATCTCCATCGTCCAAGAACCGCTGCCGCTCCAAGGCTTCCTTTCGCTTAAGCTGTGCCGTCACTTGCTCGGCGGTCTGGAGGCCAGCATGAGCGCCTGATTCCATTTTCGCGGCAGATTCATCCATGACGGGAGCATCTTCGTCTGCGACGTTGCGGGCTTGGGATTCGGCGGCGGCGCTGGCGATAATGGCGTCTGCAGCTGCCTGGTCTGTTGAAGAAGGGGCCGGCGTCCCGATCGTCTGCCAATTGTTCCGGCGGGCTTTTCTAAACTCAGCGCTGTTGGCGTTGACTGTCAGAGGGTCGTCTTCAACTTCGCCGGTGGTGTTCCTGGTGTCCCACCCAAGGGCGTCGTCGTCTGCGATGATGAGGCCGCTCCCGCCATTTTTTCGTTTGCGTTTCTTGGACTTCTTCTCTGGCTTTGAGTCTGCTGTGAGGTAATTCTTTGCTAAGTAATCGGCAAGTGACATGTTCGTGAGTAATTGTAGGTTTGAAGGGAGGAAACCTTGAGCTTTAGATGTTCAACTTCATAGGGCTGCATCATATCCGGTTCACGCGCTAATATAACCGTATTGAAATCTATCAGACTCGAGTCACTTGACACTTCATCTACAATCAATGACTGAACTTACGACTTCTTACCGCAAAGGACATGTCACGATCTGATGAGGCTGAGTGGTGGTTTAATGCTGTTTACAGCGCGGTGCAAGAAATACCTCTTGGCCAAGTAACGAGTTATGGGCATATTGCTCGTCTCTTGGGTCGACGTAAGATATTTGATTACCTGCAGCTCTCCCCTCCCTGAAACTCCAATCCTCTACTTGTTGGGAGGGACACAAGACTGAACAAACTTCTCGCTCTGGTGTAGCTGAATGTCCTCGGTCCGTGGCTCTGAAACTGCATTTCCCCCAAAAACAGCCTTTTGAGATAAGTGGAAGCCGAAACTAATGTCCATGATGATTTTAGCCAGGTTGGAATATGTTTGAAGCATTTACCAGCAGCCAGTATCGGCCAGCATTTTCACGGTGACAACGTTCCCTGGCAACGAGTAATCAATTCGAAAGGAATTATATCGGTGAGGTGCGTCATACCTACCTTCATCAACATTGCTGCTATGCCTAAATACAGCAACAGAGGGCCAGGTGGTGCTGCGAGACAAGCTACTGCACTGCGTAGAGAGGGTGTCACTGTTCGGACAGGCCATCTCGGTGAATTGACTATTGATTTCGGCACATTCGGATGGTTCCCAACCAGTCTTCCTAGCGAAGGGGCCGACGACAGCGAGTCAGAGGATCAGACTGAAGCTTGAAGATTCTAGCCTTTTGAAGAATCAATTTCCAATTGGCAAACCCATCACACCAGTGTTTCGAATTAATGTATGATATCCTGCTGTAGAGTAGTCGTCTGTATGTCGCAACGGCCATGACTTGGACACAAAGTCATCAAAAGTTCTTCCACTTTCCAACCCGATAGCTCATGGGGCAATGATTGCGGAGATCAAGACAAGGGTGGGAGTTTGCATTTTGGTCTGAGCCCAATTTGATAACACAGTTACTATTACCATGAATGGGGGAAGGAGTGGTAACTTTGCCTGATGATCGGGCATCTACGGAGCAGATAACAAGTACTTTGTCCGAAAGACTTCGAGCTGGCGAAGGGAATAAGGTAGATACTTACTACTGATGTACGGATACCTCCGTATCAAGACCGCAGTCCGTTATCATCCGAGTGTCCTTGAAGTGTGCAAGCGCGCACCTCTCATACAAGTACGTCCCGCAGGTAGGCGCAGTCAGTCAATAATCATCAAGCAGGGCAAGACATCAGCCATCAAACAAACCCATGTTTCCCCATAGAGACATTTGTTGGCTACTGCGCAACGTCCATTTCAGTGCATAGGTACCTTAGGTAGCCCTTGTACAGAGTACTTATGAGGAGAACGGAATGGCACGAATGGAATATTCCGTAGAACTAATGGAAGTGAAGTGGTTGAATAAGGTACGGAGTATTCCGTACATTAGTACGGAGTAATGATGACCCATGCATGCAAGCGCTCGACTGGAGCATGTGGCTTGTGTGGTTGTGTGGTGGGGCTGTCTTACCTTTATCGCCCCCTCTTCCTCCGTATCAATCAGGCAGTCAGTCAGTCACCTCAGTCAGTCAGTCACTACACGCCATCATCCAAGCCCAGCCCCCGCCTTCAGTTTCCAGGCTTCTACTGAATCGCTAAGTACCTTCCTTACCTTACCTTACTCCGTACTACGTAAGGTAAGGTACTTGTAGGCTTCCCAACTTCCGAGCTCCCTTCACCTTGGCTTATCTACCCAGTCATCCGCTCTCACGCATATAGCGCATTCCCGCTATCGTCACTGCTTCCTTTGTTGTGAATGACTCAAAGTGTCTGACCAAAACAAAGAGTCACTTACTATTGCCATCCTTTATCCCTACTTAACTCCGTTGCCTTGCTGCACCATTATACACACGTGTCGAACTTGTCCCACGTTACTTCATCCGGTGTTGAATCTCAGTACGCAGTAGACACCTTCACTCGCTGCCTTGCCTCACCTGTTTCCCTTCCTCCCTTATTGCTCTTTCTCGCATAATACTCTCCATACCTTGTTTGAGAACATTCTTCGCCCACATTTCCAGCTACGAAACTCTTCTAACCCCGGCATACCAACCATCTACCACCAGAAAAACCCCCCACACGAAGCTACCATGTCTGCCAGTGGTCTCAGCGATGTAGCCGTGGGGGGCAAGCTCGCCCTAGACCACAAACGTGAGCGGGACCAGAAGTACAAATGGGCTTTTGGAGAGGCCGACCCGAGACCTGGACGGCCAAGCAAGCGTCCCTTGAGGGTTGCAGGATCAGGGTGCGTGGCATGACAACTCTTGTCCGTCTCCTCTGTCTAATTAGTCGGCGTGCAGCTATGTACATACCATTGAAAAAGACCTCTGTTTCCAAGACGTCGATTTCCAAGCTTTCAAAATCGGCAAGATCCCCCGCAAGCCGAACACCCACTTCGACAACGACACATTGACGTCGGACTCCTCAGCTGAGGAAGATGTCAAAGAAGCTTCCGCTGCACCTGAGCCCGACGCAGGCATTACCTACTCCTTCGACGCCGAACGTGGCCCTGCGAAGGGTAGCCAAATCCTTAGCATGGCACTCGCAAAAGCCGTGGAGAAGTACGAAGTTCGGGCTACCGAGAAGTTAGTCAAAGAGGAATACGAAGTTGTGGGCAAGGAGAAGGAGGAGCTCCACGACGGCTACGTGGCCGACGAAGATGACTTTGAACTCGTTTGAGGTATCGGAGCGCTGAGTCTGTGGAAATTCATTGAATAACCCATGGGCCATAGCGACATTGTATCGCTCTTCACCTTTCTTTCAGCGTATTACAGTTTATCTGATGAGCCTGGGTAGCGATTATCGGCCAGGCGCAATACAGGCGGACCAGCAATGTTTGGTTATTGTTTCAGTAGACTCCTAATACAGCTACGTGCTGCTTTGTGTTGGTGGTGTGGATGGTCTGCAGTGGTGTTGATAAATTTCGAAGAGTATTTGCATTTACGGTCTCTTGACAGTGTAGTCTTCGAAGCCTTGCACTAATTAAACAACATCCCTCGAGTTACTTGCGGTCCATCTATATGTTCACCATATAGACGTTTAATGTCACTAATGTTGAACGGCAATCTGTTGAGGAACAAGTACTACAGCACTAATGATCTTAATTCACGGTGGCTTTATGGCTCTGAACACGGCGAACAGAAGTGAAACCGTGACAGGAGAGACAACGAATTGCAGCTTCGAAGCAATATACACATACTGGCAGAAACTTCCAAAGGCGGACAATGACATAGGAACACATCAGAGAGTATTGCAGCACTTATTGACATCCTACTTGCCTGGATTATACTTTGTATATCTACCATTTAAAGTGCTGTTTGCTCGCCCTGTCTGTTCATGAACGTCACGATCGTTACCCGGCATTGCGGAGTAGGCCGTTTGTTTACCTCAAGTATTGGGCACAAAAATCAACACAGCAAAATATGGATGTCCGATCGAACGAAAGTCCTATGGACTTTCAGTGGCAACAAGGCTACGGTCCAGCAGGTGCAGATTCGCCATTCATGAAAGCCATGTCGAATAACCCTCAACGACAAGAGACCTTTGGCGGGCAGAAACGTCTGTCATCATCCCCCTTTTATAAGCTTTAATTGATAAATGACATTCACAGGTTCCTACGACCACTTTGACTCTCCTCAGAAAACCTCATTCCCGTCTCTACGGAATCCTAGCTCAGAAAGCTCTCTTTTCCCTTCGACGCCATCCATGAAGCCTTCAGTCCAGTTCCGCAACCCTTCCTTTACCACCCCTCAGAGGCGCATAATCGACACCGATTTCTCCTCCGGTCCGGAGAATCAATCTTCTCCCGCAAACGGCGACACGGAAGACACGCCCGAACCTCCTAGACAACACATTTCCGCAAACTTAGACGGCGCTATGATCAAGTTCGAAGGCTCCAGAACCCATTCCCCAGAGAAGAAGCACCCCTCTTCGGGCATGTTCGGCAAGTTCGTCACGCCAGGTCGCGGCGAAATAGCCCGTAAGCCCCACATCGACGCCGCCATTCGCAAAGTCCACAAGAAGCGCCGCCGAGATGCTGACAGAGACGTCCGCCTCGCTCATCGCCGGGGCGGTCACGGCTACGAATCCGAAGAGCTAGAGGATCGCTCCCAATCCCGACCTCGACGGAACACCGACGATAATTCAAACAATCAGGGTTCCCCGCCCTACGAGATGGGTCTCATCCCCTCCATCTTCCACTTCATCGAGCGTCATCCCCGCCTCCCCCATATACTCTGCCACTACGCCCAGGTCCTGCTCAACTTCTTCCTCGTAACGTTCTGCATGTACATCATCTACTCCTTCTGGTCCACAATCAAGTCCGACGTTGACGAAAAGGCGCGCGAAGCGGCACACGAGATCATGGCTGAGATGGCGGGGTGTACGCGCGAGTACAAGGACAACAAGTGTGACAGCAATACGCGAGTGCCGGCGTTGGAGGTAGTGTGCAATAACTGGGAGAAATGTATGAAGCAGGACCCAAGTTTAGTGGGGAGAGCGAGTGTAAGTGCGTACACGTTCGCAGGGGTTTTGAACAGCTTTTTCGAGCCGTTGCACTGGAAGACCGTGGTAAGTTTTCTCTCCGGCTCCAGCTCCACGAAACCGAATCTCAACCTCCCATCAACAGATCCTCTCTCTCTCCCTCCTCTTCGGCACAGGCATCCTCTCCAACCTCGCCCTCTCCTTCCTCAGCCGCAAAACCGACCACCACGACCCCCTTCATCCTGCCAACTATTTTCCCCAACACACACCGCAGCAAATGGGCTACGGTGGCGGAGGCGAGCCGTACTATCCCCAGTACCAAGGTCAAGCGCCTTATGGGAGGCTGGGCATGGAGGGTGGGGGTCTTGGTGTGAGGTCGGAGAGCCCGAGTAGGAGGATTGGATATGAGTATAGGAGTGAGAGTCCGGGTAAGCGACTGCAGTATCGGTGACGGATGTTTTGATAATGGCTGGATGCGTATCTATCATGAGGGGGGTTTCAAGGCGTATTGGATTCGAAAATACTCTGTCGTGCACAGGCTTGTTTCTCATATGGACAATGGATTTTTCCTGCTAGTCTATTTACATGATTGATACACTCTATGGTACAAAAGTGGAAAGTAGAGAAGATGCGTAAATGAGTCGCATATCTTATGAGGTGGAAAAACCCCACTCACCTTCATGAAATGGTACAAAAGTAAAGAAAACAAGCTCTCCAAAGCGAGTCGTACATGTTGTGAGGTTAGAAAAAACCCTCACACAACTCCACATGTAATGAAATAAGCCCCCCGATGGCTCGACAGTCCCATATGCACAGAAGCCAGGAATCACGAGGGCCATGCCAATATCCCCTATCGCCTTTCCAGAACGCCCGAAAATCACTAGGAGAAACAGGAAAGAAAGATAAAGAAAAACATTCACCCCTTCCACCCCCTACCAATCTGATCACGTGTCCATGTCGTCCCCTTCCGCCCCGTCACCCACCCCCAACGCTCTCCACCGCGCCGCCTTTTCTACTGGCCATTGGCCCCCGAGGGACTGGCCCCCGCCTCCGCCGCCTCCCCGATGTGGGCGGAGGCCAACATGGAGAATTGGCCTCCAGCCCCCGCCCACACCAGGACCTTGTCGCGGACGGCCGTGTTCTGGATCATTGTCGGCGTCGTCACGTCGTCGTCAGTGCCAAGGCCAGTCTGGTAGTTGGCGCTGAAGCCCCAACTCCACGCCTTGCCATTTCCATCAATGGCGATGGTGTTATCGGTTCCGGCGGCAGCGCAGGTGGCGCCGACAACATTTGGAACGTCGGTCGGCCCGATCAGGATGCGCGGCACACCTTTGGCGTCTTTGATAATGTCGTTCTCAGGAAGGGTCGAAGGGTCACAGCCGGTTTGAGAGCCATCGAGGCGGCCCCAAATGAGGCAGCGGCCGGATGCGGTGACGGCGACAGAGTGGTGGGCACCACCTGTAATCTGAGTGATTGTGTCGTTGTTAGGTAGGTTCAAAGCTGGTACGACGGAAGCATTAGCAACGACGGCGCCATCGTCTCCTGCATTCTCTTCTATGGCCGTCTCCCCAAACGAATTGAGACCCCAAGCATACACTTGCTCATCTCTGCCCACGGCGAACGAGTGGTCCTGACCGCAGCCCACAGCGCGGATTTTCTTACGCAAGCGTAGGAGGCGAGGGACGAGAGCGTCTCCGCGGGTACGAAGGACAACACGATAGCCGAGTTGGTTTTGCTCGCCGGAGCCCCAGATATAGACGTTGCCTTTGGTGTCGAGCGCGAGCGCGTGGTTTGCGCCGCAAGCGATGTCAGTGACGTTGGTTAGGGCGGGGATGAGGACTGGAGTGTTCTGAATACGGGATGTTTTGGAAAAGCCCACGATGCCGTCGTTGCCCTGGTGCGATATTAGTACTTTCTTCAAGGAACGAGAGAAATTGACTTACGCGGAACGTTCCCCAACCATACACATGTCCATCATCGGTAAGTGCGAGAGAGAGACTATCCCCAGCAGCCACCTTCACAAATACCGTGCCAGCTGGAAAGCAATCGCTCGGAATTGCTGTGGGAGTACTCTCGCGGGGGTTCAAGCCACTATCACTCGCATCATCCGAATCCGAATTAGACTTGTTGTCTGCTATGTCTTCCATACCACCATCCCAAGCAGTATCTCTTCCCAAAGCGCCGTGATCGTTAACTCCCCAAGTAAGAATATGACTATCCTTCGTCAACGCCAAGACATGCATGCCCCCGGTGGCAATCTGAACAACACCCACATCTTTGGCCGAAAGCAAGGGGTTGAGACGTGGACGCTTAACATCGATGGCGGTCTTCGCAATACCAAGACCAAGCTCCCCTGACGAGCCTTCTCCGAAAACGTAGACATCCAACTTCTGTACAGGGACGTCGTTGATAACAACTTTTGCCTTGACTTTCTTGGCTGGACGAGCAGCTTTTTTCACTTCTTCCTCCTTTTCTTCATCGTCTTTATCATCATCATCATCTTCTTCATCATCTCTCTTACGCTTCTTCGTCGTGGTAGCGGTTGCTTTAGCAGGCGCAGCTGCTTTCTTTGCGGCCGAAGCCGTGGCTTTAGTTGGAGCCTTCTTCGTAGCCGTAGCTGTAGATGTGGTACGCGCCTTCTTTGAGGCAGTGGCAGTGGATTTAGGAGTAGCTTTCGTTGAGGCAGTGGCAGTGGCCTTAGGAGTAGCCTTATTCGAGGCAGTGGCAGGGGCTTTAGTAGGAGCCTTCTTTGAGGCAACGGTGGTGGATTTAGGAGCAGCTTTCTTAACTGCAGCAGTCGAGGATTTTTTCGCGACAGGGTTCGCCTTACCTGCAGCCAATATGGCGGAACGGGCAGTGACTTTCTTCGAGGTATTCGGTGCAGCGGTTGTCTTTGCTTTCTTTGCAGCTGGTTCGGCGGCGGTGGTAGTAGCTTTACGCTTCGGCGCGGAACGAGTTCCACGAGGAGCCATGGTTGAGAGTATTGTTGTATGTCAGGTAAAGATGATGGTTGAAGCGTAAAGGTACTGAGTCGGGCGTAAAGGTGCTGGTTGAGTCGAGCTTAGAAGTGCTGGATTGCAGGTGTGGAGTCGAGTCGAGTCGAGCTTGCAGGTGCTGAGTCGAGCTTGGAAGTGCTGGCTTGCAGGTGTGGAGTCGAGTCGAGTCGAGCTTGCAGGTGCTGGGTCGAGCTTGGAAGTGCTGGATTGCAGGTGTGGAGTCGAGTCGAGTTTGCAGGTGCTGAGTCGAGCTTGGAAGTGCTGGATTGCAGGTGTGGAGTCGAGCCTGCAGGTGCTGAGTCGAGCTTGGAAGTGCTAAACTGAGCTGATATGTGCTGAATCGAGCGTAAGAAAGGCACGTCAAGTGTACAGGTGCTGTTCCAGCGTAGAGGTGGTGGATGATGTCGAAAGTTGTGGTTGTTGTGTTCGAGAGCTGTGCGAAAGAAAGCTTTTGTTTACAAAAATTTAAGGTTACAACACACCTGCATAAGTATATGTTAGCGGCATCTCCGTGAAGAAAAAGAGTTTGCGTCATCCCTGCCGTTGCAGCGTCGAGTTAGTGTCGGGCGCTAGACTTACCGGGGTGTCGATCTCGCTAAAATGCTTCGATCTGGAGGTGTCAGAAGAACGAGGTCGAAGGGTTGGGAAATAGTATCGACTGCAGAAGCAGAGTGTTGAAAAGGTCTTGAGATAGAGACTCAGTCGGAGTGGAAGTGAATTCGGAGTTAGGAGTGTAGAGCTGCTGAGGAGTAATACTGCCTTCTGAGTGGCAGAGGTCTGCGAGTTGGAAGGAGGTAGGAAACGAGGCTCAATGTCGATATCAACAAAACTATGTCCAGCACAGCTCTGTAGATACACTTCAAGTATGTCTCTGTAACCGCAAGCAATAGAGGTATGATGTACGAGGCCTTGGGTTTATCTGAAGTAGCAGAATAGTTCGAGTGTGAGCGTCCGATCTTGATGGATTGTTTGGTTGAAGAGGAAAGAACTTAGTGGACGAAAGTTTGACATTTAAGTATCTGAGCTATTCTAGCCCGTCTGGTTTTCTCTACAATCTGAAACGACGTTTGGTAGCCACAAAGGCCGCATCAATAGATCAATGCTGGATGTCTATTCGCACTAAGCGGTGTACAATAGCAACGAGCCCTGTGAACAATAGCAACGAACGCCGTGATGACCCCTGCCTACTTGCATTACCTATTGAGTTTGCTATTGTGTTTGGAACTGTCAAGCTTTCACCAGGATCTGGCATTTCTACTGGTGGACATCTATCAGCATGAAGGATAGAGTAAGAGCTTTCGTAGTAGTAAGATTACCAAATTAAATATTTGCGTGAGAAAAGAATAAACAGACGGAATCTTTCCGATGACACAAAAGCTTTGCTGATTATGGAGCAAATGTGTCCCGGCCAGCTCACTATTATAGATAAGCAGTAGCGTTCCATTCGACCGAGTAGAAAATTGTAGATCCTAAAGACCCCAACAGAACCTCAATACTTTACCATTGATCTTCTGGATGTACATTCATCAGTGCATTTACAGAACATAGAACTAGGTCGATTCTGATTGGATTATGCCTGACCCAGGTCAACTACCCAAGTTTACTGATCTTCCGTTGCGGAAAGGGGATCCCCATCATTCGGCATGGGGACTTTACGGAAAGGAGGATCAATTAGGCACATTGAATCGGTTGACCGATGATGTAGTCCTGAGGGCTGCCAAGGAAGAGATTCATAGTGGAACAAGGTCAGTCTTGTGATATAATTGATTTTCTTATTCAAGGATTGTGCGATTATGATACTGCTGCCAAGATACGTATCAAACCATCAACTCCTAGTTCCCAGAACAAAACAATGTTCCAAGGTTTTGTTACGACTGCGTTGATGCTGGAAATACAGAATTTCCCTAAATTGGCCTTTTGACGCTCAGAGTAAGCCTTGCTTTGGGAGACAAGCATTTCATAAGAACATCATCCACAAAGGACCAAGGGTCGTCAATGACGATGTTTGGACGTTCAATTCGCAGAGCAGTAGTCAATGTAAGCCCTGAAAAAGCTCATAGCGATGGCATCTTGCCAAATCGTATTTCTAGGGGACGGTCTCCGCCATTTTGCGTATCAAAAAGAAAAGATGTTCTACAATGGAGTTACACTTGATGACATTCATGGTGAGAGCCGTACGAACGTGAACGGAATTCAAGGTGCGTATTGTTTATTAGATACTTTCCCCATCTGTTAGTAGTAATGGAGGTTTGCAGTATGGGCCGAAAAAGGTATTGTCGGAAGAGGTGTCCTTTTAGATTTCCATTCTTGGCGTCTGGCCAACAACGTTGCCTATGAACCTTTCAAGACAGGCTCGATATCGTTGGAGCAACTCAAAGCTGTTGCTAAGGCACAAGGAACGGAGATCAAACTGGGAGACATTTTACTCATTCGATCTGGTATGTTGTTTCATTAGCCACATTCGGAATGCGGAGTGCGTGGCCTGAGCCGTGACAAGGGTACATGGCAGCTTTCAATGAGACGCCAAAGGTAAAGATTGAAAAGCTGGCCGCAGTCATCCCACCTACTCTTTCAGGTGTAGAACAAAGCGAGGATGTTCTAGAATGGTTCTGGAACAACTTTTCTGCAGTAGCAGGAGATCAGCCTAGTTTTGAATGTTGGCGTAAGTGTAGCTGCGCAGCAAAGCGAACCTGACTAACTTGCACAAAGCCACCCAAAAGGATTGGCTGCTCCACGAAGTTCTGCTCTCAGGGTGGGGCTGTCCGATAGGTGAGCTTTTTGACCTGGAAAAGCTTGCCGAGCATTGCAAGAGAACAAATCGCTGGTCTTTCTTCATATCGAGTGAGGTGTGCAATGTGCCTGGTGGGGTCGCTAGGTAGACCTCCATTGATTCTCCATCATCACACAATAGGCTAATTCGATAGCCCGCCTAATATCCTTGCTATATTTTAAGCTGCGATTTGTACTTAGTAGGGCGTCGGAGTGTAGAAAAGGTGGAAACTCCGCGCTCAGGGTGAGTCCCGCAGCTCGGACCACTCCTTGTGTATCGTATAGGAAGATTCCCATTGGATTGGATTAGAATTCTCCACCTGAGGTATACACAGAAGCTCTTTCTTCTCCTATGCCAAGTGCGCATAGCGATGTATATTGATTTCTTAAGATTCTGAATTGACCGTTTGCTGCCATTTCATCTATTAGTAGGAACGCTCCTTGAAATACGTACGGTCAGGAACGTCTTACAACCAACCAATCCATGCCTTCGTCGACACCTTTCCCGTCCACAGCGGAGCAAGCAACGATACTCCAATTCCGATCTTTAAGCTCACCTAATCGTAACGCTTCTGATATATCGCCTGCTCCCTTGGCGCCCGGCTGGTCTTGCTTGTTGGCAAAAACCAGAAGCGCTGCCTCTCTGAGCTCCTCTTCATTGAGCATGGCCGACAGTTCCTCTGACGCTGTACCCAGTCGCTCTATGTCAGTTGAGTCGATGACGAAAATAACTGCAGCTGTGTTTGCATAATAGCAACGCCAATAAGGTCGTATCGAGGTTTGGCCGCCAAGATCCTGCATGTCAAATACAGAATTAGCCTTGCAGTTGTGTATACCACTTATAGACCATATGAGGCTCTACCCAAACATTGAAATTAAGATTCTTGTACGTGACGGACTCGACATTGAAGCCAATCGTGGGTATTGTCGTTACGACTTCGCCAATCTGTATATTTTCAGCGATTATATATTGCTCCTCCCATTAAGACTGTCCTACTTTCAATCTGTATAATAGAGTAGTTTTTCCAGCATTATCCTGCGCTTATTCTTAGTAGAGGCTCCCATCCAATGAGGCTCATGAGAGCATACGAGTCCCAGTATTAATATCCTTATTTCTTTCTTACTCCATAGCAGTCCAGACAACGAGAATAGACGCGATATTGAGCCGCCCATCTCGAGCGATCCCTCTTCGGTCCGGAAGCGGATGACCTCCTTATATGAATACAAGCCTGAAGTGGTCTCTGCCTTGGAGTCAAGAACCGAAGTAGGATAGAGGTTTCATACAGTATTGCGCGTTGTGCTTCATAATACGAATAGCCACGAAGATTAGGAGTCGAAGCCGTTGGTCAGCCATGAGGCAACGCGGAAGATCGACTTCATCTGCGACATGGATATCCCTTGCTTAAGGTAACGGCCGCTAAACTGCATGTCATCCGTTATCCCGTCCTTTAACCTCGAACGACCTTCGATCGGGTTTCGTTGTAGGAAACAGTTCAAGTACTCCGTACCGGCGAGCCATTGAGCTCCAACTGAGCGCTGTATCATACAGTAAATAATCACCCCGTGTTCCGTACTCGTAGAGATGGTGGGCAAGAAATCTGGAAAGGCTCTCCTGCGGGAGGAAGGCATGTATTCACCAAGGCCTGATGATGGACTGCCAGTTTGCGGTTTCCTCAGCTTCGATATACCCTTCCACTGACACGATCATCTTAGGTCTTGAAAGGACTGACAACAACATGGAACTCACATCATGGCCTCAGGTCACCATGATCAATCAAAAGAACTATTATACGTGCGTTACCTTTTTCTTAAGCCGTCAAAGTCTGACCTTGACCAATGGATGTGAATTGACGGACGGACTCTGTCTACATACCCTAAGCTGCCGCCGCTAACCTTTGTTGTATAAACAGAGAATATCTCAAGCGTGATGATCAAATCCTTTCCTTACGACTACAGCAAGACGAGCGCCGCAACAGGATGGCAACCACCGCCAAGGACCGAGACCGAGCGCTTGCGCAAGCAAGACCAGATGACGTCCCAGGAGTAGATGCAGAGATAGACCTAGAAGATGACGTGGGTGCCGAAGAGACCGGTGGTCTCCTGACCGGCTACGATGCATTAGGGTCGAAAGTCATCGTTATACACCTTGGTAGTCAGAACTTACGCATTGGGCTTGCAAGCGATGCACTCCCAAAGACCACTCCCATGGTCATTGCACGAAAATGGGAGTTTAGCGAGTCCGAAGCTGAAGGTGCAGAGCCGAAACCGAAGAGACGAAAGTTGGATGATGGGTCTGAAGTGGAACCCGAGAAGATTTTCGGCGATGAGGCAAGTATACCTCTTGCTGTGGTATTTTTAATCTAACCAAATGATAGTTTGCAGCTCAATATACCACAATGTGTGCCGAATTGAAAGTCCATATGCGCAACAACAAACGTAGGGTTCTCCCTAATTCGAAGGAGTTGGTGGTCAACTACAATCGACGGACGCCGCCCGAAACAATATCAGAGCATAATGATCCCTTGCGCATTGATTGGACAGAGATCCCCTCTAATCCAGCAGAAGCCCCAGGTTTCGTCACGGGCAAAGAGGCACTAAGAATCCCTGACGACTCAATCCCACGATATAGGCTCTTTTGGCCTCTACACCAAGGCTGGTACAATGAGCACGACTACAAGGAGAAGAAAGGCATATACGACGATATTAGCACCATTATCGAAGAGGCTATTAAGAACCAGTTGAACCTACCACGCAAGAGAGAATGGATGCAGTATGGTTGTGTCTTCGTTCTACCAGATCTGTATGAGCGCCAGTATGTCTTCCAGAGCCTAGAAATGCTCATGCGGGACTTCGGCTTTGGCAGGGTGTGCTTCATCCAAGAGAGCCTTGCTGCTACATTTGGAGCAGGCTACACCAATGCATGCGTGGTTGATATTGGGGCTCAGAAAACGTCTATTTGCTGTGTCGAAGAAGGAATGTGCGTCGAAAACTCTCGAATCAACCTGAAATACGGCGGAGCAGACGTCACTGAAACCTTTATCAAGATGATGCTTTTCGATCACTTTCCGTACGCGGATATCAACCTAAATCGACGTTATGATTTCCTACTCGCAGAAGAGATCAAGTCGAAGTTTTGTACTCTGAATGAAGCAGAGATCAGTGTTCAGCTCTTTGATTTCCACCTGAGGGCACACGGCCAAGATACGCGCAAATACACTTTCAAGACCTATGATGAAGTCCTTCTCGCAGCGCAGGGCTACTTCCAACCAACAATCTTCGACAATTCTCAAAAGCTTAGGGGTCGAAGAAAGCTCATTGATCGATCTTATGATCTCTACGATGGCTCGCCAAACGACCCCACTTCTGCTGCGCAATCAGAGATTGTTTTGATGCTTTCGCCGAACATACCACCAGTCCCATCATCAAATCCGGCCTTGGCCCCCAACAGTGAACAGGCCAACGGGCAAGGACTATCGACCCCAGCTCGCCAATTAGCGAATTCAATTAGTAGATTCAACGAAGCAGATCGTATGTCATCCTCAGCAGTTGGGACCCCAGCTCCCGAAAACGACGACGATACTCCAACACCAGCAGCCGACGGCGCCAACCCCACCCCGACCCTCGCCAACCTATCCCCCTCCCTCCGCGACGATGTCCTCCCAATCATCCCCCTCGACACGGCCATTCTCACCTCCATCACCCACGGCGCCCGTGGCGACGAGCGCAAAATCCGCGACCTCCTAACCTCCGTCCTGGTCATCGGTGGCGGCAGCCAGGTCCCTGGCTTCTACACATTTTTAGAACAGAAACTTAAAATTATAAAGCCCAGCAGCGTCAAAGATGTGGTCATTGGCACGCCGCCAAGGGAGCTGGATCCGCAAGGGGTGGTGTGGAAGGGGGGCAGCGTGTTTGGGAAGTTGAGAGGCACGAATGATAGTTGGATTTCGAGGGTGGAGTGGGATCGGTTGGGCGCGAGGGTATTGGTTCACAAGTGTATGTGGGCTTGGTAGGCGGCTTTGCTGTATTGAGATGTTCGGGGCAAGGGGTTATTGATATTAATGTGAGCGTTGGGGCTTTGGGTTGTTGGCTCGCTGCGGCTGTAGTCATGAATGTCCGAAGATATGTGTGTGTAGCCCAAGAACAGAAATCCAAGTGAGCTTGGTAAGGTGGACCTTCACATCAAGAGAAGGAAACAGCTGGTTCTTAATATTCACTCGAGCCATCGAAGCTTTCTAGCAGTCATCGATCGTGTGTAGATGTACCGATAGCTGGCTTTAGCTATCTATACACATGTACATTGAGAATAAAAACCAATCCGGGTCCAATAGTCGAATGCGTATATCAACAAGAACCTGCATGACAGATATCCTCAATACCAATCCACGCACCTAAAACCGTCTGCCCCCCCCCCCCTCCCCCCATCAATCCAGCATATCTCTACGCACACAACTCCATCTATGTACTCACAAATACCCCGAGAACAGAAACTTGTGTGGCCCCGCTAAGAACGTACTTGTTTCAAAGAAGAAGAAAAAAAAAAGAAAACTAGGAGATCCTCAAGGGATAAGAGTTTCATCCAAGATATGTTAGGATGATTCGTCTGATTAATTGCTGTTGAGATTACAATGGCCTTTCGATGCTGAATCCACCCTGCGACAGATGGACATGATGGAAGGCCGCATCTCGGGAGGGTTGGGAAGTGGTCATTGTCGGTTGGAGTGACAGGGAAAGAGGTGTGTTGATGGGAAGTGACAGTGATGGCTTTTTGAATGTGTTGTTGTGGGAATCTAGATGCGGTTGGGGATTGAGGTTGCTTTTTGCCATTCCAACCCCCCAAGTTATTTCATCTTTTTCCTTCAAACTCAATACGTCCACAGCCCTCGCTGATGAGCTTGGACATCGCACGTGCACTTCCCAACATCCCCATCGTATCTAACACCACCTCTGCGTCACTCAAGTAGAGCACCAAACATCATGCTGTAATATCTACAGCAAGACGAGGTATTTATATGCTGAATGAATATAGTTTTGATATAAGTAAAGAAGGCTAAGCTATTTAATAAATATGCACAATCATGGTATCTCTTGCTGGGTAAAAACGACCGAACCTCCAATATTTGTAGGCTGTGTATTCGTATTCGTATATGCCGTGTAAAAGGCCGTCCACAGAAGGATAATCGTGGCGTGGTTTGTGGATTGAAAAAGGACCGATCCTTCTAGTTCCGTGTGCCCGTCATGGATAATCTTGACAGTTGAACGACCGTTGATCCTTTAGGACCATCCGATCGTCGACCCTTAGTACATAAACCTAAAATCCAACCTTTTGTTCCCCTCTCCCTCCCTACGCTTATGATCTAGCTGATACGCCTCCCTCTCCTCAGGCGTCATAGCTTGCCACATTCTTTCTTTGCGGCGATTGAGGTACTTGAGATACTGCTGTTGGAAGATGAAAGTCACGAGAGAGAGGGCGCAGATGGAGACAAGGACTTTGTTGCCGCGGTAGTAGTAGGGAGCATCATCTGCGCGGTAAATTTCTAGTGGGAGAGGTTAGAAAGGGGGTTAGGGGTGGGTTGGAGGTGATGGTTTTCGGTGATAGAAGGCGAAAGGGGGTCCGGAAATGTTTAGGTGCGGGAAGAAGGGAATAGCTTACGAGATGAGATGACAGAGCCAACCTGTACAATAACATTGTACGATGCGGCGGTGATGGCGCGTTTCTGGACATCAAAGGTGTTCTCGCTGATCCAAGCTGAGACTATAGGATGGAAGTACGGATCTAGCATTCGCCCCATCAGTATTCCAAAAGCTTTGTTGAATCCGCACCCTGGCCGGACTTACATCCGGATATCATAGTTGTGAGTGCAAAGCGGCCCCAGAGTCTGCCATGAGGCGGGAGCCCCAGTAAAGCGATCAGCAAAGGCATACACCAGAATTCTCCAATGAAGCAATGCCACGTGCGTTCACCAAAGAACTCGCTGCTTTTCGCCAGGGCGAGCATCAAGACGATTTGCAGGACTGCCGACGGGATAGAAAGCATGTTGCTGTCGAAGGTGGAGAAGCCAATTCTCTTCAAGGTTAGCGACAGATAGCCTTGGACAGGGGAGGCGGGGATGTAGGCTATGAGGCCGATGAAGTAGAGTCCCCACATGGAGGAATCGCTCCATGCGTGGAGCACGTCGCGGAATTTGGCCGGTTCTTTGAGGGCTGTAAGACCCTTGGCTGGGTCATCGCGGAGGATGCGCTGTGTCACTTAGCTCAGTGTTCAGCCGATCGTATGGAACGCGTGCTCACATTGGTCATGATGACTTCCTGGCGCTCTGTATACCAGGGTTTTCGCCACAACGCCCCAGTAGTACGAGTTGGCGAGACAGGGAGGTATAGATAGCTCTATAGACCCCAGAAGTGTATCAGCGGGTGGCATCGTAAGCCGCCAGTATCACCCAGGAGAAAGAGAAACGAGGAGCGTGGTTCTGGGAGGTTTTACAACGAAGCCAATTAAAAACGTTATAAGGCCCTCCAGGAGAAAAAGCCAGAACCAGCCTGGCTTGCCAGCCACACCACGCATCTTCAAAATCCCTGCCGCAAGCAGCGACGAAATCACCCGGGCGACCTGTATGCGTGCTGGTGGTCAGACGATGTTACCAATCGGCCAAGAAGACCTTACGTTCAGGGTTGACCAGAAAAACGCCAATCGCAAGGCGAGCTCTTTCGATTTGTAGAAATAGGTGGTGAAGAGTATAGTGCCCGGAATAAAGCCACCCTCGCAGGCACCGATAAGAGCTCTGGTGATATAGAATCCCGCTCGGTTGGTCATCCACGCTTGGAACGCGGCTGCTGTTGTATTAACAAGCAATCCCACATAAGGAATGGTACGACTTGGACGGACAAACGAGACCCCACAACATCATCATGAAGGGCAGGATCTGCTTGAAGCCATAGCGTTTTATGAGTAGCTGAACTGGGAATTCTGCCGCAAGAAAGCACAGTAGCTGGATCGTGGTTCCCTGAGAGATCATCAGTTGGCCCAATTGGTTCTTCGAAATAGAAGTTGGGCCGACGTACATTGTTATAGTCATTCGAGGTTATTCTCAGATCCTTGAGTAGGTTGTCGGTTAGGGCGTTCTGCAAGTTGCCGCGATCGAGCTGTAGACCAAAGAACTGCAGCCATTACTTATCAACACTGGCGGGATCCCCTAGACAAGCAGGTCCTCTCACCATCAAGCAGACCCATGACAGCAAGTATATATCCGTTTTGCGAACCACCGCTGCTTCTTCTTCTGGAGTCCAAGTGGCGGCAGGGTCCCAGCGATGCACGCCCTCATAGGACTCGTGAGGCGGTGTACTTTTGGAGAGGTTCTCAATTCCCACTTGGACATCAGAGTGCTGCGAGACCGAGGGTCGCAGACTGTTGCTTCTTTTGGTTACCTCAGCCAAGCCCTTTTCAACATTCGACATTGGTGGCAGATTGGCCATGACTGGGGAATCTTCTTCGAGAAGAGGCTGTTCTTCTTCGTTTGCAGTTCTGTCTACATGGTCCCCATCGATAGCTGTGTTGACCATTGAAGCAGCAAATAAGACGTGATTGGGAGCCGAGATTGAGTAGCAATTGCATTTCTGCAGACTGCGGGGACAGACAATAATGGCACGGAGACTCCGGCCGTTTACGGTATGCGACTCCGAAACTGGTTAAAGTTTCCCCGCAAGATGAAGATGGTCCGGTCGACAGATCTGTCAATCATCCTCGACATGTACAAGTCTCCAACTGTAGTTCCGTTACCTTAAGACTCAGACGAACTACCTGTGTATCTAGTAGGCTTAGTGGGCTAGCCGAGTCCAGTGTACGGAGTACCTGTCCCCGATCCTTGTGACCGATTACTCTATACAGGTCTCTCCGCAAAACGAAACAGTTCAACGAATAAGCATCAAGGCCACCTGGGTCCCGCAGTACTCCACATAACATCTCATGTACCCCTCACGTTACACACAACCAAACATATCACCTTCTGACATATTTGAACGTTTAGCCCTTCCACCATTTCGGTTGATTATTAAATTTGGACGAGTATATAGTGTTGGATATGTCGAGTGCAACCCATTCGGCTGTTTCGATTCTCATCGGAAGAAGCATGTGTAAATATGGGATCTCTTGGACTCAGCGGGACATTGAAACAATCTGGAAACCAGGATGTGGATTCCATCCGTGGAGGTCACGAGCAAGCTCGGAGCCGCTGCCTCACGCCTTTGGTGTACTCGGGTTCTCTTGATACATATCCCCACAAAGACGTGACTCCTGTCATTGGTCGCGAGTTTGACGGACTGCAAGTAATTGAACTGCTTGAGTCCTCCCAGAGTGATCAATTGATCAAAGACCTTGCAACAACAGGTAAAGGCTTAGTCCTCTCAATGAGTAAAGATCTCTGACAAAACCCCAGTGTCTGAACGTGGCGTTGTCTTCCTCCGTAACCAGGATGTCAATCCAGTGCAGATGCGTGAGCTTTGCAAGAAATTGAGTTTTCTTGCCGGCAGTGTCCGTCATTCCCTTCCATACTTGTTAAATCCAGGAGGAAAAGGCTAAGGCATAAGACCAACGGATGCAGCCCGAATCTTCAGGTCTCCACGTTCACCCCCTTACAGAGGAGGGCAGCGAGCTCGGCGACCAAATCAGCGTCATCAGCAGCGAAAAGCAAAAGACCGGGGGTGGCCTTACCCACCAGCTCAACGACACGAGCCGGTTCGCGAGCGTTGGGTGGCATTCCGATATCACGTTCGAGCCTGTGCCGTCAGACTATGCGATGCTGAAGATCCACACCTTGCCTCCTACTGGCGGCGATACGGTACCTTGTCTCCCCCGGCCCCACCCCTTCCCGGCATTGATGCTGACAGTTCCAGTTATGGGCTTCCGGATATGAGATCTTCGACCGCCTATCGCCCGAAATGGCAGCTTTTCTGGAAGGTTTGACGGCGACGCACGACGCCAAATTCTTCATAGAGGAAGGCCTTCGCCTGGGTAATCCATTGCGCATTGTACCTCGTGGTTCTCTATTAAATTGTGGCTTGGAGCTTGACGCGGTACATCCTGTCATTCGCACAAACCGTGAGCTTATCCCTCGTTTCTCCCGGCCTATGGGTTGTACTGACGGAAACTAGCGGTGACAGGGTGGAAGAGCCTTTTTGTGAACAGAGGATTCACAAGACGAATCAATGGCGTCACAAAAGACGAGTCAGATCTCTTATTGGCATATCTGTTCAACGTTTGCTGGCCCTTTCCTTTCCCTTTTTGGTAAATCCTGATATCGACAACTTACTAATTCGGCTAATTCTGTAGTTGGTAGCGCAAAACCATGATGCACAGGTGCGCTTCAAATGGACCAAAAATGATTTGGCGATTTGGGACAATAGATCCAACTGGCACTGCGCAACGTATGACTACGATGCAGCGCGAGCCGGGGATCGAGTTTGCTCGTTGGGAGAGGCTCCATATTTGGATATTGGGTCGAAGTCTAGGCGTACTGCACTTGCGGGCTTGATAGCGGGAAAGATGTAGATATCAGAGCTCAATATCCTGACAGTGTTTTTGAATGTGGAGTAAGCCCAATGTCGGGTCGTTAGTTCTCAACGTCAACTCGAACATTGCTAACTTGCTACCAAGTGGCACAGTGCTAGGACATTAATGTTATACCTTACTGATGATTAGTCCGTAATCCGGGCATCCAATATAATTTTCCTAAAACCGACTTACCTCATCTCCTCCCAATCAACATCCCCCACACACTCACAATTCCCTTCTCTGATCCGTCGCCTGAGTCTTCACCCACCCCGCCTTCCGCTTACATCAAAGCTCCTGCTCCAGCCTCCACTCCTTCACGCCCTCTAATTCAGTCCGACCTATCATGCCACTCGTGACGATGATGTTGTCTGGGCGCTTTTTGAGAAGCGGAGACCCGCGTTCACCGCAGAAGGAGCGTTCGCAAGTGCCGCCTGGGTCGATGGCGCTGTCGGTGAAGGTGCGGAGGTGGGTGGTGTTAGAGGTAAGTTGGAATTGCTGGAAGGAGGGGTGTGAGCTGGAGGGTTGGGAGATTTGGTGGGAGTGACTTTAAGAGAAAAGGTGGGGGGCCGGGGACGAGGAGGGATGAACTTTGGTGCAGTAGCAACTGTTTGCTGCGGAGGCGGATCCAGATGCTTTGCGGTAGTTGTCGCAATGGCGGAGCCTGGTGTCTTTGGGATTGCCGGCGAGTCTGTATGTGATTTGTAGGGAATTTTTTCGACAGAGGCAGGAGCCGGTGACGATGGGAGGATCATTGGTCGCCATTGCGTAGGATAAATTTTGGACTATGTGGCTTTTGTAGTGGTTATTATAAAAGGAAGATTGGAAAGTGATCGAATGATTCATAATACAATCGGATTTTGAGAACTCAATCCGCAGAGAGAGACAGCTAGATGCCTTCTGACGATCTGCTGCATTCGCTTATCCATAATCCTACTTGATCTGAATTAGTTTCACCACCATAGCGCAACATCAAGACAAAGACCCAAGCGTCTTCCTTTGACATTTTGGTTAACTTTAATGTATATCGGCCAGATTTTATTCGTTTGACCACTCGGGCTTCCTTTTCTCCACGAATGCAGACATTCCTAAGGAGCACAATTAGTGAAGACAGCATCGTTGACATATGATCAAAACCTACCAATCTTCTGATCCTTACTCCCAAACAAGCTATGAAAGACCTTTCTTTCATAGTCTAGCCCATCCCTCAATCCTAACTCCTGGCTCTTATTGACTACCTCCTTTGCCGCACTCACAGCCACAGTCGAGAGCCCAGCAACCGTCTCTGCCGTCTTCAATGCTCCCTCCTTGCATTCTTCCGCGCTCTCAAATACCCTAGCCGCAAGTCCCCACTGTCCTGCTTCGATTCCACTGAAATTCTTACCCGTCAGTATAAGCTCCATAGCTCGACTTTTACCAACGGCTCTCGTAAGTCTTTGGCTACCACCACCACCAGGGATAATTCCGAGCTTAATCTCTGGCTGGCCAAAGGTTGCCGAGGATGAGCAGTAAATTATGTCGGCCATCATCGCCAATTCGCAGCCTCCGCCTAGGGCAAACCCATTGACGGCAGCAATAATAGGTTTGCGAATACTGGGGATGGTAGAAGACCAAAGCGAGATGAAGTTGGTATTGTATGCTTGGCTGAATGTGAGATCTTTCATCTCCTTAATGTCTGCTCCCGCTTTCGTTGGGATGTCAAATCAGCGGACGGATCTGACGTGTGGCACATGGACATGTATACCTGCGAATGCTTTCTCACTTCCAGTGAGCACTATGGCACCAGTGGTCTTGTCATCGTCGAATTTCCGTAGTGCATCGTTCAATTCGACGAAGACTGCTGATGAGAGGGCATTGAGGGCTCTGGGGCGATTGAGAGTGACTGATTGACGACTGATACGTCAGCAAACGTACAGCAAGCTTAATTGTGTAAGGAAGGAAGGAAGAAAGAAAGAAAGGGAAGCGCCATACTGAGACCGACGCCTGGCTTTGGCGAAGAGACCAGCAGATTCTCGTATGACGATGCGGATGCTGAAAAGTATGACCGAGCGATTTGAGGCAGTGATGGAGATATGAACCTAGAGGCTAATGGCCTGAGATTATGAATTGGCGCCATGTCTTGTAGGGAATGTAGTCTGATATGATAGTCGAAATGATGCACACGGAGAAGAAGCTGTGGGGGTAGCGGAGCGGAAGGGCGGAAGCCGCACGGCGAAAACAGGCCATCCTAATTAGGCTAGACCTGCCGACCTTGACATTCAGCGCTCCGCCTTCAACAATTTCGCTCATCGCAACACTCTTCTTAATATTCCACTTGACTGTCTTTCATTCGCCCGAGTCGCAGTGCTGGTTGCAAATTCAAGTGACTACGAAGTCTGCGACCGGCGTCTTACGCCACTAGGTAGCCGCCATGAACGCCGAGATGCCAGAAGACACCCCTTTCGCAGCCGTTAGCAAGCAAACGTCAAAGCTGGGCAGAGTATGTGTTTCTATCTTTTTACCTGGTACATACATCATTATACACATACTGAAGTGGCCTCTCAAATAGTTCTATCAATCCTACCTCGACAAAGCAACTCCCTACACCGCATATCGCTGGGCCGGCACCGGCACCTTTCTCGTCCTGTTCTTTCTCCGAGTAGTATTCGCCCAAGGCTGGTACATCGGTCTGTCCTTTCAGCCTCCGACCTCAAAATAATATAGACTTACTAACCCCTCTAGTTTGCTACTCCCTCGGAATCTATCTCCTCAACCTCTTCCTCGCCTTCCTCCAACCGAAGTTCGACCCCTCACTTACCCAAGACGAAGGCATAGAGGACGGTGATGCTACGCTTCCCACAAAGCAAGACGAAGAATTTCGCCCTTTCATTCGAAGGCTACCGGAATTCAAGTTCTGGCATTCGGCTACGAGAGCGATTCTGTTGTCATTTGTGTGTACGTGGTTTCAGGTCTTCAACCTGCCGGTATTTTGGCCGGTGCTTGTAGTTTACTTCTTAATTCTGTTTTCTCTGACAAGTAAGTGTCTTTTGCAAATTTAATCATTATCGAGATGTCAGCGCCAGCACTGCACGAACAAGGCTGACTGGACTGTAATACACAGTGAGAAGGCAGATCCAGCACATGATCAAATACCGCTATGTCCCGTTCACTTTTGGCAAGGCCAGATATAACCAACGGAGCGGGCATTGATCTGTGTCCTGGTACTACCCAATAGATTGGTTCCTTCCCATTACTTGTCTTACAGCCTCAAAAATAATAAACGTGGATGTATTCAATGTGTATTCTATGGAGTAGGCATACCGGGGCTCAATGGAATACCCCGGGGGTAGAGAAATAGACTATATCTTACATTATGAGATGCAACCAGTGGATTCGAGTCTGTCCAATAGGCCGGCAGCGCCTTCGAATACAAGGCTGTTCGGTTTTGTGAATCCTTGAACAATAGGATCCTACGACTTGCTGAAACAAAAAACCGCAAAACAACACGACTCGTTATAACGCCCCGTCGAGAACCCTCCCCATTTCCTTCTACACGCCTACCCTTTGTGACACTTCTGGTGATGCAAAAGCCCCTTCATCCGAGATACTCCACTCTTTCCATCTCCTGCCCTGGAACGCATCGCTCGAGATCCTAGATCCTCGACCCACAGCATTTCCCACCAACTCCCCTAACTCGTCTCGAAAAAACCCCTCCCTCTGCTCTCCCCTTTCATCCCCCTTCATTGCCAACACCTTACGATCAAAGACTTCCTGGCACCGTCCATTTTTCAACCTTCACTCACCAGTCAAGCAATGTGCAGAACCCCTCGTCGTCACGAAAGTGCCATTCCATAGACGTAAAAAAGTATAGAATTCTCTGCATACGTTCGTCGGGAAAATAGTAGCCGGGGCGTGCGGGGCTGAGGGCAGCTAGGTACAAGACGAGCACTCAACGCGGGGAATATACAATACGAGGGTATGTTTCCTTTGGGGCAAGCGAATGTCAAAGGGGAAACCATTTGGGGAAATCAAATTCTTGCTCGACAAGTGACAATCGAGCATACCGCACGATACTTTGTAAATCTCACGGCTGACTTGGCGCCACTTATCCACCGAAACTCCCCACTTATCCAACCATCGCTCCCTCCCCCTTTCCCTCGTCCCTCCTCATCATTCGCCCCCTACAACCTCGGCTGCGCACTCCCCAGCGCCTGACTCTGCGGATGCGGCGCCACCTCCTCCGTCGCCTTCTCGATCCTCCTCCCCAACTCCCTATCCACCCGCCGAAACATCTCGTACGCCTTCCTCCTGACCGGCTCCTTGGCCGCACACAAATGCCCCGTCACATTACCCACGAAATTCTCCTGCTGCCCCGGCGTCCGGCCCAGCACCTGCCAGAGCAGCGCCGGCTGCACGAAATCCTCGTCCGTGACCGGTAATTGCTGCGCCACGGCCGCGCCGGCCCATTTCTCGTGCTCCTGGCTGGGTTTGACGGGTTTGTAGGTCATGTTGCGGTAGGTGCTGGGGTAGTTTGGGTTGGCGCCGTAGTTGCCGTTGACGGCCATGATGCCGTCGCGCTGGTAAGGGTTGAAGGCGCGCAGGGGTTGGTTGACGGGAATTTGCTGGTAGTTGACGCCCAGGCGGTGGCGGTGGGTGTCGGGGTAGCTGAAGAGGCGGGATTGCAGGACTGGGTCGGCCGAAGGCTCGACGCCGGGGACCATGTGCGAGGGCGAGAAGGCAACTTGTTCGATTTCGGCAAAGTAGTTTTCTGGGTTCTTATTGAGGACGAATTTGCCAAAGGGGCGCAAAGGTACCTCGCCCTGTGGCCAGACTTTTGTGAGGTCGAAAATGTTCCAGCGAAATTTCTCGGCTTGTTCGGGCGAGAGCACTTGGACGTAGCAGGTCCAGGAGGGGGCGTGTCCGTCCTGAATGGAGTTGAAAAGGTCCTGCGTGTGACAGTCAGGGTTTTCGGCGGCCATTCTGCCAGCTTCGCCGTTTGTGAAGGTCTTGCTGCCCTGGTCAGTTTTGCAGTGGATTTGGACGTAGTTGAAGGTGCCGTCGGGCTTGGTAAATTTGTATGTGTGGCCCGAGTAGCCGTTCATGTGGCGGTACGAGTACGGGGTACCGCGGTCAGAGAAGAGGTGCATGACCTGATGCGCGGATTCCTGGTGGGTGGAGAGGTAATCCCAGAACATGGTGGCCTGAGAATGAACATGGTTAGACTACGGTAGTGCTGGAACGTCGGATAAAATAAAAACGACCCACATCCTTGAGATTGGTCTGAGGATTGCGCTTCTGGGTATGAATGAAGATGGGGAATTTGGAAGGATCACGAAGGAAGAAGATGGGGGTATTGTTGAAGACCCAATCCCAATTGCCCTCTTCCGTATAGAACTTGAGCGAGAACCCTCGAGGATCCCGCGCCGAATCCGATGAACCCTTCTCACCGCCAACCGTCGAGAAGCGAGCAACGCACTTGGTCTTCTTGCCCACGCCGTTGAGCATATCCAACGAAGTCTAAGCCGTATAAGACTTTTGGGAGCACGAGACATCTTGATGACAGAACATACTAAATCGCTAATATCGTGAGTAACTTCGAATTCTCCATAAGCGCCGGCTCCCTTTGCGTGGACCACGCGCTCTGGAATCCGTTCGCGGTCGAAGTGAGCGAGGAGGTCGATCAGATGAAAGTCTTGCAGCAACAGAGGACCGTTTTGCCCGACACGCTGGGATGCTTCTGGATCCATAATCGGGCAGCCATTAGAAGTGGTGTAGACGGGCTTCTCGTCGTACCGAAGTGTACTTGTCGGGCCTTCACCTGCACCCATTTTGGGATAAAAGTAAATTGATGAACAATGTTCTATATGGCGATAACTATGGAAAAGTGTCCAAATTGTTTGCCTAGTCTGACAGAGATTGATGATTTACAGAGATAGAGAAGAACGGGCGGTCAGAGACGGTGTATTTCGATTTTACAAGTCAGTCGGACCGGTAGCGGGGGGGTGGAAGGAGGATGGAAGGAGGGGGGAGGAGGGAGGAGGAGGGAGGCGGGAAGAAGGAGGAAGGGGCGGCTCCAGCCAAGGCCAGCCAAGGCCTAGGAAACAGTTTTTTCGAATTCTATACTATACCTCGGTAATGGTATTATATCAGACTCGAAGTTACTTTACATTTCTTACGGCGTACAACTGCCGTCCGAATTATTGATCGTCCACTCTTTCCAGACCACGGGGTAAGTATATTTCGAATCCCATGTGTTTGGATACCTAAGGTACCTTTATGTCACCGAGTGATTGACATGTAACGGTTCCCAACTGTCATGTCCACTGTGCGAGGTACCTCGGCTCCGGCTTCATGTCGAAGATCCATGACGCTAC